>Ga0129308_1001365_pt1 | contig 25847 bp, 24 predicted proteins | sample L827metagenome_FD_94440 | JGI IMG/M metagenome (GOLD analysis project Ga0129308, IMG submission 94440) | Ring-tailed lemur group fecal microbial communities from Wisconsin, USA - L827 metagenome | ecosystem: Host-associated > Mammals > Digestive system > Large intestine > Fecal | place: USA...
TAGAATTAGATATTCTACGAAAAGTATTTCTATTTTCAGGCAGTCTGTGTTTTTTTCTCATGTCAAATTTCTTCATAAATATAACAATATAACCGCGGTCCTCAGTGACAGCCATGAGCTCTGCCATCAGATCTTTCATATTGACATTTTCCGCTGCCGCTTAGATACTGAGCGCTGGATTTTTTGCTGGAGCCGGAGACACGGACGCTTAAGCTGTCCTCTTCCTTTCAGAATCAGGAGCCTGGGAAGGCGTCTCCGGAAAATGAGCGTACTGAAAAAACACCGGAGCCCTTCCAAAACGAACGGCATCCGGTGTCCTGTTTTTTTCTGTTATCTTATCATCCGGCAGATATCTCATTCCAGCGCAACCTTTACCCTCATATCCAGAGCCGCTGCAATCCGCACCATCATTTCCAGCGACGGATTATATGTCCCGCTTTCAAATCGGGTTATATTGCTGCGTGGAATCCCGGCTCGTTTTGCCAGCTGGCCCTGAGTAAAATGCTTCTCCTTCCGGCGGGCGATGTACTGATTAATCACGTGTTCCCGGGTAGCTTTCTGTAAAGCCTCTATCGGAATTCTCTGTGTTTCATCACCGTAGATGTAATTCATTCCCGTCTGTTTCTTTTCCCGTTCCATCCGTCTTCCGCCTCCCCGGTATTCCCGACGCCTGTGTCCTTCTGCCTTAAGCTTTGGGAAAAACTCCTGCAGCCAAACTGTTGAAGACCGCCGCCGGGCTGCTGATATGTTTTCTTCCCGTTTTTGAAGTATCAGAATTAATCCTTCATCAGAGTAACCATAACCGCCTTCTGTGCATGGAGTCGGTTCTCTGCCTCCTCGAAGATTTCATTGGCGTGAGCCTCAAATACCTTCTCCGTGATCTCCTGACCGCGGTATGCAGGCAGACAGTGCTGCACCATGGCGCCGGGTTTCGCGGCTGCCATCAGCTCATCATTGACCTGATAGCCCTGGAAGGCTTTTTTCCGAATCTCTTTTTCTGCCTCCTGGCCCATGGAGGCCCACGTATCTGTGATCACAATATCCGCATTCTCCGCTGCCTTCATCGGATCCTCAGTGATGGTGAAGGTGTCAAATCCGGACGCAAAATCCATTACCATCGGATCCGGACGGTAGTCCTTAGGTGTGGCAATGGATACATTCATATTCATTTTCAGGCCGCCGACAATGAGGGAGTTGGCCATATTATTTCCGTCACCGATATAGCACATTTTCAGACCGTCCAGCACACCGTATTTCTCCCGGATTGTCATTAAGTCCGCAAGCACCTGGCAGGGATGACAGAAATCCGTCAGACCGTTGATAACCGGAATGGAACCGAATTTTGCCAGATCCTCCACTTCCTTCTGCTCAAAGGTACGAATCATAATGCCGTTTAAATAGCGGGAAAGCACACGGGCCGTATCCTGCACCGGCTCGCCCCGGCCGATCTGCAGATCCCGGGAGGACAGAAACAATGCCTGGCCGCCCAGCTGGAACATACCGGTTTCAAAAGAAACACGGGTTCTGGTGGAGGATTTCTGGAAAATCAGTCCAATGGATTTGCCCTCCAGATGACGGTGCGAAATATTGTGCTTTCTCTCATATTTTAACTGATCCGCCAGATCGAGGATCGCGGTGATCTCCTCCGGCCTGCAGTCTAAAAGCTTTAATAAATGTTTCATTTTCCAAATACCTCCTTCATAACCGAAATAGCGCTGTCCATCTCCTCATACGTAATCACAAGCGGAGGAAGCAGACGGATAGTTTCCGTTCCGGCGGTCAGCACCAGCACTCCCTTTTCCATCAGATTGGCGATCAGGCCGGCGCGCTCGTCTTTATCTACCACAATTCCCAGCATCAGTCCCATACCGCGGACGGTTTTAATTTTTTCGGTTCCGATAGACAGGATCGCATTTTTTAAATATTCTCCCTTTGCCCTCACCTCCTGCAAAAATTCAGGTGTATTGACAACTGAGAGAACCGTGCGGGCAGCTGTACAGCAGAACGGATTTCCGCCAAAGGTAGTACCATGCGTTCCGGCTCCCAGGACATCCGCGCACTTTTTCGATGCCATTACCGCTCCGATCGGAACGCCGCCTCCGAGGCCCTTTGCCATACTTACGATATCCGGCTGAATGCCGTACTGCTCATAGCAGAACAGGGAACCGGTGCGGCCGATACCTGTCTGAACCTCATCTACCAGGAACAGAATGTCATGCTCCTGGCAGAAAGCCCAGGCTGCCTGTACATATTCCTTATCAAGCGGAAGCACACCGCCCTCTCCCTGAATCATTTCCATCATCACGGCGCATGTGGTGCTGTCAGCCTTTGCCTTTAAATCCTCGATATCGCCGGCTGCCGCATAATCAAAGCCTTCCGTAAACGGAAAGAAAAACTGATGGAATTTATCCTGGCCGGTAGCCTTTAAGGTCGTTACGGTACGTCCGTGGAAGGACTGCTTCAGGGTAATAATCTTATTTCTTCCCTCGCCATACTTATCAAAAGAATACTTTCTTGCCAGCTTGATCATGCCCTCATTGGCCTCAGCTCCGGAATTGGAAAAGAACACCTTCCCCATGCCGCTGGAAGTGACTAATGCTTTGGCCACCTGCACCATCGGCTCCGTGTAATAGAGATTCGATGCATGCATGATTTTGTGGGCCTGTTCTGTCAATGCATCGATCAGCGCTTCATTGTTGTGTCCCAGAGAATTCACGCCGATTCCGGATGTTAAATCAATGTATTTCTTTCCCTCGATATCCCAAAGGGTTGCGCCCTGGCCTTTTTCAAGAGCAATCTGAAAACGGCCGTATGTATGCATTAAATAGGTTTCTTCCTCTGTCTTTAATTCTTGAAATGTCATATTTTTCCTCCTATGAGAACATGGTTCCCACACCATCATTACTGAGAAGCTCGATTAAAATGGAATGCGGCACTCTTCCGTCCTGAATATTGGCCCGTTCCACACCCTGGCGTACTGCTTCCACACAGCATTCTACCTTTGGAATCATTCCGCCTGAAATGACACCGGCTTTTACCAGAGCCGGTACCTCGGAAACCTTCAGCTTCGGAATCAGAGTGCTGTCATCTCCGGGTTCCCGCATCAATCCGCAGACATCGGTTAAAAGAATCAGCTTTTTCGCCTTCAATGCCACTGCCAGCTTCTCTGCTGCCGTATCTGCATTAATATTATAATTGGTATCTTCATCTACACCGGCTGCCACAGAGGAGACGACCGGAATAAAGCCCTCTTCCAGCATATCAAGCACAATCTTTGCATTGACCTCTGTAATCTCGCCCACATAGCCGTAATCCGTTCCGTCCGGATCCACCAGACGGACAGCTTTGAAGAGACCTCCGTCCATGCCGGCCAGGCCTACGCCCTTTCCTCCGGCTTTTTCAAAGAGGGAAACCAGATTTTTGTTGACCTTTCCGCAGAGAATCATCTGGACAATGTCCATGGTCTCTGCATCGGTATAACGCAGCCCTTTCACAAATTTAGACTCTTTTCCGATTCTCTTAAGCATATCGGAAATCTCAGGACCGCCGCCGTGCACCAGCACGACCTTAATCCCTACCAGATTCAAAAGAACGATATCCTGAATCACTGCTTCTTTTAAATCCTCGTTAATCATGGCGTTTCCGCCGTATTTTACTACGATAATCTTTCCGGCATATTCCTGAATATAGGGAAGGGCCTCTACCAGGATTCCTGCCCGCATCTCTGGTTTTAAATTTATCATGACCGATAATCTCCATTAATCTTTACATAATCGTACGTTAAATCGCAGCCCCAGCACGTTACCTTGCCGTCGCCTTCCTTTAACGTAACATTAATTTCCACCTCATCCTGGCTTAAGATTTTCTTTGCCAGATCCTCGTCAAAGTCTAAGCCTCTGCCCGCTTCACAAACAGTGATGCTTCCCTCTTTGGAGGCAAATTCTACGGTAACCTCCTCTGTATTAAAGGGTGCTCCGGAATAACCCATGGCGCAGACCACACGTCCCCAGTTGGCATCAGAGCCGAACATGGCAGCCTTTACCAGAGAGGAAGAACAGATGGATTTTGCCAGCATTTCAGCCGTTTCCTCATCTGCAGCGCCCGCAACGGTGCAGGTCATCAGCCGGCTGGCGCCCTCGCCGTCTCCGGCAATTTTGCGGGCCAAATCCTCTGTGATCACATGGAGCGCTTCGCAGAATGCCGTAAGATCGGCTCCTTCTTCCGTAATCTCTGCATTGCCTGCCATGCCGTTTGCCAATACCACGCACATATCATTGGTGGAGGTGTCTCCGTCTACGGTTACCCGGTTAAAGGTCGTCTTAATGTCAGCCAGAAGCGCTTTCTGCATTAATTCAGAGGAAATAGCGCAGTCTGTTGTAATGAAAGCCAGCATGGTTCCCATATTGGGATGAATCATACCGGAGCCCTTGCAGATTCCGCCGATATGGCAGATTTTTCCGCCTGCCTCGAATTCCGCTGCAATGGTCTTTACCTTGGTATCAGTGGTCATAATCGCCTCTGCGGCTGCCAGGGAATTGTCATATTTCATTTCCATGTCTCCGGCATGCTCCTCGATTGCCTCCACATTTAAGGTCTGGCCGATGACACCGGTCGATGCCACGATCACATCCTCTATTTCCACATCCAGCGCACGGGCTGCGGCTGCGGCCTCTCTTCTGGCATTTTCAATGCCGAACGGCGCACAGGCGTTGGCATTTCCGGAATTGACAATGACGGCTCTGGCCTTTCCGTTTTTTAAATGCTCTTTGGTCAAAAGAATCGGGGCAGCCTTGACCCGGTTCGTTGTATAAACAGCGGCTGCATGGCACTCACAGTCAGAAAGAATCATGGCCAGATCCTTCTTTGTCTGGGATTTTCTAATACCGCAGCGCATCGCTCCTGCTTTAAATCCTTTTGCGGCACAAACGCCGCCCTCGATGATCTTCATACCTTTCTACCTCACTTCTCTATTTTAGAATTCCATTACAGGTTTAATCCTGCCGTCTCCTCAAATCCCAGCATCAGATTCATATTCTGGACTGCTGCGCCGGATGCCCCTTTCCCCAGGTTGTCAAACAGCGCTGTCACAATGGTCTGGTCACCATGTCCGTTGACAATCAGCTGGAGGCTGTCTTTTCCGGCCATGGTTCCTGCGGAAATCATGCCGTCATATCCAAAGGGATGTACCGTTATAAGCTTCTGTCCCTCATACCAGGAGGCCAATATGCTGTGGATTTCCTCTGCGGACGGCTGTCCGTTTAAAAGGCGGTTCTGCAGCATCACAGTCACTGCCATTCCCTTATAATAATCGTCCACCACCGGACAGAATACCGGCGGATGGGACAAGCCGCATACAGTCTGCATTTCCGGTAAATGCTTATGCTTTAAATTCAATCCGTATACGCGGGGTGCAAAATAGCTCTCCGGTTTTTCCGGTGACTCATACTCGGCAATCATTTTCTTGCCGCCGCCGGAATATCCGGTCAGGGAAAAAACGGTCAGGGGATAGTCTGCCGGAATCACTCCTTTTGCCGCTAACGGATAGACGGAAGTGATAAAGCCGGTGGCGTGACAGCCTGGATTCGCTACCCGGGCGGATGTCTTGATTTTCTCTCTGTGCTCCTCTGAAAGCTCTGCCATACCATAGGCCCAGCCTGCTGCCGTCCGATGCGCGGTAGAGGCATCTATGATCTTGACCTTCGGATTTTCGGCCAGCTCCACTGCTTCCACAGCAGCTGCATCCGGAAGACATAAGAATACCAGATCTGCCTGATTAATAAACTTCTTTCTCTCCTCCCGGTCTTTTCTCTTATCCTCATCAATCAAAAGAAGCTCGATATCACTTCGGTCCGCCAGCCGATCATAAATCTGAAGACCGGTGGTGCCTTCTTTTCCGTCAATATAAATCTTCGGTTTTGCTGCTGTCACGTTTCTCAGTCCTCCCGCTTTTTAATAAATTTCTCGATCACGGCAATCTGGCGTGACACTTCCTCCGGGGACGGTCCGCCGATTGCATTTCTTCCGCGGACACATGTTTTTAAATCAATCGCCTCATAGATATCTTCCTCGAACATATCGGAATGGGCCTTGAATTCTTCCAGGGTTAAATCAGTCAGGGATTTATCCTGCTTTACGCACTCCCCTACCAGCTGGCCGACCGTCTTGTACGCATCACGGAACGGCATTCCCTTTTTCGTTAAATAATCCGCACAGTCTGTGGCATTGATAAAGCCGCGGAGCGCTGCTTTCTTCATGTTATCCTTGCACAGCTCCATGGTAGTAAACATGGGAGTCAGAACACGCAGACACTGTTTTACCGTATCAATGGCATCAAATACTGCCTCCTTATCCTCCTGCATGTCTTTATTATAAGCCAGCGGAATGCCCTTTAACACAGTAAGAAGGGTGAAAAGGGAACCGTATACACGGCCGGTCTTTCCGCGTACCAGCTCGCATACATCCGGGTTCTTCTTCTGAGGCATGATAGAGGAACCGGTGGAAAAGGCATCATCCAGCTCCACAAACTTAAATTCCCAGGAACACCATGCGATGATTTCTTCCGAAAAACGGGACAGATGCATCATTAAAATCGAAAGGGCGGAGCAAAGCTCAATGCAGTAATCGCGGTCAGATACGCCGTCTAAAGAGTTATCTGTCACTCTGGCAAAACCGAGCTGTTCCTTTACAAACTGTCGGTCAATCGGATAGGTGGTGGAAGCCAGCGCTCCGGATCCCAGCGGCATATCATCCATACCCTCTAAGCAGTTTTCCAGGCGGATCACATCACGCTTCATCATATTGGCATAAGCCATCATATAATGACCGAAGGTAACCGGCTGTGCCCGCTGTAAATGCGTGTAGCCCGGCATAACGGTCTCCAGATTTTTCTTGGAGCTGTCGCAAAGAGCCTCCATAAAGCCGATGACCAGCTTTTTAATCTCCACAATCTCCTTTTTGACATAGAGACGCATATCCAGCGCAACCTGATCGTTTCTGGAACGGGCGGTGTGAAGACGTTTTCCCGCATCTCCGATCCGTTCGGTTAAAATATGCTCGATATTCATATGAATATCTTCGTAATCCTGAGAAAACTGGATGTTTCCGCTCTCGATATCCTTTAAAATACCCTTTAAGCCTTCTATAATTTTATCGGATTCTTCCTTATCAATGATGCCCTGTTTGCCCAGCATGGCTGCATGAGCCATGGATCCGGTAATATCTTCTTTATAAAGACGGCAGTCAAAGGATATGGAGGAATTGAAATCATTTACTTCCAGATCCGTCTCTTTTCCGAAACGTCCTGCCCATAATTTTGCCATGATTGTCTGCTCCTTTTTCTATAGGTTTGTGAAACGAAGCGGGAAAAGCACATGTTTCCGCTTTCAGAAACGGGAGCGGGAAAGAAACATCCCGCTCCCGTTTTCCCACCACATTTCCGACGGGGACTTGCCTTTTGACTATTTTCTATCGTTCTTTTTTATTATTCCACGCTCGGGAAATGGCTTCCTGTCTTGGCGACCAGAGCCTGATCGTTTAAAGCGCGAACCTTGATCGGAAGACCGAACAGGTTGATGAAGCCTGCGGAATCCGCCTGATTGTAGCAGTCATCCTCATCAAAGGTAGCCATATCTGCGGAGTAGAGGCTGTACGGAGAGGTTACGGATGCCGGGATGATATTTCCTTTGTAAAGCTTTAATTTCACATCGCCGGTTACGGTCTCCTGAGTGGAATCTACGAATGCGCTCATGGCCTTGCGAAGCGGTGTGTACCACTGTCCGTTGTATACCAGCTCCGCAAATTTTAATGCCAGCTGCTGTTTGTAGTGCTGCGTTTCTTTATCCAGAGTAATCTCTTCCAGCTTCTCATGGGCTTTGTAGAGAACAGCTCCGCCAGGTGTCTCATAGACGCCGCGGCTCTTCATGCCGACCAGACGGTTTTCTACCAGATCGAGAAGACCGCAGCCGTTCTCGCCGCCCAGCTTATTGAGGGTCTCAATGATCTCCATGCATCCCATCTCTTTACCGTCTATACTGGTCGGAACACCCTTTTCAAAGTGAATGGTTACGTAGGTTGGTTTATCCGGAGCCATTTCCGGAGATACGCCTAACTCTAAGAAGCCAGGCTTGTTAATCGGTGCCTCGTTGGCCGGATCCTCCAGATCCAGTCCCTCATGGGACAGATGCCATAAGTTTTTATCCTTTGAGTAGTTGGTCTCTTTTGTAATCTTTAACGGAATATTATGAGCCTCTGCGTATTCGATTTCCTTTTCACGGGAATTTAACTCCCAGAACCGCCACGGAGCGATGACATCCATCTGCGGTGCGAAGGCTTTGATAGCCAGCTCGAAACGAACCTGATCATTTCCCTTACCGGTGCAGCCGTGGCAGATGGCATCTGCGCCTTCCTTCTTGGCGATCTCCACGATTCTCTTTGCAATGATAGGACGTGCAAAAGAGGTTCCTAACAGATAGTGCTCATAAGCAGCTCCGGCCTTCATGGTCGGGATGATGTAGTCTTCTACGAATTCCTTCTTTAAATCTTCAATATATAATTTGGAAGCGCCTGTCTTAATTGCTTTCTCCTCCAGGCCGTCCAGCTCTGCGCCCTGTCCCACATCTGCAGACACAGCAATAACCTCACAGTTGTAGTTTTCCTTCAGCCACGGAATCAGTACGGATGTATCCAGACCGCCTGAGTATGCAAGTACGATTTTATTATATTTCTTTGCCATAATTGTTCTCCTCCAATGTTTGTTTCTTAATATTTTTTAGAAATAGCGGCAGCCCATTCAATAATAAAATGGGCTGCTTTGAAATTGGCATAATTATACCTCTATAAGAATAATTATGCAATACCTTTTTTTAATTTTATTCCTGATTTTTTGCATAAAATCGACTTTTTATGCATTTAACACAGATTTTTATGCATTTTCTATCCATTTCTTGTGGTTTTGACGAAAGCGGAACGCTGCGCCGAAGCTGCCCGGGAACTAAAGCTCTACTCCAGCGCTGTCCTTAATGTCTCCGCCTTCTCTGCCAGATCCTCCTGTCCCCGGTAGCGGATCATACAAACGCACGTTCCGCTTCTGGCAATCAAAGTCTGCTCTTTCCCTTCCGAAGTATCCTTTACGGCAAGATAATACTCTTCAAACTCCTCCTGAGGAAGAGAATAGAAGGTCAGATCTGAACAGTTAGCCTTTAATTCCCGGCTGATATGCGGTGCCAGAAAAGCAAACCGCGTCTCATAGACCTCTGCATACAGCCTTGCCGTGGGGCCTTCCTCGTCCGCCTCTACTCCATGCGGAAGAATCCGGGCTTCCTGTTCCACCGTAAGATGTTCTTTCAGAAGAGGATTCTTATAATGATATACTGTTCCGCTGCTTTCCCCGAAAAGCCCCGGTTCCTCCGATTCTTCATCCACGACCGGCCGGATTTCTCCTTCCTCTAAAAACTGAAGCGCAGGAAATTTCTCTCCATATCCCAGCTGCTGTTCGATGGGACCGCCTTCTCCGAGGGAACGAAGGAAAAAAAACGCGGCAAGGACAAAAACTCCCAGAATCGCATAGCCGGCTGCGGCGCTGTAGTGTCTCTCCTCCTTCTCCTCCGGCAGTACGTCCTCCCCCTGCTCCAGAGTTCTTCGAAGCCTTCTCACAGTCTGCATGTCCCGGATACTTCTGACTATCACATAGACAGAGATAACAGTCATCATGAGAAACAGCGGCATATCGGAATTCACAGTCCACAGCACCGGACTCCTCCACCCCTCCAGCAGAAAACGCCGAATGCAGAAATAATAATTCAGCACTAAGACAAACGGCATCGCGAAGTTTCTTCTCATGCGTTTCTCGTATTTGGAAATCTGTATACTTCTCACAATGGGATCCGTATGCAGTTCTTCTGCCTGCGGTTCCTCGGACATAAAAATATGGTACCGATCGCCGTGGGCCGTCACGTACTGCCAGCCCGAATTTTCGTAATCCCCTCTCTTTTCCGGTGGAAACCAGCCATCCTTTTCCTCCATAATCTCCAAACGATACCGGACCGCCTTTGGTTCCCTTTTCTTAAAATACCACCATTTCCCGACGGTCTCATCCAGAAAATATCCCCGCGCCGCCATATGCTGCAGCCATGTCTCCACTTCCGTTATGTTGTTTTCATTGACCGGAAGCCTCTCCAAATGTTCTTTTTTTATCCGCTTCATACCGCCCCTCACTTTCCGCATCCGCCAGACAGGCCCGCAGGCGGTTCACTTCGCCCTCATATGCCTGCCTTCCTTTTTCCGTGATCTCGTATGTTCTTTTCCTGCCTTCCACCTGAATCTCCCTAATAAAATGCTCCTCCTCAAACTTTCCCAGAATCGTATAGAGCGTTCCCGGGCCAAGCTTCACCCGCCCTTTGGTTTTATTGGAAACAAATTCCGCTATTTCCGTACCGCACCGTACACTTTCCCGGAAAGACATGAGCACATAAAACATGGACTCTGTTAATAATTCCAGTGTTTTCTTTGCCATAGCTCCCCCTTTCCCCGTTCTGTTTCTCTATCTGCATCAGTTTTTGCATTCGTCTTCGCATCAATATCGTGTTTCGATATCGTCTATTGATATTATATCATATGCATTCCCCGCAAAACAGTCCTTAATCCAAACATTTCTCTTACTTTTTTGTAAGAATCTGACATATCCCGTCATGCTCTGAACAAAACGACAAAAGACTCCGGATGGAGTTCACCCTCCCGGAGTCTGTCTGTTATCCTATTCTTTTTTCTTTTCTCCATCACTCATTCCGAATCGCCGCCAGCGGACTTAATTTCATAGCCCTCAGCGCCGGGAAGAATCCGGCCACCATTCCGATCAGAATGGCAAATCCGATGGAGGCGGCAGCCAGCCATGCCGGAATCAAGGAAAGCTTGCTGTCCATTCCGTACAGAAAAGCGGCAGCCAGAAATTTGTTAATCAGGAAGGAAATACCGTAGCTTAATGCCACGCCGATAATCCCCCCGATAAATCCGATGAATCCGGCCTCGATCAGGAACATGCTGCGGATATTTCCCATGGCGCAGCCCAGCACCTTGATCACACCGATCTCCTTTGTTCTCTCGTAAATGGACATCATCATGGTATTGGCAATACCGATGGCCGCTACGAAAAGGGATACCGCACCGATACCGCCCAGAACGGCCTGCACCATGTTGGACTGCTTCTGGGACTGCTCCAGCCACTCCATCTGGCTGTTGGCCTGAAATCCCATATTATTAATTGTGTTCTGCACTTCCACTACATGATTCATATCATCCACATTGACTGTGGCTTCCTCGTAAACGAAGTAATTGTATGGCTTTCCCTTTTTATTGGTAGGCTGGCCGGGAATCGGGTTTTTCCGGAAAATCTGTTTCAGCTGCGTTTTTAACTTATCCAGATCCACATAGACACCATAGCTGTACGGATTCCACTCCTCGGTCGTACCGGCTACCAGTCCGGCTGTCCGGAGCATATATTTTTTCGGTGCCGATACCTTCTGCCCGTCTTCGCCGGAAGAATATTTGGACTGATAATACTTATCCGTGTCAAAAATCGTAAACATCGGTTTCGTGAAATCTACATCCGGCATCTCACCGGAATCCCAGTAGCCCTTTCCCGTCTTGGAATTATAAAAATCCTGTACCACCATATTTCCAACTACCAGCTCCATGTCCGGTGAATGCGGATCCGGAAGGGTTCCTTCTCCAATTTCGATCTCCTTCATGGCCGCCAACGGAATCCCATAGAGCTGTATACTGCCCTCATAAATCCCTTGGCGCATGATTACATTGTAGTACAGCTGCGGATAGGCACTGGTTACGTGAGGAATCGTTTCAAACAGCTTCATCGTCTCGTCTGTCATGAAACCATCCTCCGGATTTTTTTTATCGCTGTCCATACCTCTGCTGTAATTGTAAATTCGGATTGCGGTCAGGCTTCCCGAAGATGCGTACTGATCCATCGTAAATTTCTTAAGGCCGATACCCAGAGAAATCATTACTACGATAGAGGCAGTTCCGATGATAACGCCAAGAACCGTCAGAAAGGTCCGAAGCTTCCTGCGGAGCAGGTTATTGGCGCTCATTGTCAAAAGATCAAGAAATCTCATCGTCCAATCCTTCTTCCTCTGCCGCTTTTTTCTTTTTCTTTCGTACTATGATAAAGGAAGAGAGGGCTATTACGAATACGGCCATCGCCGGCAGAATGATTTTTCCGTATTTGGCAAAAAACGTCTGCTCTTCCATCATTCCATCCATTCCGGCCATACCATCCATATCACCCATCATGCCTGCCTCCATTCCTTCAAATTCATCCATCACCTCATTTACAAACAGCATCATTTCCTTCTCCACTTCCGTAACTGCTCCATTTTCATCTTCATAGGAAATGATGATTTTGACCTTACCATCATCTTCGGTCGGAGCAATACCGGTTACCATGGTATCCACATTTCCGGTTTCACCCGGCTTAATGTTCCCCACATAGGCATCCACGGTCTGCACGGAATCTGCCTCAAAACGGGCCATTACGTTATAAAGAAGCACCTTTCCGGTATTATTGATACCAAACATAACATTGGTCTCAGATCCCACCTCGATGCTGTCCGGCATTACTTCAATGGTGCTGGTGTTAAGCCTCGGCTCCTGTTTCACCGGAAGAGAAATCTTCACTTCTTCCTTGGCGTTTTTAAATTCCGGGCTGTCGTACTGTTCCTGAATCGTCATCCGGTAGGATTTCTGCTCTGCGGTCGGAGACGGCTTAAACATCATGGAAAGCTCCGTTACCTCTCCCGGAGCCATGCTGTTGACTACCATGGAGGTGGAACCGGTATCAGAGGTAAAGACCGGGCTGTTCTCCACTTCCTCTGATACAAACGTAAACATAATGTTGCTGGCGCTGACATTGGAGGAAGCATTTTTCATCCGCACCTTTAATTCAAAAGGCTGTCCGGCATAGATCTCAGCCGGGGTTGTGGAAAAACTGTCTACGATAATTCTCGCTTTGGTTCTGTCCTGCTCTCCTGCATCGGAGTCCAGCTCATCATCATCCTCGCCCTTTACCCGGACGTAAAATACCTTATCGACCGGCTCGGAAAAATCTCCCCCTTCTTCTTCCCGGTAGGTGATAAAATAATGGATCGGGAAAAAGCCGGACTTCACATCCTCCCGGACTGCCATACTGTAGGGTACCGTCACCATCTGGCCGGGTTCCATATCACCCATTTTCCGAAGATAATTTCCCTCGTTGATATCAAACGGGAATTTTGTCACATCAGGATCCAGCTGCATATCTACACGGACATCGTATACCTTGCGTGTGCCGGTATTGGTTAAATTTACGCCGAAATTCATCACCTGGCCGTAAGCCGCATAAGGAGTCAGCTGGCCGTCTCCGATGGAAAAATCATGATCCGTATTATTCGTGTCCTCCTCCGTGGAAGAACCGTCATAGGCGGAAACCCAGATATTGACGCCGGCCGGCATTCCGTCAATATAGAAGAATGCCTGATAATAGCCCTCCGGCAGGTCCCGTCTCAGCTTATACGTCATCGTCACCGTCTTGGAGGCTCCCGCCTTTACGCTGATTTTTTTCGTCTTAAATGTATCCGAATCCGCTTCGAAGGGGAAGGACTGGTTATAACGGCGGATTCCGTCACTGTCATCATCCTCGTCGTCATCATCACTTCCGAACTCCCGCTCCATCAGCCGCTCATACTCATATGCGTTTGCCAGACGGATTTCTTCAATATCATAAGTTTCGGCTGTATTGTGGATGGTCATCTTGATAGAAATCTTATTGCCCGCCTTTCCTCTGGGTACCTTGCTCACGGTAATCAGATCTCCGTTAAAACCCTCCATATCTAGCATCTCTGCCGCTGCCGGGCTGACTGCTGTTACGAGCAGAATCAGCACCATGGCCAAAAGAGCCGGTATTTTTTTCCACGTTTTCATACTCCCTTTTCCTCCCCGTTTTCTGCCGTTCCGTTTTCCCGGCCTTCTTTTCTCAGAGCCTCCGGTGCGGTTTCGCTCTTTTTTTCTTCTTCTGCCGCTGCCTCGGACGCCTCGCCTTCATCAGCGCCGGCCCGGCGGTGGTTCTCCTCGATTTTTACAATCTTTCCGTCAATAATATGAAAAATCCGATCCGCATAGGTGGCCAGATGATTATCATGGGTTACCATAACCAGCGTCTGATTATGCTCCCGTACAATCTTCTGCATCAGCTCCAGCACATCCATCGTCGTATGGGAATCCAGGTTTCCCGTGGGCTCATCTGCAAAAATGATCTCCGGATGGACTGCCAGCGCCCTGGCAATCCCGACTCGCTGCTGCTGGCCGCCGGACATCTGATTGGGCATATGGTCTCCTACCTTTTCAAGTCCCACCAGATTTAAATATTTCCTTGCTGCCTCCAGCCTCTTTTTCTTGGGAACACCCCGAAATGAAAGGGGTAGTGCGATATTTTCCACTGCATTCATGGTTCCGAGAAGGTTATAGGACTGGAAAATAAATCCCACCCTCTCTCTTCTGAAGGCCACCAGCTGACTCTCATTCAGCTTCTCGATATGCTTTCCGGCAATCACAATCTCACCTTTGGTCGGTTTTTCCAGACCTGCCAGCATATTTAACAATGTGGATTTTCCGGATCCCGAGGTTCCGACAATGGCACAGAATTCGCCCCGGTACATCGTAAAATCCACTCCGTTTAATGCGTAGACCTTCGTTTCACCAACGCGGTATATTTTATATAAATTTTTCACCTGAATCACAGGATCACGTCCCCTGTGCTCCGCATTTTCAGGGAGATGCTTCTCCCTCGTTTCCTTTACCGGTTCCAAATCTGTTCCTCCTGCCTGCTCCGCCTTTATGCTGTTTCCATTATACATAAATATGGGAGGAACTCCTATCTTATTTTTCTTAAAGTTCCTTAATCTTTTCTTACACAGGCAGCATTATGAAAATCGCTTTAAATCCTTCAGAATTTTTTAGCCTTTTTTAGAAATCCTTTATGTCCAGAACAAACTTCTGTCACATTTTCCCTGTATAGTAATAGACAAACAGGGATACACCTTTTACATAGACTCTTTCATACTCACGCCGGCGGGGAAGATTTTCCGCCGGTTTCTCCTTTTCATGGACATTTTTTCATTTTCGTTGTACAATGATTTTGCCGCCAGTTCCGGGAGGAGTGCGGTTTCGCCCGTATCGGAGGTGTCCGGTCTCACACTGATTATCCCGGGAACACGCTCCGGCTGGCGGCGTAAAAAATAATTCTGACAAAATAGGCGTATCCTTATGTATCCGGATACGCCTATTATCATTTCACTAATGTACTAATTGAGTACATTTTCCACTTTTTGTGTTTTTGTGCTTTTTTTGCACCTCTCTAATGCCTGATTTTACAGCATTCTTTAGAACTTCCCAGCCTTAGCAGCTTCCTCAATGGAAACAGCCACAGCAACGGTAGCGCCAACCATCGGGTTGTTGCCCATACCGATCAGACCCATCATCTCTACGTGAGCCGGTACGGAAGAGGAGCCTGCAAACTGTGCATCGGAGTGCATACGGCCCATGGTATCGGTCATACCGTAGGAAGCCGGACCTGCTGCCATGTTATCCGGGTGAAGAGTACGTCCTGTACCGCCGCCGGATGCTACGGAGAAGTATTTCTTGCCCTTTTCTACACACTCTTTCTTGTAGGTACCTGCAACCGGATGCTGGAAACGGGTCGGGTTGGTGGAGTTACCGGTGATGGAAACGTCTACGCCCTCTTTCCACATGATAGCAACGCCCTCGGTTACATCGTTAGCGCCGTAGCAGTTTACCTTGGAACGAAGTCCGTCAGAATAGGATTTTCTCCAAAGCTCTTTTACTTCGCCTGTGTAGTAATCCATCTCTGTCTCTACGTATGTAAAGCCGTTGATACGGGAAATGATCTGTGCAGCGTCCTTTCCTAAACCGTTTAAGATAACGCGCAGCGGTTTCTGACGAACCTTGTTTGCCTTCTCAGCGATACCGATCGCACCCTCTGCGGCTGCGAAGGACTCGTGACCTGCCAGGAAGCAGAAGCAGTCAGTCTCCTCTTCCAGAAGCATCTTGCCAAGGTTTCCATGGCCTAAGCCTACCTTACGCTGGTCAGCAACGGAACCCGGGATACAGAATGCCTGAAGTCCCTCGCCGATGGCTGCTGCTGCGTCAGCGGCTCTCCTGCAGCCCTTCTTGATAGCGATGGCTGCGCCTACTGTATAAGCCCAGCATGCATTCTCAAAGCAGATTGGCTGAATCTTTTTCACCTGCTCATATACGTCCAGTCCGGCATCTTTTGTAATTTTCTCAGCCTCTTCGATCGAAGCGATGCCATAGCTGTTTAATACGGAATTGATTTTGTCAATTCTTCTCTCATATGATTCAAATAATGCCATAACTTAATGATCCTCCTTCAAATGGTATAGCGTGGTATATATCGGGAAACGCGAACTCCGCTTCGCTCCGTTTGCGTAGCGCAAAATTTCCCGCTTCGCGTGAAATTTTGCTTTATTCCTGTCTCGGATCGATGATCTTTGCTGCGTCGTCAACGCGGCCGTACTGGCCTTTTGCCTTCTCGTATGCAGTGGTCGGATCGTCACCCTTCTTGATGAAGTCAGTCATCTTGCCTAAGTTTACGAACTGATAGCCGATGATCTGGTTCTCTTCGTCAAGAGCGATTCCTGTTACATAGCCCTCTGCCATCTCCAGATAACGCGGACCTTTCTTTAATGTTCCATACATTGTACCAACCTGAGAACGAAGTCCTTTTCCTAAATCCTCCAGACCGGCTCCGATCGGAAGACCGTCCTCGGAAAACGCACTCTGAGTTCTGCCGTATGCGATCTGTAAGAACAGCTCTCTCATGGCTGTGTTGATTGCATCACAGACAAGGTCTGTATTTAATGCCTCCAGCACGGTTCTGCCCGGAAGAATCTCTGCTGCCATAGCTGCGGAGTGGGTCATACCGGAACATCCGATTGTCTCAACTAAAGCCTCCTGGATGATACCCTCTTTAACATTCAGAGTCAGCTTACATGCGCCCTGCTGAGGAGCACACCAGCCAATACCGTGTGTTAAACCGGAGATGTCTTTTACTTCTTTGGATTTTACCCATTTTGCTTCTTCCGGAATCGGAGCGGCGCCGTGATTAACGCCCTGTGCTACTGGACACATACTTTCTACTTCGTGTGAATAAATCATTATAAGACTCCTTTCAAATGAATGTGTTAGTACTTTGTTAATTTTATCACATCATACTTGACCCTATTATCTCACGGATTTTTAAATTAGTCCATAGGTTTTTCCATTTTTCTGTCCGAAATTTTCCTCAAAATTTTTCCGGATTTCCGATGCCGCAGCTGCTGGACATATGGACAAAAGATTGCTATAAATATAGATAGAAATATAAATATGCAGGAAATGTCAGTTCCGAGACCTTTATTCTGTCCATTCAGTCAGAATATGCGGCCCCGCAGGAGGAGGACTCTATGAAAATTTTATTAACTGCCTTTGACCCATTCGGCGGAGATCGGGTCAATCCGGCTCTGGAAGCTGTAAAACTGGTCAGCAGTACCGTTTCCGGCGCCCGGATCATCAAGCTGGAGGTACCGACCGTCTTTCGAAAATCGATCGAAAAAGTATATGCTGCTATGCAGGAGTATCAACCGGATGCCGTCCTGTGCATCGGACAGGCCGGCGGCCGGTTTGCTTTAACGCCGGAACGCGTTGCCATCAATCTGGACGATGCCAGAATCTGCGACAATGAGGGAAACCAGCCCATTGATATCCCCATCTTTGCGGATGGAAAACCGGCCTTTTTTTCAAGCCTTCCCATCAAGGCCATGGTACAGGCCATAAAGGAGGCAGGCCTTCCGGCCAGCGTATCGAATACGGCCGGCACCTTTGTCTGCAATCATCTCATGTACGGCGTATTATACCATATTGAGAAAGAGTTTCCGGGCATGCGCGGCGGTTTTATGCATGTTCCCTACATTCCGGAGCAGGTGGTCAATCTTGCCGATACTCCCTCCATGTCTATGACCGATATTGCCAGAGGCATCGAGGCTTCCATATCCGCCATTGTTTCCAATGAAACGGATATCCGCGCTGTCGGCGGAAAAGAATTCTGAGTCTCTGCGCTGTATAAAAAGACAGTCCCGGCCGGATTGGATCCGCCGCCGGGGCTGTCTTTTTCTGTATCACTGTCTATTCTGTTTCTATTTATTATCTGCCTCTGTGAGTGATTCTGACTGTCTGTTTTTAGCTCTCTGTTTTCCCGGACAGATACTCATCAATTCCTCTGGCGCCGGCACGTCCTGCCTCCATGGCCAGAATCACGGTTGCCGCACCTGTCACGGCATCACCGCCGGCATAAACGCCTTCCTTGGTGGTCTTTCCATTGTTTTCATCCGCGATGATACATTTCCAGCGGTTGATCTCCAGTCCCTTGGTGGTATTGGAAATCAGCGGATTCGGTGAGGTACCCAGAGCCATGATCACAGTATCTGCCTCGATCTCAAACTCCGATCCGGCTACCTCCACCGGTCTTCTTCTTCCGGACTCATCCGGCTCGCCCAATTCCATTCTGCGGCAGATGATTCCCTTGACCCAGCCGTTCTCATCCGTTAAGATTTCAGCCGGATTGGTCAGAAGATCAAAGATAATGCCTTCTTCCTTTGCATGGTGCACTTCCTCTGCACGGGCCGGCAGCTCCTTCTCGCTTCTTCTGTATACAATATGTACCTCTGCTCCGAGACGCAGCGCGGTTCTCGCTGCATCCATGGCTACGTTTCCGCCGCCGACTACCACTACCTTTTTCGCATCCATGATCGGGGTATCGTAATCCTCGCGGAAGGCCTTCATCAAGTTGCTTCTCGTTAAATACTCATTGGCAGAGAATACGCCGTTGGCATTCTCCCCCGGGATTCCCATAAATTTCGGAAGTCCTGCGCCGGAACCGATGAAAACAGCCTGGAAGCCTTCCTCTTCCATCAGCTCATCAATGGTTACGGATTTTCCGATTACCACATTTGTCTCAATGGTTACTCCCAGCTTTCTTACATTGTCAATCTCCGGCTGTACCACGCCGTCCTTCGGAAGACGGAACTCCGGAATACCGTAGGTCAGCACCCCGCCCGGCTCGTGGAGTGCCTCAAAGATCGTCACCTCATAGCCAAGCTTCGCCAGATCTCCGGCACAGGTCAGTCCTGCAGGTCCGGAACCAATCACAGCCACTTTCTTTCCATTGGTCTTTTCCGGAGCCGCCGGAACAAATCCATGCTCTCTGGACCAGTCGGCCACAAAGCGCTCCAGCTTTCCGATGGAAACAGCCTCTCCCTTGATTCCTCTGACACACTGACCCTCACACTGGGTCTCCTGCGGGCAGACACGGCCGCAGACAGCCGGAAGAGCAGAGGATTTGGCAATCACTTCTGCCGCTCCCTTAAAGTTCCCGGCCTTTACCTCCTGAATAAACGCCGGAATATCAATGGAAACCGGGCATCCGGCCACACATTTTGCATTTTTACAGTTTAAGCAGCGCTCAGCCTCCGCAACTGCCTCGATCTCATTGTATCCTAAACAAACCTCTTTGAAATTTGCGGCACGCACCTTCGGATCCTGCTCTCTCACCGGAACCTTTTTCATCATGTCTCTCTTTCCTTCCATTACTCGTCACCTCCGCAATGTCCGCATCCGCCGTGATGGGTATCTCCCTCTTTTAATCTAAGCATAGCCCGGCCTTCCTGCGTTTTGTACATCTGCTGACGCTTCATAGCCTCATCAAAGTTCACTAAATGTCCGTCAAACTCCGGTCCGTCTACACAGGCAAATTTTACCTTATCGCCCACGGTCACACGGCAGGCGCCGCACATACCGGTTCCGTCTACCATGATGGGATTTAAGCTTACAATCGTCGGAATTTCCAGTTTTTTCGTAAGCAGGCATACGAATTTCATCATGATCATCGGTCCGATGGCAACACAGACATCGTAATGCTTTCCCTGCTTTTCCACCAGTTCTTCAATGACGCTGGTTACCATGCCCTTGTTTCCGAAGCTTCCGTCATCTGTGGTTATGTAGAGATTGCCGGCTGCTTCTTCCATCTCTTTTGTCAGAATCAGCAGATCCTTTGTCTTGGATCCCACAATGACATCTGCGTCAATACCATGCTCTTTCATCCATTTCACCTGGGGATAGACAGGCGCAGCGCCCACACCGCCGGCTACAAACAGATATTTCTTCTGCTTTAAGCTCTCCAAATCCTCTTTTACGAAATCGGAAGGATTGCCCAGCGGACCCACGAAATCTCGGAATGCATCCCCGGCCTTCAATGATGCCATCTTTTCTGTCGATGCACCGACTGTCTGGAACACGATGGTCACGGTTCCCTTCTCTCTGTCAAAGTCACAGATAGTCAGAGGAATCCGTTCGCCTTCCTCATCCATCTTGACAATCACAAACTCGCCCGGTTCGCAGGAACGTGCTACCCTGGGAGCTTCCACAACGCACAGATAAATTTTATCAGCCAGTTTTTCTGCCTTTACAATCTGATACATGTTCTTCTCCTTCTCATATTATTTTTTCTCATTTTCACATACTCTAAAATATATGTTTATATTATCACTTTTAATGTGAAACTTCAAGCCTGTTTTGGAAAACATTTTCATTTATATGAAATTATCTTTAATCCCATATTTTGTTTCCCTGTTTTTTCATCCCATGCAAAATCGAGTCTGGCCCTGTCCTCTTACCCGGACACCGGCTTCTGATATTTTCGGAATTCATAACACAGATCAAAATAGGTCTGCTCATCGCTGGTTTCCGTTATGATCCAGCCCTCCTGTTCCAGATTTACCATGTGGGTATCAGCCGCATATTCATAATCAATCCAGGTGATATGAGCCGCATCACAATAGGAAAGGAACTGCTCATAGATACTCTGGCCGCCAATCACGAATACATCATCATTTCCAAGGCCCTTTTCCTTCTGGTACTCCGCTGCCTTTTCCAATGCTTCCTCCACGGTGTGACAGACACAGGCGCCCTTTACCTGAAAGCTCTCATCCTTTGTTAAAATCAGGTTGATACGCCCATCCAACGGTCTTTGGCCCGGAAGCGAGAGAAATGTCTTCCGCCCCATAATCACGATTTTTCCCAGAGTTTCCTGCCGGAACAGCTTTTGATCCGCAGGAATGGTCACCAGCATCTGCCCGTTTTTTCCAATTGCCCAATTCTTATCCACCGCTGCAATCAGCTGCATAATCCTCTTCCTTCCTATATTAATAACGAATTCTTCTCCATGTTCCCTCTATGACTGAAACCGTTCCGGAAACTGTCTGCGCAGAGTCCGCATCATACTGGCGGCATTGATATAAAAGGCCTCATCCGGCTGTTCTTTTTTATCCACACCGGAATGAAAAATCCGCTCCAATTCCGTCAAAGCTTCCTCATCGCTTTTCGAATGAACCATCACATCCAGCATAATATCCCGGCTCTCCACAAGCTTTTTCTTCAGGAAATCCCAGATTTTATCCTTGTCCTCTTCCAAAACCGGACCGTGATGATTTAAAATAATATCTTTTACCGAATATTTTCTGGAGCGCTCAATGGATTCCTCTGCCCCCAGATAGTCTACCAGAAAAGAGGGCATATAGCCGCCCTTGGGTCCCATCACTCCCACCGTCTCGCTGCAGAGCATCAGTTCCCCATCGACTACATAGGAAAAAGAATCCTTCGTATGGCCGATGGTCGCAAAGGCCTCTACGGTATGATCCCCGATTTGGACGATTTCGCGGTCATCCAGGCCGATATCTACCTGAAGCTCCTCATCCCGATAATCTGCATCCCAGGTAAGGCCCGATGCCTCGGCCGCCTCCCCGCTGAGTCTGCGGATGGTTTCCAGCGCTGACGGTTTGGTCAGAATCTCCTTTGCCCGTTTTGCCGCATAAACCTTTACTCCCGGCCAGGCCTTCCGGACAGCCGGAAGCCCCGCCACATGATCGTAATGGGAATGGGACAAAAGCACTGCAGCCAGTGCCTCTCCTTTTAATTCCTTCTTTATCTTTTCTACCATCGGTGCGGCTGCATAGGCCATCCCGGCCTCAAATAGAAGATTTGCCTTTCCGCGGATCAGAAAGACGGTTCCCTCTCCCACACCTGATACATCCATAAAACGCATGGTTTGTCCTCCGTTTTTGCCTGAATCAATCACATTATAGTGGATTATGGGGTTTCTGGCAAGTATAAATGTAATGGGAGCGCTGCAATACAGAGTCGTTTGAACTTTCCCCTCGCTCTATTTTGCAGCACTCCCCATTCTGCATGCCCGGACAAACTGCTTTTGCAGGGCAACAGGCAGAGCGCCCGTTACTCTTCTGTTTTCTGGCCTCCGGCCAGCTTTCTCACGGAGCTTATCTGGCCAATCACCATAATGATAATCGCGGCCAGCAGAACCAATGAGATCGGATGGGTCAGAATGTCCAGAATAAAGGCCGGAATGCTGTTCCCCACCATGGAAACGGCGCGGCGGTAGTTCTGCTCTAAAAGAGAGCTTAAAATAACGCCAAGCACAACCGGGCCCAGAGGCATCTTATAAATCTTAAACAGATAGCCGATGATACCAAATCCCAGCATCCAGTAAACATCCATAATATTATTATTAATCGAATACGCGCCTACTACTGATAAAATAATAATAGCCGGCATTAAAATCTGCTTGGGTATCTCTACGATTTTTGCAAACAGCTTGATACCCGTAAAGCCAAAGATCAGAAGGAAAATGTTTGCAATGAGCATGCCGCCCACCATCAGCCAGAAAATATCCGGCCGCTCCGTCATAAACATGGGACCGGGCTTCAGGCCATGAATGTAAAGGGCCCCGATAATGATAGCCGTTACGGCATCTCCCGGAATTCCCAGAGTCAGCATGGGAATATAGGCACCGCCGATGGCAGCATTATTGGCACTCTCCGGCGCTACCAGACCTTCAATGGCTCCTTTTCCAAAGGGAACCTCCGGATTTTTCACCGTCCTTCTGGCATGATCATACGCTAAAAGGGCAGCCAGATCGCCTCCGGTACCGGGAAGAGCGCCTACCAGTACGCCCATCAGGGACGTTCTGAGAGAAAGCGGCAGATATTTCAGCACATTTTTCCATCCCGGAATAATTTTATCCACCTTCTGCTTTACCGGATAAACGGACAGATCCCGCAGCTGATACAGGGCTTCTGACATACCAAACAACCCGATCATCGCCACGATGTAGCTGACCCCGTTCATTAAATAGACATTGCCGAAGGTAAAACGCGGCTGGCCCGTTACCATATCGATTCCGATCATGCCGATGAATACGCCGATGGCCGCGGCAAAAATACCGCGGGCCGCAGATTCACAGCCCAGACTTCCCACCAGCATCAGTCCCATAATTGCCAGGAGCAGATAGTCTCTCGGAGCAAATTTCAAGGCAAAGGAGGCGACAGCCGGCGCTCCGAAGCCAAGAAACAGGGTTCCGATCATGCCGCCCAAAAAGGACTGAACCACGGTCGTTCCGATGGCCTTTCCCGCTTCTCCCCTCTGAGCCAGCGGATAGCCGTCAAAGGTTGTTGCCACCGCAGCCGGCGCTCCCGGAATATTTAAAAGAATCGCAGAACGCGAACCGCCGTATACACCGCCTACGTTGATACCTATCATCAGGGCAATGGCCGGGAGCAGATCCCAGGAAAAGGTAAAGGAGATTAAAAGGGATACTGCCATGGTTACAGACAGTCCCGGAATCGCGCCGATGTAAATCCCCGCAAAGGTGCCGACAGCCAGGTAAAACAGCAGAATCGGCTGTGTCACAGGTAATAAAAGATTTGTTAAAATATCCATTTTTCTCTCCTCCTACGGCAGTACCACATGAAATACCAATTGGAAAATCAGCAGAATACCTGCCACAATTCCGGCGGAAATCAAAGCACAGCGATGCCATTTTCCTGCTTTTAAAAGCATCATCAGCAGGAAGAGAAACAAAAAGGTGGCTGCCACAAATCCGATGTGCGGCAGGGCTGCCGCATAAATCACAACCAGAACGATTACCGGCGTCATCCGGTCTGGGAAAAGCTCGGAAAGCGTGGCCTTTACCTTGTGTTCCGATTCTCCTTCTTCAAAAGAAGGGGAGAGATATCGCATCTCTCCCACCATAACCAGTGATGACAAAACCATAATCGAGGAAGCCGCCAGCGGAAAGGTTCCCTGGGAAGAAACCCCGGGATTTTCCAGAAATAACTGCAGGGAGGCCCCAAAGGCCAGAAGGCTGATGAGAAGGATGATCCATACACACACCTTTTCCCCTTTTATCATTTTTCTTGTCTTCATCACGATTTTCCGTCCTTTATCGTATTGATTCCCGTCTTATTCCGGCTTTGCGATTCCGAACTCTTCCGGAGAATTCTGGGTAGCGCCTGCCTCATATAACAGCCAGGAGGTGGTGCTTCTGTATTTGTCTACAAACTCTCTTGCATCGCTGCCGGATAAATTAACCGGAATCGTTCCTAAATTCTTTAAGATCTCATCAATCTCCGGCTTCTGCATAACGGTATCAAAATGCTCGGTTAAGTAGTCTACCACTTCCTGCGGGGTGTCCTCACGTACGAATGCACCGTAGAACGGCCCCCATGGCATATATTTGTCATAGTCCGGATATATGTCTGTAATGACCGGGATGTCTGTCAGTCCCTCTGCAGTCAGAGGAGAATCATACATCACAGCCAGTGCCTTAACCTCTCCCGCACGAATCTGTTCCGCACAGGCAGATACCGTTACTGCCGTGTAATCCACATGTCCGCCCATCAGAGCCGTAATACACGGACCCTCTCCATCGAATACAACCGTATTCGCCTTCGTTCCGTTCACGCTCTCCATCATGGAAACCAGAACCTGCGGAAGTCCGCCTGGGCCTGTGGTAGCCGCATTGATCTTACCCGGATTTGCCAGCAGATCGTCTACCAGATCATTGATGGTTTCATATTTGGAATCCTTGTTTACTACCACTACACCGGCGCTGGTACAGAAAATATTGATCGGTATAAAGTTGGAATAATCCAGCTCAGAGGTTCCCATTACCTTGGCAACCTGCGGATTCTCCGCGCCGAACAGAATGTTGTAGCCGTCAGCCGGCTGATCATGCACATACTGCATGGAAATGCCGCCGGCGGCTCCCGCACGGTTGGTTAACACGATCGTGGTTCCCATGTCATCCTGCAGATACGGGGTAATACCGCGCACTACATTATCGCAGGCGCCTCCCGCTGCCCACATAATCGACCCTTGAAGATCCTTCTTCGGAAAATCGATCGCAGTACTGCTCTCTCCCTCTGCTTCACTTCCTGCGCCTTCTGTGTCCTGCGCCTCTGCTTTCGTCTCCGGAGCGGCTGCTCCGTTCGAACCAGCACAGCCGGAAACAGCAAATGCCGTCATCACAACTGCCATGGAAAGGCTGAGTAATTTCATTCTCTTCATCACATTCTCCCCTGTTCTATTATATTTACTGTCGGTATTTTATTTAACAGTTTAAAGTTTTAAACCGTTATCACCTTATACTATTATACAAAGAATTTTTAATTTGTAAATAGAAAATATTCTTTTCTTTCCTATGTTTGTACTGGAGTACAGAAAAAAGTCCAATTTCAAATTTCTCCCCACCCCCACAGCTTTAAAGAATAAAAACTTTTCGCAATAAAATAGCCAGATTTTAAGCAGAATTCCTCCCGCTGCGTTATAATGAAGAAAAGAAATTTTACGCACAGGAGGATATTTTGAAAAAACGA
>Ga0129308_1001366_pt1 | contig 25835 bp, 21 predicted proteins | sample L827metagenome_FD_94440 | JGI IMG/M metagenome (GOLD analysis project Ga0129308, IMG submission 94440) | Ring-tailed lemur group fecal microbial communities from Wisconsin, USA - L827 metagenome | ecosystem: Host-associated > Mammals > Digestive system > Large intestine > Fecal | place: USA...
ATGGTAAATGTCATCGCTGTCACAGTACATCAGGTCTGCACTCTCTGCAATCAGGTCGTTGTCACGCAGCGGATGATTTTTCAGATACTCAAACTCACCGTGGGAAACCGCTATCGCTTTCTCTACCACGCAAGACTTTGTTCGGAACTCGGATTCCTTTCGCACCAGTGAAGCATTCAGTACCAATTTTCTATTCATATTTTTCCCTCCAATCATTTCAAATTTTTTTACTTCCACATCTGCACCACGACCTTTCTCCGAAAACTAAAAAAGACCGCTTTGTTTAACATCACGAATTTCGTGACATTAGACAAAACGGTCTTTCAAACTTTGTATACTTTTCTATATATAAAAAAGGCGAATTTAAGATTATTTTTCTAAAATCCGCCTTAAATTTTTCCTTAATTTGCTTGGTTAAGGGTTCGAATCCCATATCATTGTAAAAATGGGTAAAAAGCATCTACGGTTTTGACCTTAAAATTTTTCATGTTAGAATGCGAAAAATCCGCTATAAATAGCGGATTTTTCGGTGCGCATCTTTTTCGTGGCACTAATATGGGGTGGGAGATGGGATTCGAACCCACGATCTTCGGGACCACAATCCGACGCTTTAACCAGCTAAGCTACACCCACCATATATGGCGCGCCTTGCTGGATTCGAACCAGCGGCTTACTGCTTAGAAGGCAGTTACTCTATCCAGCTGAGTTAAAGGCGCAAAGAAAATTAAGAATCACTGAGAAAAAAAACGAGCTTAAAAATAAACTCTTGATAAACATAATTCTTAATAAAAATGGAGCGGGTGATGGGAATCGAACCCACGTAACCAGCTTGGAAGGCTGGAATTCTACCATTGAACTACACCCGCAATTGGTGTTTCAACGTTAATTATTATATCACAGAGGGAGTGAAATGTCAAGTAATTTTTTCAAATTTAGCATTATGCACAATTAAAGCTGAATAATTCCAAATTTGCAAGCGAATATGTCATAATTTTAGTAAAAATAAGAAATTATTAAGGAAATTCTTCTACCGTAATTAAGAGAAGGACTTTATAATCAATATAAAACAAAAAATTAAATTACAAGAAATCTATTGACAATCGGCTCTGTATGTGGTATTATATATTGTAGCGACTGTATTATTATAATTAATACAGTATGTGATAAAAATTCCGAGATTTGTTAACTGCGGTTTACAAGTCAACGCAGAAAAATGCAGTTATATTATTTTACTTAAATCGAGTTAAATCTATTTATAATCAGAAAAGTTTAAAAACTTAACAAGAGGATTTGGCTTAAAATTGCAAAATTTCTGCAAAAGCCATTGACAAAAGTTGTGATTGGGAGTATCATTATTAATGGCAAAAACAGCGACGATTTTTTGTTAAAATAAAAAAATATATTTTAACTTCGTCTTTTTTGCCTTTTAAAAACACTTATATATAGAGGACAAAATCAACGGACATAATTTTACAGGCATAAAAATCGACAGAAATAACGGACAATATTAGCTGACATAAAAATTGACATAAATAACAGACAGCACAAACGATTACAGACAATAATAGCCGACGTAAAAATTGACAACTCTGACGACATTTTATTTATGACATAAAATTATACGGCTTATCTTGACCGGATAAGCCAACGATAAAATTACTTACTTATTATGCTGAAAATACATTTTTATGATCGGCGGCGGCGAACTCGGGTCGCCTATAGATGTATGACGGCGCAAATTGTCTTGAAAAGGGAGATGTCACATTTGAAGAAACACAAAGACCAATGCGGCAGGAAAACAGAAAAGATATTCAGCAACATCTGCGTTATGCCGAGCCTTATCGGCGTACTGATATTCTTTCTAATTCCATTCGGTATAGTGGTCTACTATTCCATGATAAACAACCCCGTTATGCACGAATTTGTCGGCATTGAAAACTACACAAAGCTTTTTCAGACGGTCGCGTTCAAACGCGCGGCGACCAATACGGCAACATTCTCGCTTATCTCTGTTCCGCTGGCAGTCATACTTTCATTATGGCTCGCTGTACTGCTGGAACGGAACATTCCCGGAAAAAGCATATTCCGAACGTTTTTCCTGAGTCCGCTTATGGTCCCGACAGCTTCCGTAGTGCTTGTATGGCAGGTACTTTTCCACACACACGGAACGCTGAATCAAATAATCGAAATGTTCGGCGGAAATTCTGTTGACTGGATGAAATCTTCTCACGGACAAATAATAATCATCGTAATGTTCCTGTGGAAAAACATGGGCTACAACATGATACTTTTTATGTCCGCGCTTGCAGGTATCCCGAGGGATATAATCGAAGTTGCCAAGCTCGAGGGAGCAAGCGGCTGGTATCAGTTTATACATATTAAATTAAGATACCTCTCTCCTACCATTCTCTTTGTATTTATCCTGTCTCTTATCAACTCGTTTAAAATTTTCCGAGAGGTATATTTACTTACAGGCGACTATCCCTATGATAAGATGTACATGCTCCAGCACTTCATGAACAACACATTTAACAGTCTTGATTATCAGAAGCTTTCGGCGGCGGCGGTACTGTTCTCGCTTGTCATGATAGTTATTATCGCCATTCTCCTTACGATCGAAAATATTTTCGGAAAGGACGTGGAATAATGACTCTGAAAAAAAAGGAACATCTGCTCAACATTATTATTACGGTTTTCGCATGTATTGCCGCCATAATGTTTCTTATGCCGACGGTACTTACTCTTGCGAACTCCTTTATGACCTCGTCGGAAATTTCAGCGAACTACGGAGCTATGCTCGAAAACATGACCGACGATAAAAAAACATTTATCTCCGAAAACGTCAATCTGAAATTTCTTCCCGACAAAGTAACCTTTGACCAGTACAAAAACGTTCTTCTGAAAAATCCCGACTATCTGCTGAAATTCTGGAACTCCGTTATACTTACCGTTCCCATAACCCTGTTTCAGATGCTGTTGGCGATACTGACGTCTTACGGCTTTTCAAGATACCCCAACAAATTCAAAAGTATCGTCTTTTTCGCCTACATTATATTAATGATAATGCCCTATCAGGTAACGATCGTGCCGAACTATCTTGTCCTTGACGAGCTTGGAATGATAGATACTGCCGATCCCGAAAAATCATGGGCAATAGCTCTGAAGATACAGGAATTACTCAGCGCGACCACACGTTCCCGACTTGCGATAATACTTCCGGCAGTTTTCTCGCCTTTCAGCATTTTCCTGCTAACTAAGGTAATGCGGCGTATCCCCGTATCTTACGTTGAAGCCGCAAAGCTTGATGGCGCAAGCGAACTCCAGATACTCACAAAAATATATACTCCCCTTTGCAAGGGCGCAATAGTTTCCATAACAATGCTCGTTTTCATAGACTACTGGAACATGGTGGAGCAGCCTCTCGTACTTATGAAGGACAGCTACCTGCACCCCCTCTCGGTATTCCTGTCGCAGATAAGCACAGGCGACATCGGTCTTGCCTTTGCGGTGGGCGTTGTTTACATGGTACCTACGATACTTATGTTCCTCTACGGCGAGGATCACCTCATCGAGGGCATAACCTACTCCGGCGGAATCAAGGGCTGATTTCAGCTTCATTATAAAGAAAGGATATAACACTTATGAACGAAATAAACGATGTTAAGGCAATAAAAGACCCCAAAGACATAAAGGGCGACAAAGAGGATTACGATCCCCGAAAAAAGCGTGAGATAATCAAGACCGTACTTATAATATTTCTTGCGGCGCTTCTTGTTCTCACATTCTTTTCCAACACTATCATGAACAAATCTCTTGCCGAGATAACTACCGAACGCACTACCAGCGGCAAGCTTACCGAGCGTATCAGGGGAAGCGGTCTTGTTGAATCAAATCAGAGCTACGGCGTTACCGTTGACGGAAATAAGGTCATCGACACCATTATGGTAAAGACGGGCAAGGAAGTAGAAAAAGGCGACGTTCTCTTTACGGTCGGCACAGGCGAAAGCGAGGAGCTTACAGCCGCCGAGGACGCTCTTGCCGCTCTCGAACTTGAATACAACAAAGCGCTCCTTACTCCCCCTGCCGATTATACAGCGGAAAATCAGGCGATAAAAAACGCCCGTGACGACTTGTCTGCCGCTATCGCCAAAAGAGACAGCGTTGCCGCAAATCAGGGCAACGTTGACGCAGCTAAGGAAAACAACAAATACAACAAATCTCAGCTCAATTACTACACAAAGCTGCAAACAAAGCTTACCGCCGTTATCGCAGCCGTTGATACGGACGAATATATATCGGCTCCGGCAGAGTATACGGGTCATCTGCTCGAACTGAAAAATATACTCACTACGGCGGAGGAAGAATACAACACGGCAAAGCAGATATATACCGCCCTCCTTACAGGAAGCGATCCTTCATTGGACGAACCTGCCGCAGGTATTCCTGCTCCTGCCGCCGCTGTTTCCCCCGAGGAGCTTGACGCGGCTAAAGCAGATATGGAATCCAAAGAAGCTGCTTACGATGCGGCTAAAGCGTCCTATGACGAAACTAAATACGCCCTAAGAGCAGACTGGGCAAGTCAGCTTTCCGACGCAGAAGCAAACGTAGATTACTATACCTCTCTTATAGAGGAATACGAATCGGGCAGCGGCAGCGGCGAAATGACGGTCGATGACCTCAACGAGGACGTAAGAGCAAAACAGCGCGCTCTTGAAGACCTTATAGCGCAGCTTACCAAAACGCAAAAGGAAAACGGAACTCAGGATAAAATAAACGACCTTGACATTGCCGCAAAGAAAAAGGAAATAGAAAAAGCCAAGAAAAAGGTCAAGGAACTTAAAGAGGAAAACGAAACTACCGAGATAAAATCCAAATACAGCGGAATAGTAAGCTCGGTAAACGCCAAGGCAGGCGATGAAACAGTTCCCGACATGGAAATAATTACCATTGACATTGCAGACGAGGGCTACACGGTACAGATAACGGTCGAAGCCGAAAAGACAAAGAAGATAAAGAAAGGCGTTGCCGCTGAAATAGTCAACAACTGGAGCGGAAACGTTGAAGCAGTTCTGACCGATATAAAAAACGATACCACGCCTAATTCCAAAAACCGCATACTTGTTTTCTCGGTCACGGGGGACGTTGAATCGGGAAGCTATCTCGATCTCTCGATACCGTGCGGAAGCGGAAATTACGACGCTATCGTACCCAAGAGCGCTGTATACAGCGACAGCGAAGGCTCGTTCGTACTGACCGTGACCTCCAAAAGCTCGCCTCTGGGCAACCGCTACTTTGCTACGCGTGTGCCTGTCGAGGTAACTGTTTCCGACGAGCTTTCAAGCGCAGTATCGGGCGACATTAGAAACGGAGATTACGTTATTATCGCGGCAAGCAAGCCCGTCTCCCCCGGAGATCAGGTTCGTATGAAGGATGAGTAAGGCGGTGCGCTGATGAACATCAAAAAGGTTTTTATCGCCGTACTTTCAGCCGCAAACGCCGTGTCCATAACGGCAGGTCTGATACTTACGGCGGCAGGCAGCTCCCTTGCAAAGTCTCAGAGCTATAATCAGGCGGCTCAGCGTTGGGACAGCGGCGGCGGCTATACTCAGGTAAGCTGCTTCTTTACCGAGGACGCAGGCTTTACCGTTGAAAGCGCAAAAGGCGTAACGGTGGACTTGACCGCTAAACTGAAAAATATAGGCGTTGTATCTAAGGAGGGCGAAAAGCTTATCCCCGAAGCGTACAGCGTTGACGCAGGAACAATGACGATGCGCAGCGACACCACGGGACGTTCCGAAGCAAAGGTCACGGCGGCAGGCGGAGATTTCTTTCTCTTTCGTGACTTTAAGCTGTTGGACGGGGCATTTTTCACAGAATCGGACATAATGCAGGACGGCGCAGTTATCGACAGACGGCTTGCATGGTCGCTTTACGGCTCAACAAACGTATCCGGCATGAATATTTATATCAACGGAACCAAATTCTATATAGCAGGGGTAATTGAAGACCCCGAGACAAAAGAGGAAAAAAAGACTGCCGGAGATTCCCCGAGAGCTTATATATCCTATGAGGGCGCGGCTCTCCTCAACGGCGGCATGTCTCCTATGGCAGCGGATATTCCCAACGACAGCGGCATGGGTGGAGCAGGCGGAGCAGGAGAACTCAGTCCCATGAAAAAAATAAACTGCTATGAGTGCATAGTCCCCGACCCCGTTGAAAATTACGCTTACAATTCAGTTAAGGAATATTTCGACGCCGCATACAAGGATAAATGCAGGGTAGTCAACAACTCCGAGAGGTTCTCCCCCTCTAAAAGAGCAAAGGCATACAAAAAGCTTTCAAGCTATGCCGTAGCCGATAAGCCTATCGTTTACCCGTATTGGGAAAACGCTTCAAGAATGATCGAATTCAAGCTTTCGGGGATATACTTCTTCAGGAGATTGACATATATCATTCCCGTATTGACAGCATTGCTGCTTCTCGTCATTTTGTGGCGTGCAGGCGGTCGGTTAAGACGCAGGGTAACAGCAAAAACAAGCGACTCGATAACAAAGGTCGTCTACTATCACGGACAAAAGAAAAGACAAAAAAAATTACAGAAAGAAGAACAGCAGGAAAAGCAAAAAAACGAACAGACCGAGAACGATTCTCAGACATGAATTAAATTTAAAGGAGAAAAAATATGAATAAGCTTAAACAGATATTGGCAGGACTTGCCGCAGTCTCATGTATTCTTACCACAGTCTCATGCTCGTTGGGAAACGGCGAAAAGAAAAGCAGTACGGCAACTCCTCAGACAGCCGATAAGGTAATGGAAAAAGCCTACCGTTCCGTTGAAATAGGCGGCGATGTGCCTTTTGAGTACATCGACAGCTTCAACCGTCTCGGCGACACGGGTAATATCCTTATCTCGGGCAACGAGAAAGAGAGCAACGAATCAAAGCTCTATATAACCGACAAGGATTTCCTTACGTTTGAAGAAATTCCCTTTGAAGTTACTCACGGCGAAAACGCGGATTCCTACTTCCGCACAACTGTCACAAAAAGCGGACTTATCTTTGTACTTTCAACGGTAAACGATTACGGCGATGTGGAACAGCCCGATTATGACGACCCCGACTTTGACTACGAGAACTTCGACTTTGAGGCTCTCGAAGAAGCACGAGTAACAACTCAGACGCTCTACACTATCGACTCCACAGGTCAGATCCTTTCCGAATGCGAATTAAAGGGACTTGATAAATATTCCGACTCCGAAGAACAGACCCCTTATATCAACGATTTCAACGCTATCGGCGAGGATAAAGTTCTTATCTCGTTAAGCGGTATGAGTAATATGACCTACCTTACCTTAGACGCTGAGGGTACGCTTTCCGAGCCTATAGACGTAGGCGGCGACGGCTGGTTCATGGCGTCGGGAAACGACTCCGACGGCAATTTCGTTTTCGTGACCTACGATAACGACCATAACGTCATCAAAACCATTGACAGCGAAACTCTGGAGGTTCTGCCCGATACTATCAGCTTAAAGGAGAGCGATTCCAATTTCAGGGCGATAATGCCGGGTCTCGGCGACTACAAGATGCTCATTTCAAACAGCACGTCGCTTTTAGGCGTAAAGTCTGACGGTACTTTGGAGGAGCTGATAAACTGGATAGACTCCGACCTCACGGGCGACTATATACAGGGCGTTATCCCAATGGAAAACGATGATTTCGTTATCTACGAGCAGGACTGGAACGACGGCAGCGCAGGCTTCTATCAGCTTACAAAGCGTGACGTATCCGAACTCGAAAACACTCAGGTCATCAATATGGTCATGTCGTACACCGATAATCAGATACTTGACAGAGTAAAGGAATTTAACAAAACAAGCACAGACGTAAGAATAAAGGTCGAGGATTACAACAAGTACTACGAATGGGACGACGAAGGCACCCCGCTCAATTCCGCCGAAGATCAGCTCAAGCAGGATATTGCGGCAGGGAAAGCCGTTGACATTATCTGCATGAACGGCGGCTCGGCGCTTTTCAAAAACCTTTCCAATAAGGGAGCTATGGTCGATCTTTACGAGTATATGGGCAAGAACGGCACTGTCTCCAAGGACGATATTCTCCCACCCATTATCTCGGCAGCAGAGGTTGACGGCAAGCTTACGTCGATTTCTCCCTCCTGTTATGTAGACACCTTAGCCTGCAAGACAAAATATTTCGACAAGGAAAACTGGACTTTCGATGAGATGATCGAGACCTATGAAAATCTCCCCGAGGGCATGCAACTCTTTAAAGAAGAAAACTCAAAGCAAAGCGTTTTCAGCCGTTTTATCTATAGCAGCAACACTTTCATTGATCAGGTAAAAGGCACATGTTCATTCGATTCGCCCGAGTTTATAAAGATACTTGAATTTTGCAACACATTCGATAACGAAGGCGAGGGCGATTCGATCGACTGGGAGAACGCATCAAATGAAGAAATGGAAGCCTACTGGCGTGAACGGGAGGTTGCCTGCCGAAACGACAAGGCGCTTCTCAGCAGCGTATATTTCAGCGATATGAGAGCCTATGCCCGTGCGCTTACTGCGGACTTCGGCGACGACATTACCTTGGTAGGCTATCCCTCATCGGACGGAACAGGCGCAAAGCTCTCACTGAATCAGAGCTTCGGCATTATGGCAAATTCCGCCAATAAGGAAGCCTGCTGGAACTTCATCAGCACGTTCTTCGATGAGGACTACCAGACGGGCGAGCAGATGTATAACATACCTGCTCTTAAATCAGCCTTTGAGATAAAGATGGACGAAGCTATGGAAAAGCCGTATCATATAGATGAGGACGGCAAAAAGATAGAATATGACGACATCTATTATTTTAACGATGAGGAAATTAAAATTCCGCCTCTCACTCAGGAGCAACGTGATTACGTTGAGCAGTATATCCTCAATGTCAAATCAAGCGGTTCCTATTTTGACAATGCGGTTTACAACATCATCAACGAGGAGATCGAGCCGTTCTTTGCAGGCGAAAAAACCGCTCAGGAAACCGCTTCTATTATTCAGAACCGTGTATCTATCCTGATAAGCGAGCAGTCATAATAACATGACATATATGGTGACATCATGAGCGACAACATGTAACGACAAAAGCAAATGACATCACGAACAGCATAAAATCGGACATTTGATATTGACATTACAGACTTGCTGCGGAACCTCCGCAGCTCTGACAGAACCTTTATTAAGTTATCTCCAAACTTTATATACTCCACCTCCTTATAAAGAAACGGACTTCCAATATCGGAAGTCCGTTTCTTTTATAGTGTTAAAATTATTTAAGTCCCTTGATTTCAAATGTGATCTCTATGTCTGTCCATTCGCCTACGGAAGAACCGTCAATGAGACTTTCAACGCCGTCCGTATACAAAACCAGATCGAAAGTATCATCGAACGCTGAAATATCAAAGCTTTCAGAATCGAGATATTCCTTGCCGTCTATCTTAACGGACTTTACCGTAATATCCGCATTGTCTATGCCGTCAATACCGCTGCCGCAAATTCCGAGTACGTACAATCCGTCGGGCAGCTCCGTGTCGCCTGCGGCGTTTTTATAGCCGTCCGTATCCGCCGTAACACCGATAGTGTAAGTACCGTCGCCCTTTATATCGGCGACCTTAGCTCCGTAGGAAAGATTTTCTCCCTGACCGCCGCCCATATAAAACGACGTAAGGCTGCTGTCCATAACCGTTATATACGCCTGACCGTCCTCAGCTTCTACTGCGTCGGCGGCGTAGGGGTCGTCCTCGATGCCCTCAAAGAAAAGGTCCTCGTCGTCAACGTCTATATCTTCTTCGTCAACGTCCATATCCTCGTCGTCGTCCCAGCCGTTGTAATCCTCGTAGTCCCAATCATCGTAAATATCATCGTATGTCATGTACATGCCGTCAGTCAAGGACTCCGCATACTCCTGCGCTTCCGCTTCCGACATTCCGAGCTTTAAGAAAGTATCCTTTATATAGGCTGTAAACTTATCCTGCTCAACGTAATCTATCGGGAAGCTTACATCTTCCGCCGTTACGTCAAACGCTCCCGACTTATCGGGTACTGTCGGTTCTGCGCCGTTTTCGGACGCTATCTCGACCGTCAGCTTTCCGTAATTTACGTCCTCAACGACTATATCCGCCGCTATCTGCTGTGAGCTGCCGTCCGACATAAGCGCAAGCACAAAGCTCTGCTCGTCAGGAGTTGTAACGGAAATACCGCCGTTCACATAGCCCTTCTTTTCATCGGCAACTGAAAGTTCGGTGAACTCTACCGAAACTTGCTCTCCGTCTGAAACCATTGCAAGATTTCCGCTGTATACATCGTCATTGTCTGTCATTGTGAGGTCTGCGCGGAAATCCTCCTCGCCCTCATTGGTAACAAACGCTTCTCCCCGTACCTCATCGCCGTCCCTGCCGACTATAAAGCGGAGGGAGTTCTCTTCGCTGTTTTCAAAGGAAATTCCTCTTATATCGCCGTTAGGGTCGATATAAGTCTTGAACGTAGCCGTTTTGTCGCTGTATTCGTAGCTTTCGTCATGCTGTACCTTTGAAAGGTCGTTATCGAGAGCTTCATAGTACTCCTCCGCCGTCATGGACTTTGTTCTGTCAACCATGATGCTCTTTATAAGTTCATCTTCCTTGACTGCGGTAACAAATTCGGCAGCTATCTCACAGAACTGCTTTTCGGTAACAGTCATCTCCGCAACGGTATAATTGACGTTTATATCGCCGATAGCGACTTCTTCCTTTTTCTCTATCTCAATATCCGTGATAAGGCTGTTGTAAAGGTCAACGTATTTTACTACAAGCTGTTCAAGCTCCTCGGGAGTTATAATTGACTCGGGGTCGGTCACAGCCATTTCCGAAACTTCCGCTTCGCCGATCGCTTCGCTTGCGGTCATCCATTGGTCGGAAAGTGCGGGCAGACGGAAGAACATATCAAGAGCCTGCGAATCAGCCGCCATTTCAAGGTTTATAAGGCTTTCGCCGTTTTGCTCCACATAAACGTTTCCGCTCATTATCTTATCCTTGGACATTGCGTCGATTCCGAGCTTTATTTCCTTTAAATTCTCGATAATAGCTATATTCGACTCAGACGTTCCTGTTTCCTCCAGAAGCATGTTTCTCAGCTCATCGCTTGCCTCATATTTAAGTGAAAGCTGAGCGTGCTGACCGTTTTTCCTCTCCTCGATCGCCGTGCGGTAGCTGTCTGCGATCTGCGCTGCAAGCTCAGAGGAGTTTCTCTCTGTGACCCACGTATAGTAATTTTCAGGCTTGCTTATTCTGAGCTTGACCTGATTCTTCACGAAGTCCGAAAGATTATAAGCCGCAATTCCGCCGCCTACCGCAACAGCGACAACGCCTGCCGCAATTCCGCCGACAACTGCCCCCGTCCTCTTTTTAACAGGCTCAACGCCCGAAACGACCTCGTTCATTTCATTATTAAATTCATTAATATCCGCCATAATACCCTCCTGTTATGCGCCTACGGAACGGCGCACGTTTAAATAAGCTGTTCAACGTCTGCGTAATGACGAATAAACGAAATATGACAAACAATTTGAACTGCTCATTTTTACTATATCACAATATTTCCAAAAAGTCAAGGAAAAATATAATTTTTAACTGTTTTGTAATACTTTGAAAAAAATCAAAAATCTATGAAAAGTGGAGATTATTAAGCGTAAATTCAAAAAAATCCTAAAAAAAGCTTGAAATTGTCTTTAGACGGCGTTTGAAGTTCATATGAACTTGTGATATAATCATACTATCACATCGGAAAGAGTTGAGAACATGAAAAGATTTATTCCCGGAACATCTATAAATTTCTCGGAACAGGGCAGAAATTCGGCGTTTTCGCTTATATCGCCCGTTCTTGAAGCTACGGGCGGACTTACTTTGTCACAGCTCTCAAAGCTTACGGTCCTTGAAGGCTCGACCATTCAGAACTGGATAAAGCGAGGGTGGGTATCTTCCCCGAAAGGAAAGAAATACTCGGAAAAACAGGTAGTCCGCATTCTTTTGATAAATATGCTTAAAGGCTCGATGAAGCTTGAACAGATTGCAAAACTTATGACATACATAAACGGCGACGTCGAGGACACTTCCGATGATATTATCGAGGACGTAACACTGTATAATATTCTTTGCAGAATTATTTTTACAGCCGAGGACGAGGGCGCATTTGAAAGCGATATGGTCAGAGGTCTTATAAACCGAGAGCTGACGAACTGCGCCGCTGAAATACGTTCCGACGAGGATAAGCTTCGCAAGGCTATGTATGTCATGGTCATGGCTTACCGAAGCTCATGTCTTAAAGCTGAAATGGAAACGGAATTATGTAAGATTCTGAGCGACTGATAAATTATTGAGGTGACGGTCATGAAAAAGGGAAAAAAAATCAGTAAGCAGCTCGAAATTGAAAAACAAAAAGTGGGAGAATAATAATGGGAAGATTTGAAGAAATAAGACGTGACGGAACTGTAAAGAAAAACGGAATGGGTAAGCTTATCGGCGGCGGTATCGCTGTCGCTGCTGCAATAGTGTTGTTAGCAAGCTCGTTCACTATCGTGCCTGCCGGTCACACAGGCGTAATACTTACTCTCGGCAAGGTGTCAAATTCGGTCTATACCGAGGGATTTCACCTGAGAATACCTTTCGTTCAGCAGGTGGAAAGCCTGTCAAACAAAATTCAGGTATACGAAACTCCTGCGTCCGCCGTTTCTAAGGACTTACAGACGGTAAGCTCCAAAATTGCGGTCAACTACAGGCTCGTTTCGGACAAATCGGCTGAAATGTACCAGAATGTCGGCACGGACTACCAAACGGTACTTATAACGCCCGTCGTGCAGGAATGTATGAAGTCCGCAACCGCTAAATATACAGCCGAACAGCTTATTACAGAACGTGCGGCGGTCGGCGACGAGGTAAAATCCGCGCTCGATGCGAAACTCAATTCCTACGGAATTTACATTGAAAAATTCAATATAGTGAACTTCGATTTCTCAGCGGAATTTAATACCGCTATCGAAGCAAAACAGGTGGCAGAACAGAACCTGCTCAAAACCGAGACCGAGCAGAAGCAGGCTATCACAATTGCCGAAGCTCAGGCTAAGCAAAAGGTGATCGCAGCGGAAGCAAACGCCAACGCTATCCTTGCTGAAGCCGAGGCTCAGGCGGAAGCCAACAGACTTCTTGAAGAATCATTGTCCGATAAGGTCATCGCCTACGAGCAGATCGACAAGTGGGACGGCGTTATGCCAAAGGTAGTAAGCGGCGAAGGCAGCGGTATGCTGATAGACATTGATCCCGACAAGTTAGGTGGTTCATCAGCAAACAGCGCACCACAGGTTCAGCAGTCCACCGACAATTAAAACGGCGGTGAACGTTTATGAGGTTTTACAGAAAAAGACAGCGCAGACGAATTTCAGCAGCTGATGTTGTAGGAGGCTTTTTTGAATTTATAATCGAATTCATAGTTGAAGTCATTTTCGATTTATGATACGCAGCAGCTTTTTTAAGCGGGTTTTAAAGGTGGTTAAAATGAAAAATTACATACTGACAGTTTAGCTCATCTGCAAGATATAGGGTAAAAAGAAAAGGATAAATATGAAAAGCGTGCGGAGGAGATAGGGGTGTCTCCTCCGCAAAAACGTGTTTTTAAAAGGGGAAAATTATGAAAAAACATAAACTGCTCATCGCATTAGCAGCTATTGCAATATTAGCAGGTTTCTTTGCGTTTCTTAAAGCATACGCAAAAGATGAAAAGTCAATTACCGAAGACCTGAACGAAACATATTATGAGTACACAGAAAGTCCCGAAAATTTTACGGTGACTGACGCAAAAATAATTGAAGCTTACAGTCCCAACCTCGGCACAGAAATAAATTTTTTCCCCGAAACACGGGAATGGATCGTTGAGGTTCGGCTCAATGACGAGCTTACGGCTAAAACCACCGTTTTGAGGGATAAAGGCGAAAAGGTCGGGGACGTTATCAAGATCGCATACGAAAATAACAGCGAGTTGGAACTGCTCGCCGAAAATATGAACGCTACTCAGCTTCGTTTCATCAAAAGCGAGCCTATAATAAAAACTATCAATCTGCTGTACGCCCTCGATCTGATAGCTATTGTGGCAGACGTTGGGTTTATTATATACCTTTCATTTAAAAAGAAAAATTAAAATAATGAGCAAAAGAAGCAAAAAATATAAAATGAAAAAGCCTCTGACCGAGGCTGAACGCGAGCGCAGAAAACGGCTCCGTGAACAGCGTAATGAAAGACAGCGTTTAACAGACATAAACTCACGCAGACGCTTTTGGAAATGTTTTTTTCTTATTGCCGTAATTATCGCGATCGGTGTATTTACCGCTGCTGCCGAAATAAAACGCGGCAGCAACAGCTTTATCATATATCTTATGATACTTTTCTCATGCGGAATAGTATGCTGTGACAACAGCGGATTCAGAAGTACGCTTTTCAGCCGTCTGCCCGATAAATTCCCATTTGCCGAGGAATTAAAGCGTAAAAATAAAGGTCAATGCCGAGCTGTAGAGCTTTGCAAGACCTTGTCATATTTTTCGCTCCTGTTTTATCCGCTCCTACCAACCATATTGGCGGCAGTATGGCTGATCTGCGAAATTGTCGCGTTTATTCATCTGATATTTGACAAGGATACGGGCATAAGACCCCCTGAAACTCCTGAAAACGGTCTCAGCGCCGCAGGAGATATAACTATTATTACCTCGGGAATAATGCTGCTGCTTCAAATGGATAATATCTTCACAAACAGCAGACTTTGGACGTTTATCGTGATATTTACGATTGGCGCGACTTCGCTTTTTCTCTTATTCGGCTCATGGCAAAACTCCAAAGCTGATGTGATAATCTTTTTTCTTGGAGCGGCGGCGTTTGCATTCTCGGGATTCTGTGCAGTAAATAAGGACTTTGACTTCTCCGAACCGAAAAAATATACTGCCGTCATTGAAAATAAATATTACACATCGGGAAAAAACAGCCACTATACAATATATGTTAAGGATTGGCACGGCTCGGAAGATACCGTATCCGTGGAGGTCAGCTCCGATGACTACAGAGAATTTGAAATTGGCGATACCGTAACCGTTTACGAGTACAGCGGTGCGCTGGGTATGAGCTATTATGATTATTCCCTTGAAAATCAATAACCGCAAGTGATTTTATTTTCCATATAGTTTGTGTATTTTTATGCCGTTTTCGTATATACTGATAGTTATGAATAATAACTGTCGGTAGGTGATACAATGAACATGAAAACGATAGGCAAAAAAATACGAAAATATCGGCTTGAAATTAACATGAAACAGGAAAAATTAGCCGAGCTGACAAATCTCTCTCCTAATTATATAGGAATGCTTGAAAGAGCGGATAAAATCCCGTCGCTTACAACTTTGATAAATATTGCAAATGCACTTAATGTAACCGCCGATATGCTTTTATGCGACGTATTATCCGCAGACTGCGAGATAGCAAATTCACGGCTTCTCGAAAAAATAGGAAGTCTGCCGCCAAAGGACAAACAAAGAATTTATGCGGTTATTGAAACGCTTTTGGATTTCACATAAGAAAAAGTCTGTTTTTCAGACTTTTTTTATTTTTCACTTGATTTTTCCTTTAAAAAGTGGTATAATAACTAATAGTGATTAATAATTACTATTAGTTATTTAAGGAGAAGTTTAATGAACAATATTATTAAAAAAACTGCCAAAAAATATAATGTTTCAGAACATGAGGTATTAACAGAAATATCAAACGCTATTCGCATTTCCATGCAGTCTGATTCATTAGAATCAAAAAAGTTATGGTCAAATATTGCACCAGACGGAAAAGTGCCATCTCCCGAAAGGTTTATACTAAAAATTAAAGAGCAATGCCAAAAGAGATAAAAAACAAACCTCCGCCAAAAATTCGGCGGAGGCTGTTTTTTAGCTGATCTAAGCGGCTAAAAATTATACGTTAAATCCTTTTGCCCTGAAGCTGTCAATAACGTTTCCCAATATTTCGGCATTTGTAGCCGAAACGGAGTGAAGGAGGAGGATTTCTCCGGGGTGTGCGGAATCCGAAAGTTTTTTCAGTCCCTCCGCAGGAACAGGCTGACTATCGGTTTTCCAGTCCACATAAGCAAAGCTCCAGAACAGGGTCTTATAGCCGCACTGCTGCACCGTTTCGAGAGTTTCCTCCGAATACTCTCCGCAGGGGAAGCGGAAATACTGCATTTCATAACCGTAATTATTAAGCACGTATTCGTGAAGGCTCATTATCTCCTCTACCGCCTCATCGTGAGAAAGAGATGGCAGACTTGCATGAGTCATACCATGATTTCCGAGAGTATGACCCTCGGCAATCATCCGCTTAACAAGCGATTCTTCTTTTTTAGCGTAATCGCCTGTGAGAAAGAAGATCGCGCTGACGTTTTTTTCTTTTAATGTGTCAAGGATCTTTTCGGTATAGCCGTTTTCATAGCCTTGGTCAAAGGTTATGATGATCCTACTTTCGTCGCCCGATAAAGCGTAGGCATCAACACCGCCGTATCGGTCGTTGAACTCTATTGCACCGATAGGACGGTTCAGACTGTCCGAAGCCATTCCCTGACCGTAGCCGATCGCCCTGTTGTCCGCCGCATATACGGCAGTTACGGGCATTACAGCGGCAGTCGTCAATGCAATAGCCGATGCTGTTAATTTCATATACTGTCACTCCTTTTTTGGAGCTGCGGAATTTCTTCCGCAAAAGTATTATATGTTTCGTCCCTCGTTTTATTATTTGTAATTTTTTCAAAAAAATCTCCCCGAAAACTCGGGGAGAAATTATTTTAACCCTTTGAAGCCATAGCCTTTTGAACTTCGAGAGCGTCCATTGTGGTAACTCCGTCGCCTACGTTGCAGATGTCCGCGTTGAACTCGCCCTGCAAGGATAATCCGTATTTATCGGGATTTCCCAGCGATTGAAGTATCGCCGTTGAATCGGCTATCGTGTATTCGCCGTCGCAGTTAGCGTCGCCGTCAACATAGTTTTCCACATCAATATTAGCAGAACTCTCCGTATCAACAATCTCAGGAGATACTCCGAAAGGCATATAACCTAAATCATTGTAAATGTCCAGAGCAATGTCAAGATAATCTGTTACTGGAGCATTATCCGACAGTTTAACATACGGCATATCCTTGCCTCCAGCAACCCTGCTTGCATCAATAAGATCAATTTCTGCATTATCGTAGTGTTCCTTAACATACTCGGCAATTTCATCCGCTTTATTTCTGTCATATCCCAAAAATGTAGCCGTCAAAATGTGCATAAAGGAAATTTGACTTGCAGAATAATTGAATCTGCTGAATCTGCTGTCTTTTTTCAGATAAGAAGCGATGTATTTTGCGGAATATTTTTCAATTCCCTCAAGCTGACACATCTTGCCGTCATTGGTAAATCTAACTTCAACCCCTAAGTCACCTTTAATTTTACTGCCGATTTCTTCTGTGATTTTTTTGACGTCATAGCTTTCATCTTCCGATATGTTTATATCGAACGTGAAATAGTCAGGAAATGTATTGGCAAGCAAAAGCTCCTTTCCGTCTTGTGCGATAAAGTATTCGCAATTGTCAAAATAATTACCCTTAGCCCAGCTCTCGTATACGGGAACATACTTTTCGTCAAGTTTAAGTTTATCGGAAGTGTATTCAATGTATTTAGAACTGCTCTTATCTGCTGTATTGTCTACAAAGGCATTGGAAACCATTGAAGAAACAGAAAGGGCTGCAACCATTGAAGAAAGAATCAGAGAAAATATTTTTTTCGTATTCATATTATTACCTCCATTTTTGAACGCGTGGATTACCTTTTAGGAATTTCAATATATCTGAATCAAAACGTATACCACTGTTGATTTTTCAATTATGAAAACATCATCGGAATCGCCTTTCCTTTCTGCATTATCGCAAGGTAAATAAATTTTTCTTTCTAACCATATTATACTACGCAATGTTTTATATGTCAATGATTTCTAACCAAATTGTTATAAATCCTCCATAATTTACAACTTTATAACCTTTGCTTTGTTCAAATATTATATATAGTTAATTTAAATCAATATCAAAATTTGAGTAAATGTAATAATAAAAATCTCCCCGAAAGCTCGGGGAGAAATTATTTTAACCCTTTGAAGCCATAGCCTTTTGAACTTCAAGAGCGTCCATTGTGGTAACTCCGTCGCCTACGTTGCAGATGTCCGCGTTGAACTCGCCCTGCAAGGATAAGCCGTATTTATCGGGATTTCCCAATGCTTGAAGTATCGCCGTTGAATCGGCTATCGTGTATTCGCCGTCGCAGTTGGCGTCGCCGTTGACGTTGTTGCTCATGTCAATGGATTCAGAACTATATGTTCCTCCCTCTGAACCGCTTTCAGTCCCATCATACGAATACCACGAATTATAGCCAAGATCGACATAGATTTTCTTGCTGAGTTCTATTTGTTCAGCATAATCGACCTCGCCGTTAGGAACTAAATCATAGCCATAGAAATCTTCATCAATACCCCCGAAAGATATTCCATGCATCATATTTCCCTTATACAATTCTACAGTATAATCAAGGTTATTTTCAGCAACATAATTTTCAAGGGTTTCTTTTATCTGCTCCAGTTCAACGCCTTCAATTCCATAACCATTTGAAAAATACGAAATATTAGGACAATACCTCAGAAAAAATGCGAATAAGGGTCTAACTTCTTCTACAGTAGGTGTAAAAGTAAACTGTTCGGTCTCTGTAATACTCTGCAAGCTCTTCTTTATTTCCCTTGCTTTTTCATAAGCATTATTACCGAAAAGGTCAATACGATACTTATACGTAGAGGTTTCATCGTTCTTCCACACGCACAGCATAACATTGTTGTAGTATTTGCTCAGTTCTTCATCTGCCTTTATATATTCATTGACTTTATCAGCGCTTTCAATTGGGACAGTGAACGAAACCTTTGCATATTTTGAGTACAAATAAACCTGTCTCCCATTGAAGTAAGTTCTGCTTGTTTGTTCGTCATACATCATATTGTATGCCTTGAAGTAATCAGGCAAAAACTCATATCTCGCAGCTGTAGAATAATTCTTATATGTTTTCTCTTGAAAAAACATATCGCCCAAATCCAAAAGGCACTCCACATTTTTTCCGTCGTCTGATTCCACATACGTACCGGGTGCATTATGACAAAAATCTCTGATCGTATCAAGATCTCTCCAAATTGCATTCGCCCCCAAAACAGGCGCAGCACAAGTAACTGCGCTCACCAAAAGAGCCGTAATCAGCGAAATTGCTTTTTTCATGCTGTTTTCCTCCTTTCTCTATTATAAATTTGGATTTCCATTATAGAACTTCAATACATCCGAATTAAAGCGTACTCCGCAATTATATTTTGGACCCCAATATGATAGATCACCAGTGTTAAGAATACCAATAACAGTATAAAAAGTTCTATCCTTAACAGTTTCTGTAATATAAACAGGACTGCCGCTGTTTCCACCGGTTGTATCAACATCATAATAAAGCATCTCATCAGACGTTGGATTTTCTATATTCTCTCGACTTAAAAGAGTACCTTCTCCTGTATACATATTATGTAAAGTATAAGTATTAACCGTTGTTCCACCTTCTTCTTCATTTGGTAAACCAGTAACAATTTTTCCTGGGAAACCTGTTATAAAAACGTTTGCAGAACTTGTCTCAATAAGAGAGTTATTCACATATCCCAAATCAAAGCATTGATATTCACTTAAATTTATTGATACTGTAATTACTGCATAATCACGCGTATAAGACCATATGTCGTTATAGAACTCAGCCGGAACATGATACGTCATATTTGTTCGCGATGGATATATATTTCTTGCCACTGTACCATCTGAATTAAATAACTTTATACAACTTATTCTATCTGGAAAATATCTACCCGTATCATATCTTGAAAGGACATGTGCAGCAGTCGCAATTTCATGTTCTCCTACAACAAAGCCTGTTCCAAGAAACTTTTCTTTATTAGAGTTTTCTTCATAACCACATATCTTGACTACGCCGCTTTTGCTCCAATCCACATAACGCTCGTCAGTACCAATAACAGCTCTCGGAGTGGGTTGTTCACCATATGCCACAGTTAATGAGTACCCTCCTATCTCCTCTCCTGTTGAAGCTTTGTATATTTTATATGCCCGCGCAGTATTTGCACTATTTGCATGCATTGAGCTGAAAGAACACACAGAAACAACAAACAGAATCATCGCAGAAACAATTGATACAATCCTGAATTTTGAAAGTAAAACCGTTTTCATAAAACTCCCCCTATCTTAATGCGCCATAAGCGTCAAGATACATAATAAAGTATGAATCCGCTTCCGATACAACGCCATTCTTAGTAACGTCCATTCTTAAACTTTGTTCCTCGGTATTATATTTGTAACCACCTAAAAATTGAAGAATAGCAGTTGAATCCGCAATAGATATTATGCCGTCTCCATTGGGGTCAGGAATGGTTATCGTTGAATTTTCATTGTCAGGGTCGTTAAGTGTGATAGTTCCGTCCGGGTTAAGAGTTTGAGCGGCTATAGCGCCTACAGGTACAACAGCCAAAACAGCCAACATTGCAGTCACTGCACAAGCGGCAACCTTTTTAAACATTTTCATTACAAAACTCCTTTCATTTAACTATCTTGATTTTTCAATTATGAAAACATCATCGGAATCACCTTTCCTTTCCGCATTATCGCAAGGTAAATTCTTCTTTCTAACCATATTATACTACGCAATGTTTTATATGTCAATGATTTCTAACCAAATTGTTGTAAATTCTCCATAATGCACAACTTTATAACCTTTGCTTTATTCAAATATTATATATGGTTAATTTAAATCAATATTGAAATTTGAGTAAATCTAATAATAAAAATCTCCCCGAAAACTCGGGGAGCGTTTTTAAGTTTCTGAGTATAATGCTTTCTGTGTTTCTTTTGCTAAGTTGTCGCTTTCTGCATTGATTTCAAGCAAATCAAAAATTAAATTTGTTGAAAAACTTCCATATGCGCCGGATCTTATCTTCTCATCATGTTTATCTGAAATAAGCTTCGACAGTTCTGCAATATCATTGCTGCTTAACTGCTCGGTCACAAAATCCTGAACCAACAGAATCTCGATATTATCCAAGCGAAACACATCGTCATCGCTGTTTTTCTCAGCAACAGGCTCTGCTCTGTATTTTTCAATTAAAACAGGAACTAAATCCGAACGGCTTGCCAACTCCCTCAGACCGTTGAAAGAATCATACATAATATCAATAGCCGTCTGAACATCGTTAAAAGCGTAAACATCAATAAAGAACGGATAATCAAGAACCGCCTCAATTAAATCTTCAGTTGATAATTCACTGAGCATATTTTCTGGGAGCTGCACCATTTCTCCTCTTTCAATGCGGCTGACCGTATTACTCCAAATCGGCTGCTCAATCACGCTATCATAAAATTCTGTAACATCTGACGCGTTCACTTCTTTTGAATCAAATCCGCTTTCCTCAGCAATGGCGTTATTAGATGAGAATGTTAATGTCAAGCAAACACTTACCGCAGCTACAGACATTTTCATCACTTTATTTATAAATCCTCTCATTATTTTAACCCTTAGAAGCCATAGCCTTTTGAACTTCGAGAGCGTCCATTGTGGTAACTCCGTCGCCAACGTTGCAGATGTCCGCGTTGAACTCTCCCTGCAAGGATAAGCCGTATTTATCGGGATTTCCTAACGATTGAAGTATCGCCGTTGAATCGGCTATCGTGTATTCGCCGTCGCAGTTGGCGTCGCCGTTGACAGCATTTCCAATATCTATCCGCCCTATTTTACTTATTATATCATCCTCAGGACGAATAGTAGGCGGATAATAACCGAGATCATCGGCTATTTTCTTTGCAACAGCAACATGTTCTTCATAAGTAATGTCATAATTAGGGACAAGCTGACACGCATTAAACCTAAGATATAAATATTTGTTTGTTTCGTCTGCAACATTGTCAATCACCGTAAAATCAAGGTTATTTTCAGCAAGATACTTTCTTAATATCTCAGGAAGATTCTCTTTCACAGGATCATACGTGTAACTTGTTACTGTATGAAGGAAACTATATGTTACAGGCATAACTACATCGCCCATATAATAAAATCTGTCAACATCATACTGTTTTGACAATTCGTTAAAGATAGAGCGAGCATTATTTCTGGTATCTGCACTGAAATTAACGTCTGTAACTATAAATTCTTTCATATTATCCGATACATCATTCACATATACTTTGTACCGAGGATCATAGGATAAAATCAATTCATTTACCGCATTAACATCACAATCCGAGTATATCGAAAAATCTATTTGATAATTCGAGTAGTTTTCAATGTAAACACCTCGGCAGTCTGTTGAACCATTATAGTAATACGTTTTGTATTTCGTGGTATCAGCATAATGTTCAAACATTCCGTTATCATCAAATTCAACGTACTTGCTTCTGCTTTCGATATATTGCGGATCATGAGGATCAGCAACGACACATATTGCATTTGTTTTTAATGCCGATGCTGAACAAAAAGCGGTACATAGTGTAATTAGCGACATTAAACACTTATTTGCTTTTCTCATGCAATTTCCTCCTTTTACTATGCTGTCGCATAAACATTTTCTTACCTAAAATACAGGAAAGTTATTTTACCCCTTAGAAGCCATAGCCTTTTGAACTTCGAGAGCGTCCATTGTGGTAACTCCGTCGCCTACGTTGCAGATGTCCGCGTTGAACTCGCCCTGCAAGGATAAGCCGTATTTATCGGGATTTCCCAACGCTTGAAGTATCGCCGTTGAATCGGCTATCGTGTATTTGCCGTCGCAGTTGGCGTCGCCGTTCAACACCTCGGAAGATTTGATCGCAACTCCGCCTAATAATTCTGAGCCGCCCATTTCTGCAATAATACCTGAGTGAGTTACTACATTTAAATGTTTGCAAAGCTCCATCATCAGCGCACACTGATTTTCAAACGTTTCTTCGTGAGGTATAGCCAAAAACGCTTCTGCCTTTTTTGCGATTTCAATATCTGTTTGCAAAGCAGTTTCAGGTGTCAGCCTGATATATGCAAAAGCATCAGTGTCGTACAGAGTTGCATCACTGAACATATCTTCATCGGGTTCTTCATATTCGATACCGTCAGGCAGATATTGTTTCAATATCAGCATACCGTATTCGGCGTCAACCGTTTTATTAGCAATAAAATCAAGAACGTCCTGTGCGGAACTTATTTCAGCATCTGGAGATAAATTACTGCCTGATTCTGCCGCATGAAATGCCCCTTTATGAAGCATGAGAGTTTTTCCGTAGTCCTTCCAATTATAAACATATTTTGCCATGCCGTATTCAACTTCATACGATTCGATTTCACATATCTCTTTTGATTTTTCTATAAACTCTTTTGGATTCAATCCCTTAGCAAAAAAAGTGCCATTGTTTTCCAACTCCGAACAGTACCCACCATATGAATCATAACTCTGTTCGGCCGGAAAAAATTCTTTCAGCTTATTTTCAATTTCATCAGCTCTTTCGGAATCCAATTTCTCAGAAAAAGTCAGCGTCACGCGATTCCAGTCTGTTTTGTATTCATAACCATGGTCGTGGCTGCCGCTGTAGAAGAAATCAGAATATTTCGGGCAATAATTGGAATTGTACGGAACACCGTCTACTATAGGCTCCATTCCCTCGGGATATTTTGTCCAGCCTAATGTTTTGGCGATTTCTTCAGTTCGCTTTTGAAGCGATTCAAGTATCATGCTTTTGCGAGCGGAAATCGACTCCTCCGCAAATGAATTAATAGGTATAGCTGAAGCCAACATCATAACTGTTGCCATAATTGCCGTTAATTTTTTCATCATAATTCTCCTCCCGTAATTTAAGCAGTTAAATATTTATTTCCCATATAAAACAAAGCCTGTTCCGGCTGTATACGCACACCGAAATTATAATCACTGGGGTAACCATAGCCACCGTGATGAATAGCCAATAAAATTTTGTTAGTATATGTCTTACCTTCTACTGTATAAGTTTCTTCAACATATATAGGACTTCCGCTGTGTCCATTACCAGTGTCAGTATTATAGTAAATAAATCTATCTGTCGCTTTTTTCGGCGGAACAGGAAGGACGTTGCCTTCAGCCATGTAACGTTTGCCCTTTACATAATTTTCGGGAATCAATCCACCATTAAATGAACCGGGGAATCCTGAAATTTTTACTTTATTAACTTCAGCTTCTGCATTCAGAAACTCATCAGTTGTAAATCCAATATTAAATTTTCCATAACTACTTAAATCAGATTCCACATATATCAAAGCATAATCATAAATCGGATGCGGTCCGTATTCTCCATCGGTATTAATTACAAAATAATATGGTATATGAATATATCTCGGCTTATATGAAGCTATTACCCCACCGTTTTCATCAACAATTTCTACGTCCAGCTTGTCATAAAAGCCCTCGGTTAAATTATATACACAATGTGCCGCTGTTGCAATAACGTGGTCGCTTACTATCACACCCGACGCAACGCTTGTGTCTCTATTTTCCATCATATTGCTGCATTCCGAATATTTCAGCCTTACCACAGCTGTTTCAGATGAATCAACTTCCATATCATTAGGAGGGAAAACATAATTGGGACTTACCTCGTTTTCAACGACATCTCTTGAAAGGGTATATTGTGTCATTGTGTGTACATTATTGCTATTACAATCGTGACGCCAATAATTCGTTCCACTTTTTCTTGCTGAACTGTCAAAATTGACATTGCCAAAATAGAGAATTGTCGTAATAAAAACCGAAAAAGCCACAAATAAAAACAAAGGCTTCTTATTCAAACGCATAATTGTTTTCATATTGAAAGCACCCCCCGCATCAACCATCTGAACAAGCAAAGCATCGTATGGAGTAATAATGCCGTTATCGTTCATATCAAGCTGTGAAATGTCTGTCGGCTGATATTTACCCCCAAGACATTGCAAAATAAAAGTCATATCTGCAATTGTCAGCCTGCCATCACCGTTTGGGTCTTTATTTCTATTGATATATGGATTTTCAGCTAACGTCACAAAAGGCACAGCAGCTAAAACAGCCAACATTGCAGTCACAGCACAAGCGGCAGCTTTTTTTAACATTAGATAAATTCTTCCTTATAAGCATATTATACCGCACAATGTTTTATATGTCAACATTTTTTGTAAAGTTGAGAAATTTCTCCATAATGAACAAACAGACTGCATTTATTTAGCAGAAACTGCTAACTTTCTTGTCAACATAAATTCCGCCAAAATAAAAAAACCCTCTATAAAAGAGAGTTTTTACTATTTGTGCCGGCATTGAAATAATTTCCCGAGCCGTCGCCAGCCAAGTATCGTCTTCGCGACAGAGCTTAACTTCCGTGTTCGGAATGGGAACGGGTGTGACCTCTGTGCCATAAACACCGACTCTTGCAAACTGAAAAAGAAAAAAGTAAAGAATGAAATCAAACTTGAACAAACAAAAGGAAAAGCCCTCGACCGATTAGTACCAGCAAGCTGAACGTGTCGCCACGCTTACACTATTGGCCTATCAACCTCATAGTCTATGAGGGGTCTTAACTTTAAAGTGGGATATCTTATCTTAAGGGCGGCTTCACGCTTAGATGCCTTCAGCGTTTATCCGTTCCGCACATAGCTGCCCGGCTGTG
>Ga0129308_1001367_pt1 | contig 25833 bp, 18 predicted proteins | sample L827metagenome_FD_94440 | JGI IMG/M metagenome (GOLD analysis project Ga0129308, IMG submission 94440) | Ring-tailed lemur group fecal microbial communities from Wisconsin, USA - L827 metagenome | ecosystem: Host-associated > Mammals > Digestive system > Large intestine > Fecal | place: USA...
CTTCTTCGTTTGCAATGAGCGCGAGCATCCGGTTGTAGTCGGTCGGAATGACCTTCTTGAAGCGGTGCTGCACGTTTTCAAACTGGTAAAGCATCTTGATGGCGCGCGGCGAGTTCGTCGCCTTGACATGGTTGGTCATGAGGGTGCGAATCTGCATGATCTCCTCGGGGGAGGGCGCCTCGATGGTCACCATGTCGTGGTTGGTGCAATCGTCGAGCGTCTCGAACTCGTCATAGACGTAGGCGACGCCGCCGCTCATGCCTGCTGCGAAGTTGAGGCCCACGGGACCCAAGATGAGCACGACGCCTCCGGTCATGTACTCGCAGCCATGGTTGCCCACGCCTTCGACCACGAGCGTCGCGCCGGAATTGCGGACCGCGAACCTCTGTCCCGCCATGCCGTTGACATAGCCGCATCCTGCGGTGGCGCCATAAAACGCAACGTTTCCGATGACCATGTTCTCGTCGAACTGGATGGGGGTTGCCGGGTCGGGATGCACGGCGAGCGTTCCTCCCGACAGGCCCTTGCCGAAGTAGTCGTTGGCGTCGCCGCAGATGTTGAGCTCGATGCCTGCGGGCAAGAATGCCCCGAAGCTCTGGCCGCCCGACCCGGAGCAGTCGATGCGGATGGAGCCTGCGGGCAACCCCTCCGGGTAGGCCTTCGTCACCGTGGCTCCCAGCATCGTTCCCACGCAGCGGTTGACGTTGGTGATGTCGGCGTGGAAGCGGGTGGGTGCAAGGCTGTCGCGCGTCGTCTGGGTGAGCGGCACGAAAAGCGTTGCGTCGAGGGTCTTGCCAAGCTTGTGGTTGAACGCCATCGCCGGGTCGAAGTGGGGCGTGTCAGCGCCAGGGATGTTTGCACCGAAGACGAGCTCGGGCTTGGCGAGCACGGCAGAAAGGTCGAGCGCGTTGGCCTTCCAGTTGCCGGGAATCTCGATCTGGCGCAGCAGTTCCACATGGCCCACCATGTCGTCGAGCTTGCGGAAGCCCAGGCGCGCCATGATGCCCCTGAGCTCTTCTGCGACGAAGAGCATGAAGTTCACGACGTACTCAGGCTTGCCGGTGAAGCGGGCGCGCAGGTGCTCGTTTTGCGTGGCGACGCCCACCGGGCAGGTGTCCTGATGGCAGTCGCGCTGCATGAGGCAGCCCAGGGCAATGAGCGGCGCGGTGGCAAAACCGAACTCCTCGGCGCCCAAAAGGCATGCGATGGCCACGTCGCGGCCCGTGAGGAGCTTGCCGTCGGCCTCAAGCATGACGCGCGAACGCAGGCCGTTCTGCAAAAGCGTCTGCTGGGTCTCGGAAAGGCCCAGCTCAAGCGGCAGACCGGCGTGGTAGACAGAGTTGCGCGGCGCGGCGCCGGTGCCTCCGTCGTGACCGGAGATGAGAATCTTGTCGGCTCCGCCCTTGGCCACGCCGGTGGCGATGGTGCCCACGCCCGTCTCGCTTACGAGCTTGACTGAGATGTCGGCCGCGGGATTGGCGTTCTTGAGGTCGAAGATGAGCTCGGCCAGGTCCTCGATGGAGTAGATGTCGTGGTGCGGCGGCGGCGAGATGAGGCTGACGCCCGGCGTCGAGCGGCGCGTCTTGGCGATCCAGGGGTACACCTTCTTGCCGGGCAGGTGGCCGCCCTCGCCGGGCTTTGCGCCCTGGGCGAGCTTGATCTGAATCTCGCGGGCCGTGGAGAGGTAGCGGCTCGTCACGCCGAACCTGCCCGAAGCCACCTGCTTGATGGCCGAAAGCGCCGTGTCGCCGTTGGCCAGCGGCACCTCGCGCACGATGTCCTCGCCGCCCTCGCCTGTGTTGGAGAAGCCGTGCAGGCGGTTCATGGCGATGGCGAGCGCCTCGTGGGCCTCCTTGGAGATGGAGCCGTAGCTCATTGCGCCCGTCTTGAAGCGCTTGACGATCTCGCTGGCCGGCTCGACTTCGTCAAGGGGCACGGGCGTGCAGGTGCGGGTGTCAAAGTCGAGCAGGTTGCGCAGCACGACGGCGCGACCGGGGCGGTTGACGATGGAGCTGTAGGCGTCCCAGGCCTCCTGGGAGCCCGTGCGGGTGGCCGTTTGCAGCGCAAAGATGGTCGTGGGGTCGATGAGGTGGTCTTCCTTGCCCGGCCTCCAGGCCGTCTCGCCCGAGTTGGGGAGCTGGTCGGGCACGGCGCTGGCCGCAATGGCCAGGGCGCGGTCGTACTTCTCGTTTGCCTCGCGTGCAAGCTCGTCAAAGCTCAGGCCTGCAATGCGGCTGACCGTGCCGGTGAAGCAGTCGTTCACGACGTCCTCGGCGATGCCGACCGCCTCAAAGATCTGCGCGGAATGGTAGCCCTGGATGGTGGAGATGCCCATCTTCGACATGATGGACACGATGCCCGCCGTCACGGCCTTGTCGAAGTTGGCGATTGCCTCGTTTTCAGGCAAGGCGACGAGGCCCTTGCGCACGGCGTCGCGCACCTGGGCGTGGGCGAGGTAGGGGTACACGGCGCTTGCCGAGTAGCCCACAAGCATGGCGAAGTCATGCGTGCTCACGGCGTCGCCCGTCTCAACCACCAGGTCGGTGCGGGTGCGCACGCCATTGCGGATGAGATGGTGATGCACGCGGCCCAAGGCCAGAAGGCTCGGCACCGGCACCTCGCCGGGCGTGACCCTGTCGGAGAGCACCAGTATGTTGCAGCCTGCCTCCACGGCTTCAAACGCCTGCTCGGCAAGGGCGTCGAGAGCCTCGCGAAGTCCCTGCTCGCCATGGGCGCGCGGATAGGCGCAGCGCAGCCTTGCGACCTTGAACCCCGTCTTCTTGATGGAGCAGATGCGCTCGAACATCTCTCGGTCGATGATGGGGGCTTCCAAGCGGATGCGGCGGCAGTTGGCGCTGGTGTCCTCGAGCGCGTTGCCGTGGTTGCCGAGGTAGGAGATGGTCGAGGTCACGATCTTCTCGCGCAGGGCGTCGATGGGAGGGTTGGTGACCTGGGCGAACAGCTGCTTGAAGTAGCTGTAGAGCTTGCGGGGCTGCTCGGAGAGCACGGCGAGCGGCGAGTCGACGCCCATGGAGACGAGGGGCTCGTGGGCGTTGCTCGCCATGGGGGCGATCTGCGACACGACGTCCTCGTAGCACACCCCGTAGCGATTCGAGATGCTGGCAAGCGTCTCGCCTGCGGGAACCTCGAGTTCGGGGAACTCCTGGCCCGCGCCTTCGGCGTCATACCCCTCGGGCAGCGGAAGGCTTGCCGCGCGAATCATGTTCTTCTGAATCCACTCGTGCCAGGGACGCTGCGAGGCCATGTCCTCTTTGATCTCGTCGTCCCACACGACGCGTCCCTGCGCCGGGTCCACAAGAAGCATCTGCCCGGGCATGAGACCGCCCTTGAGCAGCACGTTTTGCGGCGGAATGTCGAGCACGCCCGTCTCGGAGGCAAGAATCAGGCGATCGTCGCGCGTGAGCGTGTAGCGAGCAGGGCGCAAGCCGTTGCGGTCGAGCACGGCGCCCATGCGCACGCCGTCGGTGAACGCGATCGCGGCCGGGCCGTCCCACGGCTCCATGAGGCACGACTGGTAGGAGTCGAAGTCATGGCGGCGGGCGCTGAGCGAGTCGTTGTTGTCCCAGGGTTCAGGCACGAGCATGCTCATGGCACGCGGCAGGCTGCGCCCGTTCATGTACAGGAACTCCGCCACGTTGTCCAGGATTGCCGAGTCGGAGCCTTCGCGGTCGATGATGGGCAGCACCCGGTCGAGGCGGGGAATGATGGGGGAGTACAGGTCGGCTTCCCGGGCGCGAATCCAGTTGACGTTGCCGCGCAACGTGTTGATCTCGCCGTTGTGCACGATGTAGCGCTGGGGATGCGCGCGTTCCCAAGAGGGCGTGGTGTTCGTGGAGTAGCGCGAGTGGACCAAGGCAATGGCCGTCTCGACCGTGGCGTCGGAAAGGTCCAGGTAGAACGTCCTGAGCTGGCTGGCAAGCAGCATGCCCTTGTACACGATGACGCGTGCGCTCATGGAGCAGACGTAGAAGACGTCCTTTTGCGGCATGCCCATGCCCTGGGCGCGCTTCTCGATGGAGCGGCGTGCGATGTAGAGGGCCCGTTCGAACTCCATGCCGCGCTCAACCGTGCCGGGTCGCACCATGAAGGCCTGCCAGATGCGCGGCTGGCAGGCTTGCGCCGTCGCGCCCAGGTCGTGCGCATCGACAGGCACCTCGCGCCAGAAGAGCACGGGGAGGCCGTTTTCAGAGCAGCACTGCTCTACGAGGGTGCGTGCCTGCTCGAACAGATTCTCGTCGCGCGGGAGGAACAGCATGGCGACGCCGTAGTCGCCCTCGTCGGGCAGAAGGCGGCCGCACTTCTGGGCCTCCTTGCGGAAGAACCTGTGCGGTACCTGGAAGAGGATGCCTGCTCCGTCACCCGTGTTCGACTCCAGGCCCGCGCCGCCTCGATGGTCCATGTTGAGAAGCACCGACAAGGCGTCGCTGAGCATCTGATGGGTGCGAACGCCCTTGACGTTTGCCAGTGCGCCGATGCCGCATGCGTCGTGCTCGAACTCCGGGCGATACAGTCCCCATGCCTTCGGCGGCAGGGTGGCGGATGCGTTCATACAAACCTCCAACGAACGTGCATGATGAGCGTCCCTATTCCCTGTGGTCAAAGAGAAGGGAATCAGGACAGACCAATGACATATTGAACTGTCCGCTTAGAATGTTTCGAAAGCGAAAATGCCGCCGCAGTTTGTTAAAACGTAACAATGGTGTCAGGTAACTCACATGGCTGTGATGAAACAACGAGGTTTGATTTGCCCAACAATTGAAATGGTTCTGCAACACATCTTTTTTAATCTCTGCAATAATGATTGATTGGAAAAGATTGCTTTTCTGGGTTCGTTTTTATGGGAGGTTGAGATGCACCACAAGACAGCCTTGTTTCTTTCACAGACGGCTGACGGTCACGAGCGTATGCGTCGCCTGTCGTCGGTGCTCGATGTCTCCATTTTGCTTGCAAGCGTTTCGCGCTTCTCCCAGGCGATTCTTGAGCGCGAGTTCGACCTCGTCGTCCTGGAGACCAACGGTGTTCAGGCCTCGCAGGTTGAGAACATCGAGATGACGCTTGCCGACAGTTCGACCCCGATGCTGTTCGTGGTGACCGAGGGCCAGATGCCCGACCTGCACCTGCCCATGCGCCCCGTCGCCGACTTCATCTGCACCACGGCAAGCGACGCCGAATACGCCGTGCGTATCCGTCACCTGCTGTGGCCCGGCGAGGAGACCAGCGACGACGACGTCGTCAAGGTCGACGACCTCATGGTCAACCTCGCCACCTACCAGGTGCGTGTGGGCGACGCCCCCATCGACCTCACCTATATGGAGTACTCGCTGCTTGCCTTCATGGTGACTCACCCTGGGCGTGCATACTCGCGCGAGACGCTGCTGCGCCGCGTATGGGGCTTCGACTATTGCGGCGGCTCCCGTACGGTGGACGTCCATGTCAGGCGCATCCGCGCCAAGCTCGGCCCCCAGATTTCCAACCACATCGAGACGGTTCGAGGGGTAGGCTATCTCTTCAGGCTGTAGGCTTCCCCTTGGCCTGCGGGCTGTGTTCATGGCTCGGACAAGTCCTCGTACCGAATGCTGCGAAAACCCGGGGCAGGGGCGCGTTTCACGCGCTTCTGCCCCTTTTCTTGCATTCACTGCGGAACTCGCCCTGAACACAGCCCGCAGGCCCTGCGCCGTAACGGCCTTCTTCGGGTTTGGGAGCTTCTAAGAGCTAGAGCCATTCGGTGACTTTGCTGATGATGGGCGTTGGCATCGAGCCGCCCACCCATTTGCCCCAGTCGGAGTTCATGACGGGGAAGAAGAAGAGGCGCCGGCGGATGTTCTTGCGGATGGGCCCCAAGCTTGCGTCGTACAGCGTAATTGCCTCCTCGGTGCCCTTTGCCGCGCGTACAACGGCTTGACCTGCGAGTTTTCCTGAGTTAAGGGCAAACGAGATGCCTTCCCCTGAGCTGGGCGACATGATGCCGGCGGCCTCGCCAGCCATAAGAACGCGACCTTCACCTGAGATGATGTCGTTTGCGGAGCGTACTTGGATGGCGCTGCCACCCTCGCGGCGCACGGCATCGCCAAATTGATAGCGCTGGCGCCACACCTCGATTGCCTTCTCGTGCATAGTGGTGACGCCTTTTGTCTTGGGGAAGAACACCGAGCCGATGATGGCAACCTCACCCTTGGGCACGATGTAGCCATAGCCATAGGCCGGGTCGATGTGGCGCGAGTAGATACAGTCGAAGTAGGGCTCTATTGCGCCTGGTTGAATCGTTACGTATTCTTGCACGGTCGTGTAGCACTGTGTCTGCGGCCAGGAGGGGTGCGAGCGTCGCACGGCAGAGCGAGCGCCGTCGGCACCGATCACCCAACGTGCATGGACGTGCGCCTCGCGGCCGTCGCGGCGCAGCTGCACGTCGACACCGCATTCCTCGTCGGCGCAGCTTACGAAGGTGCTCTTGTCCCAAACGTCGACTCGGTCGGGAAGCAGGCCCAAGAGCCACTCGTCGAACATGGCTCGATCCACGTTGGCAAACCGCAGCGAGCAAGGCTTCTTAATCTTGCGATCCCAGTCGTAGTAGCGGAAGTTCACCCAGGCCGGGTCGAGCACCATCCCATGGGGCAGGGGCGCGACCTCTTCAAGGAAACGCTGGGCATATTCGTTGAGCATGCCGCCGCAGCTCTTGCGGCGCGGCAGCGACGAGCTCTCCACGAGCAGCGTGCGCAGGCCAGCCTGTGCCGCCTCGCGTGCCGCCATGATGCCGGCGGGACCTGCGCCCACCACGACAAGGTCGTAGTCTGTCGAAGCATACGGCTGTCGAGTGGTTTCGTTGGGGGTGCCGGCTGTTTCCACGGGGTTCTCCTCGCTATGTACGGCGGTGTGCCGCGTTGAATGCCTGAGTCTTCGCACGATGGCGAACGGCTGGTAATTTCAGATGAACGGTGGTTAATTGTACACGCCCATCGGGGCTGGGGCGCCGAGCATTTGGATGAGATACATCAAGCTTGATAATGTAACGTAACACATTCAAACATTGAAGCCTTCGCTTCAGAATGGGAGCGTACCTCTGCGATTGCCCTGCTCGGTACGCGTGTTCAGCGCCGCCGTCTGTTCATTTGCTAGACCCGGTGTCCGTCCTTGTTTTGGCCGATAGCGCGGCATACCATACACAGAGCATGTATGCAGGTGTAATGCGAATCGTCTGCGAGTGAGCGGCGGTTCGTTTTTTGTTTTCTGGAGGTGTTCGCTTGGTCATTCTCGGCATCGACCCCGGCCTTGCCAACACCGGCTGGGGGGTCATCGAGACGCGTGGCAGCCAATGCCGGGCGCGCGCTTACGGGTGCGTCCACACCGACAAGGACCTCACGCTGCCCATGCGCCTGAAGCGCATCCACGACGAGATAGCCGAGGTCATCATGCGCTACTCTCCCATGGAGGTTGCCGTCGAGGAGGTCTTCTTCTGCTCGAACGCGCAGAGCGCCATCGCCACCGCCCAGGCGCGAGGCGCGGCGCTTGTGGCATGCACGGGGTGCGGCCTTGAAGTGGGCGAATACACCCCCATGCAGATTAAGCAGGCGGTGGCCGGCACCGGCGTGGCCGACAAACAGCAGGTGCAGTATATGGTCAAAAACCTGCTGCATCTGGAGCACGAACCCAAGCCCGACCATGCGGCCGATGCGCTCGCGGCGGCCATCTGTCATGCCCACCTGTCCGTCTGGCGCACCATGAGCCGCGCTCAGAACCTCTCCAAACCGTCTGCCAGCGCATATCGCGAAAGGGGCACGAGACTGTGATTTCGTTTCTCAGAGGTCGCATACAGGAAAAGACCGCCTTCTCCGTCGTTATCGACGTTGCGGGCGTCGGCTATGAGTGCGGCGTTTCGACCGCCACCGCCGCAAGCCTGCCCGCTCCTGGCGAGGATGCGGAGTGCATGCTCTTCACCCGCATGCAGGTGCGCGATGACGCCCTGTCCCTTTTTGGGTTCGCAACTACCGATGAGCGAGTAGTCTTTGACAAGCTCGTGGGTGTTTCCGGCGTCGGTCCCAAGCTCGCCCTTTCGGTGCTCAGCACGTTTGCCCCCGACGCCCTGCGCGAGGTCGTGGCAACGGGCGACGAGAAGCGCATGTCGAGCGTGCCGGGCGTGGGCAAAAAGACCGCGTCGCGCATGATTTTGGAGCTCAAGGACTCGCTGGGCGCCCAGGCTCCTGCCCGCCTGTCTACTTCACAGCTTTCTATGCCCGCAGCGCCGGTGGCCTCGGCACTCGACGAGGCGTGCGCGGCGCTTCTTTCGATGGGCTTTACCTCGGCCGAGTGCGAGCTTGCGCTCAAGGGTTATGATGGCCCTGCCGCCGACACCTCGGCGGCGATTCGTTTCGCCCTCAAGCGCCTTGGGAGTTAATAGACGATGTGGGAAGCAGACCAGCAGGACCTTTGGGGTGACGGTGCCTCCGCGCCCGCCGAACGCGCCGTTACGCCTACGCTCACGGCGGAAGACCTCGACGTCGACCGCAAGCTTCGCCCCCAGCTCCTTGACGACTACGTTGGCCAGGAACGCGTGAAGCAAACCCTGCGCGTGGCCATCGAGGCGGCCAAGCAGCGTGGCGAGTGCCTCGACCACCTGCTCTTCTTCGGCCCTCCGGGCTTGGGCAAGACCACGCTCGCCACCATTGTGGCAAACGAGATGGGCGCCCAGATCAAGTGCACCTCGGGCCCAGCCATCGAGCGGACCGGCGACCTTGCCGCCATCCTTACGAACCTGCAGGAAGGCGACGTGCTCTTCGTCGACGAGATTCACCGTCTGAACCATGCGGTGGAAGAGGTTTTCTACCCCGCCATGGAGGACTTTTATCTCGACATCGTAATCGGTAAGGGCCCCGCCGCCCGTTCCATCAGGCTCGACCTGCCGCGCTTCACGCTCGTGGGTGCGACGACGCGCTCCGGTCTTTTGACGGGCCCCCTGCGCGACAGGTTCGGCATCATCTCGCGCCTCGACTACTACGCGCCTTCCGAGCTCACGCAGATCGTCATGCGCTCGGCCTCCATCCTGGGGGTCGACCTCGACGAGCAGGGAGCCGCGCAGATCGCCTCGCGCAGCCGCGGCACCCCGCGTTTGGCGAACCGTCTTCTCAAGCGCGTGCGCGACTACGCCCAGGTTCACGGGGCTTCTCCCATCGACGCGCAGGTGGCAAGCGACGCGCTCGGGTTCTTCGAGGTCGACGAGATGGGCCTGGACTGGATGGACAACAAGATTCTCTCCACGCTTGCCCAGACGTTTATGGGTCATCCCGTTGGCCTTTCCACCTTGGCCAGCGCCGTCGGCGAGGATGCGGCCACGCTCGAGGATGTCTATGAGCCGTTTTTGCTTCAGCAGGGTTTGATCAACCGTACTCCCAAGGGTCGCGTGGCGACCCCGCGCGCATTTGAGCACCTGGGTCTGCCGGTTGCCGAGGCTGACGAGTGACGAGGCGACGCGTCGGTTTCAAAAGGAAGTGATGAGGCTTGTCTATTAAAAGCGACTATCTCATGGACATGGTCGCGCGGTTCTGCGACGCTGTGCTTCGCGGCATCGACGCTCGCCGTGCAGGCGATGCCTTTGAGGCGCGCGAGGACTTCGAAAGCGTCGTGGGCGGCGTGCTTGACATGGACGCGTCCTGTGCCTTGGCCCTGTCGAGCTCCTCGCTTGTCACGATGATGCAGCTCTCGGCCGTTGACGAGACGCTCGTCGTGTACTGCGCATATGCCCTGATGCAGGCTGCCGACACCTACGAGGCCGCCGACCCCGGCATGGCCCAGCTTCGTCGCGAGCAGGCTCAGGCCCTGGCTGACGCCTATGGGTTTGACGCCGACGTCAGCCCCCGCGAAGTGAGCGAGGCCCTTGCCGCTCGCGCCGACCAGTGACGTTCAGCCGCACGCTCGCACCGCTCAAAGGCGCTTCACGAAACCAGCATTATGCCGTTGCGATGCCATGGTAGCTTTTCAATGTGGCACGTAACATGCATGCAACATTCCAAAAAGGAAGGGAGCCCCATGGCAAGTGACATCGAGATCGCCCAGTCCGTAACCCCCCGCGAGATAGGTGAAATCGCCTCCAAGCTCGGTCTTGACGAGAAGTATTTGGAACGCTACGGCAGCACCAAGGCAAAGGTCGACTACAACCTGCTGCGCGAGGAGAACCACACTGCTGGCAAGCTCGTGCTTGTCACTGCCATCAATCCCACCCCCGCCGGCGAGGGCAAGACGACGACCACCATCGGCTTGGCCGATGCACTGACGAGCCTGGGCAAGAAGTGCGCGGTCGCCCTGCGCGAGCCGAGCCTGGGCCCGGTTTTCGGCGTGAAGGGCGGCGCTGCCGGCGGCGGCTACGCCCAGGTCATCCCCATGGAGGACATCAACCTGCACTTCACGGGTGACTTCCATGCCATCGGCGCGGCGAACAACCTGCTCGCAGCCATGCTTGACAACCATATCCAGCAGGGCAACACCCTGGGCATCGACCCGCGTCGCATCACCTGGAAGCGCGTGGTCGACATGAACGACCGCCAGCTTCGCTTCATCGTCGACGGCCTGGGCGGCAAGGCCAACGGAACCCCGCGTGAGGACGGCTTCGACATCACGGTTGCCTCCGAGATCATGGCGGTCCTGTGCCTTGCGCGCGACATCCCCGACCTCAAGGAGCGCTTGGGCCGCATCGTCGTGGGCTACACCTACACCGGCGAGCCTGTGACCGCCAGCCAGCTCAAGGCCGCAGGTGCCATGGCCGCCCTGCTCAAGGACGCCCTCAAGCCCAACCTCGTGCAGACGCTCGAGGGTACGCCTGCCTTCGTGCACGGCGGTCCCTTCGCAAACATCGCCCACGGCTGCAACTCCGTCATGGCGACGCGCATGGCCATGGCCCTCTCCGACATCGCGGTCACCGAGGCCGGCTTCGGCGCCGACCTGGGCGCCGAGAAGTTCCTCGACATCAAGTGCCGCATGACCGGCATCGCCCCCGATGCGGTCGTGCTCGTGGCCACCGCCCGCGCTCTTAAGATGAACGGCGGCGTTGCCAAGACCGACCTCAACGAGGAGAACCTCGAGGCGCTTGCGGCCGGCATGCCCAACTTGCTCCAGCATGTCGCCAACCTCACCGAGGTCTACGGCATGCCGGTTGTGGTCGCCATCAACCGCCATCCCACCGACACGGTTGCCGAGCTAGAGCTCATCCAGTCCTGCTGTGCCGAGCAGGGCGTCAACGCCGTGCTTTCCGAGGTGTGGGCCAAGGGCGGCCAGGGCGGCATCGCGCTGGCTCAGGAAGTCCTGCGTCTTGTCGAGCAGCCCAGCGAGCTGAAGTTTGCCTATCCCACCGGTGCCAGCATCAAGGAGGCCGTCGAGGCAGTCGCCACGCGCATCTACCATGCCGACGGCGTTGACTTTGCCCCCGCCGCCCTCAAGCAGATCGCTGCGCTCGAGGAGAACGGCTACGGCCACCTGCCCGTGTGCATCGCAAAGACGCAGTACAGCTTCTCCGACGATCCCGTCAAGCTTGGTGCCCCCCGTGGCTTCAGGATTGCCGTACGCGAGGTCAAGGTCTCCGCAGGCGCCGGCTTCGTCGTCGTGCTTGCCGGCAGTGTCATGACCATGCCGGGTCTGCCCAAGGTTCCCGCAGCCGAGAAGATCGACGTTGATGAGTCGGGCCGTATCACGGGGTTGTTCTAATATGGCGACAATTCTCGACGGCAAGGCCGTCGCGACAAAGGTCAAGGCCGAGGCCGCTCAGCGCGTGGAAGTCCTGAAACGCCAGGGTCATCCGTGCGGCCTGGCGGTCGTGCTTGTGGGCGACGACCCTGCAAGCTCGGTCTATGTGCGCAACAAGCGCAAGGACTGCGCAGAGGTGGGCATCGAGGCGTTTGACTATGACCTGCCCGCCACCTGCACGCAGGAGGAGCTCGAGGACCTTCTCGGCAGGCTCAACGCCGACCCGAAGGTCAGCGGCATCCTTGTGCAGATGCCCCTGCCGGCACATCTCGACGCCGAACGCGCCATCGCCCACATCTCGCCCGAGAAAGACGTGGATGCCTTCCATCCCGTCAACCTCGGTCGTCTTGTGCGCGGGCTCCCCGGTCCCAGGCCGTGCACGCCTGCCGGCGTCATGCGTATCTTGCGCGAGTACGGCATCGATGTGGCCGGCAAGCGCGCCGTCGTGCTGGGCCGCTCCACCATCGTGGGCAAGCCCATGGCCCTTATGCTCATCGCAAACGACGCCACGGTCACCATCTGCCACAGCCGCACGCCCAACAAGGCCGAGACGTCGCAGCAGGCCGATATCGTCATCAGCGCAATCGGCCATGCCAACCTCGTCAAGTCCGACTGGATGCGCGAAGGTGCTGTCGTCGTGGACGTGGGCATGAACCGCGATGAGAACGGCAAGCTCTGCGGTGACGTCGCCTATGACGAGGTGGCTGCCAAGGCCAGTGCGATCACCCCGGTTCCGGGCGGCGTTGGTCCCATGACGCGCGCCATGCTCATGCTCAACTGCGTCACGGCTGCCGAACGTCTTGCAGGCATGGATTCCGCCTGGGCGCAGTAATTGCGTTAGTTTGTTGAGATTGGTGGGAATCTAAAGAAATGTGAACTTGGCTTCCTAAAGCCTGCACATTTCAGGTATTATAAGCAAGTGCGGTTCATAGGAGGACCGTGTTTTCTCGTAAGCGCGTCGAATCGATTCGCTTACTCGGTTTGCCCGTAAAAGGGTAGAAAGAAAGGCTAGACATGGCTCAGGGTACTGTTAAGTGGTTCAATCCGGACAAGGGCTACGGCTTCATCTCTCGTGAGGACGGCGACGATCTGTTCGTGCACTTCTCCGAGATTCAGATGGACGGCTTCAAGACCCTGGACGAGGGCCAGAAGGTCGAGTTCGAGATCACCACTGGCCAGAACGGCAAGCTGCAGGCCAGCAACGTCCACAAGCTCTAAGTTTTACTTTTAAGCGATTTTGCTGAGGGGCGGCCTTGTGCCGCCCCTTTTTTGTTTGTCGAGCACATTGCTTGACAAGCGCATTTGCTCGATATCAAGCAAACGGCGGCTTGTGCATCTATATATAGATGGAGTGTCGCAATCAGCCGAAAGCGGGCTACTCGGCGCGGATCCGAGAGATTTGCTCCAGTAGGCGAGGAACCGCCAGCTCGGTGTTGGCGCCAATCTCAAAGCGACAATACTGTTTGACCTCGGGCATCGCGTTCGCAACGCAGATGCTGTTAGGGATGGCTTTGAGCATCGAGAGGTCGTTCATCGAGTCGCCGATGGCAAGGACCTCCGTGGGCTGCATGCCATATGCGTTAAGCAGCATGTTGATGCCGCCGAGCTTCGTGCGTCCCCTCAGCGCGACATCCACCCATTTGTCGCCGCAGGCACTGAACTCGAAATGCTCCGACAGCTCGCTCGAGAGGTCCTGCGCGAGCTTGCGAGCCCCTGAATAGGCAACGATGCCCAGCTTGCTTATCTGCGCGGCCTCAAGGCCGGCTGTTGCCGGACGCACGCGCGCTTCATGCAGGCTTTCTATCTTGCTGCGAACAAAATCCGCTTCCATGTCCATGACGTAGGGAGCTTCCGGGCCGTACACCACAAATCCCAGTGGCATGGGGTCGTCAATGACGCGCTGCAGGAGTGTGCGTGCCGATTCCAAACCGACGGTCTCATGCAAAAGCGTTTGCCCTGCTTGACGCACATCCATGCCGTTACAGGCAATGTAGTCGAGCCCGAGGTTGTCGAGCATGGGGCCAAAAAGCGCCTTGAGGGCAAATACCGGACGCCCGGTTGTGGGTATGAAGCGTACCCCGCTGGCCTGAACGTGTCGGATGGCATCGATTGCCTCGGATGGCAGCCGATGATGCGCATCGAGCAGCGTGTCGTCCAAATCGCAAAAAACTGCCCTGATCGTGTGCGCGAGGGTCGTAAGGCAATCTATTCCGCCCAGAGGCGCGATGTGTGGTGAGCTGGGCCTCTGGGCGGGCATGGAATCTCCTACAGAAGGGTCTCGTCGGCAATCTCACAGAACTCGCAGGCGAGCTCGGCGAGATTGATGTCGGCTGCGGTCAGTGCCGCCATGATGGGGGAGCCCTGCGACAGGCTCGGCGCTGCGTCGACGTCGAGCACGCGCGCGCATCCGCCGTCCCACACGAGGCGCACGCAGGCAAAATCGCGGCAACCACATGCAAGGAAGGCGTCGAGCGCGCACCGCTCGACTTCACTGCGAATAGCCTGGGCATCTTGCTCGTCGTCGGCAAGGCTTTGCATATCCACAGGGACTTGCCACATCGAACTGTCGTCAAGTGCGCCCTTCACCTCGATGGGAGGCAGGATGAGAATGTCCGAAAGGTCGCCCATGATGCACACAATGAGCTCGACGCCCTTGATTTGAGGGCGCACGATGGCGCGCTTGTCGGCATCCTTGAATGCGATGAGCGCCTCCGAGAGCTCCTTTTGATCCTGCACTGCAACGCCGGGGTTCAAGAACTCCGCGCCATCGGCACGCAGGGTGAGCGGCTCGCCTGGGGCAAACGTGTTGGCTACGATGCTGCTAAGCTGGCCAGTTTGCAGCAGGGCACCTTGGACCGACGGAGCCAGCGTGAGCTGCTTCACTTTCCCAGCGTCGATGCTGCCCTGGGCCAGCGCCTCCTCGATGATGTAGGAGAGCTGTGCGGCGTCACGGCAGCGCCTGATCGTGGCTGCGCCGGCGCCCAGGTAGGGGATACCCATCGAGTCAAGAAGCTCTTGGGCATCGCCTGCCTCGTGCCAGGCGTTTCCGTTGACAATCGCAAAGTCGGGCTTGGCCATCTGCAGTGCGACGGGCAGAAGGTCGTTGCATACGACGCAGGTTACCTCGTTGCCCTGCTGAGCGAATGCCTGAAGAAAGCCCTGGTTTGCCATCGTTTCGTCTTGTACCAAAATCGCGATGTTGCGCGGCATCGTTGTGTTGCTCCCTCGTCGGTCGTGTCGATGTGATCGTTATTGCTCGTTTGAGCCACCCTTGTCACCGGGACGCCTGCGACGGCGAGTCGGAGCCTGGCTCGTAGAAGGAGTCGAACCCTCTGCGCCGGACGGCTTGTCCTGCGCCGGTTTGGTGTGCCTGCGGCGTTCTGCCTGGGGACGCTGCTGCTTGGACCCTGCCTCAGGGGAGGGCGCCGTGCGCCTGCGGGGCCTTTGCTCGCCCGAACGATGAGACTCTTGCGGGGCGGCCTGACGCTGGGTGTTTTTGACCTGCGTCTGCTCGGCAGCCTGACCCTGTTGACCCTGTTGAGCCGGGGCGGCGGCGCTGTGGTGACGGCGCGTGCGCTTCTGGGGCTCGCCGGCCGCCTCGGTTGCCTTGCCGGATTTGGCACCGGCCTGCTTGGCGGCGTTTGCCTGGCGGCGAGGCTTGGCCGTGTCGTCTGCCGGGTTTTTGGCATCGCGCGTCGCGGGGGCCGTGCGCTTGGCGTCGGGGCTTGCCTTCTGCGTGCGGCGCGGTCGCATGCCGCCACCGCGCGGGCCGCGCTTTTGCTCTTCTTTTGGGGTCTGTGCCGTGTCGTTGCCCTGGGCGTTGCCTTCCTCGGCGGTCGGTGCGGGTTTGGACTGACGGCGCGGCTTGCGGGCGGGTGTTGCCTGCGCGGCAGGCTCGGCCTTGTCGGTCTTACGCTTGCGCGGGGTTCGCTGCGAATCGAGCAGCGACATGTCGAGCGCGTAGCCGTCGCCCTCGCCGTTTGCGCGGTCGAGCTCGGCAAGCTGCATGGCAATTTCCGCCGTGCCGAGCGCCTCGAGCGCCTCGCGCGTCACGGTGTCGGGGCGAAGCGGGATGTTCTGTTCCTTGGAACGCTTGCAGCAACCTTCGCTGCAGGTCATGTCCTTGAGGGCGATGGTGAACGACTTGCCGTTCTCCAGGCGCAGGAGCAGGGTTTCCTTGGGCGTGTTGTACTCGACGATCTTCGCTTTGCCCAGCGGCGTGTCGATGAGGTTGTTCTTTTTTGGCGCACGCTGCTTGAAGTCGCGGTATGCGTCGAACTCGTAGCGCAGGCAGCACATGAGCCTGCCGCATACGCCCGAAATCTTCGAGGAGTTGAGGGGAAGGTCCTGTTCCTTTGCCATGCGGATGGAAACGGGCTGGAACTGGCCGCCGAACCTCACGCAGCACAGCTCCTGGCCGCAGGGGGCGTAACCGCCTGCCAGGCGCGCCTCGTCGCGCACGCCGATCTGGCGCATGTCGACGCGCTGGTGGAATTCTCCCGCCAGCTCGCGCACCAGGTCGCGGAAGTCTACGCGGTCCTCAGCGGCGAAATAAAAGACGACCTTTTCACCGCCGAAGAGAAACTCCACGCCGACAGGCTTGATGTCCAGGCCGCTTTCCTTCACGAGTTTCCTGAATATGGGCATGGCCTGCTCGCCTTGGGCCGCGAGGTCCTCGGCGCGCTCGATGTCCTTGTCCGTGGCGATGCGCACGACCGGTCGCAGGTCGCTCTTGCCCTTCAGCTCGGAGTCGGGGACCGAGAACGGGTCGGCCGTGGCCAAACCGAACTCAGTGCCGCGCTCCGTAGGAACGATGACGTGGTCGCCGGCCTTCGCCTGGCTTCTGCCAGGCAGAAACCACAGGTCTTGGGCGTTGAAATGCATGCGGACGGGGATTACGGTCGGCATGTGAGTGTCTCCTTGAGTTCTAGCAGCATGCCTTCGACCGCCAGTCGGGGCAGCGTGTTCTTCTCAACGCGTCGCATGGCGCGTCCTATCGTTTCGATGCAGCTGAGCAGGGCTTCTTGGGAAAGCCTGGAAAATGTTGTGACCTCGTCGGCAAAATCAATGCAAGCGGGCGTTGACGCGGGGTTGTTTTGCATCAGCAGCGCATCGCGCAAAAGCGCGCGTTGTGCCCTCAACGCTGCCATGATACCCGAACGCGTTGCGGCGGTGAGGGCGCGTTTGTGGCGATCTTTCACTTCCTTGAGGGCCGTGGCGCTCAAAATCGCCTGGGCCTGGTCATACTCGGCCTCCTGGGCGTCTTGCAGGCTTTGGGTTGAGGCGGTAGCTGCATCGACGAGCGCAGCCGCGCGGCTCATCGCCCAGACGTCGTCGCGGCTCGCAAGGCCTGCAAGCGTCTTGAGCGCCATGTCGCGCACGGCCCATTTCGTCTCGTCGCCCAAGTATTGCGTCGCTTGCTGCGTGTCGGCGCAAAAGGCCAGGGCGGCCCGGCAGCGTTGCTCGGTCTGGCCTGTTGAGGCGCAAAGGTCCGCCACCGTTTGCTCCTGGCTTCTGGCGGGGAAGCGTATGGTTTGGCAACGCGAGACGATGGTGGGCAGCACGGCGTCGGCAGAAGTCGCCAGTAGAATGAAGACCGTGTCTGCCGGCGGTTCCTCCAAGTTCTTGAGCAGGGCGTTTGCTGAAGATGAGGTAAGAAGCTGCGCCTCGGCCATCATATAGACCTTAAACGGCGAGCAAATGGGGGACAGTTGCACGTCGTCGAGCATCTCGCGAATCTGTCCCACAAGGTACCCCGCGGCGCTTTGAGGCTCGAGCCGGTGGATGTCCGGATGGGGGCGACCGAGGTCGGAGGGGCCGATTTGGTCGAGTCGCGACACGGCGGCGTTCGCCAAAAGCATGGCGGCGTCAGTTTTTGCCGAGTTCGCGGGGCCCACAAGAAGGTAGGCGTGGCCTATTTCTTTTTGGTCGCAGAGCTGGCTGATCAGGTTGCCTGCGTTGCCCCAGGGGGTTGCGATCTGCGCGGCCTTCATCGGGGTTCCTCGATGTCTGAGGGGAGCTCGACGGGTAGGTTGAGCAGGCCGCCCAAAGCATCACGAACGCGCCCCCATACCTGCTGCACACTTCCAGAGGCGTCCACGATGCGCACGCGCTGCGCTTCGTCGCCTGCGAGCTGCAGGAACCCTTGGCGCACGCGCTTATGGAAGTCGTCGGGCTCGCGCTCCATGCGATCGGCCCCTTGTGCGCAGGCACGGGTATGGGCACGCGCGAGGTCCATGTCGAGCACGAGCGTGCGGTCGGGCTCGAGCGCCCCGCAAGCAAGTACATTTGCCTTGTGGACCAGATCGGTGCCCAGACGACGGCCGTGCCCCTGGTAGGCGACGGTCGAATCGTAAAACCTGTCACACAAGACCACGCATCCCCGCTCAAGTGCGGGTTGGATGACGCTTTCGACGAGCTGGGCACGCGCGGCCTCAAAAAGCAGCAGCTCAGCCATGGGGGAGATGTCAAGGTCCTGCTTGTCGAGGAGAAGCTCGCGCACTGCCTCGCCCAGGCGCGTCGCCCCGGGTTCGCGCAAACGCAGTGTTTCGCGACCCTGCGCGCGCAGGGCGTTTTCGACGAGACCGATCTGCGTCGTCTTGCCCACTCCGTCAAGCCCCTCAAAACTTATGAGGACGCCGGGGCTGTTGGGGCGCTCGTTGGTGGGTGCGACGCTGGGCATGTGGACTCTTCCTTGTGTCGACGACAGTCTCGTGTTCAGAATTGAAGTAGTATAGCCAATCGTTGTGTGTGCTGCGTGACTGCCTGTTATACGTGCATGACATGCCTTGATATTGGGGGTCGTGTTGGACCGAAGCCTGTTTTTCGAGATTCATCGGCAGTTCAACATAGAGCGACGCGCGCTGGAGCCGCAGCGGCGCATCGTTTTCGACGACCTCTCGGCCCTTGCGCTTCTTAAAATTTCGGCGCCCCTGTCGGTGGGAGCGATTGCCGAGCAGCAGCTTATCTGGCCATCCACCATGTCTCGCCGCGTCTCACGTCTTGTCGAGATCGGCCTGGTGTCGCTGGAGCAGTCCCGCCTCGATCGCCGCGTGAACCTCAGTGCGCTCACTCCATACGGTGACGAGCTCACCGTCGGGCTCTGCCAGGCTTTTCTCGACAACCTTATTCCCGGCTCCTCGCTTGACCGCCTGGGGCTTGAACTCGCCGACGTCGTTTCCATCGTCGCTCGTATGGGGCGTGTCCCCATGTCTGCCAGCGGCCTTGTCGCATTTTGCTATGGCATGCGCGCATGTCCGGGTATGCGGCTCGCAGACATTGTGAATCTCACAGGGCTGCAGCAGGCAACGGTCTCGATGACGCTGAGGCGCATGGAGGAGCAGGAGATGATGGAGCCGATATTGTTCGGCGGTGCCCGCGGCGACCGCCCTCACTGCAAAGGCGGCCTTCGCTATATCACGCGGTATGGGCGGGCATATGCCGATGAGTTGCTGCGTATGACAGACGCCCTTTGAGGGTGTCGCATGGCGTTTCCGTTTCCTCGAATATTATATGCGCGACTGGGGTGCGACTGGGTTTTTCTGGTGCTATAGTATGCGCGTATCCCTTTCCCTCATATCGGCACTGTGGTTGGCTATGTGCCCCTTTGCCAGGCCGAACCCATGTCATGTTGGGGGAGACAAATTGCAATGCAATGAAAAGGAGCACTCGTGAAGTTCTTCCTCGATACCGCGGATCTCGACGAGATTCGTGAGGCGGCGTCCTGGGGCGTCGTTGCCGGCGTCACCACCAACCCCTCCCTGTACGCAAAAATCGGCGGCAAGCTCGCCGATTTCGAGAACCACATCGCTCGCATCTGCGAGATCGTCGACGGTCCCGTCTCCGCTGAGACCACCGCTATGACGCGCGACCAGATTGTCGCAGACGGCCGTCGTCTGGCCGCCATCGCCCCCAACGTGGTCGTGAAGATCCCCGTCATGGCCGAGGGCCTGGCCGCCACCAAGCAGCTGGCCAGCGAGGGCATCGCGGTCAACATGACGCTCGTTTTCAGCGCTCCCCAGGCCATCATGGCCGCCCGCGCCGGCGCTCGTTACATCTCCCCGTTTGTCGGTCGTTTCGACGATATCGCTGAGGATGGCCTCAACCAGCTCAACGACATCGTTTCCTGCGTCAACAACTACGATTTCGGCCATGAGGTCGAGATTATCGCTGCTTCCGTGCGTTCTCCCCATCATGTCACGCAGGCTGCCCTTATGGGCGCCGATATCGCCACGGTGCCTTTCGGTGCGCTGAAGAAGTGCATCGAGCACCCTCTGACCGACCGCGGCCTTGAGCGTTTCCTGGCTGACTGGAAGAAAGTTGAGCAGGCATGATCGAGGACCCCTCGACGGGTGCAGAGCAGCGTTCGCCTGAAGTGACGAGCGCTCCGGCTCCCGAGAGCAAGCCCGCACCTGCTGCTGCACCTGCGCAACAGCCCGAAGGTGCCAAGCTTGCGACCGAGGTTCGAGCTGCAAAGGAGCTTGAAGGAGTTCAGGCGGGGAAGGCTGGTGCCGACCCCGCTCCTCTTGTTTTTGCAGCAGGTCAAGACGCCCCTTCTTCTGAAGGGAAAGAGGCCAAGCCCGCTTCTGGCCCGCGCCGTCGAACCTCCAAGGCAAAGGCCTCCGAAAAGAAGGGGTCGGCCAACAAGCAGGATGGCCCTGCAAAGAAGAAGCAGGCAGGCCAGAAGGCGGTTTCCGCAAAAGCCAAGCCTGCCGGTCAGCAGGATGGCCCCGTGGCAGAAAAGCCTGCCGAGCAGGTTGAGCCTGCTGTAAAGAAGGGCCCGGTCGAGCAGAAAGAGGCTCCCGTAAAGGTTGGGCCTGCCGATCAGAAGAATGCGCCCGCGGCGGAGAAGCCTGTCGAGCAGGCTGAGTCTTCTGCAAAGAAGGAGCCTGCGGCGCGTGTCGAGGCTTCGAAAAAGCAGGAGTCTGCCGAGCGGGAGGAAGGCGCTGCGACGACCCGTCCCGCTGCGTCCGATCAGGCCCCTGCCGATTCTGCCTCCGTGAGCCAGGATATCGCTGTCGCAGATGTCGCTTCCGCTAAGCCCGCGCCCGTCAAGCGCACCCGCACACGCAACAAGTCGCGTGGACCCGTGTCTCGCAAAGACGACAAAGCTGTCTTCGAGAAGTCCAAGGAGGATGCGGCCCCCGAGGTTGTCGACGCCGCCGTGGCCGTTTCCCAGCAGGAAGCCGCCGCGCCTGAGGCTGTCCCGGCCCCCGCTCCTTCGCGCGTGCGCCATCACAGCGCCGACGAGATCGACTTCGACAAGGCCGGCGTCGACGAGCTGCGTGACCTTGCCATGCATCGCCGTCGTGGAAGGCCTTCTCCGCAGAAGGAGGAGGCGCGCCAGACCATTCTCGACGCGCTTCAGAACCCCACGCCCGAGTCGCTCGAGGTTGCCCGAGCGGCGGCAAAGGTCCTGAGGGGAGCGGCCCCTCGCAAGAAGGCCCCCGTGCCCGCCCCTGTCGTCGAGGCTTCCTCGCGCGAGGAGAAGCCCAAAGAGGATGCGCAAGCCTCTCAGGCCTCCCAGGAGGGCGAAGCTCAGGCCGCTTCCGCTCCTGTCACTGCACAGGCGCCTGCTCAAGAGGACGTTTCCTCCAAGGCCGAAGCTCCTGCGTCGCAGGAAGTCTCCGAGGGCTATGGCTCGCGCCGTCGTCGTCACGATCGCAGAAGTGAGACGCGCGGCGACGATCGTGCTGCTCAGCCGCGTTTCCGTGAGGCGGTCCGTGACGGCAAGCCTTCCGATGACTCTCGCCCCCAGCGTCCGCAGCAGGCTAAACAGCAGTACTCCGATCGACCCGACCGCAGCCGTGAGAAGTTCGAGAAGAAGTACGGCAAGAATGACCGTCGCGATCGCAACGGTCGTCGCGAGCGCGAGTACGTGACCGGTCCGTCACTTTCGCTTGAAGAGCTTGCCGCCCTGGCTGAGGAAGACCTCCTTGCCAAGGCCGACGAGCTGTCGATTGCCCATGACGGGGTCGCCAGCGCCTCCCTTGTCCAGGCGGTTTATGATGAAATGTACCGTCAGGAGGGCTTCTTCGACTTCAACGGCGTGCTTGAGCTTTCCAACGACGGCTCGGGCATCGTGCGCACCAAGGGATATTTGGCCAGCGATTCCGACCTGTTCATGCCTGCTGCCCTCATTCGCATCAACGGCCTACGCCGCGGCGACATGCTCGGCGGCACGGCAAAGGTCGCGCGTCCCGGTGAGAAGCGTCCCGGCGTTTGCAAAGTCTCCCAGGTCAATGGCAAGAATCCCGAGGAGCTGCGTACACGCCCCCGTTTCGGCGATCTCACGCCTGTTTTCCCGAGCGAGCCGTTGCGTATGGAGCATGGCAAGGACTCCATCCTCGGTCGCGTCATCGACTTGGTTGCCCCCATCGGCAAGGGTCAGCGTGGCCTGATTGTTTCGCCCCCCAAGGCCGGTAAGACCACGGTGCTCAAGAAGATTGCCGAGTCCATCTCCGCCAACAACCCCGAGGTCCATCTCATCTGCCTTCTGGTGGACGAGCGCCCCGAGGAAGTTACCGACATGCAGCGCTCCATCCACGGCGAGGTCGTTGCCTCGACGTTTGACATGCCCTGCGAGAACCACATCACGGTATCCGAGCTTGTCATCGAGCGCGCGAAGAGGCTCGTTGAGCAGGGAGAGGACGTTGTAATCCTGCTCGACTCCATCACGCGTCTTGCGCGTGCGTACAACCTTGCGCAGCCCGCCTCCGGCCGCATCCTGTCGGGTGGCGTTGACTCCACGGCTCTGTACCCGCCCAAGCGCTTCTTGGGTGCTGCTCGCAACATTGAGAACGGTGGCTCTCTTACCATTCTCGCCTCTGCCCTCGTGGACACCGGTTCCAAGATGGACGAGGTCATTTTCGAGGAGTTCAAGGGTACGGGCAACATGGAGCTCAAGCTCGACCGCGACCTGGCCGATCGCAGGGTTTTCCCCGCCGTCGACCCCGTCTCGTCGGGTACCCGCAAGGAAGAGCTGCTTCTCGACCCGGCAAGTGCCCCGCTTGTGTGGGGTGTCCGTCGCGTGCTTGCGAACATGAACAACAACGAGCGCGCGATGAACTCCCTCATCAAAGCCCTTCGCGCCACGGCCAACAACGAGGAGTTCCTCCTTCGCGCCGCAAAGAAGGCCCAGGGCAACGACTACATGGGTGATTTGTAGTCGTCCATCCGGCTTTGCCCATACTTGAGCTTTTTAGCACGGCCGCCTGCGGGCGGCCGTGCGTGTTTTTGGAAAGTCTCAATGCCTTGGCAATACAATGTTGTGTTTAAGCTGGTAAAACGGTATGCTTAAAGCTGTTTTTGTCGTATCCACTGTGCCGCAACAAGCCATGAGCAACGGAGTCGCATCTTGAAACGTTCTCAACCGTTGTTTGGTGCGGGTCGCCGCGTTCTCTGCGCGGCTGGCCTTGTCTGCGTTTTGGGCATTGGAATTCCTTGTCCTCAAGCATTCGCCGAACCTGTCGTTCAGCCCGTCCAAACTGCCGAGCAAACCATGACGAGCGCGGCCGTAAGTTCCGCCCAGCTCGAGGAGCTCTCGCGGGCGGCTGGTCAATCCACGGCGCAGATTGTCGGTCAGATCGAGGACTCTCTCGCACAGCAGGGTATCGCGTCGGTCGTGACCGATGCATCGCAAAGCATTCTCCCCGTTGTTCCCTATGCTCTCGGGGCTGGTGCCGCCTTCTTGGGAATGGGCGTATTTGCGGCTGCCTTTTCTCTTTTCCGAAAAAAGAATTCGCACAAAGCTTCGTCAAACCATGAGGCTCGTAGCGATGCGATGGTAGCGGAGTCATCCCCCATGATTTTTGACGCAACGCAGAATGAAAACGCCGCATCTTTCGAGGATACGGCATCTTTTCTCGCTCTGGTCGACAGTGCTTCCGGCAGCCCGGTTTCATACGACCAGGCGCGTGAATTTGTTCTTGATGATGAGAGCGCCATATTCGACCAACCTGTCAAAAAGGTGGATGCCCCAACGTCTCACGGCACCGTGTCACCGTGTGATAGTGACGATTATGATGAGCTTGAGGGTTTTGCCGCGGGATACGCTGCATCCTTCGGCGCTTCGGAGCCGGCAGGGTCTGGCTCGGCTCACCCCGACGATGACCCCGATAAGGGGCCAGGCGGCGGTGTTCCCCACTTTGAAGGAAAAGGCCATGCGGCTCGCGAAGCGTATGCCCAAACCGACCTTACGATGCCGTTCAACTGCGCTTCTTCCAATGATGAAAGCGCCTCGGATTTTGCCGCGACGGCACGGGTTCTTGCCACGGGCTCCGGCAATGTGCACCGCGTAACGGTGCCGAGCAGCCATCTTGACTTTTCTGGGATGGATGTCATCGATGGCGTGTCGCCCGTTCGTCACAACGACCTGGCGGCTGATCCGCTCGTCGAGCGTGATGATTGGCAAGGTGTCGCGCTGAGTGAATTGCGCGCGCCTGAACAGCAACAGCCTGCACGTGAAGAGGGCCTCTCGACGGACGACTTCGTTTCTCTGATTGCCACAAAGGCTCGACCTGCACCTCAAGTTAAGCGTCAGGATTATGTCGCACCTGTTATTGGGCCCGGCGTAGATGCACAGGCTGCCATGCGCCGTCAAGAGCTCATTCGTGCCTCTGCCTCGCCAGCGGCGGCCCTTCTTGTCGGTCGCGATGAGGAATTCCTTGCGAATCGTGCCGGACTGGCCGGCACCAGCGTTCGCCAGTCGTATGAGGGGCGTTCCGAGGTTGCTGATGGTGTTCTGACTTCGCGGGAAAAGTCTCTACAGAATTCGTCGCGCCGCCCAGGACCTGCTGCGGCATCCGCGGTTTCTGTGACCCAGCGTGTCGGCGTGGACATGCAGAGCCAGAGTGTCGCGCCGGCAAGCTCGTTTACCCCGCCTCGTCCTCCCGCCAGCAGTGCGGTTGTTTCTGATCGAAGCCTCGCTGCGGCCGTTGCTGCCGCAAGCAGTGCATATGCCGCTTTCAACAGCTATTCGACGATGATCAGCACGCCTGTTGTCGCGAGTGCCGAAGTGGGACGGGGGGAGCGTGCAAGCAGGGCGGCTTCTTATGCGTCTGCGGTCTATGGTGCGATCGAGCAGCCCTCGTCGTGCTCGCGCGCACAGGCGACCCCTGCGTATTCCCAGGGCGCTATTGCAGGGCAGTCCGCCGTTGTCGATATTTCCGTATCGGACGCCCCTGTTTCGTCTGCGTATATAGACCATATGGTGCAGGATGAGTTCGAGCATCGCCATGATTCGCCTGCGCAGCGCAATGCCGCTCTTGGGCGCATGCAAGTCATCAATGGCGCGGCGGTTGCGCCGGTCTCGGTTCGAGAGTCAAGGCATCGCAACAGGGCCTAATGTGGCGACTACCAGTCGCTTAAGAGGGCATTGAACTCTGTTAAGAGTCCCAATCTCATAGATATGTTTCAATTGAAGGGGTGCGGGCTTGATGCCTGTGCTCCTTCTTCCTTTTTAGCTGGTTCAGCCAAGAGTGCGAGTGCCCTGAAGCAGGATGCAACAAGGGGGTGGGGTCGCGTCAAGGAGCAAGCCGCGCCTGTCGCCAGTTTTCGAATGGATTCGAGTGCGCGTAGCGCCATACGCGCAGTACGTTAGGGGGAGGGAACGGCTTTGCGCGCCCAGCGGGGCGGCCCGGGTGCCAGTTGCCCTGGCCTACGGACAGCCCTGGCCTCCCAGGCCGGGAAAGCGCACCCAAATTACTATTCTTCCCCAGTTTGTGTCCATCCTGTGCATCCTCCCTCCCATGCTTGCCCCCGCCCCGCGCCTGCGTGTATAGTTCCCCCTCGCGCCGCACCCCAGTCGATGCGGCCGCGCGAACCCCGAGAACCGGATACTGCGGAAGACGCAGGAGGTCAGACAGACCATTCAGGACAGGCTTTTCAAGGTGGCTTGTTGAAGGACACGTCCTTTCACAAGCCCCCGTCTTTCATGAATTCCTTGAATCCATTTATTTTCAAACTTTTAAAGTCCTTCTTTGGACGGAGAGTTCGATCCTGGCTCAGGACGAACGCTGGCGGCGCGCCTAACACATGCAAGTCGCGCGGTTAAAGCCCCCTCGGGGGTGCATAGAGCGGCGAACGGGC
>Ga0129308_1001368_pt1 | contig 25824 bp, 27 predicted proteins | sample L827metagenome_FD_94440 | JGI IMG/M metagenome (GOLD analysis project Ga0129308, IMG submission 94440) | Ring-tailed lemur group fecal microbial communities from Wisconsin, USA - L827 metagenome | ecosystem: Host-associated > Mammals > Digestive system > Large intestine > Fecal | place: USA...
CCGATTGTTTTTCCTTCCTGCATAAAACCCACTTCCTTTCTGTTCTTATAAGACCAGCAAGATCATCTCCCGCAGCTGAGCAAAATAGAGCTTGCCCTGGGGCGTGACCAGCGTGTAGGAACCGGTATGACCGTGGTTGCAGTAGTCTTTGACGCAAAACAGCCCTGCATTTTTCACATTGGCATAAGGCAGCACATTGCCGGATGCCGTGCGGTACACAAACCGCCGTTCTATCAGAAACCGAACAAACCGGCGCTCCGGGACATCCAACTCTTTGGCGGTAGTCCTGAGATTGGTGCTGTGCTTTAAGTCGATGAACAGGTCATAGAAAGCGGCTTTGCCCTCCAGCTGTGCATTTTCCTTACGCAGAGAAATATTCGCTTCACGCTCAGCCAACAAGTCTGAGCAGAGCTTCATCAGAGCCTCCGGGGAAGTGGCAACCTCCCACAGCTTCTCTTTTGTGAGATAGGCCCCGTGCTTACGAATAGTAGGCAGGACCTCATCGAATACCCACTGTTCAAACCGCTCTGCCGATGGCAATTTGCTGTGAACGATCAGGCGGTACAAATCTCCTTCGGGGATAAAAGTCATACTGATTTTGCGGTCGGGGCTTTGTGGGTGAGGTGCGTCGCGTTTCACGACATACCTACAATGGCGGATAATTGCATCGCGGGGATTGCTGTACCCCAGCGCAGCGGCCACATCCGTTCCGCAGAACAGGTATTTGCCGTTTTCTTCGATGACCCGGATACTGCCAAACTCCGGGTTTTTGAAAATTTCCATCTGGTTCATGTCGTGCCTCCTTTGGCATGATAAAAGGCGGCCTTTACCAGCCGCCTGCGTGCATATCGTGATTGACCAGTGAAGTGTAGTGGTTATTCATGGTGGTAGGCGCATTGAACAGCACCGCAAGCAGGTACTGCTTCATGTTGCGTACCTGGGTGGTATTCTTTTGCAGACAGTCCATGACAAACTCGATGTGGGAGCTGTCCAGTTTCAAAAAACGGGAACGCACGATCTCGTGAGGGAAGTCTGCCCCAGAGATCCGGGTGGTCTTTCGTTTGGCACAGACCGTTTCGACCAACAGCTCTACGATCTCATTCAGGTCATCCAGGTAGAGAGGATAACGCTGCTTCAAGCAGTCATACTCGATATTCTCCAAAATCAACTCCCGATAATTTTCTATCTCTGTGACAGACATCGCATCCCTTCCTTTCCGTTCCGGCGGTCTTTCCGCCGCTGTTTCCCGGAAGGGAATGGAATCGGTACTTGATCCATAAGTAATTGATTTTTCTGTATTTGATTTCTCTATATTTAATTCTGCGGGCTTTTCCGTATCCGGTTTTACCATATCCGGGTTTTCCGTATCTGGTGAAGCCGTATCCGGCTGGGACATATCTGGCTGGGGCTGTTCATAGATGACATACTCGGTATCTGTGATCCGCCCACTTTTATCGCGTCTCTGATGGCGCACGATATATCCGGCTCCTTCCAGTTCACGCAGGGCAGCACCGATGGCATCCACGCCCTCCTTACAGATCTTTGCAAGGCCACGGGTGGTGTAATTCCAGTCCTCTGGCAAAGACAGCATCATGGAAAGCAGCCCCTTGGCTTTTAACGACAGGTTTGCATTTCGTAAATGATGATTGCTCATCACGGTATAATCACGGGTCCGTTCAATGCGAAAAACGGCCATCGACCTCACTCCTTCCGAATTTTGGGTACAAAAAAACCGCAATCCTCATTTCAAAAAATTGCGGTGTTCAGCGCTTTTCAAATTTTCTTGCATAGAACCAAAACAGCGGCTTTTGGGGACGCACCTCTGTAAATGGCTCATCCTGGGCGAAAGGAAGTGTTTGCATCACGCGGTCAATATCCGTTGAATCCATGTCATGCTGAGATCTGCAATCTTCCCGGATTGCTTCTTGAATTTCCTTTACCGTACACATAGTCATTCCTTTCCTTTCATTGTATGGGTTTATGAGCGGCGGCGTTTTCCCGGTTTGAAATCGAGGATATGTCCCTCAATCACACGAGCGTAACGCTTGATCTTGATCTCCCGGCGCTGCTGGCTTTGCAGGGCGGTCTGATACCCGTCCTCAGTCAAAAACAACCGCATTTCATCTCCGGGGCTTCCGTAAGCAGTGCTGGGACGCAGGACGGAAAACTCAATCATCCAGCGCGTGTTATCCCAAAACCTCTCTACGGCGAGAATGTTGTGTCCTTTCAGCTCACGGGCTGAAATATCCCTCATAGGCGGCTCCTTTCATCGTTCCTGGTCTCTCTGACGCTTTTTCTGCCATGCCTCCAGCAGCTTGATAATGGTTTCCTGCATCCGCTGGGGCGTATAGCTTTTGGGGAAATATTTCCGCAAAGTGTCGGAGGTAAATGTCACTCGGTCCAGATCACTTTTCTTTTCCTCACCCATGATGACACGCATCATATCGAGGGTCAGATGCCCCTCCTGGCTGTATTTCTTGAGCCGCTGGGCTTGGGAAAGGGAAGGGGTAGCCTGTTCACTGTCCATCGCGTCCAGTAGGTCTATCTGTTCTTCCTTTTTGAGAAAGGACAGCTCATAAGCAGGGTTCAGGGCAATCTTCTTTTCATCCACCATATCCATCAATTCAGGAATCAGCTCTGTCAGACGGATAAATCTCTTAATCTGTGATTTGCTATCTGGACTGTTCTCCGCGATTTTTTCTGCCGCAGTCAACTTCGGCCCAACTTGGGCCGAAGTTAAATCCGTCCTGGCTCCTTGGTGCTTAATGGCATCCAGCTTCATTTTATAAGCAAATGCTCTTTCACTGGGGAGCAGGCTTTCTCGTTGTAAATTGCTGTCAACCATAATGATTGTAGCGGCATCATCATCCAAATCCCGAACAATGACCGGCATGGTCTCCTTTTCTGCCAGTTCACTGGCTCTGTGCCGCCTGTGTCCGGCTACCAGCTCATAACCGCCCTCCGGGTCCGGTCGGGCAATGGCCGGAACCAGAACGCCATACTGCTTGATACTGTCAGCGGTCTCCATCATGGCTTCGTCATCCTTGACTTTGAATGGGTGGTTCTTGAACGGATGCAGTTCAGACAACGGAATTTCCTGAATCTTTTCCAGCTTTGCATCCTGGCGGCCTTCTTCGGTGGAGAACAGATCATCTACCGATGCCAGCTCTATTTTTTTCGCGCTGCTTTTCAAGTTTCAACACCTCCTTCGTCAGATTTTTGTAGCCCTCTGCCACCTTGCCGCCGGGATCATGGGCAAAAATGCTTTTTCCCTCGGCGCTGATTTCCTTTGCCCGGACAGAATGGGGAATCTCTGTGCCGAATACTTTGATCTTGCTGCCATAGGTCTCCCGCAGGAGCGCGGAGATCTCTTTGGCAAAGTTGGTTCGGCTGTCTACCATCGTCAGCAGGATACCGTCTATCTGGAGCTTGGGGTTGATCTGCCGCTTTACCTTGTTTACCGTGGAGAGCAGCTGTTCCAGCCCTTTGGCGGGCAGATACTCCGCCTGAACGGGAATAATGATCCTGTTTGCAGCAGCCAGCGCATTGACTGTGAGCATCCCCAGGGAGGGCTGGCAGTCGATGAGGATATGGGAGTATTGCCCCTTCAGCGTGTCCAGATATTGCCGCAAGATAGTCTCACGGCTCATGGCATTTACCAGAGATACCTCCATACCGGATAACTGGATGTCCGCAGGCATCAGGTCTACACCCTCTGGGTGGTGCAGGATACCCTCGCCGGGACGAAGCGGCTCATCCATCAGGATACGACCCATAGCGTCCGACAGCGTAAAGGGCAGCTTGTCCGGCTGGGGATTGCCCAAGCTGATTGTCAGGCTACCTTGCGGGTCTCCGTCAATCAGCAGGACTTTCTTTCCAGCCTGCGCCAAACCGATTCCCAAGTTGGCACAGGTGGTGGTTTTGCCAACGCCGCCTTTCTGGTTGGCGATGGCGATGATTTGCGTGTTCATTAACTTCACCTCATTTCTAATTGTTGCTGTTGCTTCTGGAAATAGAAAAAGCCGCCACTCCAAAATAAAAAGTGAAGTGACGGCTCTTTCTATGGCCGGAATACGAGTTCCTGAAATGAAAAAAGCACCCAGTCATTTTATACTGAGTGCTGTATCAAATTCATATTCAATTATTCAAATTAGGTCAAACTATGTCAAACTGCCACAGACCAAAACGAGGGAACAAAGGGCTGAAAAGCGACCCCAAAACACCCCCAAAAATCGGCTCTCGGTTAACCACTTTGGGCACCACTTGACCCTCTTTTTGCCCTCTTTTTGGCCGGTTAACCACTTGCGGACCACTAAAAATTGGGTGAAAACGGCTCTCGTTTTTCCAAATTTGGTCAAACTATATCAGCCCGTTTAGATACAGTAAAACCCCGGAAAACCTTGATTTTCCGGGGTTTTTGAACCATTTTGATACGGTTTGAACAGCAGATTATCTCTTGCTGAACTGAGGCGCGCGACGAGCTGCCTTGAGACCATACTTCTTTCTTTCCTTCATTCTGGGGTCACGGGTCAGGAAGCCTGCGGCCTTCAGAGCTGCGCGGTACTCGGGGTTGACAGACAGCAGCGCGCGGGCAATGCCGTGACGGATAGCGCCGGCCTGACCGGTAACGCCGCCGCCGGCGACAGTGCAGACAATGTCAACCTTGCCGACTTGCTCGGTCAGGACCAGGGGCTGACGGACGATCAGCTTCAGGGTATCCAGACCGAAGTAGTCGTCGATATCGCGGCCGTTGATGATGATAGAGCCGGTGCCGTTCTCATATACACGGACTCTGGCGACAGAGGATTTCCGCCGGCCGGTGCCGTACTGGTAAGGTCTTTTGGATTCGTACATAGTCATTTACCTCCGTTAGTCCATGGTCCAGGCTTCAGGCTTCTGAGCGGCGTTGTTATGCTCGGGGCCTGCATACAGCTTCAGACGGGTCATAGCGGCTCTGCCGATGGAATTCTTCGGGAGCATGCCCTTGACGGCCAGCTCCATAGCGAACTCGGGGCGCTCTTCCATCAGAGTGCTGTATTTGACTTCCTTCAGGCCGCCAATCCAGCCGGTGTGGTGCTGGTACTTTTTCTTCTCCAGCTTCTTGCCGGTCAGGACGGCCTTGCCGCAGTTGACAATGATGACGTAGTCACCGCAATCAACGTTGGGGGTAAAGTCGGTTTTCAGCTTGCCGCGCAGCAGGTTGGCGGCGACGACAGCGGTGCGGCCCAGAGGCTTGCCGGCTGCATCAAGAACGTACCACTTGCGCTCGACGTTCTCCTTTTTAGCCATAGTAGTCATTGTGTTTCCTCCATGTATCGTTCAAAAAAATTGACAAAAAACAAAGGCGCAATTAGAATAAATCTCAGAAACGCGCCTATTCTTTATACCACAACAAAATTTCAGTGTCAACACATTTTTTTGATTTTTTAATTTAGCGCCGGAAGAACTCGTGAAATCTCCGGATCTCTCTTTTTTACTCTTGTTTTCTCGCATTGCAATTTTGCTTTTTTGGCACGAAGGGGAGAAGAAAATGCAAAAATTATTGGGCCTTGTTCGCCGCTGTGCGGACGACTATCATATGATAGAAGCAGGGGACCGGATCGCCGTCGGCGTGTCCGGAGGCAAGGACTCGCTGGCGCTGCTGGTGCTGCTGGCCGGGCTGCGGAAGTTTTACCCGAAGCCCTTTGCACTGGAGGCTATCACCATTGATATGGGTCTCGACGGGATGGACTATTCGCCGGTGGCAGCGCTCTGCCGGTCGCTGGAGGTGGACTACACCCAGGTCAAGACCGAAATTGGGCCGGTGATTTTTGAATACCGGAAGGAAAAGAATCCCTGCTCCATGTGCGCAAAAATGCGCCGCGGCGCGCTCAACGAGGCGCTGCTGCGCCATGGCTGCAACAAGGTTGCCCTGGGCCACCACTATGACGACGCCGTGGAGACCTTCCTGATGAGCCTGATTTTTGAGGGCCGTCTCAGCTGTTTTCAGCCTGTCACGCTGCTGGACCGGACCGGCGTCACCCAAATTCGCCCGATGCTCTATCTCTCGGAGAAGACGGTGGCCCACTTTGCGGAGCAGATGGAGCTGCCGGTGGTCCACAACACCTGCCCTGCCGACAAGTCCACCAAGCGTCAGGAGATCAAGAAGCTGATTTACAGCCTGTCCGCCACCTATCCGGACCTGAAGAGCCGAATCTTTGGCGCGATGCAGCGGCTGCCCCTGCCGGCCTGGGGACCGGAGAATCCTGGGCGCCGCCCGCTGCCGGACGTGAAAGCGGAGGATTTTGGCCCGATTGAGAGACCGTGACCAGAGACGGCACATAGCCGAAAACGGACAACAGCGCTGCGCTGTTGTCCGCTTTTTGTTATGTTTGGGGAAATTTCCGCTTCCAGGCGGGGACGCAGAGCAGGCAGAGCGCGCCGCAGGCGATGGCGAGGCAGAGCCAGAGCACAATGGTGGCGCTCCAGCCGGCCAGCTCCGAGAGCTGCGCGAAGCCATAGGTGGAGAGGGCGCTGCCGATGTACACGCAGGCGTTCAGCACACCGGAGATTGTGGAGACATTGCCGGTGTCCCGGAAGTAGGCGGGGAGCATGCCGATCAAAATCATGTTGACGCCGTACATGCTGCCGGTCAGGGCTGCCGCACCGACAACGGAGAGCACTGCGTTTCCTCCGGTGGAGAGCAAAATGAGGAGAGCGGCCGCGATGCTGACGATGGAGATCAGAAAGGAGGTCAGCGGCGGAGAGGGATACCGCTTATAGACCAGGGAAGAGGCCTGCTGGCAGGCAATGCCGAACAGGGGCATGGCGACGCCGGTCAGGATTGCCGTGCTGCTGCCGAGCTGGTAGGTTTCCCCAATGTAGGTGGGCATCCAGGTGGTGACGCCGTCCCGGAGCGCGCCGACAAGCACGATGGCGAGCATCAGCGCCAGCATCATCGGCGTGAGCAGCAGCGCGGCCACGGAGCGTTTTTCCGCCGGAGCGCCGCCGGCCTCAGCGGAGATGCGGATAGGACTGCGGAGCCAGACCAGCGCCATCAGCACACCGCAGACGGCGCTGAACCGGAAGACGAGCTGCCATCCGTCGAGGGAGATCAGCAGCGGAGAGAGCAGATAGAGCAAAATCGTGCCGAAGGAGGACCCCCAGCTTACCCAAACTGTGGCGCGGCGGTAGTCCGCGCCGGAGAACAGGCTGGCCATCAGCCGCACCAGCGGCGGCCAGAGGAAGGCCTGCGCAAATCCGTTGAAACACCAGAGCAGGGTCATTTTCGCCGGCGTGGCGCAGAACGGGATGAGGAAGTTCAGGAGAGAGGAGACCAGAAGCCCGGCCAGAATCAGCGTCCTGGGCTGGAGGCGGTCGCCGCAGTAGCCGCTCACGAGCTGCCCGGCTCCGTAGGTGATGAACGCGCCGGTGATCGCCGCGGAGAGGCTGGCCTTTTCAAAGCCGGTGCTGCGCACCATTTCCAAAATCACGGCGCCGAAGTTGATTCTGGTCAGGTAGCTGACGAGATAGGTGACAGTGAGCAGCAGGCTGGTCCGCAGGATTGCCCGCTTGTCGGTGAGCTTGTTCATAGCAGGCTTTTGCCCTCCCACTCGCGCGGGACCCGCACGCCAAGAAGCGCGGCGATGGTGGGCGCGAGGTCCTTGATGGAGATACCGCTCAGCTCTTTTCCGCGGGCAAACTGCGGGCCGCGGAGAAAGACGGGGATGGTCATGTCCTCCGGAAGCGTGGTGCCGTGGATGCGGTCGTGACCGCCGTGGTCAGCGGTGACGATGACGGCGTATTCCTCGGGGAGCGCGGCGAGAATTTTGGCAATTCTCTGCCAGGAGACCTGGACGGCGCGCAGATATTCCGCGCTCATCCAGCCGTAGCTGTGTCCCGCGTCGTCGGGCCAGCCCAAATAGGAAAAGATGAAGTCGGCTCCGCCATCCCGCAGGTGGCGGACGGTGTCGTCCGCGGTATGGCCGTCGGCAATTTCAAAGGGGATGTCCGCGTGGCCATTGAAGAACCGGCTGACGGCGAGCGAGCCGGGACGGGCGACGTCCCGCAGTTCCTCCCAGCTATAGAAAAAGGCGGAATGCAGGCTGTTTTGCTTCAGAACCTCAAAGAGCCCGTCGATGGGCCGGACCTGCGGGGCATAAATGTTTGTCGTGGTGCCGTGGCGGGCCGGGTCCACGCTGTGGAACAGGGACATGTGGCAGGGCAGCGTGACGGAGGGGAATACGGTCTCGGCCGCCAGCGTATAGCTGGACTGCGCCATAAGGGCCTCCGCCTCCGGGATACCGGCCAGCGCGTCGGGCCGCATTCCGTCCACCAGAATCAGGATTACCTTCATGGATTACCATCCTTTCATGCATGTCATGCGTGCTGTTTTGGTCAACATATCACGGCCTTTCGACAAAGTCAACGGGAAATACCAAAAGAGAGTAAAATCGTGTTACATTGACTTTCCTGCCATTTTGGGGTATACTGTATTCGATATATTGGGTGATTGTGACCCTGAAAACGCACAAAATATTGTGAGGGAAATCCATGGCAAGGAAAAAACAGGACTATGGCAACGAGTCGATTTCGGCCCTGAAGGGCGCGGAGCGGGTGCGGAAGCGCCCGGCCGTTATTTTTGGCTCCGATGGGCTGGAGGGCTGCGAGCACGCGGCCTTTGAGATTATGTCCAACGCCATCGACGAGGCCCGGGAGGGCCACGGCGATCTGGTCATCGTGACGAGGTATGAGGACCATTCGATTGAGGTGGAGGACTTCGGACGGGGCTGTCCGGTGGACTGGAACGAGAAGGAACAGCGCTATAACTGGGAGCTGGTTTTCTGCGAGCTCTATGCCGGCGGAAAATATGACAACAATTCGGGCGAAAACTATGAATATTCTCTGGGCCTCAACGGCCTCGGCGCCTGCGCGACGCAGTATTCGTCGCGGTATTTTGACGCTACGATCCGCCGGGACGGCTATCAGTATTCGCTCCACTTTGAGCGGGGCGAGATCGTAGGCAAGATGAAGAAGGAGCCGGCTGACCGGAAAAAGACCGGTTCCGTTTTCCATTGGCTGCCGGACCTGGAGGTCTTTACGGACATCGACATTCCGAAGGAATATTTTGAGGATGTGATGAAGCGCCAGGCTGTGGTCAACGCCGGCGTCACCTTCCGCTTCCGCAACCAGGTTGGAGGAAAATTTGAGACGGCCGAGTACCGCTATGAGAACGGAATCCTCGACTATGTGGCCGAGCTGGCCGGCGAGAACGCCATGACGACGCCCCAGTTCTGGGAGGCCGAGCGAAAGGGCCGCGACCGGGCGGACAAGCCGGAATACAAGGTCAAGCTGTCGGTGGCGCTGTGCTTTTCGCCGGCGGTGAACTGCATCGAGTACTACCACAATTCCTCCTGGCTGGAGCACGGCGGCGCGCCGGACAAGGCGGTGCGCAATGCTTTCGTCTATGCCATCGACGCCTATCTGAAGCAGATCGGCAAGTATACGAAAAACGAGACAAAGATCACATTCCAGGATGTCCAGGACTGCCTGGTGCTGGTGACGAACTGCTTTTCAACCATGACCTCCTATGAGAACCAGACCAAGAAGGCCATCAACAACAAGTTTGTGCAGGAGGCCATGACGGAGTTCCTCCGCGCCCGGCTCCAGGTCTATTTCATTGAAAATAAGGAGGAGGCGGACAAGATCTCCGCCCAGGTCCTGCTCAACAAGCGCAGCCGCGAGCAGGCGGAGCGGACCCGCCTGAATATCAAGAAGAAGCTCTCCGGTTCCATGGACATCGGGAACCGGGTACAGAAGTTTGTGGACTGCCGCAGCAAGGATGCGGACCGCCGGGAGCTGTACATCGTCGAGGGCGATTCGGCCATGGGCTCCGTCAAGCAGTCCCGGGACGCCGAGTTCCAGGGCATCATGCCGGTCCGCGGCAAGATTCTCAACTGCCTCAAGGCCGACTACGCCCGCATTTTCAAGTCGGAGATCATCACGGACCTGATCCGCGTGCTGGGCTGCGGCGTCGAGGTGCGGGACCGGCACGTCAAGGATCTGGCGGCCTTTGACCTGGCCAATCTCCGGTGGAACAAGGTCGTGATCTGTACCGATGCCGACTATGACGGCTACCAGATCCGGACCCTGATTCTGACCATGCTCTACCGTCTGACGCCGACGCTGATTGAGCAGGGCTATGTCTATATCGCGGAATCGCCGCTCTTTGAGATCAACACGAAGGACAAGACCTATTTCGCCTACACCGAGACGGAAAAAACAGAGATTTTGCAGAAGATTGGCGGCAAAAAATGCACCATTGCCCGGTCCAAGGGCCTGGGCGAGAACGACCCGGAGATGATGTGGATGACCACGATGAATCCGGAAACCCGCCGCCTCATCAAGGTCATGCCCGAGGACGCGGAGCGAACCGCCTATTACTTCGATCTGCTGCTGGGCGACAACCTCAGCGGCAGAAAAGCGCATATCGCCACCCATGGACATGAATTCCTGGAGCTGGCGGACATCTCCTGACTGCGGATTGGAGGAGCACAGATATGACGAACATTGTTTTGCACGTGACCTATACCTGTCTGCCGGGAAAGGCGGAGGACTTCGTCCGCGCGCTGAAGGAACGGGACCTTCAGGCCAGAGTCCGGGCGGAGGACGGCTGCCTGCAATATGACTACTACATCTCCTGTGAGGCGCCGGACACGGTACTGCTGCTGGAGAAATGGCGGGACGCCGCGGCGCTGGACGTCCACAGCCGCCAGCCCCATATGGCGGAGATTGCCGCCTGCAAGGAGGGCCGCGTCCTGCAAACGGTGGTCGAACGGTACGAATAAAGGATTTTTGGAATTATGGCAAGGAAGAAAAAAGAACCGGAGCTTCAGCGAAAGATGGATCCGCGTGTGGAGGGCCTGCACGGCTCTGTGACCGAGGAGGCCATCACCAGAACGCTGGAGACCAACTATATGCCCTATGCGATGAGCGTCATCGTATCCCGGGCCATCCCGGAGATCGACGGCTTCAAGCCGTCCCATCGAAAGCTGCTCTATACGATGTACAAGATGGGGCTTCTGACCGGCGGCAGAACGAAATCCGCCAACATCGTGGGCCAGACCATGCAGCTCAACCCCCACGGCGACGCCGCCATCTATGAGACCATGGTGCGGCTCTCCAAGGGCAACGAGGCGCTGCTGCACCCCTTTGTGGACTCCAAGGGCAACTTCGGCAAGGTCTATTCCCGGGATATGGCCTATGCGGCCTCCCGGTATACGGAGGCGAAGCTGGCGCCGATCTGCCAGGAGCTGTTCCGGGACATCGACCTGGACACGGTGGATTTTGTGGACAACTACGACGCCACCAAGCAGGAGCCGACGCTGCTGCCTACGACCTTTCCCAACGTGCTGGTGTCCTCCAACATGGGCATCGCCGTCGGCATGGCCTCCAATATCTGCGGCTTTAATCTGCGGGAGGTCTGCCAGACCGCCATTGCGCTGATTAAGAACCCGGAGGCGGACCTGCTGGAGACGCTGCCGGCTCCAGATTTTCCGACTGGCGCGGAGATTCTCTACAATCCCGACGAGATGCGCGAAATTTATCGCACCGGCCGCGGCCCGGTCAAGCTCCGCAGCCGCTGGCGCTATGTGAAGGAAGGCAATCTGATCGAAATCTATGAGATTCCCTATTCCACGGCCATCGAGATCATTCTGGACAAGGTGACGGAGCTGGTCAAAACCGGGAAGCTGAAGGAAATCTCGGATATGCGGGATGAGAGCGACCTCAGCGGCCTGAAGCTGACCATCGATCTCAAGCGCGGCGTCGACCCGGAAAAGCTGATGCAGAAGCTCTACAGGATGACGCCGCTGCAGGACAATTTTGCCTGTAACTTTAACATCCTGATTGCCGGCGTGCCGCAGGTGCTGGGCGTCCGGCAGATTTTGGAGGAATGGACGGCTTGGCGCATGGAATGCGTCAAGCGGCGCGTTTTCTTCCAAAAGACCAAAAAGGCCGAAAAGCTCCATCTGCTGCTGGGCCTCAAGCGGATCCTGTTGGACATCGACAAGGCAATCCGCATCATCCGGGAAACCGAGAGCGAGGCCGAGGTCGTCCCAAACCTGATGATCGGTTTTGGCATCGACCAGCTCCAGGCCGAATTTGTCGCGGAGATCAAGCTCCGGAATATCAACAAGGAATACATTCTGAAGCGGACAGAGGAGACCGACCGGCTGGCTGAGGAGATCGAGGACCTGGAAAAGACATTGAAGAGCAGCCAGCGCATCCGGTCTATCATTGTGAAGGAGCTGGAAGAGGTCGCAAAGAAGTACGGCCAGGACCGCAGGACCGGGCTGGTCTATGGCGGGGAGCTTCCGGAGGAAGTGGAGGAGCCGGAGGTCGACGACTACCCGGTCCATCTGTTCCTCTCCCGGGAGGGCTACTTCAAGAAGATTACGCCGCAGTCTTTGCGGATGTCCAGCGAGCAGAAATTCAAGGAGGGCGACAGTCTCCGGACTGCGCTGGAGGCGACCAACGGCAGCGAGCTTCTGGTGTTTACCAACCAGTATCAGGTCTATAAGGTCCGCTGCAGCGAGTTTGACGATGCAAAGGCGTCTGTCCTGGGCGACTATCTGCCATCCAAGCTCCAGATGGCGGAGGGCGAATCGGTGGTGGATGTCTGCCTGCCCGGCGACTACAGCGGCTTCCTTTTGTTTGCCTATGAAAATGGGAAGGTCGCCAAGGTGCCGCTGGAGGCCTACAGCACCAAATCCAACCGCAAAAAGCTGACCGGCGCCTACTCGGACAAGAGCCCGCTGAAGTCGGCGGTGCTGCTGCGGAGCGATACGCAGGTGGTTCTGGTCTCTGCGGAGGGACGGGCTTTGATCTTCTCCACGGCCCAGCTTCAACCGAAGGCGACGCGGAACACGCAGGGCGTACAGGTGATGACGCTTAAAAAGAAGTTTGTGTTGGAGAAGGCAATGCCGCTGGAGGGCAGCGGTATTGTGAACGCGGCCCGGTATCGCACCAAGACGATTCCGGCGGCCGGTATGCTGCTCAAGGAGGAGGACACCGGCAACGTGCAACTGACCATGGAGCTTTGACGCTCGGGAGGTTTCTATGAAATACCGCCTGTTTCCCATTTTGCTGATTCTGGTCCTCCTCAGCGGGTGCGCGTCCGCCCTGGTTCCGAATGAATACACCGTCGTCAAGGAGCACTCGGAGATGACCGTGGAGGAGGAGAGCGACGCGCTCACCGCGGAGAACTACGATGAGCTTCGGTATGGCATTCTCTCCTTCATTGAGAACCGAATCTCCCACGGCGTCATTCGCGCCTACAATTATGATGGGGACGTGACAAAGGACATCTCGGCTGCGGCCTACGAGGCATGGAAAAATGATCCGATGGGCGCATACTCGGTGGATTTTATCACCACCGACTGCAACCTGCTGCTGTCCTATTATGAGATCCACGTGGAGATCACCTACCGCGATGCTGCGGCAGACGCGGCGTCGATCCAGTATGTCCGCGGCGTTGCGGGAGCGGAAAGAGCCATTCAGTCGGCGCTGACGGAGATGGCGGACCGGCTGATTCTGCGGATCTCTGTCTATAGCGATGCGCTGGACTGCGAGGCGATTGTGGGCGACTACTGCGCGGCCCATCCGGAGACGCTGCTGGAACAGCCCAAGGTGTCGGTGTCCGTCTATCCGGATACGGGAAGCGTCCGGATTGTCGAGCTGGACTTCCAATATGAGCACACGGTGGCGGAGCTGTCGGCAATGCAGAGCGAGGTCAACACCGCGCTGAATGCCGCGGCCAACTATGTGCGCTACCGCCAGGAGGACAGCGAAAAGGCGGAGCTGCTCTTTTCCTATCTGATCGAGCGGTTCGACTATGAGGAGGGAGAGACGTCGACGCCGGTCTACTCTCTGCTCTGCGAGGGCATTGCCAGCAGCAAAACCTTTGCCAGAGTCTTTCAGGTCCTGTGCGACCGCATCGGGCTGGAGTGCGTGACGGTTTCCGGATATCTAGACGGGGAGAGCTGCGACTGGAACATCCTGAATATCGACGGGGAATATCATCATGTGGATTTGATGCGCTGCGTCCGGGAGAATATGCATGAGCTGACCTATTATTCGGACGCGGAGATGACGCGGTATAGCTGGGACCGGACGGCCTATCCGACCTGCGGCGAGACAGTCGAGCCGGAGGAGCCAAGCGAAGAAGGCGAACCGGCCGGTCAGCAGCCGGAAGAGACATTGCCGGCGGAGCCGGAGTCGCCGGAGCCGCCCGCAGACCAGGAGGAGCCTTCCGGGGAAACAGAGGAACCGCCGGCAGAGCCGGCTGCGCCGGAACCGGCGCCATAGAAAAATGACAGCAGGGAGAGACGGTATGCGGAATGTATGGGAGCTTTTTTTGACGTTTGCCAAAATCGGCGTGATGACCTTTGGCGGCGGAATGGCGATGCTGCCAATTTTGCAGCGGGAGGTCGTGGAGAAAAGGCGCTGGGCCACGGAAGAGGAGCTGAGCGACTATTTTGCCATTGGCCAGTGCACGCCGGGGATCATCGCGGTCAATACGGCCACCTTCGTTGGTCAGAAGCAATCCGGGATTTTGGGCGGCATTCTGGCCACAATTGGCGTCGTATTTCCCTCGCTGGTAATTATCACGGTGCTTGCCGGCGTGATTTCCGCCTTTTCGCATTTGGCGTGGGTGCAGCAGGCCTTTGCGGGCATTCGCATCTGTGTCTGCGTACTGATCTTCAATACGGTCCTGAAGCTGATTCGGAAGGCGGTTGTGGACTATAAAACCTTCCTGATTTTTCTGGCAACCGCCCTGCTTTCGATATTTACGGACCTGTCTCCGGTGATCTTTGTGCTGGGCGCGGCCCTCTGCGGGATAATTCTGAAGACGCTGGAGGCGAGACGGTCATGATTCTTCTGCGCTTGTTCTGGGAATTTTTGAAGGTCGGTCTCTTTTCCATTGGAGGAGGCATGGCGACGCTACCATTTTTGCAGGAGATGGGAACGGCTACGGGCTGGTTTACAAATGGACAGCTCGCGGATATGGTGGCGGTCTCGGAGTCTACGCCCGGCCCCATCGGCGTCAACATGGCGACCTATGTCGGCTATACGACGGGCGGCATTCCCGGCGCTGTGGTGGCGACGCTTGGGCTGATTACGCCGTCTGTCGTGATTATTCTGGCGATTGCGGTCCTGCTGAAGAGCTTCCGGAATAATCGCTATGTCGAGGCCGCTTTCTATGGCCTGCGGCCCGCGTCGGCTGGTCTGATCTCGGCGGCGCTGGTCTCTCTGGTGATGATGGCGATGCTGCATGTGGAGCTGTTTCAGGAGACGGGGCGGCTGCTGGACCTGGTGGATGGAAAGGCGCTGATTCTGGCCGCGGTGTTGCTGGTTCTGACCAGATGGGTAAAGCCGACGAAAAAGCTCCATCCCATTCTGTTTATCCTTGCCTCTGCGGTGGCCGGCGTTGTGTTCTCCCTTGGCGGATAAGGGAATTGTTTGCCGAGAAAAATTCGGGCTTTACAATTTGAAATTATCTGCTATAATAATTGGGTAATAAGCGCCAGTGGCTCAATGGATAGAGCATCGGATTCCGGTTCCGAGGGTTGGGGGTTCGAGTCCCTTCTGGCGTGCCAAAAAGCGCGACATCGAAAGATGTCGCGCTTTTTGGCACATCGTGACCAAGAAGAAGGGACTCGAACAATCCAAATCACGGCCTGCCGGCGGCAGGCCGGTCCAGCATAAAAATGCTGAACACGAAAGCTACCGAGTCTCTTCTGGCGCGCAAACGGCATCAAAGATGTCGCGCTTTTTGGCACATCGTGACCAGGAAGAAGGGACTCGAACAATCCAAATCACGGCCTGCCGGTGGCAGGCCGGTCCAGCATAAAAAATGCTGGACACGAAAACTACCGAGTCCCTCTGGCGGACAAAGGGCGTCGAAAATGCCGCGCTTTTGGCACACCGGAAGGGAAAAGGCAAACAGTGACGAAAGATTTGAATTGGGCGTTTTCTACAGATTTAAAAATTCTCTTTGACATTGAATGCGGCAAAATGTATAATTTATATATATACTAGATAACAGAATCAACCAACTGGCACAGCTTCAAACTTTGCAGCAGCGAAAATCGAAAGAAGGGAGCGAATTTCATGATTATCACAATCGGCAGACAGTTTGGCAGCGGGGGAAGCGAAGTCGGACGGAAGGTCGCAGAGCAGTTGCATATTCCCTACTATGACAAGAATATTATCGACCATGTGGCGGATAAGCTGGGCTTTAGTCCGCAGTATGTGAAAAAGGTGGAGGAAAAGCCGACAGGCAGCTTCCTGTTCTCCATGGCGATGTATTCCTATGGCCAGATTTCGACAGAGGATATGATTCCTGCGGAGCTGCGGGTTTCCACGGCGCAGACGGAATTTATCCTGGAAAAGGCACGGGAGGGCAGCGCCGTATTTGTGGGCCGCTGCGCGGACTACATTCTGCGGACGTGGGACGATCTTTTTAACGTCTTCGTCTATGCGGATATGAAGACCCGGATCAAGAGCGTCATGGAGCGCTACAATCTCTCGGAGCGGGAGGCCGTCAAGACCATCCAGCAGACCGATAAGCGCCGGGCGCTGTATTACAATACCAACACACAGCACCGCTGGGGCGCAAAGGAGAGCTACCATCTGATGCTGGACAGCGGCCGGCTGGGAATCGACGGAACCGTGGCCGCGATTGTGTATTGCTGCAAGCAGATGGAAAAATAGCGGAAGGCCGGGCGGTCCTGGTCTTTCCTGTGAGGAGGAACGCAAAATGCGAGTATTATTGGTGAACGGCAGCGCCAGGCCCCGCGGAAATACGGCGGCGGCGCTGGAGGAAATGGCGAAGACGCTGGAGCAGCAGGGAATCGAGGCAAAGATCTTCCAGCTCGGCGGCGATCCGGTTCGGGACTGCATCGGCTGCGGCGGCTGCGCAAAGAAAAACCGCTGCGTCTTTGACGATGATATCGTAAACCGGCTCATCGAGGAGGCGGAGCAGGCGGATGGATTCGTGTTTGGCACGCCGGTCTACTATGCCCATCCGTCCGGACGGATTCTGTCGGTGCTGGACCGGGCGTTCTACGCAGGCTCCTCTGCGTTTCGCCGGAAGCCGGGCGCGGCGCTGGCGGTGGCGCGCCGGGCAGGTACGACGGCCTCGGTGGATGTGATGAACAAATATTTCACCATTGCGGAGATGCCGGTGGCGTCGTCGTCCTATTGGAATGTGCTGCACGGCGCAAAGCCGGGCGAGGTGTCCGGGGACGGCGAGGGCCTGCAGACGGTCCGGAACCTGGCCCGAAATCTGGCGTGGCTGCTGCGCTGCATCGAAGCCGGAAAGGCCAGCGGCATTGAGCCGCCGCAGAATGAGTACGGCAGCAGGACGAACTTTATCCGGTAAATATTGCTTTCCATGCAGGTAAGCCCTCCAAACGGCATCATCCGTTTGGAGGGCCTTTTTCTTACCCGGGAATTTTGGCTCCGCCCCACTCGACCACGGTGAAGCCGGTGCGGTCAAAGCCCTTCAGCGTTTGCGGCGCAACCTCGACCAGTTCCTCCAGAGCCTTCCATGCCATGAAGACGCGGAGCAGACTGTCCGGCTTCGGCGTGATCTCCAGCGCGGCGCTTTCGGTGTAGGCCTCCTGCTGGAAAGAGATGAGATTATAGGGGTTCTCCTGCATCTGGGGCAGCCAATAGATGATGAATTCCTGCGCCTCCCGGTCCGTCAGGCCGAGCGTTTCCAGAGCGTTTTCCAGAAAGGCCTCGGTCTCGCTGCCGGGCACGACGAAGCCCTCCGAGAGATCGTATTCCGCGCCGGATATCCCCTCCCAGAACAGGCAGTAGTAGGTCCGGCCCGTCTCCGGGTCGGTCAGCGTGCCGTCGGGCTGCGCGACGACGTCCCAGCCGTCCTCGTAAGCGGGGTAGGTCGCAGTGAGCTTTCCAGAGTAATTGAGCTTGACGGAGACCTCGGTCTCTGTCTCCGGATATAGATAGAGGACGGGCTTTGCGTCCTGCGTCTCTTCCTCTTGTTCCGGCGTACATCCGGCAAGGCTGAGCAGGCAGGAAAGCGCCAAAAGCGCGGCGAACAGTTTTTTCATAAATGCATACCTCCCTTTTTCTATATGGACGAGAAAACCGGGAGAAGGTTTCAAAAAAACACCGTGCAGGTTTGAACTGCACGGTGTTTGATTCAGTTCAGGCTGTCGAGAGCGTCCTTGATGGAGCCAATCATGTAGAGCGAACCGAAGCAGAGGACGACGCCGTCCTTACCCGCGGCCTCGATGGCGGCTTTGACGCCGCCGGCGATCTCCGCGTAGGGTGCGGCGGGGACGCCGGCATCCCGCAAATAGGCGGCCAGCTTGTCCGCTTCCAGCTTTCTGGGGTTTGGCGGCGTGACGCAGATGAACTGCCGCACATAGGGCATGACGGGCTTGTACATGTCGACATAGTCCTTGTCAGCGAGGACGCCGGTGAGAACCACCAGCTTTTGTCCGGGCAGATAGTCCTGAATGTTCTTGACCAGCGCCTCGATGCACTGAGGATTGTGGCCGCCGTCGATGATGAACAGGGGATCCCGGCGCATGATGTCAAACCGGCCGGGCCAGCGGACATCCCACAGGCCGTCGCGGATGTTCTGCTCGGAGATTTTCCAGCCCTCCTCGATCAGCGTGTCCGCCACGGCGAGCACCACGGCGGCATTGTGGAGCTGATGGTCGCCCAGCAGGGGCAGGAACAGGTCCTTCCGTGCGCCGCAGTCGAAGACCTGGCCCTCCAGAGAATGGCTGACGGAGCGGAGGCCGGCGAAGTCGGCCTTTTTGAGACTGACGTGCCGCTCGGCGCAGATGCGGTCAAACACAGCCTCGACGCCCGGCGTGCCGCGGTAGACCACGGCGTGACCGCCCTCCTTGAAGATGCCGGACTTGGTTTCCGCGATCTTCTCCAGCGTGTCGCCCAGGTATTCGGTGTGGTCCAGGCCGATGTTGGTGATGACGGCGACCTCCGGGACCTCGATGACGTTGGTGGAGTCCATGGCGCCGCCCATGCCGACCTCGAGCACCACAATGTCGCACTGCATGCGCTTGAAATACTCAAAGGCGATGCAGCTGACCAGCTCGAACTCCGTTGGAGATTCCTCCATGGCGTCGGCAAAGGGCTTGACATATTCGGTGACGGCGGAGAGATCCTCGTCGGAAATTTCAACGCCATCCACCTGCATCCGCTCATGGAAGCGGTAGATGTAGGGCGAGGTGTAGAGACCGGTGCGGTAGCCGGCCTTGCGCAGAATCGACGCGGTCATGGCGGCGGTGCTGCCCTTGCCGTTGGTGCCGGCGATGTGGACAAATTTTAGCTGCTTTTCCGGATTTCCCATCCGGCGCAGCAGCTCCTGGGTCCGGCCCAGGCCCGGAATGCTGCCCTTCCAGCAGACCGAGTGGATATAGGCGATGGCTTCATTTGCGTTCATGAAGGGGACTTCCTTCCGTAAAAAAATATCTGAGCGCGGCTATTGACCGGCAGATTTGCGGGATTTCGGGGGCCAGACGCCGACACGCTCAAAGACATGGGTTTTGGAGAGCAGATGGACAAGAATCGAATCGATGACAATGGTGACGGCGAACTGGATGGAGCGGGTGCTCAAAAAATATGCCATGCTGGCGGAAAAGCTCCCCTTGCTGTTGTAGACAAGCGACAGCGCGGCGCTCTGATAGAGAATGGAGCCGAAGACGACGGCAGGCAGGAACGCCAGAAGAATTCGCGGCAGGGAGACCTTTTTGGTCAGGAAGCCGCGGAAAAGCCCGGCGCAAAGACCGTAGAGAATCGGCGGGACGCAGAAAACGGGGTTATAGCCGTAGCCGGAGAAGAGACAGCCGACCAAATCGGCGGAAAAGCCGACAAGTCCGCCGGCCAGCGGGCCAAAGAGCATGCCGGACAGGAAGATGGGCACGGCTTCAACGGAAAAGCGGGTGAAAGCGTTGGGCATGGGGATGATCAGACGGGCGAAGACGACGCTGAGGGCTGCCAGCAGCGCGCAGCAAACAAGCGTCTTCGTGGTCATGCTGCGGCCCCGGTTGGCGGTTACGGCAGCGCCTGGTGTGGTTTTTGACATAAAAAATGCCTCCTAAAATAAATTCGGAGGAGGTTGGGTGGATATTCGGATGAAACACACCAAAATGAGCTGGCAACGCAGGCGCACACCTTCCGCAGGCCGGACCAGACGGAAGAGAAACGCGATGCGATAGCGGACGCGGAATAACATCGCGGAGCCAAAGCTCCTTCGCCCGGTGGCAACCTCCCATCCAGCCGGTACTTAACGCGTTATCCCTACTCATGTGCAGCGTTGGTGTGCGCATGGGACCGACAGGGACATAAGGGAAGGTCCCTGTCAGTCTCCATTCTAATCATTTTTTTTCAAATAGCAATAGGTATTTTTTAAAATCAGGAAAAATTTATCGAAAAAATCGGCCCGCCGCAGCGGGCCGGTTTTGTCATTTCATAAATTTCTCAATAGCTGCGCAAAGCTCGTCAATGGCCTGCCGGTCGCCCTCCTCCACGGCGTCCACAATGCAGTGGCGCATATGGTCCTCCAGGATGATCTTGCCGGTGTTGTTGAGCGCGCTGCGGACGGCGGAAAGCTGGATCAGGACCTCGCTGCAATCGTAGCCCTCCTCGACCATCCGCTTGACCTTTTCCAGATGGCCGATGGCCCGGGCCAGGCGGTTGATGACGGCCTTTTGATTTTCGTGGACATGGGGATGGCCATGCCCATGGGGATGGCTGTGCGTATGACCATGCTCGTGGTCATGTTCGTGGTCAGGCTCGTGCTCGTGGGGATGGCCGTGTTCATGGTCATGATCCTGCACGGGATCGCCCTCACGGACCGGAATATCGTCAGGAGAGAAATCGAGAAGCTCGTCAGACATGGAAGTACCTCCGGAAATGCATCAAAAGGATTCATCTTTAATCCCTAAAAATATATCACAAGATGGGCAAAACTGCAAGGTCTGACCGCTTTACAAAGCCCCCAAAATTCAGTATAATAAGAGCGAATTGGGAAAAACATACGTTTGCATGGATTTGCAACGGAAAGGAAGAATTTTTATGCACGAACATGGACATCACGACCATGACCACGATCACGAGCATGCCTGCCATAGCTGCAGCCAGCAGGACTGCGCCGGCTGCAGCCAGGACCCCAAGGCAGAGCTGCTGGCGCTGATGAACTATATGGTAAAACACAACACTGCCCACTGCGCCGAGCTGGAGGGCCTGGCCAAACAACTGCAGGGACTGGGCATGGAGCAGGCCTACGAGCAGGTCATGCTGGCAGTCAGCGATTTCGAGAAGGGCAATCTGCGCCTCTCGACGGTCCTGGCCGCCATGAAATGAGGAGAAAACAGAATGTGCCTTTCAACCGTCTATAAAACAAGCCAAAGCCCCGAAAACGTGGTGCTGACCAATGTGCAGCGCATCGAGGACCGGGGCGGCACGATCCTGCTGACCAATATTATGGAGCAGCAGGTGGCCGTCGAAGGACGGATTGCCCTGGCCGACCTGGTCAGCGGCTATGTCGTCATCGAGGAGATCAAACAGTAAGTCCGGCAGAGCGGACGGCTCCGGCCGTCCGCCGTGCGGAAAGGAGCGAGGACCGTGGCCGAATATGAGCTGGTGCGGGAAATTCCCAACCTCTGTAAGAACAATCAGATGCGGGACGTGTTTGTGTCTGAAATTGAGACGGACGACCCTGTTTCCTATGTCCGCAGCTTCGTCAAGGGCGCCATCGACAGTCTGACCACGGAACGTCTGAAGGACGGCACGCTGGCGGTCTATGTGGAGAGCGCCGGGATGTTCCAAAGGTTTCTGTTTACGCCATTATAAATGGGATTCCCAGAAAAAGACACAGTTTCCGCAAAGATTAGTGTTGAAAAAGTACAAAAATTATGTTACGCTGAATTTGTATCGTGAGTTGTGCATAAGAGGCCGCCGAAGGGCGGCCCGCGGTGCGTTTCAGCAAGGAGATTACTATGACGCATACGATTGCAGTGGCCGGCAAGGGCGGCGTCGGTAAGACAACCACCTGCGGCATGATGATTGATTATCTGGTGAAAAACCAAAGGACGCCCATCCTCGTGGTGGACGCCGACGCCAATTCTAACCTGAACGAGGTCCTTGGCGTCGAAGTTGAAGCGACGCTGGGTGAGATCCGCGAGGAGGTCGCCCGCGCAGAGCTGGCCAAGGTGAATCCGATTCCGCCTGGCATGAGCAAGGCCGACTATATGGAAATGAAATTTTCCTCGGCGCTTGTCGAAGAGGACGATTATGATATGCTGGTCATGGGCCGGACCGAGGGCAAGGGCTGCTACTGCTTTGTGAACGGCCTGCTCAAGACCCAGCTTGACAAATATATCGGCAATTACCGCTATACGGTCATCGACAACGAGGCGGGGCTGGAGTATATTGCCCGCGGCACGCTGCCCCATGTGGACACGCTGCTGCTGGTGAGCGACTGCTCGCGGCGCGGTATTCAGGCGGTTGCCCGGATCGCGCAGATGGTGCAGGAGCTGAACCTGAATCCGGGCCGGATGGGCCTGATTGTCAACCGGGCGCCCGGCGGCGTGCTCAATGCCGGCGTCCAGGAGGAGATTGAAAAGCAGGGATTGGAGCTTCTGGGCGTGCTGCCGCAGGACGATACGGTCTATGAGTACGACTGCGAGGGAAAGCCCAGCTCGCAGGTTCCGGAGAACACGCCGGTCAAAATGGCGCTGCACGGAATCATGAAACGTTTGGATCTGTGATGTCGGGGGACATCACAGTTCAAAATAAATTCGTATACTTATTATATTAAGGGGGATATCGTACATGTCTTTCGCACCTAAGGCTCAGGCCTTCAAGGCCTCCATCAATGCCGTGACAATCGGTACTGGTGACAAGGCCGCTGTGCTCGGCGGCAACAATGTGATGCCGTTCTACACCTTTGATGCACCCATGACGAATAAGCCCAGAATCGGCGTCGAAATTGTCGACACCGGTATGGAGACTTATTCTTTCGTTCCTGGCCTGGTAGAGTTCTATCAGGGCTGCGACGGTGCTGTGGAAATGGCCAAGAAGGCCGCCACCATCGAGGGCGTCTCCTTCCTCGCGCTGCACTTTGAGAGCGCAGATCCCAACGGCGAGAATACGCCGGTTGAGGATTGCGTCAAGCTGGCAAAGGCGGTCGCTGAGGCTGTCGATCTGCCGCTGGTTATCATGGGCTGCAAGAACGCCGAAAAGGACGCCGCGCTGTTCAACGCCGTTTCCGAGGCGCTGCAGGGCAAGAATATTGTGGTTCTCTCCGCCAAGGAGGAAAACTACAAGAACGTCGGCGCTTCCGCCGCTCTGGCTTATGGCCAGAAGGTCGGCGCAGAATCCGCCGTTGACATCAACCTGGCCAAGCAGCTCAATGTTCTGCTGAGCCAGCTCGGCGTTGCCGACGACTCTGTCGTTATGAACATCGGCTCCGCCGCTGCCGGATACGGCTATGAATACGTTGTTTCTACCCTGGACCGTGTCAGAGCTGCTGCGCTGGCGCAGGGCGACCACCAGCTCCAGATGCCCATCATGACCCCCATCTCCCCGGATACTTGGGGCGTCAAGGAAGCCGTCATGCCCGAAGCGGACATGCCGGAATGGGGCAACCAGGAGGAGCGCGGCATTGAGATGGAAATTGCCACCGCTGCCGCCTGTCTGGCGTCCGGCTCCGACGCCGTCATCCTGAGACATCCTGCTTCGATTGCGGCGATTTCCGCCTATATCGACGCGCTGGTTTAAGGCTGGAAGGAGGAAACCATCATGGCATTAAAAGGTCTTGACATTTTTAAACTGTCTCCGAAGAAAAACTGTAAAGAGTGCGGCTGCCCCACCTGTATGGCGTTCTGCATGAAGGTCGCCCAGGGCGCGCTGCCTCTGGATAAATGCCCGCATTTCTCGGCCGAGGCCATTGCTACGCTGTCCGAGGCGACCGCGCCCGCAATGAAGACTATCAAGGTCGGCGACCACAAGCTGGGCGGCGAAACCGTTCTGTTCCGCCACGAGAAGACCCTCGTCTCCAAGAACCTGTTCGCAGTGACGCTCTGTAGCTGTATGGATGCCGCCGATGTCGACGCCAAGCTGGCCGAGGTCGCCAAGGTCGACTATGAGCGGATCGGCGAGCGGATGTACGTCGAGTTCATGTTCGTCCATGACGCCGGCAAGGGCGCGGACAAGGTTGTCGACATTGTCAAGAAGGTGGAAGCGACCGGCCGCTGCGCCATCGTGGAGACCGATTCCGCCGAGACGGCCAAGGCTGTCGTCGAAGCCTCCAAGAACGTCATCATCGACGGCGCTACCGCCGAGAACTGGGAAGCCATGAACGCGGCTGTGGCCGGTAAGGCCGTGCTGGGCGTCAAGGCTCCTGTCCTGGCCGACGCCTATGACGTCATTGCCAAGCTCGAGGGCAAGGGCAACAAGAACCTGGTCGTGGACTGCACCGGCGCCACCATCAAGGATACCTTTGCCAACGCCGTGCTGCTCCGCCGCACCGCCATCAAGGACGGCGACCGCACCTGCGGCTATCCCTCCATCGTGAACCTGGCCAAGGTCGCGGAGGGCAACATTCACCTGCAGACCGCTCTGGCCGCCACCTTCACGGTCCGCTATGGCTCCATCATTGTCATGGAAAAGATGGGCTACGCCGAGGCGCTGCCGCTCTATGGCCTGCGCCAGAACGTCTATACCGACCCGCAGAAGCCGATGAAGGTTGACCCGGGCATCTATCCGATGAACGGCGCTACCGAAAACGACCCCTGCATGATGACGGTTGACTTCGCATTGACCTACTTCCTGGTCAGCGGCGAAATCGAGCGCTCCAAGGTGCCGGTCAACCTGATTATCACCGACGCCTCCGGCATGTCCGTTCTGACTGCCTGGGCCGCCGGTAAGTTCTCCTCCACCACCGTGAAGAAGACCTTCGACGAATTCGACATCGCTTCCAAGATTAAGAACCGCACCCTGGTCATCCCCGGCAAGGTCGCCGTCATGAAGGGCGAGATTCAGGATAAGCTGCCGGATTGGAACGTCGTCGTCGGCACCCGCGAGGCGGTTGAGATTGTGAAGTTCCTGAAGGACGGCGAGCATATCAAGGCTGCCGAGGCCGTTGCCGCCTCCAAGGCCGGCCAGACCCAGAAAAAGGAGACCGTCGACGTCAACGCGCCGCTGGACTTCGAGAAGATTGCCGCCTCCATCCCCGCCATCAAGATTCGCGACGACCTGAACGCGCACTACAAGCAGAGAGATCCCTCCTCCGCCAAGTTTGTCACCATCGGCGAGCGCATCCACTGCATCTCCCCGGTCATCCGCGAGGCCATGGCGACCTTCAACCCCGATCCCATCCTGGAGCGTGCCGCGCAGCAGATCAAGGCCGGCGCCACCTATCTGGATGTCAACATCGGCCCTGCCGAGTCCAACGGCCCCGAGCTGATGACTTGGGCAGTCAAGCTGCTGCAGGAGAACTTCGACAATGTGCCTCTGGCCCTCGATACCGCCAATAAGCGCGCCATCGAAGCCGGCATCAAGGTCTACAACCGCACCAACGGCAAACCCATCGTCAACTCTGCCGACGCAGGCTCCCGTATCTCCTACATCGATCTGGCCGCGGCCAACGACGCCATCTGCATCGCCCTCTGCTCTGCCGACGGCATCGCCAAGGACAATGAGGAGCGCATGAGCCACTGCCACCACATGCTGGACTACGGCATGGCGCTGGGCATGGAGGCGGAGGACCTGTGGTTC
>Ga0129308_1001370_pt1 | contig 25810 bp, 19 predicted proteins | sample L827metagenome_FD_94440 | JGI IMG/M metagenome (GOLD analysis project Ga0129308, IMG submission 94440) | Ring-tailed lemur group fecal microbial communities from Wisconsin, USA - L827 metagenome | ecosystem: Host-associated > Mammals > Digestive system > Large intestine > Fecal | place: USA...
CGGACAGGGACTCCATATCCGGGTGGACGGCGCTGCCCCGGCGCAGGACCGAGGGGACCAGGGCGTTGGCCGCCGCCGTGTCCTGGTCCAACGGGGCCAGCATGGTCAGAGACAGATAGGCGCTTTTAAATTTAGTGGTGTGGACCGCCCGCAGCCACACCCCGGGAAACAGTTCCCGTCGCGTCACTTGAGACATAGTTCAATTCCTTTCTCCGGAGAGATGGGGAGGAAATCCTTTCCTCCAAGATAAAGACCATCATACCACGAGTGGCGGGAATAGTAAAGGTTTGGTAAATATTGGGTTATTTGTGTGGAGATAACGTTTCGTTTATAGGGTGACCTTCAGAAGCTGATCGCCCGCCACCCTTGCCAGCTCTACATCATCGACCGGTGCTCCATCCAGCGCAGCAGTGTATGCCCCGGTACGTTTTACCTCGATGCGTAAAACTCCATTGGGCAGTTTCCACTGGACCTGATACCCCGGCCAATCCGGGGGTAGGTTTGGCTTCACCGTCAAACGGCCCTCATGCACCTCCAGGCCCAGCAGGTCCCGGACGGCCACCTGCCAGTACCATCCGGCGGCCCCGGTGTACCAGCTCCAGCCGCCCCTGCCCTCCCGGTCCGGGGCGTAGGACACGTCGGCGGCGATGACATAGGGCTCCGCACGGTACTCCTGAGTCGGATGGCCCTGAGGCAGCAGGGCTTTCAGCACCGCCCAGCCATCCCGGGAGCGGCCCAGCCGGAAACAGGCCATGGCAAGCCACACCGATGCGTGGGTGTACTGGCCGCCGTTTTCCCGGACCCCGGCGGGATAGCTCTTGATATAGCCCGGGTCCTTGATCCCCTTGCCGTCGAAGGCCGGGTCGAAAAGCCGGACCACCTGGCGCTGGCGGTCAAAGAGCCGCTCCAGAGCGGCGGTCACCGCCCGGTCGGCCCGCAGACGGTCCGCTCCCTGGGGCAGGGCGGCAAAGGACTGGGCGATGGAGTCGATCTGGCACCGGTCGCTCTGGGCGGAGCCCAGGGGCGTACCGTCGTCGTAGTAGCCCCGGCGGTACCAGTCTCCGTCCCAGGCCTCCTGGGCGGCAGCCAGATACGCTTTGGCTTGGTCCAGCAGCGTTTTGGCTCGCTCTGCCTCCCCCATTCGTTGGCAGATAGGGGCGAAGTCCTGCAAAACCACCGCCAGGAACCAGGTAAGCCACACCGACTCGCCCCGCCCCCCGGCCCCCACGCGGTTCATGCCGTCGTTCCAGTCGCCGCCTCCCATGAGAGCTAGGCCGTGGGGACCGGGGCCCCGATTCAGGACACACTGAATGGCGGCCAGGGCATGGCGGTACAGGGTATCGGTCTTTTCGCTGACCTGGGGCACCTCATACCGCTCCATTTCCCCCGGTTCCAGGGGCTTGGAGGTCAAATAGGGGGCTTTTTCCGTCAAAATCGCCCAGTCGCCGGTGGTCCCGCAGTATTGGGCCAGCACCCAGGGCAGAAACAGCAGGTCGTCGGTGATCCGGGTCCGGACTCCGGCTCCGTGGGGCGGGTGCCACCAGTGCTGGACGTCCCCCTCCTCAAACTGCCGGGAGGCGGCCAAAAGCAGCTGCTCCCGGGTCCGCTCCGGGCTGGTGTACAGCAAAGCGGCCACGTCCTGGAGCTGGTCCCGGAAGCCGAAGGCCCCGCCGTTCTGATACTGAGAGGTCCGGGCCATGAGGCGGCAGGCCAGCACCTGGTACAGGCACCAGCCGTTCAGATAGTGGTCCAGGTCGGGGTCCGGGGTATCCACCCGGATGGCGGACACCTGCCCCGCCCAGAAAGCCAGCGTTTCTTCCCGTGGGTGGGCGTAATTCTGAACGGAAAAGCGGTAGTTCAGGCCCTTCTCTGCCGGCTCAGCGATCAAAGACAGGGGTAGGCCGTCGGCCAGGGGGTGGGAGACGGGTTCTCCCTCCCCCATGCGGCAAATCAGCTTTCCCGAAGTTCCCGTCAGATTTACGGTCAAAACACGGCAGTCCTCCCTTCGGGGTACGAAGCCCTCCGTGGTCAGCCGCAGAACCCCCAACCGCTTCTCCCACCGGGCGAAACCGGGGCCGTAGGTGACGGTGCAGGGCAGACCGTCCCCGTCGGCAAAGAGGGATATCTCCTCCCCCTCCAGCTCCAGGACGATTCGCTCGGGGCCGCCCACTGCCAACGAGTCGTTGGGCCAGGGGGACAGCTTTCCTTCCCGGGAGTTGCCTCCGGCCCACAGGAAGCCCGCCCCCGTCTCGTCGGTGAGCCAGCCAAAGTTCTCATTGCACAGCACCTGGGCCCAGCCCACAGGGGGCAGGTGTTCGCCCGTTTGGACGGTGACGGTCCCGTCCCCGTTCAGCCGCCACTGGGCGGGTCCTGAGGTCAATTTCACCGGACGGGGCGGGACAATTCTTTCCAAAGGCCGTTCCATGTGGTCCAGGGGCAGGACCACCTTGGACCAGGCCAGCACCGCCGGGGCGGCATCGCTGTCCGCCAGATGAATGCCTCCCTTGGCCCCCAGGGCGGACTCGGCCCCCAGCTTTTTCAGTTCTTCCAAAAGTGCCGTGCGCAACGGACGGCGGTAGTCGCCGTTCTCCTCCAGCAAGAGCACCAGGTCGAAGGGGTACCCCGACCGGGTGAGCAGCTGGTGCCAGCGGCAGCAGAGCAAGGCCCGCTCCACCTCGTCTTCGTTCGCCACCGGGCCGCAGACCATGGGCAGGTCCCCGGAGATTCCGAAGGCCCACAGGGCCGACTGGGGCGGGCGGTTTCCAGGCTTCTCCACCGCCACCAGCTTTTCCAGCAGGCGGAAGCCCTCCAGGGCCTGGCCTTCGGACAGGTCCAGCCGCTGTACCAGAGGAGCCAGGGAGCCCGGTTCACCGCCCCGGCCCTCTAAAATGCGGCGGGCCCCCTCGATGGCCCCGTCGGTTCGGTCGCTGGCCGCCAGAGCCAGGGCAAACACCGCCCGCTGACCGGGGACCAGGGACACGGGGATGCGGACCATGAGGCAGGGATCGGTGCCCACACCTTTTTCCAGCGGGCCGGGGGCTCGCCCCTCCAACGCCCGCAGGCCGCCCCGGCCCAGGGCCGCGGCCCGGTCCAGGCAGGCGGACGCTCCCTCTCCTTCCCAAAAAGCGGCCAGCGCCAGAGAGCCCCCCTCCCCTCTGGGGCGGCGGCGGAACACGGCCCCATCCTCAGTGAGGTCACTCTCCAAAAACAGCCGGGAAAAGGCCGGATGGGCCTGAAAATCGGCCAGGGGGCACAGCACCGGCTCCAGATAGAAGAGCAGTTCCCCCTCCAGGGGGGCGCTCCCGCTCCAGGTCAGCTCCACCCGGCGCAGCTCTCCATTTTCCCGCCGGGGAACGGTGAGGGTGGTCCGGGCGGACAGGCCGCCGTTTTCGTAGATCCAAGAGGCCCCGCCGCTGTAAAATTCCCAGCGATAGGTCCCTCGGTTTTGATATAAGGGAGCGGGGGTCAGGCCAAGCAGCCCCTCGGGGCCGTGGAAAAAGGCGGACACCCCAGCCGGGGCATAGTATCCCCCCGGCTGGTCCAGGGTGATCTGAGCCGAGCCCAACCGGGCGGCGGACCGGCCGTTGTCACAGGCTAAGACCGCATAGCTGCCATTGGACACCAGATGGCACTTTGGGAACAGCCGGCCATAGTCCTCCCCCGTCCGCTCCAGAGCGGGACCGGCGCTGGGCTTGGGCTTTTCCGGGACGTCCCGTTCCACCTGCCGCATGACCGGCGCCCCCACGGGGACCCGTTCCTGCAAGAGCTCCCGGAAGGCGGCCATATCGCAGTCGGCCATGAACCGCTTCTGCATCACGTTGTCCCGGAGCACGTTGTCGATGGCCACCAGGCTCATGCCCAGGTGGTGAGACATATAGGAGCGGACCACCTCGAAGGACGCCCCGGCAGGCAGGCGGGACGGGGTGTAGTCCACCGCCTCGTACAGGCCGTAGCGCCCCTCCAGCCCCAGGTCCCGCAGACGGCGCAGGTTGCGCAGGGCGCTGCGGGGAGCCAGCAGCAGAGCCAGGAAGGACGCGTATGGGGCCACCACCAGCTCGCTGTCCAGCCCCCGCTTCAGCCCCAAGGCCTGGACCCCGTGGGCCTTGTACTGGTAGCTCATACCGGGATCAAAGGCGTAAAAGCCCGACTCGGAGATGCCCCAGGGGGTCTTTGTCTTGGCCCCCCGCCGCTTCTGGGCGTAGATACAGAAGGCCAGGGATTCAAATAAAAAGGAGTTGGGCTCGCTGGGCAGCAGCAGGTTGGGCATGAAATACTCAAACATGGTCCCCGTCCAGGAGGCCATGCCGCTGTACCCGTTGTCCCCCAGCAGCATCCGGCCCAGCCGCCGCCAGTGGCGGGCGGGGACCTCCCCCTTGGCAATGGCGATATAGCTGGTCTGACGGGCCTCGCTGGCCATCAGGTCGTACCAGCCCGGGGTCAGCCGATCCCGCTCCACCTCGCAGCCGATGGAGAAGAGCTTCCGCCCCTCATCGTAGAGGGGGGCGCAGTCCATGGCGTCGGACAATTTCTCCGCCCGGCGGGCCAGGTCGTCCTCCCCCCAGGCATACAGCCCCTCCCGCAGGGCGATAAGGCAGCCCCGCAGGTTGCCGCTGTCCACGGTGGACACATACCTTGGGTGCAGGGGGCGCAGAGAGCCGGTGTCATACCAATTGTAGAGGTGGCCCCGCCACTTCTCCAAGCCCTCCACCGTGTCCAGGATATGTGCGATGAGGTCCACCGCCCGCTTTCTGGGCAGAATGTCCAGATCGGCGGCGGCCATAGCGGACAGCAGCGCCAGGCCGATGTTGGTGGGGGAGGTCCGCCGGGCCAAACCGGCGGAAGGCTGCTCCTGCCAGTTGTCCGGGGGCAAAAAGTGGTCTTCCGCCCGAAGAAAATGGTCGAAGTACCGCCAGATCAGAGTGGCCTGGTGGAGGAGAAAGGCTCGGTCCGCCTGGGGCAGAGCTCGGCCTTTGGCGGATGGCCTGCTGACTGCCCAGGCCACGGCGGGGGCCAGCATCCAGAGGAACCCCACCGCCATTCCAATGCGCAGCTGGGCCAGCACCAAGACGGCCAGCCCCAACGCCACGGAGAACCAACCGATTTTAAAGTAGAACCACAGTCCGTCCGTTCCTTTCTCCGTCTGGGCCGCCGTCACCCAGGCCAGCAGGTTCTTTTTGGTGACCAGCATCCGCCACAGGGCGGTGCAGATGGCGTTGGCGGAGACATAGGCGTGGTAGGGCAGAAACAGCAGCTGGATGGCTGTCTGCAAAATGGCCCCGGCCAGACCGGCGATGACGGTGGAGTGGTACCGGCGATGCTCCCCGTTTCGCCGCCGGGCGGCCAGCTCCGCCCCGGACAGCAGCAGGTTGGAGGCGGCGGCCAGCACCGCCACGCCCCCCGCCCAGGCGAAGACCGCCCCGGACAGGCAGATGCCCAGCACCAGGGTCAGGAGGGTAAACACCGGGGACAGAGACCGGCGCAGGTTGTCGAAGATCTTCCAACGGGCCAGGATGGGCAGGGGGTTGTCCTCCCGCTCCCCCCGGCCGTTAGGGACGGTCCGTCCCAGCCAGGGCAGCAGCTGCCAGTCCCCCCGAACCCAGCGGTGAAGTCGGGCGAAGTAGCCGTAGACTTTCCAGGGACAGCCGTCGGTGAGCTCCACCTCCCCCAGCAGTCCCGCCCGGAGGTAGCAGCCCTCCAGCAGGTCGTGGGACAGGATGGTATTGTCGGGAAACCGGCGGTCCAGGCAGGTGAAGAAGGCGTCCACCTGGAAGATCCCTTTTCCAGTATAGGAGCCCTGGTCGAAGAGGTCGTGGTATACGTCGCTGGCGGTGGAACCGTAGGGGTCCACGCCCCCCAGGCCTCCATAGACTCGGGAAAACAGAGATTTATTCGCCGCCTCCAGCTCCACCGCCACCCGTGGCTGGAACAGGGCGTGGCCGGAAACCACTCGTTTTTGGTTTGGGTCGATGACGGGCTGGTTCAGGGGATGGAGCATGGCTCCCACCAGTTCCCGGGCGGCCCCTACGTTTAAACTGGTATCCGAGTCCAAGGTGATGATAAATTTGGTGTTTTGCAGGGCGGTCCTGTCCCCCGCCAGCACCTCCAGATCGGTGGACCGGCCCTTGAGCAGCCGCACCAGCTCGGTCAGGGCTCCCCGCTTCCGCTCCCAGCCCATGTACCGCTCGTCCCGGGGACTGAACGCAGGCTCCCGGAAGAAGAGATAGAAGCCGCCGCCGTATTTCTCGTTGAGGGCCTCCACCGCCTGCTTGGCAGACTCCGCCCAGGCGACCCCCTCCTCCCCCATGGGGGTGCCGCTGTCGGGCAGGTCAGCCAGAATGCCGAAGCGCAGCTCTTCTCCGCTGTCCCGGTTGGCCAGGCGGTAACGCTCCAGCAGAGCGGCCAGTTTGGGACCGCTGTCCGCTCCAGTTAAAAGGGAGACCACCACGCACAGGGTGCGGCCCTCCGGGGGGATTCCATCCTTCAGCTCCATTCTGGGCACCGGACGCGGTCGGACAAACCGCACCAGAACGAAGTCCAATCCATTTTTCACAATGTCGGACAGGGGCAGCAGCAGGAGCAGGGCCACCCAGAAGCTCCCCGCCATGGCCCACAGAGCCAGACCGGCGGCCAGGGACAGACCTGCCACCGCGGCCCCGTAGGTCCAGCCCGAGGACAGCTTCTCCCGGCGGCCCAGGGGCTGGCAGTACAGGTACCAGCCGATGTGGCTTCGGGGGCCGGTCCCCTTCCGGGCCAGATCCAGAGCCCTGCGGGCGGCCTGGCTCTCCTCCAGCTGCCCCTTCCGGGCCAGGCGGCACACCTGCTGGCGGTAGCGGCGGCGGGTGTCCTCGTCCATGTGGGGGTAGTCCCCCGAGGGGTCCTGGAGCAGGATGCGCTCCACCCGGCTGGCTTTCTCCAGCACCGGCCCCCAGTTGGCGGCGGACAGGGCCCGAAGGCCGTCAAAAATCAGTTCAAAATCCCGGCCGTCCGCCTTGCCCGACTGGATGGCCTCCACGTCGCCGCACAGCTGGGCCAGACGGCCCACCAGGGCCCCGGTGAGGGCGGAGACAAAGAGAGACAGCTCCCGTTCCGTCAGGGGACGAACCTGCTGAAAGGCCTCCAAATAACAGGCCGCCCGGTCGGGTTCCAGGGCCGGAGCCGCCCACAGCAGCCCCTGGGCACAGGAAGTCAGCAGACTGCTCCCGCCGCGCACCGCCCGAAGAGGGCGGCCCTTCTGGAAGACCCGCAGGGCCTCTCCCCCCTCCCGGATGGCCAGGTAGTGATTGTCCAGCAGCCACTCCGCCGCCGGCGGCAGGGCGGTCTGGACAGCGCTCCATTGGGACAGGGCCTGGTGGGTCCGGAGGATGGTTTTCAGATCCGCTTTGAGCTTCCGGGCGGTCCGGCGGACCGGTACGACCCCATCCGGCTCCAGCTCCCGGGCAGCGTTGGCGGCATAGTTGGTCAGATGAGAGTCGTCCATGGGGACGTTGGGTGTGGTGGACATGGGAGACCTCCTGTTTGTATCGGTAAATTGGAGTTTGTCAGGCTAAGCCTCCCCCTCTGGGGGAGGTGGCCCCGGAGGGGCCGGAAGGGGCCGACGCAATCGGTAAAGCCCCTTCAGTCAGCTTCGCTGACAGCTCCCCCAGAGGGGGAGCCTTAGACAGACAAACTAAAATTTACCGCACTTCTGTTCCCTCCATTTTTCCCCTTCCACTGGCGGAATATACCAAAGGACCCATTCTCTTTGTCAAGTAATTTGGCTTGACAAACAGGTGGAAATATGGTAACATTCCGTTTGTAAAGTTTATCGCCTTTACATTTTTGATTTGAAGGAGGTCTGAACTCATGAAAAACCAGGCTTACCGCATGGCGATGCTGTTCGATTTTTACGGCGACGTACTCACCGACCGGCAGAAGGAGTTCTACGACCTCTACTACAATGAGGACCTGTCCCTGGGTGAAATTGCCGAGAATTACAACATCACCCGCCAGGGCGTTCGGGACGTGATCGTCCGGGCCGAGGCCATTCTTACCGACCTGGAGGACAAAACCGGTCTTATCAAGCGCTTCCACACCATGAAGCAGCAGCTTCAGCAGGTCCGGCAGGACGCACAGCGGCTGGCGGAGCTGTCCACCCGGCACGACGACGCCGAGATGGAGACGCTGGCTCTGCGGGTCCAGGAGACCACCGACATCCTTTTGAAGGAGTAACCTCATGGCATTTGAAGGACTTTCCGAAAAGCTGTCCGCAGCCTTTAAAAAGCTGCGCGGCAAGGGCCGTCTGTCCGAAGCCGACGTCAAGGAGGCCATGCGTGAGATCCGCCTGGCTCTGCTGGAGGCCGACGTCAGCTACAAGGTGGTCAAGCAGTTTATCGCCCAGGTCACCGAGAAGGCGGTAGGTGCCGACGTATTGGAGGCCCTCTCCCCCGCCCAGATGATCATTAAGATCGTCAACCAAGAGCTGACTGAGCTGATGGGCGGTACCAGCGCAAAGCTGACCATCGCCTCCAAGCCCCCCACGGTCATTATGATGGTGGGCCTCCAGGGCGCCGGCAAGACCACCAACGGGGCCAAGCTGGCGGGCCTGATGAAAAACAAAAACGGCAAGCGGCCCCTGCTGGCCGCCTGTGATATCTACCGCCCCGCCGCCATCAAGCAGTTAGAGGTCGTGGGCGAGCAGCTGGGCATCCCCGTCTTCCAGATGGGCCAGACCAACCCCGTCGATATCGCCAAGGCCGCCGTTGCCCACGCCATCCAGCACGGCAACGACATGGTGTTCCTGGACACCGCCGGTCGGCTCCATGTGGACGAGGAGCTCATGGACGAGCTGAAGAACATCAAGGCCGCCGTGGAGCCCACCGAGATCCTGCTGGTGGTGGACGCTATGATTGGTCAGGACGCCGTCAACGCCGCCAAAGCCTTTGACGACGCTCTGGACATCGACGGCGTGGTGCTGACCAAGCTGGACGGCGACGCCCGAGGCGGCGCGGCCCTGTCCATCAAGGCCGTCACCGGCAAGCCCATCAAGTTCGTGGGCATGGGCGAGAAGCTGGACCAGATCGAGGTGTTCCATCCTGACCGCATGGCCAGCCGCATTCTGGGTATGGGCGACATGCTCTCCCTCATTGAGAAGGCAGAGCAGTCCTTTGACCAGAAGAAGGCCATGGAGCTTCAGGAGAAGCTGCGCAAGAACAAATTTACCCTCACGGATTTCTACGAGCAGATGACCCAGTTGAAAAATATGGGTTCGCTCTCCGATATCGCCGGGATGCTCCCCGGCGTCAAGGCCTCCGATTTGGAGGGGGCCACCATGGACGAGAAGGTTCTCCAGCGGATGGAGGCCATCATTCTGTCCATGACTCCCTACGAGCGGGAGAACCCCAACGTCCTCAACTCCAACCGGAAAAAGCGCATTGCCGCCGGCTCCGGCACCCAGGTGGTGGACGTAAACCGGCTACTCAAGCAGTTCGAGATGCTCCAGACTCTGACCAAGCAGTTCTCCGGCGGCAAGATGCCCCGGAACATGCGGAAGATGATGGGCAAAAAGGGCGGCAAGGGCATGTTCCCCGGCATGGGGGGCGGAATGCCCGGTGGAATGGGTGGCTTCCCCTTCTAACATCTTCGTTCCCCCCTGATACGAGCCCAGCGAGGGCACAAGCTTCTATTGGCAGAACGCTTTGGCGTTTTCCATATACAAACTCAAATACTTTGGAGGTGAATATAAATGGTCAAAATCAGACTGCGTCGCATGGGCGCCAAGAAGGCTCCCTTCTACCGCATCGTGGTGGCTGACTCCCGCTATCCCCGCGATGGCCGTTTCATCGAGGAGATCGGCACTTACAACCCCGTTACCACTCCCGCCGACCTGAAGGTGGACGTGGACCGCGCTCAGGCTTGGATCAAGACCGGCGCTCAGCCCACCGAGACCGTCCGTGATCTGCTGAAAAAAGCCGGCGCCCTGTAATAAGGCGGGAGGTTTTACGCGCAATGAAAGAGCTTCTGACCTACGTGGCCCAGAACCTGGTGGAGCACCCGGAGCAGGTCTCCGTCTCCGAGGTCGAGGGCGACGGTGAGACCGTCCTGGAGCTTCGAGTGGCCCCCGAGGACATGGGTAAGGTGATCGGCCGTCAGGGCCGCATCGCCAAGGAGATCCGTGTTCTGGTCCGTTCCGTGGCTCAGCGGTCCGGCAAACGCGTCTCTGTGGAGATCGTTGACTAAAACAAAGGCGCAGGAATTTCCCTGCGCCTTTGTTTTATCCTAAACCTATATTCCGCGCCTCTGGGCGCTCGTTTAAAATAACGGAGGATTTCACTATGCTGGAGCAATATCTGGAAGTGGGCAAGGTCACCAACACCCACGGCATTATGGGCGAGGTGCGGGTCCAGCCCTGGGCCGACTCCCCCGAATTTTTGTGCCGCTTCAAGACTCTCTACGTGGACAGCTCCCATTGGCCCATCAAGGTGGAGCGGGCCCGGGTCCACAAAAATATGGCCATTCTCAAGCTGGAGGGTGTCACCGACGTGCCCAGCGCTCTGGCCATGCGCAACGCCATCCTGTATATCGACCGGAAGGATGCCGACCTGCCCGAAGGCACCTTCTTCCTCGCCGATCTGATGGGCCTGGAGGCCCGGGACGCCCAGTCCGGCCAGGTTTTGGGCAAGATCGCCGATGTGCTCACCCTCCCCGCCAGCAACGTCTACGTCATCAAGGGCGGCGAGCGGGAGATCATGGTCCCCGCCGTCTCCCAGTTTATAGCCGAGACCAATGTGGAAGAGGGCTTTGTGCGGATCAACATGATGGAAGGGCTTTGATCGGATGAAACAAGAATGGAAGGGCTGGCTCCGCCTGGGCGTCACCCTCTTCTCCCTGTATCTGGCCATCCACTACTGGGCCCCCTTCTGCCGCATCGCCGGCCTGGGGGCCCGGGCCGCGGCTCCCCTGGCGCTGGGCGCGGTCATGGCTTACGCCGTCAATATCCTCATGAGCATGTACGAGCGGCTCTGGTTCCCCGGCAGTATCCGCCCCTCCGTGGTCCGAAGCCGACGGCCTCTCTGCCTCCTGCTGGCCTATGTCAGTCTGGTTGGCATCGTGGTTTGGATCATCCGCATGATCCTGCCCGAACTGGCCCAGTGCGTCCGCCTGCTGGTCCAGGAGGCCGCGCCCATCCTGGAAAAGTTGAGCCTGTCCCTGAACCAGAACATAGATCTGTCCGGGCTGCTGTCTTCCTACGGCGTGGCCCTGTCCGACGGCACCATCGACTGGCGGGAGGCCCTCACCGCCGCCGTCAAGTGGCTGATCAGCGGCCTGGGCGGAGTCATGGGGTCGGTGTTCACCCTGTTCTCCTCTCTGTTTTCCACCCTCTTTACCCTGTTGGTCAGCTTCATTTTCTCTATCTACTTGCTGCTGGGCAAGGAGCGGCTGGGCCGCCAGACGGACCTGGTCCTGCGGACTTACCTGAAGTCCCCCTGGTACGGCCACTGGAGCTACTTTATCCAGACCCTGAACGACTGTTTCCACCGCTTTATCGTGGGCCAGTGTACCGAGGCGGTGATTTTGGGTCTGCTGTGCATCCTGGGCATGATGCTGCTGGGCTTCCCCTACGCCACCATGGTGGGCACCCTCATCGGGTTCACCGCCCTGATCCCGGTGGCCGGGGCCTACATCGGAGCCGGCGTGGGCGCCTTTATGATCTTCACCGTCTCCCCCGTCAAGGCCCTGCTGTTTCTGCTGTTCATCGCCGTCCTCCAGCAGCTGGAGGGCAACCTGATCTACCCCAAGGTGGTGGGCTCCTCCATTGGACTGCCCGGCATCTGGGTGCTGGCCGCCGTCACGGTGGGCGGCGGAGTTTTGGGTATCTTCGGCATGCTGCTGGCCGTCCCTCTGGCCGCCGCCTGCTACCAGATGGTCCGCCACGACGTCCAGCGGCGGAATCCGCCCCCGGTGGTGCCTGCCCCTGAACTGGCCCCAGATGAGGAGACCGGAGAATAAAAAGAAACCCGGCCCGGATGAGTTTCATCCGGGCCGGGTTTTCTTTCTTATTTTCAGATTTCCATACCAGTCAAATACCCATAGAGCAGGAGCCCCTCCATACCCAGGAACACCAGAAAGGTGACATACGGATGGATATTGAATATACTCCTTGAAAACCAATTCGCTTTCTCTTGGCGCTGCTTCGGCAGTTTTCGGTGCAGGAGTGCCAGCCAGCCTGAGACTGCCGTAAAAGGCAGCAGAAGGACAGCATAGGTCAGAATGGATTGTAGATTGCCTCGTTTTCCCACCACCGTCAGCAAAAGCAACAAAGGTAAGAACATAATATCCTGAGCCCGTTTTATGTTCTGATACCGCCGTATCGCCTCTTTTTCTTGCCTACTACTCATAAAATCCCCCCTGACACCATTCAGTATAGCATCAGGGGGGATTTCTTTCAAGAATGACAGATTAACCCTTGTTCTTGATGTACTCGTCGATGGACTTGGCGGCGTGCTTGCCTGCGCCCATAGCCAGGATGACGGTGGCGGCACCGGTGGCGGCGTCACCGCCCGCGAAGATGGCGGGGCAGGAGGTGCAGCCCTTGTCGTCGGCGGCCACACAGCCTTTCTTGCTCTTCTCCAGGCCGGGAGTGCCCTCGTAGCTCATGGGATTGGGCTGGGTGCCCAGGGCCATGATGACGGCGTCCACCTCAGTCTTGAACTCGCTGCCCTCAATGACCACGGGGCGGCGGCGGCCAGAGGCGTCGGGCTCGCCCAGCTCCATCTTGACGCAGGTGATGGTCTGAACGTGGTTCTTCTCGTCGCCCTCGATGGAAATGGGGTTGGTGAGCAGATCGAAGATGATGCCCTCTTCCTTGGCGTGGTGGACCTCCTCCTTACGGGCGGGGAGCTCGGCCTCGGAGCGGCGATAGACGATGTGGACCTCAGCGCCCAGGCGCTTGGCGCAGCGGGCGGCGTCCATGGCCACGTTGCCGCCGCCGACCACGGCCACCTTCTTGTTGTGGAGGATGGGGGTGGCGGCGCCGTCCTTGTAGGCCTTCATCAGGTTGATGCGGGTCAGGTACTCGTTGGCGGAGTACACGCCCACCAGGGACTCGCCGGGGATCTTCATGAACATGGGCAGGCCGGCGCCGGAGGCGATGAAGACGGCCTCATAGCCCATCTCGAACAGCTCGGTGATCGTCAGGACTTTGCCAATGACCATGTTCAGCTCGATGTCCACGCCCATCTTCTCCAGATTGGCCACCTCGCGCTTGACGATGGCCTTGGGCAGACGGAACTCGGGGATGCCGTAGCTCAGCACGCCGCCGGGGGTGTGGAAGGCCTCAAAGACGGAGACCTCATAGCCCATGCGGGCCAGCTCGCCGGCGCAGGTCAGGCCGGCGGGGCCGGAGCCGATGACAGCCACCTTGTGGCCGTTCTTGGGGGCGGTGGCCACGTTGGACACGCCGTTCTCGGCGGCCCAGTCGGCCACGAAGCGCTCCACGCGGCCGATGGCCACGGGCTCGCCCTTGACGCCGCGGACGCACTTGCCCTCGCACTGGTTCTCCTGGGGACAGACACGGCCGGAGATGGCGGGCAGGGCGTTGGCGTTGGACAGGATCTCATAGGCGGCGGCGATGTCGCCCTCGGCCACCTTGGCCAGGAAATCGGGGATGGGGATGCCCACGGGGCAGCCGGTGACGCAGGCGGGGTTCTTGCAGTGGATGCAGCGCTGGGCCTCATTCATGGCCTCCTCCAGGGTGTAGCCCTGGGCCACCTCCAGGAAATTGGCGTTGCGGACGTTGGGGTCCTGCTCCTTCATGGGAGTCTTATTCATCTGCATGTTAGCCATTCATGGCACCTCCTCCCAGGCGGCACAGGTGCTTCTCCTTCGCCTTGGCCTCCTGTTCCTTATAAGTAGCGTTGCGGGCGATGACCTCGTCAAAGTCCACCTTGTGGCCGTCGAAGTCGGGGCCGTCGACACAGGCGAACTTGACCTCGCCGCCCACGGTCAGACGGCAGCAGCCGCACATGCCGGTGCCGTCGATCATGATGGGGTTCATGCTGACGGTGGTGGGGATGTTGTATTTCTCGGTGAGCTTGCAGGCGAACTTCATCATCATCAGAGGGCCGATGGCGAAGACGTGGTCGAACTTGACGCCGCTGGCGATGAGCTCCTCCAGCTTGTTGGTGACGAAGCCGTGGAAGCCGTAGGTGCCGTCGTCGGTGCAGATGTGCAGGTCGGTGCAGGCCTTGGACATCTCCTCCTCCAGAATGACGATATCGCGGGTCTTAAAGCCGCCGATCAGGTCCACCTGGTTGCCGGCCTCGTGGAGGGCGCGGGCCACGGGGAGCGCGATGGCGCAGCCCAGGCCGCCACCCAGGACGGCCACACGGCCCAGATCCTCCACCTCGGTGGGAACGCCCAGAGGGCCGACAAAATCGTGGAGGCAGTCGCCTTCCTTCAGCTCATCCAGAGCCAGGGTGGTGCCGCCGATCTTCTGATAAATGACAGTGATCAGTCCATCCTCCGCGCTGGAGATGGTCAGAGGAATCCGCTCGCCCTCCTCGTCCACACGCAGGATGATGAACTGGCCCGCCTTGGCTTTGGCGGCCACCAGAGGCGCGTAGACCGAGATCTGTCCGATCTCCGGCGTCAGCGTCTTTTTCTTTGCAATCTGATACTTGTTCACTGCTGATCCTCCTCATTGAATTGTTTTGCCGGCTTCCACCCCGGCATTTCTTTTATCCATTCTTATTGAGAAACGCGGCTGACCCGCGCAGATCACAAAATTCAGCGGCCAAACAGGCCCTTTCGGCGGTATCCTCCACCGTAGCGGCGGCGACCCCCGCCCCGGATGAGCTTCCGGACCAACGCCGTCACCCCGGTCACAGCCAGGATCAGCGCCAGCAGGCTCACCACCCCGATTGGGTTTGGGTTCTTGAGCAGCTGGATGGGATTCCAGCTGTGGCTGACCCGCTTCCGTCCGTCAGGCTTAGAATAATGGTCGGGCACGCCTTCCGTTCCAAAGGACTCCAGGTAAGCGGCCAGAGCGTACCACTCCTTGATCTCATTTCCGTTCTGATCCCGGAGGATACGGCTGGAGAAGTCGGTGATCTCATTGCCGTTCTCGTCCTTGGGCACCAAGGACAGCAGGCCCATGGACTTGCCCTTGACGGTGCCCAGCATCTGGGCGGAGTACATGCCGGTGACCACACGGTAGAGTTTGTTGGCCTCGATGGGGTATATGGTGCGTTTGGTCAGGTTGGTCACAAAGGCGGGCTCCTCCAGTTTACAGTCCAACACCCGGTTGAAGAACATCCGGTGGGTATTGAAGGCGTGGGTCATGCCTGAGAAATAGAGCTGGGCGGCGGGCATGATAGGGGTCACTGAGGCATCCACCTCGGCGGCTGCCTTCAGCTCCTTGCCCGTCAAATAACAGGAAACCAGGGGGAATCCGGAGGTTCCATCTTCCCCCACGCCCATGGACAGTACATCGAAGGCCTGGGATGTGGTAAGATCACCTGTGTGCAGGCTGGCCCGGAGGACTCCGTCGGCCACCACGGCCACCGTGTCCGTATCAGGGGCGTCAGCCGCCAGTTCAGAGGCCGCCCACAGGTAGGCGTCGGACACCAGCTCGCCCAGATTGTTGCCCGCCTGGACGCCGGATTCGGGCGTTTTCAGAGCAAAGCCGCTGGTAGTCAGCACCTGGTCATAGGTCAGACCGTACTTGGCCAGATAACCGGAGCTCACCTTGGCTTTCCAACTCTCGGTGAGGGCGGCGATCCCGGGATCGTCGGTCAGACTTTCATCGATGGGTATGAGCCGGTAATCGGTCAGCTCCTTCTCCCCCGCCTCGTTCCAGGTCAGGGTGATGGAGCCCAGATTTTCACAGTAGGGACCGGAGGAGACGATATAGGTATCCCCCACCACAATGGGTTCCGCCAGGGTGGTGTGGGTGTGGCCGGAGACGATGAGGTCGATGCCGTCCACCTTCTTGGCCAGCTGCTCGTCCTCCGACTTTTTCGCCTTCTCATCGGTGCCGGAATGGGACAGACAGATGATGAACTGGGCCCCCTGCTCCTTCAGGGCGTCCACACACCGCTGGGCGTTCTGGACCGGGTCCCCCAATTGGAAGCCCGAGGTGGGGGCGCAGTCGTCGGCGTCCACTCCCATCAGGCCGAAAATGCCGTAGGTGACGCCCCCCCGCTCCAGCAGCATATAGTCCTGGACCCCGTAAGCGGCCATGGCCCGCTGGATATCCAGCTGGTCCGGATCGTCCTTGCCGGGCTTGTAGTTGGCCATAAGCAGCTTGGGCGACGGATCGCCGCTGAGGACGGCGGACTGGAGCATCTGAGCAAAGCCCGTGCCGGTGTGGTCGAACTCGTGGTTGCCCGCGGTGGCGGCATCATAGCCCAGGGCACCCATGGTCCGCAGCTCGGCGGCCTGGGTGGTATACAGGGTCTGGATCAGGGAACCGATGGAAAAATCTCCCCCGTCCAGCACCAAGGCGTCCGGATATTTGGCCCGCTCCCGGTCCAGAGCGGTCTTCAGGCGGGCATAGCCCCCTGACTCCCCCCCGTTTTCCGTGACCTGAGGCAGAAAATGGGAGTGAAGGTCATGGGTAAACAAAACCGTGGTCTCCCAGGACCGAGCCGCAGTCTCCGCCCAGGCCCCAGGGATCAGGGACAATAGTAGAACAGCCGCAAGAAACAGGCTGGAAAGACGGCGCAGATACTTCAACAGTACACCTCCCAAGCTCTATCCTTGTTTTGCCGCAAAACGCGGAATAAGGATGCTCATATTTTGACATGAAACTATTTTAACGAATCAGGTCGTGCTGGACCGGCTCATAAAACAGCCCCCGAATCTCCTCCGGCCGGTTCGTCTGGCCCAGCACCCACATCAGCTTGGTGGCGGCGGCCTCCAGGGTCATGTTATAGGCCTCCATCAGCTGGTACTTCTCCTTTACCTGCTGGCCCACCTGGTACACCGCCATGTCGCTGCCCTCGTAGGGCACCTGGGTCATCATAACGATGGTCTTTCCGGCAGATAACCACTCGCCCATGGCCTGGGCGAAGGGACCGTTCCCGCCGCCGGGCAGGCCGCCCACGCCGAAGGACTGGAGGATCACCGCCTGATAGCTGTCCTTCAGCAGGCGCAGGCCCTCCGCCCCCATGCCGGGGATCAGAGTCAGCAGCAATACCCGGTCCTCCAGCTTGTCGTAAAATCTGGGCTCCGCCCCGTAGGAGTACGCGGTGGAGGCCAGGTAGCGGATGAGCCTGCCGTCCCGGATGACGGCCGCCTCCGGGTAGTCCACGCTGGAGAAGGCGTTGTAGCTCTTGGTCCGCTCCTTCCGGGCCCGTGTGCCTAAGATCACCCGACCGTCAAAAACCAGGCTTACGTCGTGGGAGTCCCGATCAGCGGCGTAGAGAAAGCTGTTGTACAGATTCATCCGGGCGTCGGTGTCGTTCAGGCAGATGGACTTCTGGGAGCCGGTGATGACGATGGGCTTCGGGGAGTCCTGGATCAAATAGGACAGGGCGGCGGCCGTATAGGCCATGGTATCGGTGCCGTGGGTCAGCACAAAGCCGTCATAGCCGTCGTAATGTTCCCGGATGGCGGCGGCCATTTCCAGCCAGTGGCTGGGGCCGATGTTGGTGCTGTCCAGATTCATCAATTGGACGGCCTCCACCTGGCACAGCTCCCCCACCGCCGGAACATAGCTCAAAATCTCCTCCGAGGTGATGGCGGGGCTGAGACCTTGTCCGCTCTCCTTGGAGGCAATCGTCCCTCCTGTGGCCAGCATCAGGATACGCTTCATGGACCTTTTCCACCTTTCCGCCTTGTTCGGATGTTTCTTAGATAAATGTCTCCACAGGACGGCGCTGGGAAAAGTTCTCCGTCAGGCGACTGGCCAAGGTAGTGCTGTTATAGCCCAGAGCCCCCACCGGGCAGTGGGACACACAGGCCATGCAGCTGATGCACCTCTCGTTATCCCACTCCAAGGTGGCGGGAGACATGGCTCCCGTGGGGCAGACTCGGGCACAGAAGGCGCAGCCCAAACAGATATCCATGTCCCGGTGCTTCTCCACCGGAATGGGCTTTTTTCTGGGGACGTTTGGATCGCCGGGAAGTTCTGCTTCCCGCCAGTCGGGCTGGGCCAGCTTCTCCTCCACCGCCTTGGCGAAGGCGGACAGGACCTCCCGGTCCTCCCCGTCGGGACGGCCGGCGCCCAGGGTTGGCGCGAAAATATGCGGGGTAATGACGGCGGCCGCCGCCGCGCAGCGGAAGCCACGCCGGGCCAGCTGCTCCTTCATCTGGGCCAGAGCATTGTCGTAGTGGCGGTTGCCATAGGCGGCCGCCAGCACACAGGGGGTATCCTGCCCGTGGAGGCCGTCCAGCAGGCCGGGTACGTCGGGGATCAGCCCGGCGTACACCGGCAGAGCCAGCACCAGCAGGTCCTCTGTCCCCAGCCGGACCTCCACCTTCTTCGGTGCGCCCAGCTCCACATAAGATGCCTCTTCCGCCCAACAGCTACACAGGGTCTCCAGCGCCCGCTTGGTGCCGCCGGTTGGGCTGAAATAGGCTGCGGTAATCGGATGTCTCATAAATTCCTCCTACATCAGTTGGCAAAGGGGCCGTTTCCAGCCCCTTTTATTCCTTATAGACACTGGAGATACTTGCCGTACAGCGTCATGCCCAACTCGTCGCCCACGGCATGGACCTGTTCCTCCGTGACCCAGCCCTCGTACAGGCCCAGCTCCTCCAGACAGCCCACGTAGCGGCCGGTGGTGTCCTGGATTTCCTTGATGGTCCGGCCCGCGGCCAGCAGACTGTCGGCAGTACCGGCATCCAGCCAGGTGAAGTTCTTCTCCAGAGGGATGACCTGGAGCTGACCCCGGCGCAGATACTCCAGATTCACGTCGGTGATCTCCAGTTCCCCTCGTGCGGAGGGCTTCAGGTTCTGGGCAATCTCCATGACCTGGTGATCGTAGAAATACAGGCCTGGAATAATGTAGTTGGACTTGGGGTAGCGGGGCTTCTCCTCAATGGAAATGGCCCGACCGTCCTTGTCGAATTCCACCACGCCAAAGGGGCGGGGGTCCTCCACCCAGTAGCCGAAAACGGTGGCGCCCTGGTCATTTGCAGCGGCCTTTTTCAAAGTGGCGCCCAGATCGTGGGCATAGAAGATGTTATCCCCCAGCACCAGGCACACCCGGTCATCGCCCACAAAGTCGTGGCCGATGAGCAGGGCGTCGGCAATGCCCCGGGCCACCGGCTGCTCGGCATATTCGATATTCACGCCAAACTGGCTTCCGTTCCCCAACAGAGCCTGGAACGTAGCGGTCTCTCCGGGAGGCACGATGACCATGATCTCCGAGATGCCGGCCTGCATCAGGATGGCGATGGGGTAGTAAATCAGCGGTTTGTCATAGACGGGAAGCAGCGGCTTACACACCGGTTTGGTCATAGGGTAGAGTCGTGTTCCCTTTCCTGCCGCTAAAACGATACCTTTCATAATCTCCTCCTGTTTCTTGTCTGTACAACGGCCAGCAGTGATCGGCCAAAACTTTAATTGACCATAGTGTACCATGTCCAGTCAAAGTTGACAAGAGCCCTCCTTCCAATTTAAAGGAATTTTAGCCGGTCTTCATCGGCAAAATAACGTATCTGGCCGTTGATTTGGATAATTTCCCCTGGATTTTATCTCAGAACATCGCATAAAAAGCCGCTCATGCTGACACATGAGCGGCTTTTTAGGTTTACCTGAAATGGATTCGGTTCCTGTCAGCGAAGCTGGATCAGCCCAGGACCACCAGCAGATCGTCGGTGTTGACGGTGGAACCAACGGTGGCAGCCACGGACTTGACGGTGCCGGCCACGGGAGCGGAGACCTCGATCTCCATCTTCATGGCTTCCAGCACCACCAGCACGTCGCCGGCCTGAACAGCCTGACCGGGCTTGCACTCGACCTTGAAGACGTTGCCAGGCATGGGGCTGTTGACAGGGGTCTCACCAGCGGACACGGCAGCGGGAGCAGCGGCGGGGGCCGGAGCAGGGGCGGCCGCAGGAGCGGGAGCGGCCACGGGGGCAGCCACAGGAGCAGGAGCGGCCACAGGGGCAGCGGCTACGGGAGCAACAGCCACAGGGGCGGCGGGGGCGTCAGCCTTCTCCACGGAGACCTGGAAGACCTGGCCGTCGATGGTCACGTTGAAGTTGCCGGTGCAGTCCTCACGGTTGCCCATCACCAGGTGGGGGGGCTGATAGGAAGCGGCGAAGGGCTGGATGGGCCGGGTGGTATAGCCATTGCTCACGGGAGCGGGCACGTTGGCATAGTAGACATGGCCCTGCCAAGCGGGAATGGGGGCCACCTCAGGCTTAGCGGCGGGGGCGGGAGCAACGTTTTTCACAGGGGAATCCTCCTTTTTCTTCTTAAAACCAGTGGCTCTGTCTTCAAAGAAGGCCAGAGCAACCTGGGGGAATGCGATATAGGACAGGACATCCTCATCACTCTTGGCCTTGGCGCCCAGTTCCTTCTTGGTCTTCTCGAACTCAGGCTCCAGGGAGTCGGCAAAGCGGCCCTTAACCTCGGGGGTGTTGCCCAGAATCTTTTTCTTGATCGCGGGGTCGATGGGAGCGGGGGTGCGGCCATATTCGCCGCGGCAGTAGGCCTTGATCTCCTTGCCGACCACCTTGTAGCGCTCACCGGCCAGCACGTTCTGCACGGCCTGAGAGCCCACCATCTGGCTGGTGGGGGTGACCAGAGGAGGATAGCCCAGATCGGCGCGGACCTTGGGGGTCTCGGCCAGGGCCTCATCCAGCTTGTCGATGGCATTCATCATCTTCAGCTGAGAGATCAGGTTGGAGAGCATGCCGCCGGGGATCTGGTAGTTCAGGCACTGGGTGTCGGTGGCCATGGAGATGGGGTCCAGGGTGCCGTCCTTCAGGAAGTCGGCGCGGACGCCCTTGAAGAAGTCGGCCATTTCCACCAGAGCCTTGTCGTTCAGGGTGACGTCGTAGCCCAGGCCGCGCAGGGCGTAGGCCAGGGTCTCGGTAGCGGGCTGAGCGGTGCCGCCGGACATGGAGGAGATCGCGGTATCCAGCACGTCGGCGCCGGCTTCCACCGCCTTCAGGCAGGTCATGAAGGCCAGACCGGTGGTGCAGTGGGTGTGGATGACCAGAGGCAGCTCGGGCACGGCGTCCTTAATGGCGGAGACCAGATCGTAGGACTCCTTGGGGCCCATGATACCGGCCATGTCCTTGATGCAGATGGACTTGACGCCCATGCTCTTCAGATCCTTGACCATCTGGACGTTCTTCTCCAGGGTGTGGACGGGGCTGGTGGTAAAGCAGATGGTACCGGAAGCGTGGGCGCCCTGCTTGACGGTCTCGTCAATGGCAACCTCCAGGTTACGCACATCGTTCAGCGCATCGAAGATGCGGATGATGTCGATACCGTTCTTTACGGAGTACTCCACGAACTTGCGGACCACGTCGTCGGGATAGTGCTTATAACCCAAAATGTTCTGACCGCGCAGCAGCATCTGCAGCTTGGTGTTGGGCATCTTGGCGCGGATCTTGCGCAGCCGCTCCCAGGGGTCCTCCTGCAGGTAACGCAGGCAGACGTCGAAGGTGGCGCCGCCCCAGACCTCGGCGGAGTAGAAGCCGGCCTTATCCATGGTCTCCAGAATGGGCTCGAACTTACTGTAGGGCAGCCGGGTAGCGATCAGCGACTGGTTGGCGTCGCGCAGCACAGTTTCCGTAAAGTTTACTTTTCTCATGTGTCAATCGACCTCCGTATTGCTCGATGAGCATTTTTATCGCAGAGATATATCGGAAAGGGTCAGCGGAAAAGCAGAGCCTCACCGCAATGTCACTTGCTATCATTTTAGTATAATTTCTTCCATAAAGCAAGTCTTCCGATTGGAATAATCGGTGCTTTTTTCTGAGTTATCTTGACCTTCTCCATGTGGGAGGTCAGAATGGGCCCCTGATTCGTGTCTTAATCCCGCCGCTCGCCGCGGCTTGGGCGCTCCACAGCCGCAGCAGCAGACGGTTCCAAAACAAAGCCCAGCGTAGCGGAACGAGGCGCAAGGGAGCGCAACCAGAGATGCCCGCGCCGGGGCATCCCGGATGGAGCGGGCCCTGCGGCGGCGCATTCACGTCTCGGGCGCTATTATAAAAAAACACCGCAGCAGATTTTTGCAAAACTGCCGCGGTGATCATTCACTTAGGCCGGACTTCAGCCGGGGCTGCCCCCCGCTCACCGGTCGCTGCACGACTCGTCCTCACGGACATGGGTCGCCTCGTAATCAAAAATCAGATCGTCAACATCCACATCGTCCCGGACACGGGCCCAGATGCTGTTCACTTCACCTTTGATCATCGTCATGCGATTTCCCTCCTTTCCTGGTAAAATGGGTATAAAAATACCACCGTCTGCCTGCAAACGATGGAGGAAAGGAACATGTTCCTGAATATAAAGTCCTGTCTCAGGTCTCGTATTCCAGCACAGTCTGCTCCAATCGCCTGCGGTTCATCCCGCCCCCCTGGGTTACATTACGCTGCATCTGCATCCTGTGCCACCTCTTCTCTTCATCATTTGCCGGAGAACATTGCGTTCCCCTCCAGCTGTATGTTATGATACACGAATCTCCATTATTTGTCAAGTATTTTTCCCTGGAAAATGCAGGATTCTTTTTTTGTCCGTGCAAAGTCGGGGCGGGGAACTGCTTCCCCACCCCGGCTTTGTCCCGTTTTCTTCAGTTGCTGGGCTGCTGATTGGAAAATTTGGTGTAGGCCTGGCTCACCTTGTTGGCGGGGGCCTGCTCCGTGCTGTACCAGCCCTTGTTCTGCGCCAGCTGGAACAGCTCGGTCTGGGTCATGTGGCCTTGGTTGAAAATTTTCAGGAAATCATCCCGCAGACCCACGTTGACACACTCGGAGGCAAAGGCGTCGTAGTTGGCAGTCATCTTCTTCTCGCTGGCCATAAAATCAGTCAGCTTCTCCTGGTCGTTCATGTTCCTTCCTCCTTAGTTCAGATGGTTCAGCAGGGTCTTGTAGTTCTGCAGGTGCTGGTCAGCACAGCACTGGAACTTGCTTTTCAGCTCCTGGTCCTGGCTCTCCTGGACGGCGGACAGATACTTGCAGTGGAGTACCTTCTCCATATCCAGCTGGTCGGTCAGGGCGGCCAGCTCTTTACTGGTCAGATTGGGCATCAGACGTTCCTCCTTTTTGGCGGGGTGATCCCCGTACTAAGGGCTAGTCTCTCCCAGTCTTTTCTTCTTTATTCAAAATTTTCGGTCTTCCTTCCCGGTCAAAGGACCAGACCAGGTGGGGACGGCCATCCACCTTCTCCAGCCGTGCCAGGCAGAACAGGCTCTCCAGGGCCACGGGGCCGTCGGTCCGGAACGGAGCGGCCAATAAAAAGCCGTCCTTCCCCTTACGGCACAGCATGGGATTTTTGAGCTGACGCCGCAGGATCGGATCTGCGGTCAGCCGCTGGGGGCTCTGCTCACAGTACCACCGCTCCCCGCTGGCGCTACCGTTGGAAAAGGCGAAGGCCAGCGGAGCCTCCGCCCCCGCCACGGGCCAGCAGCCCGCCCGCTCCAGCTCTGAAACCGAGATCGTCCGCTTTAGCCGCAGCTCCCGGCCCTCCGGCGTCAAAGTACCAAGCAGCAGCCTGCCTCCCCGCTGGCCCAGCAGCCACACCTTATACAGCCCACGGCCGTCCGACGGCCGCCGGGCGTCCAAATAGACCCTGGGACCCTCCTGCCGCAGGGCCAGCGTCCCGCCGCCCCGCATATCCATCCTGCGCTCCATGGGCCCGCCCCCTCTCTCCGTCCATTCTATGCATGTGGGTTAGAAAATTCCCCTTGACAAATTTTCCCCCTTCGGCTACAATCAATGGCAACAAACGCAATGAAGGGAATAAAGACAGAGCTTGCCCTCTCAGAGAGCCGGTGGTTGGTGCGAACCGGTGTGCGGCCGTTCTGTGTATAACTGGTCCCTGAGCGGTCCGTCCGAACCAAAAGTAGGGCGGAACGTCCGGCCCCGTTACCGGCCGCAGCCTTGTTGGAGGCTTTGAGGGCTGATTGGGCGACCGTCAGCCGAACCAGGGTGGTACCGCGTGTAACGTTCACGCCCCTGACTTTTTACAAGTCAGGGGCGTTTTCTTATTCCCTGACGGATTTGAGCCCCGCGCCAACCAAGCGGGAGCGACTTTTCAAGGAGGACACTATTATGAATCCCGGTTACTTAAAGTACATCCCTTTCCAGCCCCAGAAGATCGTGGGCCGCACCTGGCCCGACAAGGTCATCACCAAGGCCCCCGTGTGGTGCTCCGTGGACCTGCGGGACGGCAACCAGGCTCTGGTGGACCCCATGAACCTCCAGGAAAAGCTGGAATATTTCCACACCCTGGTGGATATCGGCATCAAAGAAATTGAGATTGGCTTCCCCTCCGCCAGCGAGACCGAGTACGAGATCTGCCGGGAACTCATCGAGGGAGGCCACATTCCCGACGACGTGACCATCCAGGTCCTGGTCCAGGCCCGGGAGCACCTCATTAAAAAAACCTTCGAGGCCATCAAGGGCGCCAAGAACGTCATCCTCCACTTCTACAACTCCACCTCCACCCTCCAGCGTAAGGTGGTCTTCCACATGGACACCGACGGTATCACCAAGATCGCCACCGACGCCGCCGACCTCATCTATGAGATGTCCAAGCCCCTCATCGACGAGGGGATGAACCTGCGCTTTGAGTACTCCCCCGAGTCCTTCATGGGCACCGAGATGGACTACGCCGTGGACATCTGCCAGGCGGTGCTGGACCACCTCCACGCCACCCCGGAGAACAAGGTCATTCTGAACCTGCCCACCACCGTGGAGAACTGCATGCCCAACCAGTTCGCCGACATGCTGGAGTACTTCTGCAAGAAAATCCCCGGCCGGGACAGCGCCATCATCTCCCTCCACCCCCACAACGACCGGGGCTGCGGCGTGGCCACCGCCGAGATGGGCATGCTGGCCGGCGCCGACCGCGTCGAGGCCACTCTCTTCGGCAACGGCGAGCGCACCGGCAACGTGGACATCGTCACTCTGGCCATGAACATGTACACCCAGGGCGTGGACCCCCAGCTGGACTTCTCCAACATCAATAAGGTGAAGGACATGTTCGAGCGGTGCACCAAGATGCCCGTGGGCGACCGCCAGCCCTACGCCGGCAAGCTGGTCTTCACCGCCTTCTCCGGCAGCCATCAGGACGCCATCAACAAGGGCACCCAGTACATGAAGGAGTCCGACTCCGACTACTGGGAGATTCCCTATCTGCCCATCGACCCCGCCGACGTGGGCCGGGCCTACGAGCCCATCATCCGCATCAACTCCCAGTCGGGCAAGGGCGGCGCGGCCTATATCATGGAGCACAACTTCGGCTTTGACCTGCCCAAGTCCATGCACCCCGAGTTCGGCGCCGTGGTCCAGAAGGAGACCGACGCCGTGGGCAAGGAGATCACCCCCGAGCGCATCAACGAGCTGTTCCAGGCCGAGTACGTCAACAACGACTGCCCCTACCGGATGCTCAAGCACGCCTTCTCCGAGAGCGTGGACAACGAGGGCCACTCCCACGTCACCTTCTGGGGCACCCTCCAGCACACCGATACCATCTTTAAAGTCTCCGGCGAGGGCAACGGCCCCATCGACGCCTTCTTCAACGCCATCAAGGACGAGAAGATGGCCCACTTCACCTTCCTCAACTACAAGTCCCACGCCATCACCGACGGCTCTGACTCCCAGGGCGTGGCCTACATCCTGCTCCAGGACCAGCGGGACGGCA
>Ga0129308_1001371_pt1 | contig 25781 bp, 18 predicted proteins | sample L827metagenome_FD_94440 | JGI IMG/M metagenome (GOLD analysis project Ga0129308, IMG submission 94440) | Ring-tailed lemur group fecal microbial communities from Wisconsin, USA - L827 metagenome | ecosystem: Host-associated > Mammals > Digestive system > Large intestine > Fecal | place: USA...
CGAAGGCCCAGCCGGAGTAGACCTCGGGGTCGATGCCGGACATCTCCAGCACCTTGGGGTGGATCATGCCGGCGCCCAGCACCTCGATCCAGCCCTCGCCCTTACAGGTGGGGCAGCCCTTGCCGCCGCACTTGTGGCACTGGACGTCCATCTCACAGGAGGGCTCGGTGAAGGGGAAGTGGTGGGGGCGGAAGCGGGTGACGGTACCCTTGCCGAAGAGCTGTTCCACCACGGCGTTCAGGGTGCCCTTCAGGTCGGCCATGGTGACGTTCTTGTCGATGACCATGCCCTCCACCTGGTGGAACATGGGGGAGTGGGTGGCGTCCACCTCGTCCTTCCGGTACACCCGGCCGGGGGCGATGATGCGGATGGGCAGGGACATGGTCTCCATGGCGTGGACCTGCATGGGGGAGGTCTGGGACCGGAGCATCACCCGGCTGTCGGCGTCAAAGTAGAAGGTGTCGGACCAGTCCCGGGAGGGATGGCCCTCCTCGGCGTTGAGGCGGTCAAAATTGTAGTAGGCCAGCTCCACCTCGGGGCCGTCCAGAACGGTGAAGCCCATGCCCACGAAAATGTCCTTGATCTCGTCCAGGGCGCTGTACATGGGGTGCTTGTGGCCGATGGACACCGGAGAGCCGGGAATGGTCACGTCCACAGCCTCAGCCTCCAGCTTGGCCTCCAGGGCGGCGGCCTCCAGCTTCTTGGAGGCGGACTCGATGGCCTCCTCCAGGGCGGCGCGGACCTCGTTGGCCAGCTGGCCCATGGCAGGGCGCTCCTCGGCGGACAATCTGCCCATCTGCTTCAAAACAGCGGTGAGCTCGCCCTTCTTGCCCAGATACTGGACCCGCAGGGCGTCCAGCGCGGCGGAGTCCTGGGCCCCTTCAAAGGCGGCCAGGGCCTCCGTGCGGATCTTTGCTAACTGTTCTTTCATAATTGATTCTCCTTTTTCTTTTGAAGAAAATAACACTACTTTAAGAATTCGCTGACCGGGTGCTCCACCGTGATGTTGTGGCGGGGCAGGTCATAGAGGCCGCGGGAGAGGTCCGCGGGGCCGTGGCGGGTGGTGACGGTGATGGCGAAGTGCTCCCGCAGAAAATCGCTGGCCCAGCGCTCCGTCTGGCCGTGGGGATAGGCGAAAAACAGGACCTCGGTACCCAGATTTTCCTGGATCTGGTCGATGCTGGCCTGGATGTCGGGAAAGACCCGGGCCTCATAGGCGGTCCGGCGCTCGCCGGAGGCGCGCTTGATGCCCCGGGGGTCCTCCCCGTGGGAGTCATAGGTGTGGGAACCAAACTCCACCAGACCGGAAGCGGCCATCTCCCGGCACATGTCCCAGGAGAGAAAATCGGGGTCCTGGTCTTCCACGTGTCTGGTGATCAGGGAGATGACTGCCTTGGCCTGAAATTCCTGGAGGATGGGGAAGGCCAGCTGGTAGTTGCTGGCGTAGCCGTCGTCGAAGGTGATGAGCACCGCCTTGGCCGGCAGGGGCTCTCCGGCGGCCAGCTGGCTGGGCAGCAGCCAGGTGTAGCCGTTGTCCCGGAGCCACTGGAGGTCCTCCCGGAACCGGCTGGTGGTGATGGTCCAGGTGTTGTAATTCTGTCCGTCCTCCACCATGTGGTGGTACATCAGGATATAGAGCGTGTGGTTCTCCGTTTCGGGAAGCTCTGACTGGACCGGGACCTCCGGTTCAGGCTCCGTTGCCGGAACAGGCTCCGGCTCAGGCTCCTGGGCAGGTTCCGGGGGTGAAACGGGGTCCGGTGCGGGATCGGGAGGCGCGGCGGGCTCCGTTTCCGGCGGGGCGGCGGGTTCGGGCTCGGGGTCCGGAGCTGGCTCCGGGTCAGCCGGGGATTGGGAAGGTACGTTCTCGGGAAGGGGGACAGGGGCGTCCGGCTCCGGCGCGGGCGCCTGGGCTGGGGCGGTTTCCTCCTGACTTTGGTTTGGGGCGGTCTCCTCCCGGCTCTGGGCGGCGGGGGGCTGTACGGACGGGGAAAGACTGCCGGGGGCGGACTGACAGGCTGTCAGCCCCGCCAGCAGTGCCGTCAACAGGACGGCTGCGGCTGCGGAACGGATCAGACGCATCATGTTTACCTCCAAAAGAGTCGAAAAAAGCCTCCCGTCCCTTCTGATATGTTGGGACGAAAGGCCAGCCTTCCGCGGTACCACCCGCATTCGCGCCCCGGAGGGCACGCACTTGAACTCCAGTAACGGCGGAGAAAACCGTCCCGTTCTCACGGGCCGCTCCCGGGCGAACCAAGCGGTGAGGTTTCAGGGCGGCTTTCAGCCGGTGACCGCCCCTCTCTGCGAAACTGATACGCGCTATTTTCCCGTTCTTCGCATTTAGACTAAAGGTATTTATATCATAAAAAACCGGGCTTTGCAAGAGCGAAAACGGATTTTTGGAAAAGAACGGGGAACGGGACCTCCCGGACGCCGCCGGGTGGCGGGCGGCGTCCAGGATATGTCGTATGTCCGGGGAAAAATCAGTCTGGATGCTCCTCCAGCCAGCGCAGGGCCGCCCAGGCGTATACCGCGCTGCCGCCGGGGAGGACGCTCTCGTCAAATTTCACCATGGGATGGTGCTGGGGATAGCGGTAGCCCTTCTCCGGCTGTCCGGCGGCCAGGGCCAGCATGATGGAGGGGACAGCCTGGCTGACGTAGGCGAAGTCCTCAGACCCGGCGCTCTTGGAGCCCTGCCCGCCGCCGCCCATGGAGTTGAGCTCCGCCACGGAGAAGGCTTTGCCCGGTCCCAGGAGCTCCTTCATATAGCGCCCGCAGCACTGGGACAGGTCTTGGTCGTTGACCAGGGTGGGGCAGCCGCTGCCGAAGGTCACGGAGGCTTCCGCCCGGAAGGCCCTGGCGGTGCCTTCGGCGATCTCCTCCATCCGCTCCTTGATAAAGGAGCGGGTCTCCTCGTCAAAGGTCCGGATGCTGCCGCCCATGGAGACGGTGTCGGGGATCACGTTGGCGGCGGTGCCGGCGTTCATGGTGCCGATGGTCAGCACCGCCCGGTCATCCATGGCCAGCTCCCGGGCGTGGATCTCCTGGAGGGCGATGAGGATATGGGCGGCGGCAGTCAGGGGGTCCACCCCCGTGTTGGGCATGGAGCCGTGGCAGCCCTTGCCCTGGACCGTGATGGTGAAGTAGTCCGCCGCGGGGGCGCTGACGCCGGGGGCGGAGACGACAACGGTCCCCGCCGGGAAGGGCATCCCGGCCATGACGTGGATCATCAGGGCGGCGTCCACCTTCGGGTTATCCAGGACCCCCGCTTCGATCATGTCATGGGAGCCCTCGAAGATCTCCTCGGCGGGCTGGAACATCAGCTTGACGGTGCCCGGGATCTCATCCTCATGGGCCTTGAGAAGGCGGGCGGCACCCAGCAGCATGGCGGTGTGCAGGTCGTGGCCGCAGGCGTGCATCCGGCCGTTTTGGGCGGCGAACTCCACGCCGGACTCCTCCCGGATGGGCAGGGCGTCCATGTCCGCCCGCAGGAGAAATACCTTGCCGGGCCGCTTTCCGCCTGCCAGGGCCACCACGCCGGCCCGCCCGCAGTCCTGGGGCTGGTAGCCCATGGCCGTCAACTGGGCCTTGACATAAGCCAGGGTGTCCGCGATGTCAAAACCGGTTCCAGGCATCTGGTGCAGGGCCCGACGGTCGGCCAGGACTTGAGAAGCCAACTGTTCCGCTTCCCGGAGCAAAATTTCTGATGTCATATCCGTAGCCTCCAACCATGTCAGAAAAATGCGGCCGTTTTGCAAACGGCACAATAAGAATTATGGTTAGTATAGCACGTTTTGGCCGGTACTTCCATGGAAAGGAAATAATTTTTCAACATCCGGAGGAGAAATATGGGAAAAAGGACCCGCCGAAATGGGTTCGGGTTGGGAAGGAGCCGCTGCGGAATGAGCGCACGATAACTTTTTATAAAAAACCGCCGCAAGCGATATGACGCTTGCGGCGAGCTGTCAGGCGGCTTCAATCTGGATATTTTCGCTTCTTAACCCGAATCGAAGCCCAGCAGAATGAGCGCACGATGAGTTTTTGATGCGGAGCATAAAAAACTCGTCGCAAGCGATATGACGCTTGCGACGAGTTGGCGGAGACGGTGGGATTCGAACCCACGTGCCCTTGCGGACAACCTGATTTCGAGTAATTTCGAATCTGTTGCACATACGAGCATATCGAAGCAATACTTGGTATTTACTATCCCTCAAAACCGTTGAAAAATCAAGACTTTTTGGACATTCACCACAAGAAAATCTGGCACAGAAGCCAGTCCCGCGATTTTTGAAAAAAGTGGGCCAAAAGAGATAAAAGATAGAAGATTGGATAGACCACATCTTCGAGGATCATCGGTTTTCTCTGCTGTCGGCAATTAGCAGAAGGGAGAACTGAAATGAATTTGTTGAACCACTATCCGGAGATTGTCGCGGCATATCCGGAGTACATCACGCAGAAGCAATTCTGTGAAGTGTGCGGAGTATGCCACAAAACCGCATATAATTTAGAGCGTCGGGGAGAAATTCCCTATAAAGTAGTAGATACCCCGACAGGGCGCATTCATCACATCAAACTCATAGATGCGCTTACCTATCTTTACAAGAAAGATACGCTCTATGGGAATGATGAAAGCATCAATCGAGAGATATATAAACTGTTCAGCCAGCATTTCGCGTATCTGCCAGACCTTCTTCGGACACAGCAGATCAAGGAGTTGACAGGCTTTTCAACAACAGCTATCCAACGATGGGTGCAGGAAAAGCGAATTATCGCTATACATGGGCGTAAGGGGTGGAATATCCCAAGGGAGTCTCTTATAGCGTTCCTTTCGTCATCCTATTGCCTCCGTGGAAATAGAAAACCACAGAAATTCCAGGCTATATTAGAAAAATGTGCTGGCGAACTAAAAACTTGAAAAATCAGGGGCAGGGATTTCCCTGTCCCTTTTCATATCCAATAGAACAGGAGGTGAACCTTATGGCGCTATCGTTGCCCTACTACTATGGACATTCCGGCGAGCAATACGCTTTCTTCCGCATCCCAAAATTGTTGCTGACGGATGACCGTTTTGCCGAAGTCTCCACCGATGCAAAACTGCTGTATGGCTTGCTGCTGGATCGTATAGAACTGTCCTACCGGAACGGCTGGATTGACGATCAGAATCGTGTCTTTATCATCTTCACAGCAGAGGAAGTCATGTCCACTCTGCACTGCCGCTCCGAGAAAGCAGCGCGGCTTTTTGCTGAACTGGACAGTACCAAGGGTATCGGCCTGATTGAGCGAAAACGGCAGGGCCTGGGGCGTCCTACAATCATTTATGTGAAGAATTTTTCCGGTGTATTATCTGGATGATTTCTGACTTATATCCGCTATTTTGCCACAGGAATAGTCTGCAAACTCCAGAGATTCGATTTTCGAATTTCAAGACATTCGATTTTCGGATTTCTGGACATTCGATAATCGAAATCTAATAAGACTGATTATAGCAAGACTGAGAGAGTAAGAAAGAATACTCTCCGAGAAAAGAATAATTGCTGTGTAAAACTTGGAGCCGGGAGGCTCCTTTTTTTGTTGGAGGTGTTTCTGTGTGAAAACAATCGCCCTTGCAAATCAGAAAGGCGGCGTTGGCAAAACAACCACAGCCGCCAGCCTTGCCATTGGTCTTTCTCGGCAAGGTAAAAAAGTCCTTTTGGTGGACGCAGATGCCCAGGGGAACCTGACCCAGATGCTGGGCTGGCCCCAGCCGGACGAGCTTTCCCCTACCCTGGCCGACCTGATGGGCAAGATCATCACCGACCGGCCTGTCAGCCCCGGAGAAGGCATCCTGCATCACGATTCCGGCGTTGACCTGCTGCCGGCAAACATCGAACTGTCTGCGCTGGAGGTCACGCTGGTCAATGCCATGAGCCGTGAAACGGTCATGCGGCAGCTTTTGTCAACCGTGCAGGATCGTTACGACTATGCACTCATCGACTGTATGCCCTCGCTGGGTATGCTGACGCTGAACGCACTGAGTGCGGCAGACAGTGTGATTATCCCGGTACAGGCGCATTACCTCCCTGCAAAGGGTCTGGAGCAGCTTTTGCGGACAGTTGCCCGTGTGAAACGGCAGCTCAATCCCAAGCTGGAGATTGACGGCATCGTGCTGACGATGGTGGACGGCAGAACCACGCTGGCAAAAGGCATCAGCGAACAGATCCGGCAGGCATACGCCGGTCGGGTCTTTGCCAGTGAGATACCGCGCTCTATCCGCGCCGCCGAGGTCAGCGTGGAAAACAAGAGCATTTACGACCTTGACCGAAACGGTAAAGCGGCGCAAGCCTACGAAAATCTGACCAGGGAGGTGCTGAACATTGGCAGGCAGCCTAAAAAACATCGGTCTGACCTCGCTCGATGACCTGTTCAAAACCGATGAGCAGCGGCAGGCAGACGCACAGGAGCGGGTGCAGATCGTCCCCGCTGACCAGGTTTTCCCCTACGCGCGTCAGCCGTACTCCATTGACCGCCCCACGCAAGACCTCGCGCAGCTCATGGACAGCATTGAGCGCGTGGGCATACACTGGCCAAGTTTATGGAAGCGCACCCGGCAGAAAACAAAGATTTAATAGAGATTGCTGCCGCAAAAGAAAGCGAGTATGCGTTGATGTTCTCACAGTCTGAGCAAGATGATCGCGCCAATGGTTGTATCGGACATCTGCGTGGTGACTTCGGCACGGATGGCAACGAATTTCATACTACCTGGTGGCCGCATCAGAACGATGCGTTGAACACGCACGAATTCAAGTCGGACATTGATCGTGTTGTGAACTGGCTGCGTGAGGGGTTTGCACCGCTGAAAGACCGTAACACCATGCGACGCTTCTGTGAACTGCGCGGGCGGGTATTAAATGCCGAGGAAGCCATTTTGCCGCCTTGCGGGTTTTCAATCCATACAAAGAATTATCAGTATATGCTCCGCTGCATCCCTCGAAAGGGCGATTATAATTTCTATCTTTACTGCTACGACAAGGAGGCGCGGGAGCAGGAACGCACCACGCCGAAAAAGAATATCCGGCCCATAGCCAAGAAACGGACAGAGCCGGAGCGATGAGGAGGTGTCCCCTTGCCCACAAAATTTCAGCTTATCACCGAGCTGTACGACCATACGCTGAAAAGCGTGACCGCCAGCTATCAAAGCTGGACAGGCTTTCTCCGCGCCGCCTGCTATAACTACAAATGTCCCTTTGACGAGCAGATCCTGATCTATGCCCAGCGCCCGGATGCTACGGCGGTGCTTGAAATGAACCGCTGGAACCGGCAGTTTGGACGCTGGGTAAATCGGGGAGCCAAGAGCATCGCTGTGTTTGGGGATGACGGGAAGAATGTCCTGAAGCTCTACTTCGATGTGTCGGACACCCATGAATCCCGCTTTTCCCGTCCGCTGCCTATCTGGAAAATGGACGCAGCCTTTGAACCGGCAGTCATCGAAACGCTGGAAAACACCTTTGGCGACCTTGCCGAGAAAAGAACATTGGCAGAGGCTGTGCGTTCCGCCAGCCACAATGCCGTGGTGGACAACTTCCCGGACTACCTCCAGGATTTGCAGAACTGCCGGGAGGACAGTCTGCTGGAGGAATTGGATGATCTGAACCTTGAGGTGTTCTACCGGGACGCGCTGGAGGTCAGCGTGGCCTATATGCTGCTGACCCGCCTGGGTCTGCGGGCGGACGAGTATTTTGACCCGGACGAATTTGCCCATGTGTATGATTTCAATACGCCGCCTACCATCAATGCCCTGGGCATTGCCACCAGCGATATTGCGGAGATGGGGCTGCGTGAGATCAGCCGCACGGTCATGCAGGCACAGCGGGAGCAGTTTTTTGCAAAGGACGGCCAAAACCGCTATGATGCAAATACAGAAAGACAAATTGACACTGAAAGGAGCGAGAATCATGGAAGTCACATACCGGATGCAGGACGGCTTCCTTCTGCCGAACCTGCTGATGCCGCAGGAGCGGTCAGTCCATCTGGGCAAATACGCGGAGCTGCGGCGGCAGTACCTGATGAAGCACCGGCGCGTACTCTACACAAATCTGAAAACGAGGTGCCGCCTGACGGAGCATCTGGCGGAGATCGAGCAGTCGGCGCAGAAGATGGTGGAGCAGACCGTGGCGCAGATGGCCAGAGCCGAGGGCGTGACGGAGGAACTGAAGGCGACCGACCCGCTGCGCTGGACGGGACTGATGAACAACTTCAAGCACTCAGCGGAGGAAATGGTGTTGAACGACCTGATCTACGCCTGACAACGGAAGAACCCAGCGAGGCAGGAAGTGATGAAAACGCGCTTCCTGCCTTTTTGGATACTCACCTCATCGAAGCCATTCTGCTGGATGACGGCGGGCGGAAGCATAAGCGGCAGGACATCTTCAACTACTTTCAGGCTCATCCAAACCTTGCGGAGCGCACGGAGTTTCTGAAAAACAGCTACAACGATATATGGGTGGAAGTCCTTGCCGGTACGGATAAAGTCCGGGTGGGCTACCACGCCGAACAGGACGGACTTCTGATGTGGGAGGGCAGCTACCTCTCCCGCACATCGGAGTCCGTTTTTTCGTGGTCGGTCATCACGGAGATGACCGAGGGCCTGATCGAGCGCGGCGAGTACAAGATCAAGCTGGGACTGCAAAATGCCCCGGTGATGGCGGAGCAGCTTGCCCTGTTCGACATGGGCGGCGACACCCCTGTGTACGAAGCCCCGGAAGGAAATCTGTCCGGCCCGCTGTTCCCCGCGAGGGAAGTCCCACAGGCGGTCATTGACCAGGCTCTCTACACGGCAGGCAACTCCTATAACAGTGCCTACCGGGTGGCGGTGTTTTATATGCGTGAGCGCCCAGAGGCGGACTGCATCGCGTTTTTGCGCCGGGAATTTGGCAAGGAAAACGGGCGCGGCATTGAGTATGAGGGCCGCAAATACGCCGTCTGGTTCATGGAGGACGGCATTCATCTGGCGCAGGGTGACAGTGTCCGCACCGGGTACAGCCCCACCGTGGTGACCTGGGAACGGGCATCTGCCCGGATACTGGAGCTGCTGGAAGCAGGCACCTACCTGTCTGCGGCAGAGCTGGAGCAAGCTCCGGACAAGGTGCTGTCTGAAATGGCAGACGCCCTCCTGATGACTGCCCGGGAGCTGACCAAAGAGGGACGGAAAAAGGATCTCTTTCCGCAGACGCTGGCCATTCACGACCAACACAAGGGCTATCCGGAGCTGGATGCGGATGTGGTGGCCTTTGCCAAAAGGGACGGCGGACTGGCTGCATTGGCGGAGGAATACCACACCTTTTTGGATGCCTATGACCAGGATGACAGTATCACACGCTTTCGCCTCTCAAAGTACAACACCCACCGGATCGGCGTTGTGCTGGACGGCCTTTCCTACCCGGAACGCAGTTTCACCGCCCAGCCAGATTTCCTGCGCCAGTGCAAAATGTTTATCACCCAGGACGAGATCGACCGATTCTTCCTGGGTGGAAGTGTTGAGGAGCGGTTATCTGTTTATTCCCATTTCTGCTATCCCCATACGCCGGATGAGAATCAGAAATTCATCAAGGGTCAGTTTGGCGAGTACAGCGGCGGAGGGTATGACGGATATGACTACGCGAAAACCCATAAGGGCCTGACCTATCAGCGGGATTATGCCCGCAAGCGGTATGCCGAAGTCAAACTGACCATTCCCAATGTGGTAAAGACCTATGAGCGCCTGATCGCCCAGAAGCGATTCCCCGGTGAGGATGCTATCGTGCAGATCCCGCAGTATGAGCTGCAACGGCTGGCGCGGACTGTTTACAACGGGTTTTACAATGCACCGGAAGATGTGCCGCGCCCCTATCCCAAGGGTGCAGACTTCTATGCGGCAGTACCCGCCATTGAAGTGCAGCTCCCGGATAAGGCCAAGGCAGCGGAGATGCTGGAGGCACTGACCTACCGATTGGACGGGATGACAGAGGGCGACCGCTATTACGATTCTGTCCGCAATGCAAAAGAGCAGCTTTCTGAGTATGCCAGCGGCACATTCAGCCTGTTCAACCACAGGCATGACGCACCGCAGCAGGAACACAGCTTCGTGGAGCAGGTCAAGGATGCCAAGCAGATCAACCGCATATTTGAGCGTATGGGCTATCCGGCTCCGGCGCAGGAGGACGCAAGCACAAAAAAAGCAAAGGCCCGCGATCCGTCCGACAACAGCTCCAGGGAGCGCGGGACTGGTGCGAAAGCATTTACGGAGCAGGATACGACGGAGGGTAAGCTGCGCCCATCCGTCAAGAGCAAGCTGGCGGCAATCAAGGCCGAGAGCCAAGCCACGGATAAGACCCCGCCTGTTCAAGAAGCAGTCAAGGCAGCGATCCATAAAACTGAAAAAACAAGATGATTTAGGAGGAACGGAGTTTGAAAAGACAACTTTGTATGATGCTCTGCGCAGCCGCCATGCTGTGCAGTATGAGTGTCCCCGCGTTGGCGGTTGACGCTGACACGATAGCAGAAAGCGCCGGAGAGACCTTGCCGCTGCTGGTGCCTTCTCCGGCAGCAGTCTATCCCGCAGAGGTCCGCGCCAGTGAAGAAAACGGCATTGCCCATCTGGAGAAGGTCTACTATCTGACTGCCAAGGATGACCCGACGGCCATTCCCACCGCGGATTTTGAGCGTGAGGGCAAAACCTATACGCTCCTCGACCTGCTGAAGAATGACCTGACGGAAACAGAAACCAAGGAATACATCGAGGTTTTGACGCTGGACTCCAAAACCAAGGATTTGGAGGAGATCATCAAAACGCTGGAGCCGGAGCTGGAGGTCGTGACCGAGGATGGGTACAGCGGAACGCTGAAGCCCAACTATCCCAGCATCGCCGTGGAAGCTGCCGGTTATAAGAACAGCAGTTGGACGGTATCTGCCAAGCGCACCTATCCCAATCTGAATGATGCGGATATTTCTCTCATTCCCAAGACCATTGAGGACAGCGGACGCACCCTGACGCTGGCCGATGTGGACTGGCAGGAAGTCCCCACCGGCGACATGGGCGACTTTGTGGAGGCGTTCCGCTACACCGCCAATGCGACCTATACCGGAACGGCATACAGTAAAACTGCCACCGGCTACACCGTGACCGTGGAATACGGTGGCGAGGTCACGAAAACAAGCTGCGATACCATCGTCTATACCGCTGTTTTCACGGCAACCGGAGCGGCATCTTCTGCGGAGAACGCAGATACAACTGCGGACAGCTCCGCAGACTTCAACTATGCGCTTCTGCTGATCCCGCTGGGCATTCTGGCGCTGGGCGGCGTCGGCTACGGCGGCTACAAGGGATATAAGCACTATCAGAATAAGAAACGGGGGTATGAGTAAGTGAAAAAGAAGCTATCCATGCTGCTTGCCGTCTGCGCTTTGATGACGGCTTTTTCTATGCCTGCATCCGCATTGGAATATGAGTTTGATGCTCCCAGCGCGGGACTGTTCGGCAGACCCACTTCCGATGAAACCATCTATGTAGGCATAGGCGAAAGCGTGAATATCGACCGCAGCAAGAGTGCGGCGCTCATCCCGCCTACCTTTGGCAGTCCTGCCAGCTATACACTGAACGCCGGTGAATACCTGACTCCGAACCTCCTGTCTGGGCAAAACGGCAGCGTCAGTACAGGCGGTGTTACGGTTATCCCGCCCTCCGTTGGCGGCATGACCGGAACCGACAGCAGCACGAATGGCAGCTACTGGACACCGGCATACACAGCGGTGACGAAGGACTTGTACTACACTGCCGGTCATCTGGGAACGCTGAAAATCCCTGCCATTGGCCTGACTGTGAAGGTCTATCAGGGTACGGACAGCACAGCATTGGCCAAGGGTGCGGGGCATTTCTCCAGCACCTCCGTCTGGAACGGCAATGTGGCCTTTGCCGCGCATAACCGTGGCGTGGCAAACCACTTTGGCAAAATCCACACGCTGTCCATTGGCAACAAGATCACCTACACCACCAAACTCGGCACCCGCACCTACGAGGTCTATTCCGTGTCGAAAATCTCCGTCAACGATGTGTCCGTGCTGAATGACAGCGCAGACAATATCCTTACCCTTGTGACCTGTGTGATGAACCAACCGGATTACCGCTGGTGTGTGCAGGCAAAGGCTGTTTGATTTTTTGACAGTAAAAATGAGCCGCGCTATGCTGTATCTATCAAAACACGGGAGGTACAGACGATGAAGCGAGGAAGTTTTTGGATGGGCTTTTTGACCTGCCTGCTTTTGACGGGCATCACCACCACGGCCTACGCCGCCGGTATCATGGCAGAGCGCAGCGCCAACCGTATCCTTGTGGACGGTGCAGAAGTGCAGATGGAAGCCTACACCATAGGCGGCAGCAACTATGTGAAGCTCCGGGATATTGGCGAGAAAGTTGGCTTCAATGTCTATTGGGACAGCGCAAATCACTGTGTTCAGGTGGAGAGCGGCAAACCCTACACGGGCGAAGCAACGAAGCAGGCGATTTCCAAGGCGGCTGTCGCAGATGGCTCCCGTTATGTCCCCAAAGTGGGCGATGTAATCCGGTGCAGCGATGGCACGGACTACACCATCAAGGATGTATCCCGCTGGGATAAGAACGCCTTTTCCAGCGGCCCGTTGGGAGAGCTGCCGACACCCACCTGCGACTGGAGCAAGCTGCCCCAGCCGGAGCTGCCGGAAGCCGAGTCAAGGCACTTCACCATCGGCGGGCTGGATTATCTGTTCCAGCGGAACCTCTACGAAACGCGCCGGATGCTCTATACCCTGTATAACGCCATCGGGGATAACCCGGAGACATGGCAAAACGGTGCTCCTGTGAAATTTCCCAGCGGGAATGACAAGGTGAAAATCAACCTGACCATTCCCGCAGAGGTCACGCCCCAGAGCTTCTGGCCGTGGCGGGCAGAGCAGATCACGGAGCTGTTCAATTCCTGCCCGCCGGGAACCTACTTTATGGAAGCATGGGATGTCTACAAGGACGGCGTATTTCAGTACACCGAGTACAGCGTTTATGTAAGCTGACATTTTTTATCCACACGCAGGCGGTATGTGAAAAGCATACCGCCTTTTTGATTTCCAAATACGAGGAGGAACGCACATGAAAAAACGATTGATCGCACTGCTGCTGGTGCTGGTCACGGTGCTGGGGATGCTCCCGGCTACCGCTCTGGCTGCCGGCAGTGAGGAAGAAGCCCTGGGTGAAGTGAATATCTACAACGGCGGGCAAAAGCTGTCCTATCTCTCCATCAACGGACGCATCCGGGAGCAGATCTACACCTATTTCAACTATGTGGACAGCCAGGGCAGGACGAAGGAAATTCCCGCGTACTGCGTCAACCCCAACACTAAGGGCGTCCCGCAGTCGGTCGCTCCCGGCGAGAGCATCAAGTATCTGGCTGAGGAGAAGGGCAATGACCCGAAGGTCATGGGCATCATCGCCAACGGATACCCCACCCGTGGCCTTTCGGAGCTGAAGCTGGAAAACAAGTATCACGCCTATTACGCCACCAAAATGGCGTTGTGGTGCTACTTGCTCCCCAACTGGGACATCAGCAATCTTAAAGTCAATCCCAACCTGACCGGCGTGGAGCTTCAGCGGGCGCAGGCCATCCTTGCGGCATCAAAGGACATCTATGCCCGCGGAACGACCTGGAGCAAAGTCCTGTCACCCCGCGTAACTGCCACGCCCGACCGGGATGCCGCCTATCCCGTCACCGTGAATGGCCAGCAGTATAAGCAGCAGGTATTTACCCTCCATTCCGACACCTGGGTGTGCAACTACGCCATTCGCGTGGCCTTCTCCGACCCCGCCTCCGTACCGGAAGGGACGCGGATCGTGGGCATGGAGAACAAGGATATTACCACCATCACCACCTCCGGCACCGGCGACGGCTATGCGGGCAAGTTCAAAATTCTGTACCCTGCTTCTGCTGTTGCCGGTAAGACCGGCAGCGTCCAGTTGTCTTTTACCACCGATGTCTACAAATACGCTGTTTTTTACGCTGTTTGCGCGGAGCAAAGCAAATACGGACAGCTCCAGAATTATATGTGCGACACCGACCCCACCATTACCATGCGGCTGTCCACATACAGCAACTATGGGGATGACATTGATGTGGAGCTGCCTGACACCGGCCTGAAGATCACCAAGCTGGAGGCAGGCACGGACGCCCCGCTGGGCGGCGCTATTTTTGAGGTGGTCGGCCCTGACGGAGCCACCGTCGGCACCTTCAGCACACGCTCGGACGGCACCGTTACCATTCCGCTGACCCTTGCGGGCAACTACACCGTCTATGAGCGTGTCGCCCCACTGAATCACCTGCTCAGCGATACCCCCGCACAGAACATCAAGGTGGAGTACGGCAAGGTGGCGGAGATCACCTTCTGGAATGAACCCTACGGCACCCTTCGCATTGAGAAGCTGTCCAACACCGGCGCGCACCTGCCCGGTGCTATGGTGCAGGTCAAGCACATCGAAAGCGGCACCGTCTATTCCGCTGAAACCAACTTCGCAGGCTATGCCATCTTCGACAACATCAAGCCCGGTGCCTATGAGATCAGGGAAGTCACCGCCCCCTCCGGCTGGCTGAAGGACGATACCACTTATACCGCCTCTGTTGCCACCGGCGAAACCACGACCTTTGCTCTGGTGAATCAGGAGCTGCCCGGACTGCGGATCATCAAGTATGACCGCAAGAACATGGTGGCTATGGCCGATGTCACCTTTGAAGTCTGGCGGGACGGCGTTTCTCTGGGCAAGTTCCACACGGATGAGTTTGGCGAGATCCTTCTGACCGATGTCACCCCCGGAACCTACCGCGCCGTGGAGGTGGATACCGGCAGCGATGGTCACATCCTGGACACCACCCCGCAGGAGGTAGAGCTGTCCGCAGGGGACGGCATCAAAGAGCTGCTGTTTTTCAACGATGTAAAGCCGGGGCTGCGGTTGGTCAAGGTGGATTCCACCGACCCCAGCCGTGTCATTCCCAACGCCGTCTTTGAGATCAAGTCTGTGGACGGCAGCTACGGCCCCAAGGAATTTACCACCGATGAAAACGGCGAGATTGACCTGAGCAAGCTGCCCACTGGCGCTTATGTGGCCACGGAGAAAGCCTGCGAGGGCTACATCATCGACCAGGCGCAGCGCATTATCCAGCTCGACCCCAACGAGGATGCCCAATTTGTGTTTACCAACACCATCAAGCCCTCTCTCCAGATCATCAAGACCAGTTCGGACGGCTCCCGGCTGAAAAATGTCACCTTCCGTATCGCCAAGATCGAGGATGGGACCCACTACCTCGACCGCACCACCAATGAACAGGGTGAGATCCTGATTGCAGATTTGGAACCCGGTGTGTATTCCGTGCGGGAGACTGCCACGGACTCCTCTCACATTCTGGATGTGCGGGAGTACCACATGGAGCTGTTCCCCGGCAAGACCAGCACCCTGACCGTGGAGAACCAGAAGCGTCCCAACCTTATCGTGTATAAGCATGACGCTGATACCGGAGAACCCATTGCAAACACCGTGTTTGAAGTCCGGGCGGCAGACGGCCACAGCGTTGACCAGATCAAAACGGACAGCGAGGGCAAAGCGGAGCTTAGAAATCTGCTGCCCGGTGTCTACGAGATCACGGAAAAATCCGTGCCGTCCCCCTGGCTGCTGGATGCACCCAGCCAGCTTGCAACGCTCTATCCCAACCGCGACCACACTATTTATTTTGAGAATCACAAGAAGCCCAGCCTGACGGTCAAAAAGGTGGACAGCGTGACCGGTGATGCGCTGCAAGGAGCCAAGTTCCAGGTCACTTATGCCAGCAACAACACGGTTAGCGGAGAGATCAACGACCTCGGCACCTTCTATACCGATGAAAACGGCCAGTTCCAGATCACGGGCCTGCGGGATGGCTGGTACAAGGTGACGGAGCTGGAGCCGCCCACGGGCTACGCCATCAAGGAGGCCGCGCAGGAGGTCTATATCCAGTCCGGCACCGGCAAGACCCTGACCTTTGAAAATGTCCCTCTGTCTGCGCTGGTGGTGTGGAAGTACGATTCCGTCACCGGCGAAGCGGTGTCTGACGCTGTCTTTCAGGTAAAGTACCTCACCGGCACCTCCGGCACGGGCGGCACGGTCATCGGCACCTATAAGACTTCTGCAAACGGCAGCTTCACCGTCACCGGTCTGCGGGAAGGCACCTACATCGTGGAGGAGCTTGCCAGCGACAGCGGCCATGTCATCGACACCGCCCCTCAGACCGCCTACATCAGCGGCAAAGAGCAGGATGTGGTGCAGCTCTACTTCGGCAACACCCCCAAGGGTAGTCTGCTGATCCGGAAGGTATGCGCGGTTGACCCCAGCATTACCCTCCAAAATGCGGAATTCAAGGTAACTTACGCCGATGGCAGCGTGATCGGCACCAGCAACGGTATCTACCGCTCTGATGAAAACGGCGAAATCCTTATCGACGGTCTGGAACCCGGCAAGAGCGTTGTTGTGACGGAAACCCGTGCGCCCAGCGGCTTCACCATCGACACCCAGCCCCAGACCATCAGCGTCCTGCCCGGAAAGACGGTGAGCCTGACCTTCAAGAACCAGCCCAAGGGTGCGCTGATCGTCACCAAGGTGGATGCCTCCACCGGCGAGCCTCTGTCCGGTGCTGAGTTCCGCATTACCACGGCGGCTGGCTGTGAAGTCGGCCTGGACGGTGTGATCGGCACGGCGACCGCAACCCAGAACGGCATCTTCACCACCGACGCCCATGGCCAGATCAAGCTGACCAATCTGCTGCCTGGTACTTATGTGCTGACGGAAGTCAAAGCGCCCAATGGCTATACCATCGAAAGAGCTGTGACCAATGTTGTGATTGGCAGCGGCGGCGATACGCAGTCCATCACCATCAAAAACAAGAAGCTGGGTGGCCTTGTTATCAACAAGGTGGACTCTGTAACCGGAAAGCCGCTGGAAGGCGTTCAGTTCAAGATCACCTACGCCGATGGCCGGTTCGTGGATGCTGAGGGCGGCAAGCTGTCCTCCAACGGACTGTATGTGACCGACCAAAACGGCCAGATCATTCTGAATCAAATCACCGGCACGATCATGGTCACAGAAGTCCAGACCATTCCCGGCTATTCCATTGATGAAAATACCCGCACCCAGACCGTAGTGGTCAACCCGGATGATACCCAAACCCTAACCTTTACCAACACGCCCGTCGGTGGGCTTATCATTACTAAGAGCGATGAGAGCAGCGGCAAGCGGCTTTCCGGCGTTCAGTTTGAAGTCCGCAAGACGAACGGGGAGATCATCGGCACCTACACCACTGACCGAAACGGCGTGATCCAGCTCCCCCAGCTTGACAACGGCTGGTACACCGTGACCGAGCTGAAAACCGTCTCCGGTTATCAGTTGGATACCACGCCCCAGCAGGTGGAGGTAAAGGACGGTCAAACCGCAACGCTGGCGCTGACCAACCGCAAGACATCCAATATCCTGTTGCACAAGGTGGACGCGGATACCGGCAAGGGCATTTATGGCGCTACCTTCCTGCTGTATGACAGCAATCATAATCCCGTCGGGCAGTACACCACCGACCAGAACGGCTATATCTACATGGACGAGGGGCTGGCGGATGGCCGCTATTATCTGCGTGAGATTCAGGCGGCGGACGGCTACATCCTGGATACCCAGCTCAAAACCATCTATGTCCAGTACGGCGCGACCTCTGAAATTACATGGGAAAACACCGCTGTCCGTGGTCAGATCCAGATCATCAAGAAGTCTGCGGACGACAACCCCATCAACGGCCTGCCTGCCGGGACGCTGCTGGAAGGCGCTGTCTTTGAGGTCTACGATAAAGCGGGCAACAAGGTGGACACCATTCGCACCGACCGGAACGGCAGAGCGGTTTCCAAGCTGCTGCCCCTGTCCCGCTATACCGTTCGTGAGGTCAGCGCCCCGGCCTATTACGCGGTCAATCCCACCATCATGACGGCCTATCTGGAGTATGAGGGCCAGATCGTGACCTTTGAGGTGCTGGACAGCAGCGTGGCCACCGGCGTGTCCATCACCAAGACCGGCCCCAAGGAGGTCATGCCCGGTCAGCCCATCCGCTACACCCTGAAGGACATTGCCAACACCTCCACGGTGCCGCTGAGTTCCTTCTACTGGCGTGATACGCTGCCCGGTCAGATGACGCTGAACAGCATTGTCACTGGCACCTACAACCAGCAGCTTTCCTACAAGGTGGTCTATAAGACCAATCTCTCCGGCAGCAGCTACCGCACTCTGGCAGACAACCTCTCCACCAGCAAAAACTATGTGCTGGATGCCCGTCCCGCCATTCTGAAGCTGGCCTCCAACGAGCGCATCACAGAGGTCATGTTCGTGTTCGGACAGGTCAAGGCTGGCTTTGCCCAGGTGGAAACGCCCGCCATCAGCGGCACCGTTGCAAAGGGACTGTCGGGTGGCAGCAGCCTTGTCAATGTGGCTGATGTAGGTGGCCTGTATAACGGGCAGTGGATTCAGGCGGTTTCCCGCACCCTGACCGGCGTCTATGCCAAGACAACGGTAACACTGCCCAAGACCGGCTATTGATGGTATGAAGCCAAATCGCAGCTTTCGCAGTGCCGCCCCGATGTGGGCGGCACTTGTGATACCCGTCCTGTGGCTGGCGGCGCTGCTTGCCACCGGCTATGAGGACGGCATGACGATCTTCGACCTGATGGGGCGTTTCAGCAGTCTGCTGGAGCGCCCCTTTGCCATCCGCTGGACGGCGCACACGCTGAAATTCATGGCGATTGCCCTCTGCTGCTACGGCATGGCCATTGGCTTGTATTATTCCAGCCGCGAGAACCGGCGACCGGGCGAGGAATACGGCAGCGCCAAGTGGGGCGACCCCAGGGCGCTGTGTCAGAAGTATAAAGACCCCGGCAACCCGAACGGAAATGTCATCCTGACCATGCGCGTCTGCATCGGCATGGACGGCCACAAGCACCGGCGCAATCTGAACATTCTGGTGGTGGGCGGCTCCGGCTCCGGTAAGACCCGGTTTTTCTGCCTGCCGGGTGTGCTGAGCGCCAACTGCTCCTTCCTCATCACAGACCCCAAAGGCGAGATCCTGCGTACCACCGGCCATCTGCTGATCGAGCAAGGCTACGATATAAAGGTGTTTAACCTGATCGACCCCGGCCAATCGGATTGCTACAATCCGTTCCGCTATCTGCGGGATGAGAAAGATGTGCTGAAGCTCATCGACAACCTCATCAAGAACACCACACCAAGAAACGCGTCCAGCAATGACCCTTTCTGGGAGAAGGCCGAGATCGCCCTGGACTCCGCCCTGATGCTCTATCTCATGAGCGAAGCGCCCCCGGAGGAACAGAATTTTGAAACCATGCTGTTCATGATGGAATATGCCGAGGTGCGCGAGGAGGACGAAGGCTACCGCAGTCCGCTGGATTTACTCTTTCAGGCATTGGAGGAGGAACAGCCCAACCATGTTGCGGTAAAGCAGTACAAGGTGTTCAAGCAAGCTGCCGGCAAGACGGCAAAATCCATCCTGATTTCTGCCGCTGTTCGTCTGGCGGCGTTCAACATCCCGCAGTATGCGGCAATGACAGCCAAAGACGATATGGACTTTGGCTCTCTGGGCGAAAGAAAGCGGGCGATCTTCTGCGTCATTCCCATCAACGACGCAAGCATGAATTACCTCATCGGTATGCTCTATACCCAATGCTTTCAGGAGCTGTACTACCGGGCGGACGAGAAGTACAACGGACGCATGCCCGTGCCGGTGCGGGTCATTCAGGACGAATGGGCGAATGTGGCCCAGCCGGACAGCTATCCCAAAATCCTTGCCACCTGCCGCAGCTACAACATCGGGCTGAACATCATCGTGCAGAACATCCAGAACATCAAGGCGCTGTACGAAAAGGAATGGGAGGGAATCATCGGCAACTGCGACACGCTGCTGTTCCTGGGCGGCGGTAACGAGCCGACCTCTCTGGAGTTTATGTCCAAGCTGCTGGGTAAGGAAACGCTGGACACCCGGACGCGGGGCCAGACCAGAGGACGCAACGGTTCCAGCTCCACCAACTACCAGCAGGCGGGGCGTGAGCTGATGATGATCGACGAGATCCGCATGATGGACACCGATGACGCCATTCTGCTGATCCGGGGCGAAAAGCCTGTGATGGATCAAAAATACGACATTACGCGCCACCCCAATTTCAAGAAGTCTGCAGCAGGCGGCGCGGAACCCTATGTGCATAAACCGCAGGAGGCACCGGACTATGCGCTGCCCGACCTTCCTTACGAGTTTCATGCCCTGGACGATTACGATTTCATTGATATGGAGGATACTCAAAATGAACAAGAAGAATGATACTCCCCGGCAGCTCCATAAGCGCGGTAAGCTGCTGAAGCGTGGATACTGGACGGGCGCGGCAACAGTGCTGATGCTCTGCGCCCTTGCGACGCCCGCGCTTGCAGCGGGCGGCGACCCGCTGACCATCGTCAACAACCTCTCTGACTTTATTTTCAGCATCATCAAGGCGCTGGGCGTCATTATTCTCGGCTGGGGCATTGTACAGGTGGGTATGTCTATCCAGTCCCACGATGCCAGCCAGAGAACGCAGGGGTTTCTGTGCCTGTTCGGCGGCCTGCTGATTGCCTTTGCGAAGGAGATTCTGACCGCTATCGGTGCAATCTGAAAAAAGAAGAAGTGATGGCTTCTTTCGGGAAGTCATCACTTCTTTACAGCGGATTATTCTGAGCATCTTCTAACTGTTTCTCAAATTCCTGCACTTCCGCAGGCCCTGCGGGACGGATTGCTTCTTTTCCACAATCGGGGCAGCGGTCTGGCACGGAATGACGGGAAAACAGGAAATGACAATGCTCACAGACATATACCATTTTCATCACCGGCTCTCATTATAACAGCCCGGGCAGGTGCTTTCAATAGGAGGTGAACACTTGGACAACAACTGGATCGTAGACAATTTAGAAAATGCGTTGACCACATGGAACAACAAACTGGCAGAGATGTGGACGCTGCTGACAGAGTCGCCCCAGACCTTTAAGGGCGGCACGATCTGGAGTACGGTAACGACCATCAACGGGGCCATGCAAGCCATTGGCTACGGCCTGCTGGTTCTGTTCTTTGCCATCAGCATTTTCAAAAGCTCTGCAACCTTCCGGGACTTCCAGCGCCCGGAGTATGTGTTCAAGCATTTCATATACTTTATCCTTGCTAAACTGGGTATCACTTACGGCATGGATTTGATGGTCAATATCTTCGATGTGTGCAACGGCATTGTGGCAACCGCAGCAGGCAGCGTGGGCGGTATCACAAGCGCATCGGCGGCTTTGCCGCCTGAAATCATTACGGCGATTGAGGATGTGGGCTTCTTGGCCAGTATTCCGCTGTGGCTGGTCACGCTGCTGAGCAGTCTGTTCATCACGGTACTGGCATTCATTATGATTTTGACCGTTTACGGACGGTTTTTTAAGCTCTATATGTATGCCGCCCTGTCGCCGGTGGCGCTGGCTTCCTTTGCTGGCGAAAACACCACCCATTTCGGCAAAGCGTTCCTGCGGAGCTATATCGGCGTGTGCATGGAAGGCGCGGTCATCGTGCTGGCCTGCATCATCTTTTCGGCCTTTGCGTCCAGCGGAACGGTCGTTGTTGACCCGGACGCTTCCATTGTGACACAGGTCTGGAGCTATCTGGGAGAGGTCATCTTCAATATGCTGGTGCTGGTCGGATTGGTCAAGGCCGCTGACCGCATTGCAAAGGAGATGTTTGGATTATAATCAGCCCTTTCGCGCAGGTTTTACATTGGAATCAGGAGCAATCTCTCCACCAATTTCTCCATGCTCGGCTTCAAAAGCCTTGATGCAGTCACGGATCATAACGAGAATATGGCTGTTCACAGAGCGTCCTTCATAGTCTGCGACATAGCCCAATTTACGCAGCATCTCTTCCTCAATTCTGATAGAAACACTTTTAACAGCCATACTGTATACCCTCCACAAATATATTATGTGTTTATTTTATGGCTATTGTGTGTTACGATTACTCATATAGATATACAGTATATCTAAAACTTTTAAGAGAGGTTTTAAAATGTGAAAGTTGCTGTTATAGGCTCCAGAGGGCTTTCGGTAAAAGATTTAGGAAAATACTTGCCAGCGGATACAACGGAGATTGTTTCAGGGGGTGCGCGCGGTGTTGATACTTCTGCAAAGGAATATGCCAATGCTCATGGCTTGAAACTGACCGAGTTTTTGCCTGACTACCAAAAGTACGGAAGAGCTGCTCCGTTGAAGCGTAACATCACAATCATCGAATACGCTGATATTGTATTTGCCTTTTGGGATCAGAAGTCGCATGGTACAAAATTCGTGATTGATAACTGTAAAAAGCGCGGTATTCCGGTTAGGATTTTTGTTCCAATCAGTGAGGAAAACCAATGAGAAAAGCAGCTCAGAACGAGCTGCTTTTCTCACGCAAAGAATTCATCATTCATTTCAGAACAAGGGAGGTTAGCATGGAAATCAAAATCAACAAGGAAATACGCAACTACAAGGAAACCATCTTTTTCGGCCTGTCCATGCGCCAGTTTGTCTGTGCGGTGTTGGCGGTGGGCGTCGCCGTTGGCCTGTATTTCGGCATGAGCCGGATTGCAGACCGGGAAACCGTCAGTTGGGTATGTATCGTAGGCGCTGCTCCCATTGCCGCCGCCGGTTTCTTTCACTACAACGGCCTGACGCTGGAAAAGTTCCTGTGGGCGTGGTTCAAATCGGAGTTCCTGATGGCGGGCAACCGTGTATGGAAGTCTGAAAATTACTATCTTGAAGCAGCACAGGCGGAGGTGAAGAAGCGCAAATGAAATTCTGGAAACCCAGCGCAGAACGGGATGCGTTTTCCGTTCCGCGCAGCGTTCAAAAATCTATCCCCATCAAGCGTGTCTATAAGGACGGCATCTTTGAAGTCAGCGGCAAGTTTTCCAAGACTTGGCGCTTTTTTGATGTCAATTACAAGGTGGCGTCCCCGGAGAAGCAGGAGGACTTGTTTAAGGCTTACTGTGCCTTTCTCAATGCACTCCCGGTCAATGCCACGGCGAAAATCACGCTGTTCAACCGCAGATTAAATCAGCGGGAGTTCAATGCAAATCTGTTTATGCCCTACAAGGGCGACGGGCTGGATCAGTACCGGGGCGAGTACAACGACCTGCTGGCAGACAAGGCCGGAGACAGCAACAATCTCATTCAGGAAAAGTACATCACCATTTCCACCGAAGCCAGAAACTACGAAGAAGCAAAGGGCTTTTTCAACCGTGTGGGAACCGACCTGACCACCAGCCTGTCCCGTTTGGATTCCACCATCCGGGAAATCAATCTGAACGAGCGCCTGCGCCTGTTCCATGACTTCTTCCGCCCCGGCGAGGAACAGGAGTTCCACTTTGACCTGCACGAAACCATGAAGCGCGGACATGACTTCAAGGACGCCATCGCACCGGGATGCCTGTCCTTCAAAAAGAGCTATTTTGAAATGGACAACTGCTTTGGGCGCACCCTGTTTCTACGGGATTATGCCAGCTTCATCAAGGACTCCATGATAACCGAGCTAATGGACTACCCCCGGAACATGATGCTGTCCATTGATATTGTCCCCATCGGCATGGATGACGCCATCAAGCTGGTGGATAAGGTCATCATGTCCGTGGACTCCGACGCCAACCGCTGGCAGCAGCGCCAGAACGCCCACAACAACTTTACGGCCATGCTGCCCTATCAACTGGAGCAGATGCGGCAGGTGGGCAAGGAGTATATGGATGACCTGACCGAGCGCGACCAGCGCATGATGCACGGCGTGGTGACGCTGACCCATCTTGCGGACAGTCTGGAGCAGCTTGACCAGGACACCAAATCCTTGCAGACCCGCACCGGCAACTGCGAATTTGCAGTCCTCAACTATCAGCAGGAGGACGCCTTGAACACGGTGCTGCCCTATGGCCTGCGCCGCATTGATGCTGTCCGCACTCTGACCAGCGAAAGCACCGCTGTTCTCATGCCCTTCAAGTCGCAGGAGATCCAGGACGTAGGCGGCATTTACTATGGTGTCAATCCCATTTCCCACAACCTCATCATCTGCAACCGTGGCTCTCTGATGTATGCTGTTTTCGAGTACACCCCTGAATGCACGATTGATTGTACTGTTTTCGATATCACCGGAGGAATCAACAACGGACAGATTGGTGTCGGCGGAACTGTATCTATCCAGACAGATAAAGGTTCGGTTGAGGGTGCAACTCCGCTTCCGATTAAGGCAACCAGAAATTCTTCCGTAACCGCTAATGCAGTTGCAGCTTCCGGCTATGAATTCCTTGGCTGGAAAAAGGCATCTCCTTATGTTCAGGATTTCGTCTCTACAACGGCGTCTTATACATTTGATATCAACGAGGAACTGTACTTGTATGCAGTATTCCAGGAAACATCGGCAACAAACAATGTTGTGATCACTGCCGGTACCGGCATGAGTACCACCGGCAATGCCAATCAGACGGTCGAACAGGGTTCTCCCATTACCAGCGTGGTCTATACTGCGGCTGACGGCTATTATTTCCCGACAAATTATTCTGTCGCAGAGCAGAATGGTATCAGCGTGACGAGAAACAGCTACACGCAGATCACGGTTTCCGGTACGCCTACCGCAGCCGTCAATCTGACGCTGACCGACGCTACCGCAAAGACACAGGAAACCACTCCGTCTGCTTCCTTCACCGCAACCGGCCCCGATACCGGCATTCTGTCCGGCGTGACCAGCGGTATGAAGTACAGCACCGATGGCGGAAACTCCTGGACTAACATCAATTCCAATGCTGATATTAACCTTACCGGGCTGTCTGCCTGCACCATTTCTGTGGTGAAAACAGGCGACGGCAATACGACAACCGACTCCAATGCGCAGAGCATCACCGTCACAAAGGCGGATGCTCCTACCACCGTTATCGGTGTGGCGTGTACGACTGACAGCAACAATGACGGTAAGCTCCAGAATGTGACAACGGCAATGGAATATAAGCTGTCTACGGCAAACAACTGGACTGACGGCACCGGCAGCGACATTACCAGTCTTGCAAACGGTATCTACTATGTCCGTGTGAAAGCAAGCGGAACCGTCCTCGCTTCTGATTATCAGACCGTGAATGTTCCCGCATACAGCGCAGTGCCTACTTATAGCATCGCCCTTGACAAGGCCGGCACACATACCTTTACGGCGGCTGACGCGGGATATGCGGCACAGACACCCGCCACCGTCACCGTAACGAATACCGGCAACAGCGCAACCGGCGCTCTGACCGTGGCGCTCTCCGGCACCGATGCCGCCAGCTTCACGCTGAACAAGACTAACATTGCCGACATCGCGGTAAGCGGCAGCGATACCTTCACTGTTGTTCCCAAGACCGGCCTCTCCGCCGGTACTTATACGGCGACCGTGACCGTCAGCGGCGGCAACAGCATCACGGGCAGCTTCAATGTCAGCTTCACCGTCAATGCGGCTGCTCCCACTTACAGCATTGCACTCAGCCCGTCCGGTACGCAGACCTTTACTGCTACGACTGTCGGCTACGGTGCACAGAGTGCCAAGACCATCACCGTGAGCAACACCGGCAACAGCGCGACCGGCGCTCTGACCGTGGCGCTCTCCGGCAGCAACGCCAACAGCTTCGAGCTGAATAAGACCAGC
>Ga0129308_1001374_pt1 | contig 25773 bp, 25 predicted proteins | sample L827metagenome_FD_94440 | JGI IMG/M metagenome (GOLD analysis project Ga0129308, IMG submission 94440) | Ring-tailed lemur group fecal microbial communities from Wisconsin, USA - L827 metagenome | ecosystem: Host-associated > Mammals > Digestive system > Large intestine > Fecal | place: USA...
CACAAGCTTTAGAATAAATAACTTGCATAAATAAAAACTCCTTTTCTATAAGAATGAGAAGGAGATACAGTGACTGAATGACTGGCACTAAAGAGAAAGACTAAAGTCAATGATTAATCTGCAGCATCAGGGTGCTACTTATGTGTGCTTGAAAGAGTCATTCTTACACTGGTTAAAATACTGTTTTGAACTGAAGAGCTGCAGAAATCTACAACTCACCCCACCGTGCTTTGTAGTATGTATCTACCTTCAGTTAAAGAAGAAAATAAAATGCCTGCAGAAACAAGTCATTTTCATGACTATGTGTGCCTTGGAGCCGCAGGCGGAAAGGAATGTATGGTTACTATGAAAAAAATTTTAATGATGATTTTGACTGTATTTATGTTTTTGGGTGTATTCCAAAATGAAGTTTGTGCGGCTGGAATGAGCGTTAGTGCCAATAAAAAGCAAATTACAATAGGAGAGTCCTTCAAAGTAACAGTGACGGCCAGTGATTGTTATGCAACCATTTCAGCTTCAACAGATAATGGCTCAATAAGTGGGGGTGCCAGTGATCTTGATATACCTGGTTCTTCAACATCAACAACATTGACTGTGAAACCAGCCTCTACAGGAACATGTACAGTAACAGTAAAGGGAACCTACGCTTCATATTCAGATAATTCATTCACAGATGTTGCATATTCTAAATCAGTAAGTGTTAAAGTTGTAGATAAGGCAAGCTCAGTTCCTTCAACAACGCCTTCAACAACGCCTTCAACTTCGCAATCAAAACCAACACAAACGCAACCAACGACACCAAAACCAGCAGACACACGTTCAAAAGAAAATTCATTATCTGCTTTAAAGGTGACAGGTGGAGAATTAAATCCTGTATTTTCGGCTTCTACAACAAATTATACAGTTAATTTACCTGCTGAACAAACAAGTTTTACAATTCAAGCTATTGCCAAAGACAATAAAGCAAAGATCACAGGATCGGGAGAAAAGAATGTTAAAGTTGGGCATAATATTTTTACAATCATTTGCACAGCTGAAAATGGGAGTCAAAAAGAGTATAAAATTGATGCTTATGTGGATGAATCACCTTTAGTATTTGTGGAGTATCAAAAGTCACAATTAGGTGTTGTTAGGGTCTTAGATGAAATAAAAATACCAGCTGGTTTTGAAGAAACAAAAACAACTCTTGATCAGCATGAAATACCTGCATGGATAAATAGTCAATTAGGAATTACAATTTGTTATATGCAAGATAAAGATAATAAAAAAGCATTTTATGTTGTTGAAGATGGGAAGATCATATATCAATTTTTAGATCTCCAAATAGATGGTCGTTCATTTGTTATTATGCCTATAGATGAAAATATGAAAAATAGAGAAGGTTTTACATTGACAAAAATTCATATTCAAGATATGGAACTTGATGGATGGATTTATGATGATGAGACAATGAAGGCTTATTCACAGTTGTATTTGATGAATGAAAACGGTGAAAAATGTATATATAATTATGAAACAACAGAACAACAATTGCAAAAGTATATCGAACCAAAAGAAGCAAAAAAGGTGAATGTATTTATGATAACAACTGGTGTTTTGACTGTAGCATTAGCTGGAATGATTATTTTATATATTCAATTAAAGAGAAAGTCAAAAAGTCAGTAAACACTGACTTTTTATCATAATTATGTTTTTTTTCTCATATGCTTTATTAAAAGTATAGGAGGAAGATTATGAATAGGGGAGAAATTTATTACGCTGATTTATCACCAGTTGTAGGAAGTGAGCAAGGTGGATATAGACCTGTTGTTATTCTCCAAAATAATAAGGGGAATAAATATTCAACAACAGTTATTATCGCACCAATTTCTTCAAAATTAACAAAAAATGATTTACCAACACATGTGATTATAGAAACTGATTTTTTAGAAAAAAAATCGGTCATTCTTTTAGAACAAATTCGTACAATTGATAAAAAAAGAATTGATGAAAAATTAGGAAGTTTATCATGTATGGTTATGGAAAAGGTGAATCAGGCTATTAAAACAAGTTTAGACATCAAATAGAGGATATGTTATAATAACTCTTATGAAAGGAGGACTTGTGATATGAATATCAGAAGTATTAAAGAAAGAGCAACTTATCTTTTAGAAGGTTGTCGTCCACAATTCATGCGTATCATGACAATTATTATGCTTATTGGCATAATTCCAGATATTTTTAATGAAACGAACAATACTTTTTTAAATTTAATAACATTACTTATAAATTTGTTATTTTTGACTTGGGAGCATGGAATTATTGTTTCTACATTGAAAGTTGTGAGAAATAATGCCCAATCATTAAATGATCAAGATATTTATGTTGGTTTTACAAGGATAAAAGATCTATTTTCTACATATTTTTTATCATCTTTTGTTGTCTATTTGCTTATATATGGAATAAGTTTTATATTATTAATGATTTTTCAATCTATTTTAAGTTCATATGTGAACATATCATGGATATCAACGATGTTGGTAACATCACCAAATGATGTCATAATATATTTGATTCAAGTGATTAAAAATACACCAGCATTGTTATTCATTTTTTTGATTATTGTGTGTTTGATTATTATTGCTGCTATATTGATAATTTGTTATGTTTTTGCGATGCCGTATTTAAAAGAACAATATTATATGAGGGCTGGACAATCTTTAAAAGAGTCTTTCTCATTGATGTCAGGGCATGTGTGGGATTTCATAAGGTTAGAATTTTCTTTTTTAGGATGGATGATATTAACTATACTGATTCAATCAGTCATTGCAGAACTTTTATCTATTACGCCTATCTTTGGTTCTGTTATTGGTGCAATTGTTGCAACAATTTTTTCAGTTTATACTTATTTGCCACGATATAAATTGTCTCAAGCTATTTTCTTTGAAGAATTGGCTTATTATCGTTACGAAGCATATCAAAATCAACAAGGAGATTTTTATGATGTTGAATAATTTATTTACAAGGAAAGTCCCATCACAAGTGAAGTGGATGTTTGTTTTTATGATTTTGCCTCTTTATTTTTATTGTTCTTCCATTATTGGAAGTGCACTTATAAAATTTCTGATGCTGACTTTTTCATGGTCAATGGATTATAATACTGTTAATTGTTATTTGAATTTTATTGTGGATTTGGGAATGCTTATTGTTGTTGGATTTATTATGAAGGATATGTTGATTGAACAGTGGTACGATTTCAAACACGATTTAAAGGGGAATTTATTATATGGATGTATTATAGGAACAGTGCTTATCTATTTATTTGGTTTGATTGGAGGAATTTTGACTTTGTTGTTGGGAGGGCAATCAACGAGTGAAAATCAGCAATTGATAGAGACTATTACAATGTCTCATCCTATGATGATGATTTTTACATCAGTTGTCCTTGCACCATTTTTGGAAGAATGCATCTTTAGAGGAATTGTATTTGGATGGGTTTATGAATTAAGTCCTCGGTTAGCACATTTGGTTTCAGCATTTATCTTTGGGTTTATACATGTTATGATGGCAATTTTGGCTGGTAATATTGCTGAATGGGTACAAATTTTTTCTTATTTTTTTATGGGAATCGCTTTAAGTTATTTGTATGAAAAAAGAAATAATATTTATGTACCAGTGCTTGCACATGCGATGAATAACCTTATTTCAATGCTTATTATTTTATTATAAAAGGTTCATATAGAAGATTTTCTAAAATCTTTCTATGAACCTTTTTAAATCAAATAAACTATGATACCTATGGTTATTCCTAGAATTGCTCCAAAAGTAACATCACTTAAATAATGAACAAAAAGATATAATCTTGATATAGCCGTAAGTGATGCATAAATATAGCCAAGGATGCCAAATAAAGGATAATATAGAAACATGACAGTGCTACATGCGAATGAAGCTGTTGTGTGTCCTGAAGGAAATGAAAGATCACTAGGAGTTGGAATCAGGAGTTCAACTTCAGGATATGAATGACAAGGTCTTTTCCTTCTCACAATTGATTTAATTGTCACTTGACCAATAAGTGTTGCTCCAATAAGAGCAATAAGCATTTTGATTGACATCATTCTTGTTTGATCAATCATATTTGTTATAAGAATAACAATAAGCCAACTCATACCAAAATCACCACAAGAACTAATAAACATCATCACATCATTAAGAACATGATGTTGATAAAACTCTGGCATAACAAAAGCCCATTTTTTATCAAGACTTATTATTTTATGAATCAGATTCTTCATCTTTCAATCTCCTTATAATATAAATGACAATTTTAATAAGACTGATGATGACGATTTGGAAGATAAAAATATTAAAGAGCATCATACCTTCTGAAGAGAACCATATATTCTGATGCATATAATGATTGTATGAAGGAATCAATTGTATCATAGCATGTAAACTATTGAAAATGAATCTCAATATTCTTTCGATCATACCATAATAAAGATTGAAAAATAATGCAATGATTCTAAAAATACCTGTTTTGTTATCAAATTGATGAATAAAGGCAACATATACGGTAAGACCGCCAAATGTTATCAAAAATGATATAGCAGCAATATATGTACAATTTGTGATAAATGACAAAAGAGGTGATTCATCTTTATTTTCCTTTTCTTCTTCACTATCTTGAGCATTTATGACAATATTTTCTATTTCATTATAGTCTGTAATCTTCGGCGTCGAAGACTGCTGTTCTCTTTTGTTAATTTGTCTTAATAAACTTGTAAGGTCATCTTCCTCTTCTGGAGGCAATGTTAAGACATGTTGAGTATCTATATTTTCTTGTTCTATATTTTCTTCTTTTACAATATCTTCTTTATTCTCTTCAACAAGATTTGTATTCTCAGCTTCAACTTCATCATCAAAATAAAATCTTTGATGTGTATTTTTATTTGAAAGCAAAACACTGCCATCTTTAACATTCTGTTCATTCAACATAGAAATATGATAGGCATATGTTTTATGTACTAAATCAATAATTTGTTCATCATCTTGATAGACATCTTCTAATTTTCTTTTAGCATAATCTAGCTCACTTTTATTCATACTGGCTGTCATTCCAAGAATAGAAGAATAGAGATCAGCATCTTCATATCTATCAAATATAACTGTATTCAGAACCTCAAAGACATCTTTTACACATTTATATGAAGTTTGAATTTCTTCTTCTTGGGCAGAAATGAGATCATCACAATAGATAATATTCATATGTAATTGAAAAGCAGCCCTGTTTAAAGAAAGAAACGGAGAAATGACAAGAACTTGTTCATAAGAAACATCAAAATGTTGAGCAACTGTCTCAAGAATTTGGGTAGAAGGAAGTGGATGACTAATAGCATCACTTCCAATAATAAAATGCACTCTATGATATAATTGAATAAGTTTCAGATATGCAACAGCATCTTTTGTACGATGGGTAGAAATGACAGCAACAGGAATCTCTTTTTGATGGAAATATTCAATGAGTTCTGTACATCCATTTTTTGGCGAAATACCTTTGTGACTTAGATATTGAAAGAGCTCCCTTTCAACTCTCGCATTGAAGGGGCCTACATCCATAGTATGGCTAAGAGGTAAATCCTTATACATATCATACATGTTAGAAAGATGTAAATAGAATTTATCTTTTGGAATAGATATCTTTTTTTGGTCACATAAATGATGATAGTAATTATAGCGATATCTATTTAAATCCAAAATAATGCCATCTAGTGGAAGAATGGCAACTTTGATGTTGTGGATAGACTGTCTATACATTTTCTCACTCCTCTGTAAAGCATATTATAGCAAATATTATTTAAATATTCTACGTAAAATATCTTGATTTTTTTTAATGTTTAGTGTATTATATACACGTTGACAATCTCTCCTTAGCTCAGTTGGTAGAGCATCTGACTCTTAATCAGAGGGTCTAGGGTTCGAGTCCCTAAGGGGAGACCATTTGAAAGATGATGAGATTTTTAAATCTCTAAAAACCTTGAATTAACCAGCATAATTCAAGGTTTATTTTTTTGTCAGTTTACTTTCGACACTTTTTCGACACTTTTTGTATCAAAAATACTATTTATAACATCAAGTTTATGCTCATCTTTGATATGTGTATATACACTCATTATAGTACCAATACTGCTGTATCCCATAAGTTCTTGCTTTGTGTTTATATTTAAATAGAGAGTTGTTGAAAATGTATATCCAAGCATATCATATAAAAAACTGTATAAGCCGTACATTTTTACTTATACAGTTTATTTTACATTCTTGTACTGTAAAATTTGCTTTGTAATAAACCTTTGTCTTTCTGTTTTATGAAAGTGACGATTTATCTCCATTTTTTAAATCATATAAAATACTTCTGACTTCTTCTAAATTTTCAATAACCATAGTAATATCTTTTCTTTGTTGAAAAGTTAATTCTTGATTATGAAAATCTGATAGTATAGTCAGAGCTTCAAATAATAAATCATTTGCATTATCAATATCTTTCATTTTATTTACCTCTTTTCCTTATTTATTATACAACAAAATGAACAGAAAGTATTATAATAATGATAAATATGTAACTATAATTCCAAAATTTTTTTAAAAATATGACCAAAATAAAGCCAATATAATGAATTATAAGAGTCAAAAGAATGAAAAAATAAGGAATTTGTCGAAAAAATATGAAACAAATTAAGATATGCAAACATAAAAAGAGACAACTATAAAGCCAAAATTGTTTCATCATAACTTTTAAACAAGTCCTATGAAATAGTCTTGTACGCATCATGGGGTAGAGACAAATATATTGATAAATGATTTGATAAAGCAATGTGATCCAAAAGATTTGAATACCAACAAACATGATATAACGAATATCAAAATATGTATAATGAAAAAGAACATGCATGAATGTTTGGCAGTCAAACATCAAATAAAATAAATAACAGATAAAAAAGTATATGGCAGAATATTTAAAAATCTTGGTCTTCATAGAGCTTCCCATCAATCAATTGATATATTTTGGTATAGTGTATGTCTTGGAGATACTCATGAGCTGCAATAATAATGGTCTTACCTTCTTGATGAAATTTGTTAATCATCTGGCAAAAGACTAGTACTGATTCTTTATCTAAACCACGTGTTGGTTCGTCTAAAAGAATAAAGTTCTGTTCTTCCATAAAAGCTTGAATAATTCCCGCTTTTTGACGCATTCCTAAAGAATAATTTTTTATTTTGTTATGATTATGGAAATTGAGTTGAAATTGGGAACATAAAGTCTGTATCTTTGTTTCATCATATTGATGTTTTAAAGAGGCTAAAAAGCGTAAATTATAAGCTAATGTCTCATTTTCTAAAAAACCAGGATTTTCAATTAAAGCACCAATATGAGCATCGTCGGATAAACAAATATCTCCTGTATCAGGCTTTAAAATATCACAAATAATTTTAAATAAAGTTGATTTTCCTGAACCATTAATACCATGAATATAGATGAGATCACCTTTTTCAACATTGAAATCTAATTGATTTAAAACAGTTAAATGACGAAATGATTTTGTTAAATGATGAATATGTAACATAAGATTCTCCTTTAAAATAATTTTGTAAAAATAATATGAAAAATAAAATTAATTAAAATAGGTAAAACTAAATAAAGAAAGTTTTTCTTTTGACCAATTTGTAAAAAAATAATTGTGCTTTCAAAACCTGTAATCACAAGATTCAAGACCATAAAAATAAAAGTAACAGGAAGATCCTCTGAAAGAATGGCACCAAAGAAAAAATAATAACTGATATAAATGATCAATGTATAGAAGATGCCAAATAAGACAATAGCAAGATAACTTTGGGTATAAAAAGCATCATCTTTCAATCTTGTAATCATATAAGATGATAAAGCGTTTAAACGATAACAATATTGATATACAGTTAAAAGATAAACATTATTCAAATAAACAGTTAAATAATGAGAATAAACCAAACAAATCGTATATGTGTTTTTCCCACAAAGAGTGGGTGAAATGAGCAACATGATGACTAATAAAATCAGCATTTTCTTATCAAGCAAGCGATAAAATCCATTAATCATAACGTTCTCTCCATTTCAATAAAGCTTGGAAAGTCAAATAAGAAATGATGCTATAAATCAAAAAGCAGACAAAATATAACATCCAATTAGAAAAACCAAAAGGATTTTCACGGACATTTTCAATTCCTAAAGCCACGAGATTATTAATTTGTAAGATGAAAGCAGCATTAGGAATAGGAATAAAACTTTGGAGAATAGCTGGTAATAACACAAGCAAAATGCCAAAGATGACACCAAAACAGCGATAAATGTATTTATTAGAAATAATGACTTGCATAGAAAAGAGAAGACTAGAAACTAAGCTATAACCTAAAGCCGTTAAAATGATAAAACAGATCAGGCTGACAATTTCATTTTTTGATAAAAGCTGTGTCGCTGTATAATAGAGATCAGGATAATCAAAAGTATGAAATAGAATAGGAGCATAGAAAATATGAATGACAAGCAAATTCAATATCTCTAAAATGAGAACAGTGATAAAAGTCATTATCATATTCATGATAAATGTATAGTGATAGTATGTTTTTTTTGACAAGCGGATCTCTATGTAATGTGAGAGATGACCTTGATGAAAGTTTAAAAAATCATAACCTATTAAGTTAGGAACTAATAACATCATTAAGATAAAAAGAAATTGATTTAAACCAATGCAATAATGATAATAAAAGAATTCTAAGCCAGCTTTAGGAAAAGCTTCAAAATAGCCAGGTTGAGAATAAATGGATTTTGAATATACAAGATATGTACATATATTCATGAGTACAAAGATAGAGAAAATTAGAAGAATTTTCTCTTTGGTAAGATAAAGAGACCAGAGTTTTTTCATAATAATTCATCCTTTCATTTGTTTTATAAACAATGATAGAATAATTGAAAAATTGATGAAAATGTATGTTTTGGCCTAAAACGTACCCAAATTGGCCTAAAAGTGACATTTTTTTGGTCAAAATATAGTGTAAAATAAAGGTGAAAAAAGGAGGAAAAGAGAAATGAGATTATTAATGTGTATTCAAGATGAGTTATATATGGAGAAAATGATTCGTCGTATTCGTAAAATAAGTGAAGAAGATTTGGTGATAGAGAGTTATAGTGATTTTTATGGAGCTGCACGCCGCATTGACATTGAATCTTTTGATATAGCATATTTTGGTGATGTGATAGGAGATCATAGTGGATTTGAATTGGGAAAATACTTGAAGATTGAACAACCAAATTGCATTTTATTTTATGTGTGTGATGATTTAACATATATGCATGAAGTTTTTAAGATTGGAGCATTTCAAATTATTTTAAAAACAGCTGATGATTTAATAGAGCATGAATTTCATCGTGCAGTCAAAGCTTATCAAAAAGTTAATTATCAAGTGCCATTCGTATGTGAAGATGGTGAAAAAAAAGTTTTTATACCTAGTGAGATTCTTTATATTAAAACTTACAAAAAGACAACCCTTGTGGTTACTGATCAGGGAAGATTTTATGGGAAGTTTGATAATTTAATTAAAGTGAAACGTGATTTAAAAGAGTTCCATTTCTATCAAACACATCCCCATTACTTTGTCAATATTAAGCGTGTACTGTTGATCAGAACTGGAGAAATCATGTTGAATAATAATGATTATATTCCTATTTCAGTAATGAATGAGCGTATTATTCATCGAGCAATTCAAGCTGACTTTATTATTTAGAGTATGATAAAAAAGTAGAAATTTGGTTGAAAAAAAAGTGTAGAAATGATATTATGCTTGTAGTTATATGACTGGCGGAAGTGGAATTAACCACATGGAGTATAACATGAAAGAGTCGACCGTCTGGGCAAGTGTCTGGACGAGTAGGCTCTTTTTTTGATTTCTATAAAAATGATACGTTTTAGACTGGTGTAATGTGTCATTTTATGGTATAAAAAGAGTGATGAAGTCCTTATGAAATGATCATGAAAAAGAAAGGGTGGAAGTAATGTTAACAGATGTAGAAATTGCGCAAAGTGCAAAGATGAAACCGATTCAAGAGATTGCAGAAAAAGTAGGGTTAAAAGATGAAGATTTAGAGCTTTATGGAAAATATAAAGCTAAGATTTCTTTAGAGGCAATTGCTGAATTAAAGAACAAGAAAGATGGAAAGCTTGTTTTGGTCACAGCTATTAATCCAACACCTGCTGGTGAAGGAAAAACAACAACAATGATTGGTTTATCTCAAGCTCTAAATAAGCTGGGGAAAAAATCTATTGTTGCTATGCGTGAACCAAGTTTAGGACCATGTTTTGGTGTAAAAGGTGGAGCTGCTGGAGGTGGCTATGCACAAGTTGTTCCTATGGAAGACATTAATTTACATTTTACTGGGGACATTCATGCGATTACAACAGCGAACAATTTAATTGCGGCGATGTTGGATAACTCCATTCAACAAGGGAATCCTTTGGATATAGATACAAGACAAATCGTTTGGAAACGTGTGGTTGATTTAAATGACCGTGCTTTAAGACATATTGTTGTTGGATTGGGTGGAAAAGTCAATGGTGTCCCTAGAGAGGATGGTTTTGATATCAGTGTTGCAAGTGAAGTGATGGCCATTCTTTGCTTGGCAACTTCATTAGATGATTTGAAACAAAGAGCTGGACGTATGATTGTTGCTTATAATCATGCCGGGGAACCTGTCACTGTTGATGATATTCAAGCAACAGGAGCGGTGACATTATTATTAAAGGATGCGATTAAACCTAATTTAGTTCAAACATTGGATCATACACCTGTGTTTGTTCATGGTGGACCTTTTGCGAACATTGCTCATGGATGTAACTCTGTCATGGCGACGACTTTGGCTATGAAGTTAGGTGATTATGCAATCACTGAGGCTGGTTTTGGGGCAGATTTAGGAGCTGAAAAATTCCTAGATATTAAATGTCGTCAAGCTGGTTTGAAACCTGATGCTGTGGTGATTGTCGCAACGGTTCGTGCGTTAAAGATGCATGGTGGTGTTGCGAAAAAAGATTTAGGACAAGAAAATTTAGAAGCTTTAAGAAAAGGTATTGAAAACCTTGAAAAGCATATTGAAAATATATCAAAATATCATTTACCAAGTGTGGTAGCGATTAATGCATTTCCAACTGATACGGAAGCAGAACTTCAATTATTGAATGAAATCTGTCAATCTAAGGGCGTTGATGTCGCTATTAGTAAAGTTTGGGAAAAGGGTGCTGATGGTGGTCTTGAGCTAGCTGAAAAGTTACTTGATGTTTTAGAAACAAAAGAAGCTCATTTTGCGCCAATTTATGATCTTGATGTACCAATTGCTGAAAAAATCAAGACCATCGCAAAAGAAATTTATGGTGCTGATGATGTCACTTTCACTAAGAAAGTGTTGAATAAGATGAAGAAATATGAAGCACAGGGGTTAGGAAATTTACCTATTTGTGTTGCGAAAACACAATATTCTTTATCAGATGATCCAACATTATTGGGAAGACCAAGTGGTTTTAAAGTCACAATCAATGATTTAATTCCTAATACTGGGGCTGGTTTCTTAGTGGCCATTAGTGGTGATATCATGCGTATGCCAGGTTTACCAAAAGAACCTGCAGCTATTCATATGGATATTGATGAAAATGGAAAAATAGTAGGATTATTCTAAAAGAGACGTTGGTCTCTTTTGGTGCTTAAAAGAAAGGACGAAAAAAATGAAAGTTGCAATTATTATGGGTTCTACAAGTGATTTAGGGAAGGTAGAACCATGTATTGAAATCTTAAAGGATTATGGCGTTGAAGTCAGTGTGAGATGTTTAAGTGCTCATCGTGCTCATGCTGGTTTAAGTGCTTTTATCCAAGAAACAGAAACAGATGGAACAGAAGTGATTATTGCAGCAGCAGGAATGGCAGCAGCTTTACCAGGTGTTGTGGCTTCACAAACCATCTTACCAGTGATTGGTGTACCAATTAGTGGCAGCACATTGGATGGTATGGACGCATTATTGTCCATTGTCCAAATGCCTTCTGGTATACCAGTTGCGACAGTGGCTATTAACGGAAGTAAAAATGCGGCTTATTTAGCATTACAAATCATGGCCATCAAGCATGAAAGTATTCAAAAGAAATTATTAGATTATCGCAAAGAGATGGAAGCACAAGCAATGCGTGCAAACGAAGAAGTTATGAATAAATATTAATAAGGAGAGGTAAAGAAAATGGCAAAATTATTGTATGAAGGAAAAGCAAAACAAGTTTATGAAACAGAAAATCCAGATGAATACATCATTCATTATAAAGATGATGCAACAGCTGGTAATGGTGTCAAACATGATCAATTTGAAGGAAAAGGTGTTTTAAATAACACAATTTCTTGTATTATCTTTGATATGTTAGAAGAAGCTGGTATCAAAACACATATGATTGAAAAAATCAATGAAAGAGATATTAGAGTCAAAAAAGTGGACATTTTCCCATTAGAAGTCATTATTAGAAATATTACAACTGGATCTTTCTGTAAAAGATTAGGTGCTCCTGAAGGCATCGTATTAGATGAACCTATTTTTGAAATGAGTTATAAAAATGATGAATATGGAGATCCATTGATCAATGATGATCATGCTGTGGCTTTAAAATTAGCAACTCGTGAAGAATTGGCTTATATCAAAGCAACAACATTAAAAATTAATGAATTATTAAAAGAATTCTTTTTAAGCATGAATTTAAAGTTGGTTGATTTTAAGATTGAATTTGGAAAAACAGCGTCAGGTGAAATCTTATTAGCTGATGAAATCTCACCAGATTCTTGTCGTTTATGGGATGTTGATACAAACCAAAAATATGATAAAGATGTTTTTAGACAAGATATTGGTGATTTAATTGAAACTTATAAAGCTGTGCTTGCAAGAATGCAAAAGAAATAAGGAGATTAACGATGGATTATAAAAAAGCTGGAGTCGATATTGAAGCAGGATATAAATCAGTTGAATTAATGAAAAAGCATGTCAAAGAAACAATGAGACCTGAGGTTTTAGGTGGACTTGGTGGTTTTGCAGGTGCCTTTGATTTAAGTCAAATCAAAAATATGGATGAACCTGTTCTTTTATCAGGAACGGATGGTTGTGGAACAAAGGTGAAATTGGCTTTTGTGATGGATAAGCATGATACAATTGGTATTGATGCTGTCGCAATGTGTGTCAATGATATTGCCTGTTCAGGAGGAGAACCATTGTTCTTCTTGGATTATATTGCCTGTGGAAAAAACTATCCTGAGAAGATTGCGACAATTGTCAGTGGTGTTGCTGAAGGATGTAAACAATCTGAATGTGCCTTAGTAGGTGGAGAAACAGCTGAGCATCCAGGACTGATGCCAGTTGATGAATACGATTTGGCGGGGTTTGCTGTTGGGGTTGTTGATAAGAAAGATATTATTGATGGTTCTACAATCAAGCCTGGTGATGTTTTGGTTGGGATGGCCTCAACTGGTGTCCATAGTAATGGATTTTCATTAGTGCGTTCAGTGTTTGAAATCACAAAAGAATCATTAGATACTTATTATGATGAATTAGGAAAGACATTAGGAGAAGCCTTATTAGCACCAACAAGAATTTATGTGAAAGCTTTGAAAAACATCAAAAATGCAGGTGTCAAAGTGAAAGGCTGCAGCCATATTACTGGTGGCGGTTTTTATGAAAATGTCCCTAGAATGTTACCAGAAGGGGTGAAAGCTATTATCAAAAAAGACAGTTATCCAGTTCCACCAATCTTTGATTTGATTGCTAAAAATGGAAAAGTTGAAGAAAAGATGATGTATAATACATTCAATATGGGAATTGGTATGGTCATTGCTTTAGATCCAAATGATGTTGAAAAAGCAATCGCTGCTATTCAAGCTGCTGGTGATGTTGCCTATGTTGTTGGAAATATTGAAGCAGGAGACAAGGGAGTCGAATTATGTTAAGAATTGCCGTGTTTGTTTCAGGAGGAGGAACCAATCTTCAATCTTTAATTGATGAAACTCAAAAAGGAACGATCAATGGTGAGATTGTCTTGGTTGTTTCAAATCGTTTGAAAGCATATGGTTTAGAACGTGCAAGAAAAGCGGGAATCAAAGCAGAATGTATTAAAGATCAAACAGTTTTAATGGAACGTTTAAAGGAAGAAAAGATTGATTTGATTGTTTTAGCAGGTTATTTGGCCATCATTCCTCATGAGATGATTGAAGCCTATAAAAATAAGATTATCAATATTCATCCTTCATTGATTCCTTCATTCTGTGGACCTGGTTTTTATGGTTTACATGTACATGAACATGCCTTTCAAAGAGGTGTGAAGGTTTCTGGTGCGACTGTGCATTTTGTATCTGATGTTGTTGATGGAGGACCTATTATTCTCCAACAAGCTATGGATGTTTCTAGTGCGAAGTCTCCAGAAGAGATGCAAACAATGATTTTAGAAAATATAGAACATCGCATTTTACCGGAAGCAGTGAGATTATTCTGTGAAGGGAAATTAAAAGTTGAAAATGAAAGGGTAGACATTATATGAAAAGAGCATTAGTATCTGTCACAAATAAAGATGGTGTTGTTGATTTTTGTAAGGGATTAGAAAAATTAGGTTTTGAAATTGTTTCTACTGGAGGAACTTTAAAGGTATTAATGGAAGCTGGTGTCAAAGCAATTGCGATTGATGATGTGACAGGATTTCCAGAAATATTAGATGGTAGAGTGAAAACTTTACATCCAATGGTTCATGGCGGTTTATTATTTAGAAGAGATGTTGAAGAACATGTGAAAACAGTTAAGGAACATGGTATTCATCCTATTGATTTGGTTTGTGTGAACTTATATGAATTTGAAAAAGCTTTAAAAGCAGGAAAACCAATGGCTGATATGATTGAAAATATTGATATTGGTGGACCTTCAATGATCAGAAGTGCAGCGAAAAACTTTAAAGATGTTTTGATTGTCACTGATCCAAAGGATTATGATAAGGTTTTAGAAGCTATTGAAAATCAAACAGATGATTATGATTTGAGATTAAATTTGGCATACAAAGCATTTAGTACAACTGGTGCTTATGATGCGATGATTTCTCGCTATTTTGCTGGTGTTGTGGGTGATGAATTCCCAGATACTTTAAATATTTCTTTAAAGAAGGTAGAACATTTACGTTATGGGGAAAACTCTCAACAAGCAGCCAATAAATATGAAGACCCATTTGTTCAAAAATCATTATTAGATTATGAACAACTACATGGGAAAGAAATTTCTTTCAATAATGTGAATGACTTATATGGTGCTGTTGCAGTTGTGAGAGAATTTGGTGATCAAATTGTCACTGCTGCCATCAAACATTCAACACCATGTGGAGTCGCTATTGGCAATACTGGATATGAATCATATATGAAAGCATATGAAGCAGATCCACAATCTATCTTTGGTGGAATCGTTGCTGTCAATTATAAAATTGATAAAGCAACTGCTGAGGAAATGCATAAGATTTTCTTGGAAATCGTCGCTGCACCAGACTTTGATGATGATGCTTTAGAAGTCTTAAAGAAAAAGAAAAATTTACGTATCTTAAAATTAAAGAATTTAGATGCTCGTGAAGCTAAATATGATATTAAATATCTTGAAGGAAAAGTTTTGGTTCAAGAATTAAATAAAGAAATGATTAAAGAAATGAAAGTTGTCACAACAGCACAACCTACAGAAGCTCAATTAGCTGATATGGAATTTGGTATGAAAGTTGTCAAATATGTGAAATCAAATGCGATTTGTATTGTGAAAAATGGTGTGACTTTAGCTATTGGTGGAGGTCAAACATCACGTGTATGGGCTTTAGAAAATGCGATTCATAATAATCCTGATAAAGATTTTGAAGGGGCTGTTTTAGCATCCGATGCTTTCTTCCCATTTAATGATTGTGCTCAAGTTGCGATTGATGCTGGTGTGAAAGCAATTGTACAACCTGGTGGAAGTATCAGGGATCAAGATTCTATAGATTTGTGTAATGAACACAATGTCCCAATGGTATTTAGTGGATATAGACACTTTAGACATTAAGGAGAAGGTAAATGAAAGTATTAGTCATTGGTAGCGGTGGTCGTGAACATGCGATTGCATATGCTTTAAATAAAAGTAAAAAAGTGGATGAAATTCATGCGATTCCGGGAAATCCGGGGATTGCTGAAATTGGAACTTGTCATCCTGGCAGTGTAGAAGATTTAGAAGGTATTTTAAAATTTGTGGAAGATAACGCCATTGATTTTACGGTGATTGGTCCTGAAGTGCCTTTATGCATGGGGCTTGCTGATTTATTAGAAAGCCATGGTCATAAAGTTTTTGGACCAACAAAACAAGCAGCAACTTTAGAAGGAAGTAAAGCTTTCTCTAAAGATTTTATGGCTAGACATCATATTCCAACGGCTGCTTATAAAGAAGTCAATCATTATGAAGAAGCAGTAGAAGCTTTAAAAGAATTCAGTTACCCAGTTGTTGTGAAAGCTGATGGTCTGGCTGCTGGAAAAGGTGTTGTGATTTGTGAAGATGAAGAGATGGCAAAATCAACATTAAAAGAAATGATGGTTGATGGTATCTTAGATGGGGCTGGGCGTAAGATTGTTTTAGAAGAATTCTTAACAGGTTTTGAATGCTCATTATTATGTTTTACTGATGGTCAGACAATAGTCCCAATGGTCAGTGCGAAAGATCATAAGCAAGTTTATGATGGTAATATGGGACCAAATACTGGTGGTATGGGAACTGTTTCGCCAAATCCTTTTTTACCTGAAGGAATGGAGGATATCTTTAAAACTGATATTTTAGATCCTTTCATGGCTGGTTTAAAAGCTGATGGTATGGACTATAGAGGTGTTGTTTTCATTGGTTTAATGATTGACAATAACAAGGCCAAAGTGCTTGAATTTAATGTGCGTTTTGGCGATCCTGAAACACAATCTATCTTACTTCGTTTAGACAGTGATTTGTTTGATATTATGTATGCTGTTTCTACGGGAACATTGGATCAAGTGGAAGTGAAATGGAAAGATGAACATGTCGCTTGTTTAGTTTTAGCAAGTGGAGGATATCCAGGTCATTATGCCAAAGGAAAAGTGATCACTGGATTGGATAAAGTGGCTGATGATATCGTTGTTTTCCATGCTGGAACTGCATTCCAAGAACAGAATATTGTGACAAATGGAGGACGTGTGTTAAACATTTGTGCTTTAGGTTCTTCTTTAGAAGAAACAAGAGAGAAAGTTTATCAGGCAGCAGAAGTGATTGATTTTGAAGGAAAATACTATCGTCATGACATTGGTTTAAGATAATGAGGTGAAAAGATGAGTCAAGTTTATCGTATATATGTAGAAAAAAGAAAAGAGTATGCTGTTGAAGCAGATGAAATTTTAAATAACTTAAAAACACAATTAAAGATGAACACAATCACTTCTTTAAGTGTTGTGAATCGTTATGATGTTCAAGGTGTCAGTGAGGATGTCTTGAATCAGGGGATTTCAACAATTTTAAGTGAACCAATGGTTGATGATGTTTATCGTGAAGAGTATCCTGTTAGTGTAGGAGCCACTGTTTTTGCGATTGAGTTTTTACCAGGTCAATATGATCAAAGGGCGGATGCGTGTGAACAGTGTTTCCAATTATTAACTGGTGAAAAAAATGTGAAAGTCAAATGTGCAAAATTAATTGTCTTGATGGGAGAATTAGATGATGTACAAGTGACAAAGATTCAAAACTATTTGATTAATCCAGTTGATCAAAGATTAGCTTCATTAGAAAAAGTGAATGATTTACATGATGCTGATGTGCATATTGATCCCGTTCCAGTGATTGAAGGATTTATTGATTTTAGTGATGAACAATTACATCAATATATCAAAGATAATGGAATGGCTATGAATTATGATGATTTAAAAGTCACTCAAGATTATTTTAAAGATGAAGAAAAACGTGATCCAACAGAAACAGAATTAAAGGTTTTGGATACATATTGGTCTGATCATTGTCGTCATACAACATTTGCGACAATTATTACAGATTTGGATATTGAAAGCGGAGCTTTTAAAGAAATCTTAGAAAAAGATGTAGAAGCTTATAAAGCTTCTAGGCATCTTGTTTATGGGATAGAAACAAAACGTCCATTAACTTTAATGGATTTAGCAACGATTTCTATGAAAGAATTAAGAAAAACAGGTTATTTAGATGATTTAGAAGTTTCTGAAGAAATCAATGCTTGTTCAGTAGAACTCAAGATTCATACTTCTGAAGGTGATGAAGATTGGTTATTGATGTTTAAAAATGAAACTCATAACCATCCAACTGAAATTGAACCATTTGGTGGCGCAGCCACATGTTTAGGTGGAGCTATTCGTGATCCGTTATCAGGAAGAGCTTATGTTTATCAATCAATGCGTATTACTGGAGCTGGTGATCCAAGAAAATCATTAGATGAAACATTAAGAGGAAAACTTCCTCAAAGAAAGATTTGTCAAGAAGCAGCTCATGGTTTCTCTAGTTATGGAAATCAAATTGGTTTAACAACAGGTTATGTTCATGAAGTTTATGATGAAGGATATGTTGCGAAACGTATGGAAATTGGAGCAGTTGTTGCAGCTGCGCCAAAAGATCAAGTGAAACGTTTAGAACCATTAAAAGATCATATAGTCTTATTGATTGGTGGTAGAACAGGTCGTGATGGAATTGGTGGTGCAACGGGGTCATCTAAATCACATGAATTAAAAACCACAACCACTGCTGGGGCAGAGGTTCAAAAAGGAAATCCAGTTGAAGAAAGAAAAATTCAACGATTATTTAGAAACAAAGATGTTTCTGAAAAAATCGTCCGTTGTAATGACTTTGGTGCTGGTGGCGTTTGTGTTGCTGTTGGTGAACTGGCACCTGGTTTAAATATCAATTTAGATGCTGTTTTAAAGAAATATGAAGGTTTAACAGGAACTGAATTGGCCATTTCTGAATCACAGGAACGTATGGCTATTGTGATTGATGAAAAGGACGAAGATTTCATTAAAAAGGCTTGTGAAGCAGAAAACTTGGAAGTTGTCAGAGTTGCTACTGTCACTGATAATAATCGTTTAACAATGCATTATTTAGGTCAAACTGTCGTTGATCTTGATCGTGCTTTCTTGGATAAGAATGGGGCTGATCGTTATCAAAACGTGAGGGTTGAATTACCTGATTTTGAAAAGACACCTTTTGATGATGAACAACAAACATCATTTGTTGAAACATCAAAAGAGGTTTTGAGTCGTTTATCAGTATGTGGACAAAAAGGTTTAGTTGAAAGATTTGATTCTTCCATTGGAAATGGAACTGTATTATCACCATTTGGTGGAAAGACTTTCAGAACTGAAACTGAAGGGATGGCAGCTTTAATTCCAGTTTTGGGTAAAGAAACAACAACATGTTCATTAATGAGTTATGGTTACAATCCAATCATTTCTCAATGGTCTCCATATCATGGGGCTATGTATGCGATTGTAGAATCAGTGGCGAAGATTGTTGCAATGGGTGGAAATTACCAGACAATTCGTTTCTCATTCCAAGAATATTTTGAAAAATTATTAGATGTGCCTACAAAATGGGGGAAACCATTTGCAGCACTTTTAGGAGCATATAGAGTTCAGGATGAATTAAAATTACCTTCAATTGGTGGTAAAGATTCTATGTCAGGTTCATTTGAAGATTTGGATGTTCCACCAACACTTGTATCATTTGCGATTACGGGAGCTGATGTCAAAGACGTTATGACACCTGAATTAAAGGGCAAAGGACATACTTTGGTTGAATTTATGTTGCCAAAAGATCAGTTCCATATCTATGATTTTGATGTATTAAAGACTCAATATAACACTGTGATGGCATTGATGAAGGCTGGGAAAGTCTATAGTGCTTATACAGTCAAAGATGGGGGAATTATTGAAGCTGTTTATAAGATGGCTTTTGGGAATGCTGTTGGAGTTGAATTCAATAGTGATTTATCACTTGCTTCAATGGTTGCTAAGAATTATGGAAATATTATTCTGGAAGTTGAAAATGATGATGTCGTGACTTTAGAAAATACGAGAATTGTGGGTCATACAACTGATACAAATCATCTTGTTTATGGTGATGAAAGTGTTTCATTAGATGAAGCATATGCAATTTATGAATCTGTTTTAGATGATGTTTATCCAACAAAAGAAACAGCACCAACAACTGATATGATTGTGAAAGACTGCCATGAAAGAACATCATTACATGCTAAAAAGGTATATGATGAAGTGAAAGTTGTCATTCCTGTATTCCCAGGCACAAACTGCGAATATGATTCAAAACGTGCATTTGAAAAAGCTGGGGCAACTGTTCAATTGGTTTTAATTAGAAATAAAACAGAAGACATGTTAAGAACTTCAATTGATGAATTAGAAGCTGCAATTAAGGAATGTCAAATTGTCATGTTACCAGGTGGATTTAGTGCTGGTGATGAACCTGAGGGTTCAGGTAAGTTTATTGCAACAGTATTAAGAAATCCAAAATTGAAAGATGCTATTACTGATTTATTAGAAAATCGTGATGGTTTGATGATTGGTATTTGTAATGGATTCCAAGCATTAGTGAAGTTAGGTTTACTTCCTTATGGAAAGATTAAAGATATGGATCGAAATGATCCAACATTAACATTCAATACAATTGGACGACATTTGTCACAAATGGTCAATACAAGAATTGCCTCAGTGAAATCTCCATGGTTAGCTTATGTTCAAGTTGGGGATATTCATACAGTTCCGATTAGTCATGGTGAAGGACGTTTTGTTGCACCAAAAGAAGTGCTTGAAGAACTATTTAATCATGGTCAAGTCTTTACACAATATGTTGATGAAAATGGTCAACCAACAATGGAATCCCCATATAATCCTAATGGGTCAATGATGGGTATTGAAGGGATTGTTTCTGCTGATGGGCGTGTTCTTGGAAAAATGGCACATAGTGAACGCCAAGGTGAAAATAGAAACAAGAATATCTATGGTGAAATGGATCAGTTGTTATTTGAAGCTGGTGTAAATTATTTTAAGGGTGGTAAATAAATGGAAAAACAAGAATTTGAAAGTATGACACTTTGTCCATTAGATGGGCGTTATTCTGGAATCAAAGATGCTTTAGCTGAATATTTTAGTGAATATGCGTTAGTCAAATATCGTGTTTTTGTAGAAATTCAATGGTTGAAATTCCTGATTGAAAATGTTGAAAGCGACATTTTGAAAAAATTTGATCAAACGAATATGTCTAAGATTGAAGCTATTTCTAAAGATTTTCATTATGATTCATTTCAAGCTATTAAAAATATTGAAGCAACAACTCGTCATGATGTGAAAGCAGTTGAATATTTTATTGGCAATTGTCTTAAAGAAATGGGTTATGAAGAATTAATTAGTTTTGTTCATATTGGATGTACATCAGAAGATATCAATAATACATCATACGCATGTATGTTGAAATATGGATTAAAAGATGTCTGGTTACCAAAAGCAAAAGAATTTGCTCATATTATTGATCAATGGGCAACTGAACATAAAGATGATGCTATGTTAGCTCATACACATGGGCAACCAGCAACACCAACAACAATTGGAAAAGAATTTAAAGTTTACGCCTATCGTTTCATGTCAAGCATTGAAAATATTGAAAATATTCAAATCAAAGCAAAATTCAATGGAGCGACAGGGAACTATAGTGCTATCTTAACAGCTTTCCCTAATGTTGATTGGCAAGCTATGGCAAAGACATTTGTTGAAGATTATTTAGGATTGACATTTAATCCATTAACAACACAAATTGAAAGTCATGATTATACTTGTCATATCTTAGATGGTATTCGTCATTTCAACAATGTCTTGGTTGATTTTGATGTTGATATGTGGCTATATATTTCTATGGAATATTTTAAACAAATTCCTGTGAAAGGGGAAGTAGGAAGTAGTACAATGCCTCATAAAGTCAATCCAATTCGTTTTGAAAATAGTGAAGCCAATGTTGATATGTCAAATAACATTTGTGTGGCTTTATCTAACAAGTTACCAAAATCACGTATGCAAAGAGATTTATCCGATTCATCTAGTCAGAGAAATCTTGGTTTAGCATTTGGCTATTCTTTGCAGGCTATCAATGAAACAATGAATGGTTTAGCAAAATGTGTTGTCAACAAAGATAAGCTGGCTTCTGATTTAAATGAAAAATGGGAAGTTTTGGCAGAACCAATTCAAACAATGTTAAGAAAGTATGGTGTACCAGATGCTTATGATACATTAAAAGCTCTAACAAGAGGAAAGAATATTTCCAAAGATGATATCTTGAAATTTGCTGAAAGCTTGGATATGTTATCTGAGGAAGATCGTGCAACATTAGTTAATATGACACCTGCATCATATATAGGTTTAGCAAATCAATTAGCAGATTTAGAATTAAAATAAAAAAGTCAAACACCTACACTTTATGATGTAGGTGTTTTAACGTTCTCTTATAATTTCATGATTTTTTGATAAAATTGATTATAGCTAAGATTGAAAATGAGCAATTCACATGTCAAATTGTTCATCACAACATTTTTCAATTCAATCGAGCTTTTCTTGAGGATACTTTAATTTTGCCTGCTTGATGAAATGAACTCATTTTCCTTTGTCATAAAATAAATTCATTCTTCTTTCCATGGCTTCTACCACTTTCCTTTTTGTTCCTTTCACTTTTTCATCTGTTCCATATTTCATTATATATATCATCAATTCCAAATCATTAAACTGGTCAATCCCTTTTTCCTTCACAATATCATCTATAATGAGCATGATGAAAGAAGAAACCTGACAAGAGAGGAGAGCATGAACTTGATGGGCAGATCGAGTAAAAAATAATTCATAAGAGAAACACCGCCTCCTTCTATATACAGAATTTTTGAGCATTTTTCTTTTTTAAAATGAAAAAATTTATATGATTTCCTTTTGGCAACATTATATTATAAAGATATCTCTTTACAAATATATACAGTTGATAAATATATTAAAAAGAGATGTTATAATATTTATAGGTTAAAATTTAGGAAATCATTAATGAAAAGGTAAGTTATGAAGGTAGGATTGTTTTGAAGAATTTTTAGGATTTGATACAATAGGAGAAAGGAGTGAGAGAAGATGCATCTAGATAATTCAAAGAAAATGAAATATTTATTGGCTATCATGATTATGTGTATTTGTTTGATGATTTTATCATGTTTAAGTTGTTTTTATTTGATTGGAAAAAGAAATGAAATGAGTTTAGGATGTTTTATATTTATTGGGATTTGTTTAGTTATTTTTTTGTATTGTAGAGAAAAATATCAGATTTTTCAATATGGAATCAAGGGTGAAAAAGATATTTATAAAGATTTGTGTCGAGGATTGAAGTCGGCAATTGTTTTAAGAAATGTTCATCTATTGGTGGATAGAAAAGAATTGGAAATTGATATCTTGGTTATTGATAAAGAAGGTGTTTGTATTGTTGAAGTGAAAAACTATAAAGGGCAACTACATGGACATCTTACAGATGATTATTGGATTCAAAAAAAGAGACTAAAGAATGGAAATATGGAAACAAAGAAGGTCAAAAATGCTCTTTATCAATTAGACAGACAAAAGAGACTTTTGGCATCTTATTTAAGACAAAAGAAGATATCTTGTATGATTGATGGATGTGTTTATATACAGGTGGAAAAGAGTGATATACAGGCTATATCGCTTATTTATGAGAAAGAAAAACTTCATCAATATATTTTACAAAGACAAGGGAAACCAATCGATAAATGGCAAATGAGAAAAATAAAAAAGGTATTTAAATAAGAAGATGAATGATAAAACGACAATTATATGTTAAAATAAGATTAAGAAATGGAGTGTAGAGAAATGGAAAAGTATATACTGGCAATTGATCAGGGAACAACAAGTACAAGAACGATCTTATTTGATCATGATTCAAGACAAATCATGTCTTCACAAAGAGAATTTCAACAATACTTTCCTAAAGCAGGTTGGGTAGAACATGATGCTAATGAAATATGGTTGTCAACATTAGTTGTGATGACAGAAACATTACAAAAAGCAAATATAAAACCAGAACAAGTTGCTGCTATTGGAATTACAAATCAAAGAGAAACAACAGTTGTTTGGGACAAAAATACGGGATTACCTGTTTATCATGCGATTGTTTGGCAATCTCGTCAGAGTGATGAAATATGTCAAAGACTCAAAGATGAAGGAAAAGAAGAACTCATTCATTCAAAGACGGGATTAGTGTTGGATCCATACTTTTCAGCGACAAAGTTAGTCTGGTTGTTTGAAAATGTTCCTGGTATTAAAGAAAAAGCTCAAAATGGAGACTTGATGTTTGGAACGATTGATTCGTGGCTTGTTTATAAGTTGAGTGGAGGAAAGTGTCATGTGACAGATGTGACGAATGCATCAAGAACATTATTATATAATATTTATGAAAAGTGCTGGGATAAAGAATTACTGGAATTGTTTGGAATACCTGAAAGTATGTTGCCTCAGGTTATGTCTTCAAGCGAGATTTATGGATATACAGCACCTTATCATTTCTTTGGACAAGAAGTGCCTATTGCAGCCGTGATTGGAGACCAACAAGCGGCATTATTTGGCCAAAATTGTTTTGAAAAGGGAACAATGAAGAATACGTATGGAACAGGCGGTTTCTTGTTGATGAATACAGGCGAACAAGCGATTCAATCACAAAACGGTTTATTAACAACAATTGCTTGGCAAATTGATGGAAAGACGTCATATGCTTTAGAAGGAAGTATCTTTGTCTGCGGAAGTCTTATTCAATGGTTAAGAGATGGTCTTCAATTATTCAAAGATGCAAGTGAAACAGAAGATATGGCAATATCGGTTGTAGATAGCAACGGAGTTATCATTGTTCCAGCATTTGTTGGACTAGGTGCTCCTTATTGGAATGATCAAGTCAGAGGAACAATTTTTGGATTAACTCGAGGGACAGCAAGAGAACACCTCGTCAGAGCAGCTTTAGAAGCTATGTGTTATCAAAGTAAAGATCTTATCATTGCAATGCAAGAAGATACTCATATCAAAATTAAGGAATTATGTGTTGACGGTGGTGCAACTGCTAATAAATTTTTACTACAATGCCAAAGTGATCTTTTGCAAATACCCGTCACTCGTTTAAAAGTGAATGAAACAACAGCTCTTGGAGCAGCTAGATTAGCAGGATTAGCTGTTGGTTATTGGACAATGGATGATTTTCATAGTGAAATTTTAGCAACTTATCAACCACAAATGAGCGAAGCACAATCTACAGAAATGTATGCAAGATGGTTAAAGGCTGTGCAAAGCTGTCTAGAATTCCAATAAAAAGAGCTGTAATGAAATAAATTAATGATACAGTTCATCCAAAAAAAGACAATACTGTCAGTATATAACTGATAGGCATTGTCTTTTTTATAACGAGATTAAAGATATTTATAAAAACAACAGTATACTGGATATGGAAAAACTTTGTCTTTTCATATCTTTTTTTAGTCTCAGTAAAGTCTCATGCTTTTTTTAGGAATGAAGGCTGCTGTCACAAAAATGCTGATATTTGGTCATTTGAAGAAATGATGATGAGACTCTCATGAGACCATTTTGAGACA
>Ga0129308_1001375_pt1 | contig 25754 bp, 24 predicted proteins | sample L827metagenome_FD_94440 | JGI IMG/M metagenome (GOLD analysis project Ga0129308, IMG submission 94440) | Ring-tailed lemur group fecal microbial communities from Wisconsin, USA - L827 metagenome | ecosystem: Host-associated > Mammals > Digestive system > Large intestine > Fecal | place: USA...
AACACAACCCCTAAAAACGAACAAGGTAGATTGTAATAGATTGTGAGTATGACTAACGATGGAACGCCGTGTGCGGTGAAAGTCGCATGCACGGTGTGAAGTGGGGGAAAATCCGGAGATAACATCAAAGGATTACCTATCACTATTATGGGGAGGAAGCTCACCAAGTACTAGCTTCGACTGCTCAGGTTTTGTATCCTGGGTAATCAATCACTGTGGAAATGGATGGAATATCGGAAGATGTACAGCGGAAGGACTTCGAGGTCATTGCACTTATGTAGCACCTTCTCAAGCAAAACCGGGAGATCTGATCTTCTTTGAAAGGACCTACAACACTTCAGGTGCCAGCCATGTTGGAATCTATTGTGGTGATGGAGTCATGATCCATTGTGGTAATCCGATTCAGTTTGCAAACATCAACAGCAGCTACTGGCAGCAGCATTTCATGTGCTTTGGACGACTGCCATAAGGAAGGAGGAGTTATTTGAATAGAAAGATCAAGCGCTATCTGGATGAGATCGAGCGCACAGAAAAGAAAATTGCAGAGCTGCAGGCTTATCTCAAGGGTGTCCGAGTTGCATTAAAGGCAGAGGAAGAAAATGAGATGATCAAAAGCATACGCAGCATGAAGCTGAATAGCCATGAACTGTTTGATTTGTTGAATGGCATTCAGGATGGAAGTATCAGCTTCCAGGCAGAGGAAGAGTCCGGTTCCGATGAGGAATCAGGCTCTTTTTCTTTTGAAGAAAATACAGAAAGCAGAAAGGAGTCAGATTATGGCGAAATGGAAAAATATGAGTAAACGATTAGCGGTTTTGGTAATGATGGGTGCAATGATGCTGGGATCTGCGACAACTGCATTTGCCCAGTCCAATGAAAATGCTGAGACAACCCAGCAGGAAGCAACGACGGAATCAACTCAGTCAGAAAACACAGATACAAATGATCTTGTTCTGAAAGAGACAGACACAAGTGAGGAGGATCCGGGAGAAGGCATTGACCGTGGAGATGCATTTTCCGTGCCGGGAAATGGTCAGGTTCTTGATGATATCAAAGATGGTTCTACCAAAGAATTCCTTACTATCGTGACCAAGAACAACCAGACATTTTACGTGATCATCGACCGAAGCAGCACTACGGACAACGTATATATGCTCTCTAACATTGATGAGGATGACCTTCAGGAATTCCTGAAAGAAGCATCTGCGGATAAGGAAGAGGAAAAACCTGCAGTTATCCTTCCGGAAAAAACAGTGACGGAGGATGAACCTGCAGTACCGGAGACTGAAAGCGACAAAAAGGAAACAGAAAGTGACCAGGCAAAGAATGCAGGTATGGGTCTGATTCTTATTGCAGCGGTTGGTGCTCTCGCAGCAGCTTATTACTTTAAGATCTACAAACCAAAACAGAACGTGGATGAGGACACAGATAATGAGGGCCTTGAAGACGCTGAGGATTATGAGGAAGTAGACGAAGATAACGAATAATTTCAAAAAATGTGCAGGGGGAGGGTAATTTTCACCCTCTCCCAGGCGCGTAAGGTGAAGGAGGTAATCAAACATGTATTTAGTCATTGCAGAAAAGCCAAGTGTTTCGAACTCCATCGCGAAGGTGCTTGGTGCATATCAAAAAAAGGATGGATATCTGGAAGGAAGGGACTGCATCGTCAGCTGGTGCCTTGGACACCTTGCCGAGTATGTATCCCCTGATTCATATGATGAGAGATTTAGCAAATGGAATTATGAGGATCTGCCCATCATCCCTGATCAGTGGAGACTTGCCGTAAGCAAGGATAAAAAGGAGCAGTTCGCAGTTGTGAAAGAGCTTTTGAAACGTAACGACATTGCCTATGTGGTAAATGCCTGTGATGCCGGACGAGAAGGAGAACTCATTTTCAAAAGAGTTTACGACCTTTCTGGAAGTCATATGCCGGTGAAGCGACTCTGGATCAGCTCTCTGGAAGACAGTGCTATCGAAAAGGGATTCAGGGAATTACGACCTGCATCGGAATATGAAAATCTGGCAAATGCTGCCGTATGCCGTGCCCAGGCAGACTGGCTGATTGGAATGAATGCTACCAGAGCCTTTACTACAAAATACTTTAAGCGACTTACAGTGGGCCGAGTACAGACACCAACTCTTTGTATGCTGGTTGATCGCGGCAATGAAATCGCCAATTTCAGAAAAGCTAAGTATTTCAATGTAGCAATTGATCTGAACGGCATGAAGCTGGAAAAGCAGAAGATCTTTGATGAAGCAGATGCGGAAGCACTTCTTCATATGTGCCAGGGTAATGAGGCAGTGATTGTAAAGGAGAATTCTACCGACAGAATTGTGAAGCCGCCTGAGCTCTATGACCTTACGACTCTTCAGAGAGAAGCCAATCGTCATTACGGGCTGACAGCTCAGCAGACATTAAATGCTGCCCAGAGTCTTTATGAGCAGAAGCTTATCACTTATCCAAGAACAGACAGTCAGTTCCTGACAGAGGATATGGAGGATACCGCAGCAAATGTGATCCGAGTTGTTCAGAGCAAATATGGCCTGGATAATCCTTTTTCAGATTTTCCTAAACCAATCATTTTCCAGGTGATGAATAACAGGAAGGTATCAGATCACCATGCAATCATTCCAACCATGGAACTGGAGAAAACAGATCCACATGACTTAAAGGTTGATGAAGAAAAGGTGCTTTTCCTGGTTTCGTTAAGACTTTTAGAAGCTACCGGTGAGAAACATATTTTCACAGAAACAGTTGTGGAAGCAAGCTGCGGTGGAGAAACATTTTCTACCAAAGGAAAGGTGATTAAGCATGTCGGCTGGAAACAGTTTGAAGAATTTGCAAAGGATTTTGCAGGTTCCAAAGCGGAACAGGAAAAGGATACGGTTCTTCCCAAGGTTAAGGAAGGACAGCGATTTTCCAATGTAAGTGCAGACATGAGTGAGCATTACACCACTCCTCCGAAGACATATAGTGAGGACACGCTTCTTGCGGCGATGGAAACAGCAGGTAATAAAGAATTCGACGAAAACACAGAGAAAAAAGGTCTTGGAACACCTGCAACTAGAGCCAATATCATCGAGAAGCTTGTGAACTCCAAATATGTGGTCCGTAAAGGAAAGCAGCTTATTGCTACCGATGATGGTAAAGCACTCATCGAAGTTCTTCCGGATTTCCTTAAGTCAGCAAGCATGACTGCAGAATGGGAAAACCAGCTTCTGGATATGGAGAAAGGAAAGATTGCTCCGGATCAGTTTATGACAGGTATCAAGGGAATGATCACCATGATGCTTAATGGCTGTGATCAGATTCCGGAGGAGGATACCTACCGATTCCAGCAGAGAGAAAGCATTGGTGTATGTCCGGTATGTGGCAGTCTTGTCTATGAAGGACAGAAGAATTTCTACTGTTCCAATCGAGAGTGTGGCTTCGTTCTCTGGAAGGAAAATAGATATCTGGAGCGCATGAAGAAAAGTATCGACAGCAAGCTGGCCGCAGAGCTTTTAAAAAGTGGCCAGGCTACAGTAAAGGACTTCTATTCCTATAAGAAGGATAAGTATTTTGAGGCAGATCTTGTAATGGAATACAAAGACGGGCGGGTGAATTTTTCAATGGTATTTCCTGACAGAAACAGTTCAGGAAGAACAAAACATAAATAAGAATTTTGAAAGGAGAACTAAGAAATGGATTTTGAATCTTTTGTAAATGAAGTAAAAGACAACATCAAAGATTATTTGCCGGAGAGATTCGATTCGGCAAGTATTGAGGTTCGTGAGAACCAGAAGTTAAATGAGACATATACAGGACTCTTTGTGCAGGAGCCCGGTCAGAGAATTACACCTACAATCAATCTGGATCAGATGTATGAAGCTTATGATTCCGGAACGATTTCCATGGAAGAGCTGATGCAGCGTACTGCAGACATGATTCAGCAGGAGCCGATCGAGATCGATATCAATAAGCTTCTGGATTATGACCAGGCAAAGGAAAATCTCTTTATCCGTGTTTCTTCCGTGGAAGCAAATCAGGATAAGCTTGCTCAGGCTCCCCATAAGACCTATGAGGATCTGGCCGTTACTTATCACATCGCTGCGGATATCGGAGATGCAGGCATTGCATCCACTATGGTAACAAACCAGATGATGGATAGTTTCGGAATCACAGCGGACCAGCTTCACCAGGACGCTCTGACCAACAGTGAAAATCTTTTTCCAGCACGAGTGGAATCCATGGGAGCGGTTATGCGCCGCATGATGGGGGCCGATATGCTTGCATCCGGCATGAGTCAGGAAGATGTAGACATGATGATGGATAGCATGGGTATCGATGACAGTAATCCGATGACGGTGGTATCCAATGACCAGTCAATCAATGGAGCAGCGGTTATGTTCTACCCTGGTCAGATGGATAAGATTGCAGAACAGATGCAGGGTGACTATTTTGTCCTTCCGTCATCTGTGCATGAGATGCTTGTTATCCCTGATACCGGAGACTTCCAGCATGAAGAGCTGAAGGCAATGGTGACAGAGATTAATGCCACTCAGGTAGAACCTAAGGACCGTCTTACTGATGAAGTTTATCACTATGATTCTAAGGATCGTGTCTTTGAGAAGGCTGATAAGTTTGCAGATCGTCTGAAGGTGAAAGCCGCCGAGCACGATATGGGTAAGGATGCTGTCAAGGCACAGCCTGCTCAGAAGCCGAAACATAAGTCTAACGACATGTCACTCTAAAACGGGCAAGTCCCTCCATATTATTGATACAGTCCCTGCGGCATTTGCAGATGTCGTGGGGACATTTTAGAAAGGAGCATTATGACAAAAGAAAATACAAATACAATTGCAAGATATAACCAGTATCGAAAAGCACAAAGATCAGCATTTTCTCTGGAAGCATTAAAGAAGCAGATTGAGAAGCTGCATGATCAGGAATTTATTATGAACATTCCGATTGGAGGTGCAGCAGATGGCAGATGAATTACAGCAGGTAGCGATTCGCATGGTGGAACAGCCACCGCTCTATAGTAATGAGCCGATGAATAATCCGGATGCAGCCATCCGTGTTATGAATGATTTTCTTGCTCAGATGGATCGTGAACTATTCTGTATTGTCAATCTGCAGGCAGATCTGACACCGATCAACATGAATGTGGTATCTGTCGGAGCACTGAATGAAGCAATGGTCCATCCAAGAGAGATTTTCAAAAGTGCCATTCTTTCCAATGCACAGTCCATGATGCTGATCCACAATCATCCGTCAGGGAATCTGACTCCTTCCGAAGCAGATATCGTAACGACGGCAAGGATGCAGCAGCTTGGAGAAATGATGGGGATACAGTTGGTTGATCACATTATTACGGGAAGGGATAGGAATTACTATTCCTTCCGTGATAAAGGAGAGTTTCCGACAGAAAGAGTAAGATATTCTACTCGTCTTGAGGATATCAATCTTACCGCTAGCATGGTTGCAGAAGATAATTCGGCATATTCCGACATGAATCGACAAGATAGTAAGCCAGGTAATACGCAAGATATTCAGCCGGTGCAGACAACAACAGTGCCTCTTCCGGTACAGGGAAAGGATATGGACAGTATTATGAAGTCTCTGGAAACAGGCGTTGAGAATCTGTTTACCAGTGAAAAGTATGCGGATTATTTGAAAACGATGGCCAAGTTCCATCGATATTCTTTCAATAATACACTTCTCATTGCCATGCAGAGACCGGATGCAACACTGGTTACCGGTTATAACAAATGGAAGTCTATGGGACGTCAGGTTAAGAAGGGTGAGAAAGGTATCACGATCATTGCTCCGGCTCCGGTAAAACAGAAACGAGAGCGGGAAGTCCTGGACAAGGATCAGATGCCTGTTATGGATGCTGATGGGAAACCAATGGTTGAAGAGGTTGAGGTTACATTGCCCCGTTTTAAGGCAACGACAGTATTTGACATTAATCAGACCTATGGAGATCCGATTCCTACTTTAAATCCGGAAGAGCTGACTTCCAATGTCGAGAATTATGAGATTTTCATGGAAGCTATCCAGAGAGTATCCCCTGTTCCGATCCGATTCGATGAGATTGAGGGAGGAGCAAAAGGTTATTATCACACCGTTAATAAAGAAGTTGTTATCCAGAAAGGAATGAGCGAGAGTCAGACCATGAAAACGGCACTTCATGAGGTTGCCGGTCACGCAAGAATGCACGACAGAGATCTGATGAAAGCAAATGGCATCGAGAAGGATCAGATGACCAAAGAGGTTGAAGCTGAAAGTGTCGCATTTGCTTGTTCGGCATATTATAACCTGGATACTTCGGATTATTCCTTCCCATATATTGCCGGATGGTCTTCCGGTAAGGATATGAAAGAGCTTAAGGCATCCATGGATGAAATCCGACAGGCGGCAGGAAGCTTTATTGATGAGATGGATGAGCAGATCCAGATTCTGGTTGCTGAACGAGATCAGAAAAAGCTCATGGGAAGCCTGGAGGATCAGCTTCTTAACAGTGGAGAATCCCGATATGGCATTTACCAGATCAAGGAAGGATCCGGTGGAGAGCACTATGAATTCATGGGAATGGACTTTGTGAAGGATCAGAATCTGCAGGTGGTTGGAGCACATTACGAGATGGTTTATTCCGGGGTTTTAACTGCCAATGATTCTCTGGATAGTCTTTATGAGAAGTTCAATATCAATCATCCAGAGGACTTTACCGGTCATTCTTTATCGGTGAGTGACATCGTTGTACTGGCTGGAACGGATGGAGTAACGGCCCATTATGTCGATTCCTTTGGATTTGCAGATGTGCCGCAATTTGTCGAGCAGCGTCGAAACATGGTAGCTGCAACACAGAAAGATCAGGAAGTATCCTTTGAACAGCAGGCAGAAAAACTTGCTTCGGACATTGATGCCTATTCATTTAGCTTTGATCAGCATGGATATCAGGATGCAGTTGAGGATAGAGAAGCTGCAGTAGCTGATCTGAAGCAGGATATTTTATCTGGTAATACCGATGGAGTTGCCAAGTGGCTGCAGGAAATCGTGGATGAAACGGATATGAATCTGCCTGAAGATGTAAGCAAGGCCCAGGAGCTGATCACAAGATTGGAACAGGCTAAGCAGATTAAGGAACAGGATCAGACTATGGTGAAGGAGGCTGCTATTACATTTTATGTGGCAGAGTGCATGGAGTTCCCTGTGATGGGTGAATACCATGAAGGTCTTACACTTCCGGAAGCACTGGAAGCATATGAAAAGATTCCCGCAGACCGTATGAGCGGCATCAAAGGAATCGGGTTCAATCTGCAGGACGGAAGTGATTACGAAGGAAATTATGAACTGCTTACCGGAACAACCGTGCAGCGTGATGCTATCGAGATGATCGATCACTATAAAGGAAATCCTCTGGTGCAAAAAGCCATGGCAGATGTGGATAAGTATCTGGAGGATAAGGCGAAGTCAGTGGAAAAGACCGCTCCTAAAAAACGTGCATCTGCACAGAAAAAGGAAACGAAGAAGGATGAACAAGAGAAGGCGCAGAAGCCGGCTAAGACCCAGAAGCGTCGAAAGGAGGAACAGTCATTATGAGCAAAGTAAGATTTGAAGAGGCAGAGCTTAGCATTATTGCCATGTTTGAAGAAGAGACTCGTGAGGATACCATTGCCTATATCAAAGAGGCTACCAGTTTTCTTGAGGAGGAAGATGATGAAATTCGAGAACTCATGGACTCAGCTGTAGAGAAGCTGAAACAGTTACCGGAGGAAGAATTCAAAGCCTTCGACTATTCAAAATATCTCTTTGAGGAGGACGAGGATGAGTCGTAATCAGTTCGCAATCTATCGTGTGGATCTGAATACAGAGGGTTGGAAGATCCGTGGGCATTCGTATCAGTATGTTCGAGATAAAAATCTTAATCTCTGTATCAATAATTACAGACAGATCCATCAGGGAGAAATGCAGGAAAAAGAGACTGTAAAGGATGTAATCAAACGCATCCACGGTGCTGCTTCTAATCCTACACTTGATTCAGTGGGGACCAGTGATGTGCTGGTCCTTAACCGAAACGGTGAAATGGATTTCTATTACATAGACAAAGACAGGCTGGTGCCTATCCGAAATTTCATCAGGTCAACTAATGGCGGAAATGTCATTAACATTGATACTAGGGATTATGAGATTGAAGGAAAAGCTGGCAAGTGGCAGTCAACGGATGAGCTGATTATTGACGGCAACTTCTTCTATCTTATGGAGAATCAGAAGTATCGTGGTGATGCAGCGGCCGTAATACTAGATACCTATGGAAGGATCATTGCAGATGATGTTATGCATGGATTTGATGAGCAGACAAAGCAAAAGATCCGCGATTCTCTGAAAATGCCTGTAGTGGAAAAGAAACCGGAGCCGGAACTGGTGCAGACAGAACGAATGCTTCTTTGGCAGAAGTATCTTCAAAATGGAACCTGGGAGCGCAGATCCGAGTCTGGGACGGAAGCAAATTATGATATGGTAGATGGTCGTGTGAATAACATGCCCGATAAGAAAACAGATCAGCAGACGAGAAAAAAGAAGAAATCAAAGAAAAGGGTGTCGGTGATCCGAAGACTTCATCAGAAGCAGATTGATATTGCAAAGAGAAGTGGAAAGCCAGTGCCGATGTATCTGCAGGAAGCAGAGAGGAATAGAAAATAATCAGGGGCTCAAGAGGAGTTAATCTTCTTGGGCTCTTTTGATGTCAAAAAATTGATCAACCGCATGCGTTGTCGGGCGTATTAATTGATATCGTTCGAGTTCTCGACTATAATATATTTAGTTGGAATTTTGCATTTGTTTGATAGAGAGGAAAAAATGGAAGCAAAATACTTGTCCTTAAAAGAAATGGCAAAAAAATGGGGAATTAGTGATAGAAGAATTAATACTCTTTGCCTTGAAGAAAGAATTCCAGGAGCATTTTTGGTTGGTAATTCATGGGCGATTCCTGCTGATGCAGAAAAGCCTAAAGATGCTCGAGTGAAATCGGGAAAATATATCAAAGAAAAGTAGTTGATGGAGTGTGCAGGTATGAAAGGACAGCTGTTAATAGAAAATGGATATACCCTACCAGATGTTAAATACGAAATAATGGTGAAAGATAAAACAACCATTGGCAGTTTGGAATCGACAGGTATTTTTTATACATCTGAAGAATTTAAAGAACTACAAGACGATTTTATCAACATTGAGTTTGATGACACAGTATCAAAAGCTGATCGAAAAGACTACCTTATTGCAGCATCATGTGGTGTACTTAGTGGCGGTCTTAGTGTTCTATGGGGTAAAAAATTTGATTTTTCCAAGGCGCATGATTGGGGAAATGAGAAAGCAGATGATATTGTCAAATCTGTAGCCAAATCGTTTGGTTATAAGAAAAATGATTTGGAAGGAGCACTTCGCTTTTTAGAGAAAAAATTCCCTATGGCAGGAGATGCGCTCACAAACGATTTTGGAGGTGGCAAGCAGCATCATTTGAGAGATTTTTCTCATCATCCTACGCCTATCGGATTAATATGTTCAATCATGATGCAATTTACCGGTAAAGGTCTTGGTACTGATACACAGGGAAATATTATCCATGTGAAGATAACAAAAGATGGTTTTATCGGTGAAACGTTTGCGGATAAGATTGTTTTTGGAACTTTTAATTGGATTTTACATCTGGTTAGTGACATAGACGGATCTAGTGGAAGTGTATTGAACGGAACCGGTAAAGGAACCGGCATTCCAGGGCCGTTATTATCTTTATTGAAGGAACTTTCTTCGTTACCAATATTCAGTAAGGTTAATGAGAGTAATATTAATAAGCCAAAGGTGTTTTCGGAATATATTTCAAAACTTTTTAACGGGACACTTATTAAAGATAAAGACGGAAATCCAGTTCGTTTTGATCTGAGAACAGAGATGGGGATAGGACATTTTATTGTAGATCAGGCAAAGCCTGTAATTATAAATGAATGTCTTGTTAGGTCATGTTATTTTATTACAAGATTAATAGATGAGTTCAAAGAAAAGCGAGTAGAATCTGTTGGTGACTTGAATCGGTTGGATCCAGCAGCGTTTATGCCATTCAATAATAGAGCTCTTACAAGAATGCTTACAGTGTCTAGCGGTACTTTTGTTGCAATTAACACTTCCGGGACAGCCGTAAAATCAGCTTTTAAATCTAAAGGAAGCAAAGTTGTTTTCTGTGAAGAATTTTTCCTTTCGATTAATTATGTGGGAGTTGGTCGATTTGTCTTTGCGTGTGCAGCTGATTCTGAGTATATAAAAGAAGACTTGAAAGAAGTCTATGATAAATGGAAACAGCAACGAGAAGAATTAAAGAAGAATCAGTATAGATTTGGATATCAATTCTTATCATTGAATGATAAGCAGGCGAGATTATTGTATTCGTTAAAAGCTCTGGCGGTAGAATATGATGTAAATCAGACAAAGAATGCTAAAAACAAGATATTAAAAAAAGAATGGTTAGTACGTTGGAAAGAGTGTACTAAGAAGAGTTTAGGCGTTTCCTATAATGATTATTTCCATGAAGAAGATAAGACATATCTGGAATTATACACATTAATCGCGGAAGAGAACGGCAAAGGGTGGTTGCAATTACTAGCATTGGAATTATCTTTGTTTCAAGCATATTATCCACTGTCCGCAGATGAAAAAGATGCTTTTAAGGGCTTGAAATACAATAATAAATACTTTGAGGAAGTATTTCCAGAAAAGCAGAAGCTTATATCTAAGGACGAAAGCAAAACATTAATAAAAACATATAAAGGGTATGTATCTAAGCTCAAGGAGAATGGAAAAAAGGCGGCTATTACAGTTGCGGCTACAGCTGGAGCAACTATAGCAACTGGTGGTTTAGCATTAGCCTTTGCTCCTGAAATCGCAGTTGTTCTTGCTGGGGAGGCGGTTGCAGGATTATCTGGAGCAGCATTAACAAGTGCATCATTAGCTGCCATTGGCGGTGGATCACTTGCAGCTGGCGGATTAGGTATGGCTGGCGGAACTGCGATATTAACAGGAGGTGGTGCATTGCTTGGATTGGCTGGTTCTGGATCAGCAACATTGGTTTCTGTATTAGGGCAGACATCGGAACAATACACATTAGTCGAATGTGCCAAGCTATTGACGTTTTGCAAGGTGGTATTGATTGATAAATTCAATATGCCGGAAGCGCTTAATCCAATAATTGCAGGAATTGAGTCATGCGCAGAAGAGATTCGATACGAGTTTGAATCTTTCGACAAAAAGGAAGATAAAGGTTCTTATAAACGTATAAAATCCAGCTTGGCATATCTTACAAATTGCGTTAAAGAACTGGATAAGTTGATGGATCCTAAAAAGCCTAAAAACAGTATGGCTATAAAGAACAAAATAGAGCAAAGGCCTGTTTTGAGAATAGGAAAATCAGAAGATAAATAATAGGCGTTGTGGAAGAAAATGAAGGAAGGATGATTGGATATGCCACTTAAAATTGTGCGAAATGATATTACCAAGATGCAGACGGATGCCATTGTTAATACGGCAAATGATCATCCAACTGTGGGCACCGGCTGTGACCATGCTATTTACAAGGCTGCAGGATATGAGAAGTTGCTTGCTTATAGAACTGATAATATAGGCTTTGTTCCAGAGGGAGATGTATTTATTACACCAGGATTTGATCTGAACTGTAAATATATTATTCATGCAGTAAGTCCACTCTACATTGATGGTAACAGCGGTGAAGAAGAAAAACTCAGATCATGTTATAGAAAAAGTCTGGAAATGGCAGCCCAAAATAACATTACATCTATTGCATTTCCATTAATTGCAACAGGTGGATTTGGATATCCAAAGGAAGAAGGATTTCGTATTGCTATAGATGAAATAAACGCCTTTCTTATGAAAAATGAAATGACGGTGTATCTCGTAGTATTCGACAAGAAAGCAACTCGAATTGGAAACCGTCTATCTTCGACATTGGAATCTTATATTGATCAGAACTATGTTGAAGAGAGAAAGGAAGAAGAATATTTTAGCAGCGCGGAATTTGAGGGAAGTGTAATATCTTCAAGTATAGAAATTGAGATGATGCGTCGTGAAGAGGCTAAGCTTGCAATCAGAAGACGCATGTTCAGCGAAAAGGAGAAATCTGAGACAATCCAAAAAGAAGCGAAAGTTTTTGATTACGATAGTCATGAAAGCGCTTTAGATGAGCGTATGAAGCATATTTCCGATACATTTTCCGAATATTTAATATACTTGATTGATTCCAAGGGGATGTCATATCCGGATGTATATAAAAGAGCCATCGTTGACAAAAAGGTTTTTTCAAGATTAAAAAATAATCCGGATTCGCATCCTAAAAAGATAACTGCCATGTGTCTGTGTATCGGCGCAAAATTGAATCTGGATCAGTCCAGAGACTTGCTTGCAAGGGCTGGATATGCTTTATCTCCATGCGATAAAACAGATATCATTTTTTCTTATTTTATTGAAAATGGGATCTACGATATGATCGAATTGGATATTCAGCTAGAGGAACATGGACTGGAATGCTTAATTTCATAGCAAAGAATAGGGGGCGTTTGTAGAACGACCTTTATTTTTACCCACTATTGTATAATTAGCTTAGATATAAGAAATTAGTAAGGTTACGAAATAAGCATGGAGGAAATAAAAATGATGATGAATATTGAACCAATCGAATTAGGAAATGAAGATTTAACAAAAGCATTATTTGATAAAGTATCCTTCTTATCTGTTGCAGAAGGTGGAGCTATGGGAGAGCCTGGAGCCGTTGTGTTCTTCACTGATAACGGTGCTTTATATCACTTCAATACATTATTTGGAGACGTCAGCTTTGAGAAGTTTGTGAAACTGTTTCCTGTGATTACAAAATGTGAGTTTGGGATGTTTGGATTAGATAGTAAAGTTCCGGATGGATGGGTATATGTTAATCTTGGAATGGGAAATCACTTGATTGTACGGGATAATGTATATCCTGAATTTGAGGCTAAAATAGGTGAGTTTGATGATCCGGCCAGAATCTATCGTGTATGGATCGAGACTGTGGTCAAAGTCCTGGATGAGAAAAATAATGGAAGAAGACATGTTAGCAGAGAGGATAGAGTGAAAGTATTTCAGGATACGATAAGCTGGATAAAGACAGATCCCGATTTATCCAGAGCCGTTGCTAGAGCTAAGAAAAAAACAGAAGTAATTTATGAGGATGATTATCCTGCTTTTGATACAAGCAGATTAAAAGATGAACAAATATCTGTTACAAAAGAACGATCTTTTCAGGCTGCAATGCGACTTGCAAGCATGAATCCAGAAGCAAAAATTGCAGTAATGAATTTTGCAAATGCATTTCATGCTGGTGGAGGAGTGACCAGAGGTGCAAGTGCACAAGAGGAATGCTTGTGTAGATGTTCTACATTGTATCCGTTACTTTATCGAAGAACACTCAGAGATTCATTTTACAAACATCATCATGAATTGAACACATCTAAAGCATCTGACTCCCTGATTTACACAGAAGGAGTTGTAATCTGTAAAACAGATGAAGATTATCCTGAGAGAATGGAGAAAGAGGATTGGGTTAATGTTGATGTTATAACCATTGCGGCACCAGATCTTCGTACAAAATCTAATATGTATGCACAGATTGTAGGATCTGGAACATATATGAACGACGCGGAGTTGTTTGGTTATCATGTAAAACGAGCAATACATATGCTGACAGTTGCAGCTAGTAAAGGTGCAGATATGCTTGTTCTTGGAGCATTTGGCTGTGGAGCATTTCAGAATGATCCTGAGGTGGTAGCAAAAGCATATAAAACTGCTCTGGAGATCTTTCCGAAAGTGTTTGACAAAGTGGTTTTTGCAGTATACTGCTCACCAAGAGATAAGAAAAACTACGAAGCATTTCGAAACGTCCTGCAGTAAAGGAAGGTGGCCACAATTATGGAAGAGAAAAGAAAGAAGATAGAAGCGTTTCTGAATAAGCTTTCAAAGGAAATGTCGACTTCTACGGATAAACCTTTTGAAAATCCATATAAAAATAAGGATTCGGTACAATACTATAATCTGGAACAATACTTGATGTTTATGCTCGAAATCAAACCAAAGGTTATGTTTGTTGGAGAAGCGCCTGGATATAAGGGTTGTCAGAAAACAGGAATTCCTTTTGTATCCGAGGAAGAATTACAAAACAAAGTTAATAATTTTGCTCTGGGAGAGTGGGATCGGCGTATTGTAGAAAAACCAGAGCAAGAGAATTCAGCTAAGTGTATTTGGGCTTCTCTACGAGAGGCAAAACTTGTTCCGTTGATATGGAATGCGTTTCCATTTCATCCGTATGAACCTAATCCAACCAATGGCAAAAATCCCCTTCTTACCAATAGAACTCCTTCGGAAGAGGAATTAAAAAACGGACTGGAATATATAAAAGAACTTAAAGATATTTTTGAAATCGATGATAAAAATATTTATGCGGTGGGAAAGAAAGCACAGTCGATTTTAAAACTTACGGATGATCATTATATACGCCATCCGTCTTATGGTGGGGCTTCAAAGTGTAAGGAGAGAATTCTTGAATTGAAGATTGAGGAATAGGCTATGTGTGATAATCAGATTTTTAAAGATATTCGAGATCATATGATTCTTAAGGTGAATCCAACTGATCAGGACATTCATGACAATTTAATGTACATAAAAAGCATGTTACACTATGGAACATTTGCTGCTTTCGATCCAAATGAAGTAGAGCAATTATTTGTTGATGTTTTGAAAAGCATAGGTCCCGATAATGTTATTGACCGTGCGGATTATGATGTGATTTACAATATGGATATGTGGCAGGATGAATACGGTGAAGATGATAATCCTGAGTTCGATGCATTGGTGCAGGATTTGTTGGGAGATATGTACAGGGTTTTAGATATAACTTATGAGTTGGTATTCTTGGGAATGACTGAATCCGAAGCGGAACAAAGTAATTCTCAAAAGACTATAGAGCCTAATCTTCCAGAATCGGATAGAGTGTATCATTTATTAGATAGCATTCCGGATAATCTATGTATCTCAAAGAAACTCGGATGGGAAAAGAAAATCGTATTTAGCAGAAGCAATATAAAAAAGATATTTGATTATTTATATCCAGACGGAACCGACTATGAGTACGATGTGGCATCAACATTAATTGATGGTGATGAAATAGTGTTATATGGATACGGAGATTAGGAACTATAAGCGACAGGTTATTGTGACACCTGCCGCTTTTGTTATGCTTAGGATAATTCTTCCTCATGTGATTTCTTCTGTTCCTGAACTGGCTGCTGATCGAGTATTGCATCCACATTCTCGGATGCAATCTGCAGCTCTTTTTCCTGGTTGCCGATTTCCTGAATCGTGGCTTTCTGTTGTTTGATCAATTCCTGTAAGTTCGCTTTTCGCTCTTTCAGCTCCTGAGATGGAGTAAAGTTTTTATCTGGATGGAGAGCAGTTAGATATTTACGTGCTTCTTCAAATGCATCGATTTCGGATTCGTGTTCTTTCCGGAAAAGTGCCTTGTTTGGAGCATGCATCATTTCCTGGTAGACCTTGAGGTTGGCATAGTACTGACCGGTGTAGTGGATCTGTTCGTTGATATCTCGTAATTCTATTTGCAGAGCGGATAACTTTTTCTGCTCGGAATCCAGTTGTCCTCGAATTGTAGACAACTCATTTTTCATTTGTGCCCTGGTGTCATAATTGTGATCCTGGACATAGATCAGAGTTTCTGCCATTTGCTGCAGATTGGTGATCTTTACTTTCTGAGCATAAAAAGGATTATGTGCTTTCACGCAAGTCTGCAGATCCACAACAAGTCGTAATGTGGATTTGAAGTAAAAGATGGCATATGGATTTTTATGATAATTCGTTTCGTGCCTTGCTGCCTTAAGCTTATTACGATCAAATACTTCCGACAGATGATCTGATCCATATTTCGTTCCCAGAGCTTTTTCTGTTGTGAAGTGGTCATTGCCTTTTGCTTTGTAGCCGAATCGGCCACGTTTGTGTCGAACCTCTATTTCATATTTTTCCATTAGCAGCTCTGAGAAATGGTCATAGCTGATGGCTGTTTGAGCTATGTCATCAATGGCATCCCGCAACAGTTGCTTACATGTCTTGAATTCTGTATTTCTAGGTTTGAGTCCATCCGCGATAATCTCTTCATTTGTGCTCTCCAATCTTTTCTGTCCGCGGCGTTTGGCCCAGTACTCGGATTGTGTGATTTTCACTGGTGCCGGATTGAGTAAATCCACCTGATGGAAGCCATGCTGTTCACACATCTCCATGACGGATTTCTCTAAGTGACGAAGGTAGTCTTTGGTGAGATGGTGCTTGTAACCGGCTTTGCAGTCACAGTCTCTTTCTGCAAAAGAAGTCTTTTCAATATCCTGTTTTCTGACACTGTTAATTACGATATGTGTGTGGATATTGCCGGAAGCATTATGGCCATCCGTATGTGTTACCACCAATGCCTGATGTCCTGGAAAATGTGTTTTGGCAAAATCCAGGCAGAGCTGCTGTGCCATTTCTCCGGTTAGACCGTGATCTTCGACATCACGCGGATCAAAGCTGATGATATAGTGATGCGATTTGATTTCATTGAATTTCTGGTTTTTTTGGAATTGCTCATTTGTCTTCTGGCACTCGTGATCGAAGTTCATTGGATCACAGAGAATGCCATCCATATAGTATTCTGTTCTAAGGACCATTCGGCCCATTTCATCCAGAATCGGTTTTCCATTTTCTTCATTGTGCTGGAAGAGAAGATAATTGATCGCTTCTCCATAATCAGCATTCTTACTTGCGATGTGTTTTAGTACTGCCACTAAAGTCACCTCCCAGCTTCAATACTTCTTTTCTCATTTCAAATATCTTTGCAATTGCCTCATGAATCTCATCTTCCATGATTCTGGATTTAGTTCCACCGGTATTAAAGTGAAGAGCAATCTGATTTAAGTTCGTTCCGATCTTGCCAAATTCATGAACCAGCTTTGTCAGCTCCTCTGAATCAGCAACGACTTCATATCTTATCTGAAGCGGTTTATCTGTTAATAGTCTTCGGATGTATTCTGACTGGGAGACGCCAAGGCGCTTGGCTTCGGTTTGCAGATATTCTAATTGCTGATCTGAAAGCTTTATTCCTATGAAGTTCTTATAAGTAATTTCTCTGTCTTTGGGTTTTCTTCCCATTTTCGTATTCCCTCCAATATTCATTAATATTTTTCCCTGACTCTGTTCAGGCCGCGATATTTGTAATAGAGCCAGTAGCACATTTCTCACGAATGATGCGTGTCCGAGGGTTTGGGTGATATGGAATGCCCCAACAAGATGCCAAAGTGCAAAAGACATGAAATGGATTTTGGTTAAACGTAGGCGAATCTTGCTTTAAAAAAGAACCCTCTATAATACGCGCCGGACAGCGCCCATTTATTACCCTGTTTGAAAAGAAAATAAGAAATTTTTCTCTGAGGGGTAATTTCTGCATTCTCCAGGGCGCGTAAGGTGAAGGGATATTTCCCGAAGCCTATAAATGAAGAAAAGGAGATATAAGACTATGGCAGAAAAAAGATGTTATACCGTGCAGGAGATTCAGGACATTCTCTGTATCAGCAGAGTTTCTGTATATAACCTGCTTAAAAGAAATGAGTTCCGTTGGATCCGTCTGGAAGGAAGCAAGTACCGTATTTCAAAGAAGAGCTTTGATGAATGGCTCGATAAGAATCCGGAAGACTGGTCAGAAGAACATTAGGGTGTAAATTTTTTGACATCCTAACGCTTCTTTTTTGTTAGCAGTAAATTAAGGGCGAGGAGGTGAGACGCAGATGAAACTGACCTGGAACAATGATGAAGATCTGCAGAAGTTGGCAGAAAAGATTGAAGCGAACAGTCCATATAAGAAGATTGAGAATCCAAATAAGAAATGGATGACGGCAGCGTACATGGGAAAGATGCTTGGCCTTAAGAAAACAGACCGATACTGGCTGATCCACAAAAATTACTTCAGGACTGAAACCATCATGGGGAAAATGCGAGTGGATGTGGAAAGCTTTGAAAAATGGTATGCGAATCAGGTGAAGTATCACAAGATTAATGGCGAAGCGCCAGGCAAAGAGTTGAAGGAACGCAGCCTCTCCGCAAAAGACATTGATGAAATTCTTGAATGCGGATCCTGGGCTGCTTATGAGATCATGAATAAATTTAAAGATGACATCATCATTGTCGATTACTGGAAGCGACTTCCCACGGATGTGTTTTGGAAATGGTATGAAGGACAGACAAGATACAGAACGAAGGAGGATCGAGACAGGGATAAAGAGATTGAGGCAACTACCATGAGTATGCCTGAGATGGCCAGAGCTCTTGGAGTAACGAGAAACAAGATCTATGGCATTATCAGAAATCCTAAATATGCAGAGTACTTTGATCTGGTAATCGTTGCAGATCGGAAGAGATATAGAAAGGAAGGATTTGAGAAATTCCTGGCATCGCAGAGTGAGTGCAAATGTCCAGTGAAGAAGAAACCTAAGAAAGTAGAGAAGAAGCCTGATCAGAAACCGGCACAGGAAGATACATTTACCAAAGTGAGGGAGACAGTAAAACAGGATCCGTCCAATGTGCTTACTCTTGAGCAGGCAGCAGCTCTGGCAGGTGTGTCAAAACCTACCGTATCGAAATGGTGCGGAAAAAGTTATTTCCCAAATATCAAGCAGGGAAAGGTAGTCCGCATACCAGCCGAGACCTATAAAGAATGGTTACGCGTTTACAGAGATTGGGAGGGATAAAAGCATGGCTTCAATTAAAGAGCGTAATGGTCATTACTGTGTAATCTACAGTTACACCAATGACAAAGGAAAAAGAAAACAGAAGTGGGAAACCTTCAATACCAAGGCAGAAGCAAAGAGAAGAAAGCTGGAGATAGAACTGGATTTTCAAAAAGGAACCTTTGTACTTCCAAACTGTACGACAGTCAAAGAATTGATGAAGGATTATGTGGCTTTATATGGAAAAGAAAAATGGGCCCTGTCTACTTATCAGGGAAATGTCTCTCTGATCAAAAACTACATCAATCCTATAATCGGGGATATGAAACTCAGTGAGGTTAATACCAGATTCATGGAATCTTATTATCAGCAATTATTAAAAACTCCGGCAGCAGCCAATCCTATGACCGGCAGACCGAACAATAAGTTTGTCTCAGCAAGTACGGTCCGAGATGCCCATAAGCTGCTTCGCAATGCTTTTCAGCAGGCGGTGAAATGGGAACTTATGGAGAAGAATCCGTGTATCAATGCAAACACGCCGAAATATAAAAGTAAAAAGAGAGATATCTGGACTGCAGATGTTCTGATCCATGCATTAGAGGTTTGTGAAGATGAGCGTTTAAAGCTGGCAATCAATCTGTCATTTGCGTGTTCACTCAGAATCGGAGAGTTGCTGGGACTGACCTGGGACTGCATCGATATCACAGAGGAAGCGATTGAAGCGGGGCGTCCTTACCTATATATAAATAAGGAATCTCAGCGAGTGTCGAAAGATGCTCTGAAGACATTAGATGGTAAAGATGTGTTGCTGATCTTTCCTCAAGAAAGCAGATACAACAAAACAGTGCGTTTGTTGAAAACACCAAAAACAGAAAGCAGTGTCCGTAAGATCTTTTTGCCGAAGAGTGTTGCTCTGATGTTACAGGAATGGAAAAGCAGGCAGGATGAGATGATCGAGATTTTGGGAGATGAGTATCAGAATTACAATCTTGTATTCTGTTCTTCCTTTGGATTGCCAATTGAAGGGGCAACACTGCGATCCGGTCTGAATAAGCTGATCAAAGAGCATGATCTTCCACCGGTTGTATTTCACAGCTTCCGCCACAGCAGTGTCACCTATAAACTGAAGCTCAATGGTGGAGACATCAAAGCTGTCCAGGGAGACTCTGGACATTCCCAGGCTTCGATGGTTTCTGAAGTGTATTCGCATATCATCGATGACGACAGAAGGAGAAATGCAGAGTTATTTGAAAATGCATTTTATAAAAAGAAGAATCTGAATCCTTCTATGCATGAGGAGGAAGAACCAAAAGAAACAGCTATGCCGGAAGGTGTAGACCAGGAAATGGTGATGAAGGTGTTGAGTAATCCAGAGATGATGTCACTGATCGCCGCCCTTGCGAAAACAATCAAATAATGATAAACTACAGATGCCTATAAAGAGTGCGCGAGAGACAAGCTCGACGACCGCACAGCAACCTGCTTTTGGTAAGGTGCTAAAGCTTGACTGATGGGAATAGTATGTTAGACGCAGACTCCCATTGGTAACGATGGGAGTTAATTTTTTGCATTGATCCTTGCTGCTCTTTTAGGAAATAAAAAAGTAGGAGGCATAAGGAATATGCAAAATGTAACGAAATTATCAAAACTCAAAGGAAAAGTGTATGTGTATCTGAAGGATGAAGTGATTGCGGATAAATTTCTTCGCGACGCAGAAAATGAAGGCTTCACATTTGGTGATGGTGCCAAACCAACTTCACGCCCAGGGAATAATCTTTATGTGGTTAATAAGGACTGGACTATTAGTCATGTGGGAATGATTGGTCATATGGCTTATCAGTCAGCAACAACAGTTGGTGATCAGAGGTTGATCCGGATAGATTATGAACAGTACATTTTGAATTAAATCTATTTTCTATTCAAAAAGGTGATTGAAGATGAAATACACAGAGGTTAAACTGGTTCCCTTAGATTAATAGGCGAAGAGACGTAAGTAAATTCATATTTTCGGAATTAAACAAATCGGAATTTATCTATCCCATTCTCCAAAATCCTTGATATTTCAAGGAAAATCGCGGTTTCAACGCTCCGTTTTCGACTGCTTTCCCTTGTTTTTGCCCTTATCCGGCAAAACAAGGGAAAGCTTTTTCTTTTTACTCACCAACTACCACATCCATCTGATCTTTTCCGAGCGACTGCTACTGGAAATGCCGGATAACAAGATCGCCCCCCGCACTGTGTATTTCGATGAGACAGGGAAACGGGTACGGACGAAGAAAGAAATCACGGGAGAAGATGGAGCGATCCGCAGGGGCTGCACCGTGATTCCCAAAGGGGAAATCTATGAGCATCACATGTTTACGACAAAAGACAACTTTTTCAAGAGCAAAGGCTTTCTGGCAGAAGTAAAGGAACTGCTGACCGGGCAGATTAATCTTCATGTCAGGGAGGAGGAAAAGCTCACCGTATTCGATCAGAATAGCGTATATCTGCCGACAAAGAAGATCGGCAAGAACAATCCTCTGGCAGAGGAAATACGGGCTTATTCCGCACCATCGTGCAGAAAGCAAAGTCGATTTTGGAGCTTCTGATCCGTCAGGCAAAGCTGTCGCCGAAACCGAAGCCCGGTATCGACATGGCAGTATTCAAAGAGATGAAAGAACTTCTGCACCGGCTCAGAAAGTGTGCATCCGAGATCAAGCAGATACAGGACATCGCACAAACTTTCTGCATTGTCATTGACAACTCGGGAATTATTATGGAGCTTTGCTATACCTTGCGCTATAATTTATAGTGACTAATTGTAAGGAGTATAAGTATGCGCTTTCAATCGCTCAATACGAGCGAATGAAAACTTGGTAGATATTTTTCCGCATACATCGAAATCGGTAGATAATTTTCCACACACTTCCGTTTTCGTAGATATGTTTACACACACTAACGACATCAAGGCTATTGTCTCAAGGCATTGTGAGGCAATAGCACTCATAACAAGGAGGAAGGTATTATGAAGAAACGATTAATGAGTATCGTCGTTGCGGCGATTCTTGTTGTTACTCTTGCCGGATGTGCAGGAAAGACTTCTGGGAAAGAAGAGGAAAAAACGCAGACTACTCAGGTACAAGAGAGTCAATCCGAAAAAACAGATGCCATAGAGGCTGACGGGGTCTCGGATATAACAGACCGCTCAACCGGAGAAAAACTGCCTACGCATAACGGCGCAGTAATGCTTTATACCAATACAGAGATCGAGATAGAGAATGAATATCTGCTGGGAAATATATATTCTGAACTTCTGACAGATAGAGCAGTTGACCGCGGCTGGACATACTACTATATCGATTCGCTTAACGATGGTGCTGCGACAATCGATTGGTGTCCCGCTGATGATTATTATACTTCGGTTGTACTGCTTTTCGATTGGACGAACCAGAGCGAGACTCCGGTGGTATTTGCTGAAAATGCATCGGCAGAGATAGTTTTTGACGAAGGCGGAAAGAACAAGGTATATAAAGGAGTATCCTTCCAGTCCAACCCGGGTGTAATTGACGATAAGGGATACGAGAATACGAGAAATGCGACATTCGCAGAACTTAAAAAAGACGATTATTCACGTGTCAGCTTCATCATAGATATCGATAAGGAGTTTCATGATGCCATGGTTGCAGAGGATCCTAAGGAACCGACCTGGGCATACATAAGCCTTCCGAACGGAGATATGTACTGCATGAACCTTCGTACCGAGATGGCCAGATTTGGTTATGACGATTCTGATGATGAGAGTATGATTACAAATAGTATTCACAAAACCATGCAGTCCGCAGTGGGTGCCGAGTATCTGACAGATTTTTTAAAGAGCAGAACTGATTTTATGCAGATAGCGGATCTGGCAGGAATAGATCCCCAAGAGCTTGCCGAAGGATATGCGACCCACTTTGTTATCAAAGTCACGGATATACAATTTGATGATGATACTCATGCAACGGCATACTGCACTGTAACATCACCGGATTTTGTCAGGATGTATGAGAATCTTGATTCCATTGGCGAAGATAAGATGGCAAACATAGACAAGGATAATCTTACAGAGGAAGAATTCTATAAGATATACGGAGACATGCTTACAGAGTATACAACAGACAAGTTCTTCCCGCACATGACACATGACATGGAAATCAGTTACGTATATGATGATGGGTTTAAAATCTGGACACCTGAAGATAAGGAAGCAGTAGTCAACGAGATGAGAATAGCACTTATGAACTTCTAACAGGTATACGATTATTATGAAAAAGTTCATCGCAGCCGATGCGACTAAGTGAATAATTGAAAGGAGTTAAAGTATGCGCTTTGCCGATGTGCTAAAACTGTATCTGGACAAAACGAATTGTACTGCGAAAGAGCTGTCCGCTGCTTCGGGTATATCTGCTTCTGCCCTCAGCAGATACCGTTCCGGGAAGAGGATTCCCGAACAGGAACAGGTTGAAAAGCTGATTTGCGGATTTGTTCAACTGGCAAGTGAGAATGCCCCGGAATTTAATGAAGCAATCATTAGAAATGCTTTTTCAGTGTATACGGAGAGGCCCAAGCTCGACTATCAGACAATCATTAAAAATCTCAATTTTGCAATTGAAACATTGGATATCAGCGTTTCAGGTCTTTCAAGAGCACTGAGTTTTGATTCATCCTATCTGTCAAGAATCCGGGCGGGTCAGCGCAAGCCTGCGGATCTGAATAAGTTTATTACCGAAACAGCAGGGTATATTGCAAGAACAAACTCACCGTTAGCTATTGCAGGTCTTATTGGATGCCCGGTGGAAGAGCTTGTTCTGGTAGGCCGGTGTGCATCAAAGTTGTGCAGCTGGCTAAGTTCCGGAACGATCAGTCAACGTGATTATCTTGGAGAGCTTCTTCATCAACTGGATACGTTCAATATTGAAACGTATATGAGCGGTGCTCTTTTCCCGGAGGCGATCCAAGTTAGGGATTCGGAGACGTTATCTCTTCCGAAATATTATTATGGGTTTGACGAGATGAAAAAGGGCGAACTGGATTTTTTCAGAACAGTAGCCTCTTCCGGAACTAAAGGCACTGTCTGTATGTGCAACAGTATCCCTATCGAAGACTTGAGCGCGGATGCGGCGTATATGAGAGAATGGATGCGCGCTGTTGCAATGATGATTATCAAAGGCGCAGATATTCAAATCATCCATGATGTTGACCGCCCATCCGGTGAAATGCTGCTCGGGCTTATGAGTTGGATCCCACTTTATATGACCGGAAAGGTCACTTCTTTTTATCTGACCGACTCTTCAAGCCACATCTATTGCCATACGGACTATGTATCGGACACAGCTGTTCTCTTTGGGGAATGTATCAGAGGATTTCATAGCGAAGGGAAATACTGCCTGACGCAGAGTGAGACAGATCTTGTTTATTACAAAAAGCGAGCGCAGCGTCTGTTCTCAAAAGCAAAGCCGCTGATGAAGACCTATAGATCAGAAAGCAAAGCCGAATTCTTCAGTTTCGAGGATTCCGAAGTATTGTCAGGTGGAACACGACGCAACATTCTTTCTTCCCTTCCGACCTATACGATTCCGGGAGACACTCTGGAAAGTTTGCTGGAAAACAATTCCTTCGGTGAAAACGATAAGGCAGATGTCAGAAACTATATATCCAGACAAAAGAAAATGGCAGAAACGATTCTTGAAAACGGAACGATATGCGACGAGATTTCCGTACTGAGTGAAGAAGAATTCGGAAAAGAACCGGTTTATTTGTCTCTTTCCGGTATGTTCTCAGAAAAAGACCTGAGATATACGTATCAGGAGTATCTGCAGCATCTTGCAGCGACGAAGCAATTTGCCGCAGATCACACCGGATATGACCTGCATATGGATGCTGTACATGTTTTCAGAAATATTCAGATCCAGATCAATGCGGGGAAATGGGTGATAGTATCAAAGAACAATGCCCCGGCCATTCATTTTGTCATCAAACATCCCAAGATGATCCGTGCTTTTGAAGACTTTTGCAGACCATTGATGGAACAGTAAACAGCTTTGTATATATCTCGCAGAAAAGGAGTAATAAAAATGATCGGAAGACAGGTTATCAAAACTAATCGTGCGTTTACACTTGAGGAACTGGAGCAGTTCATGCAGGAAAACTGGGACAAGGAGCAGTACAACCATTTCGTCATCGGACGCCCGACGGCGGCATCTATTGAGAAATACATCCTGCTGCCGGCAACAGCCCGTTTCATGGTGATCGCCTATCCCAGAAAAGCCGGCGGGTTATTCAATAAAGACAACAAAGTTATTCTTGCTGTGTGTGACACACCTAAAGGCGCGGAGCAGGACATTTTCCGCTCCATTCATTCGCATAATGTTTTCTTTGGCGCGTGGAAGATCAAAACTACGATGTCCATGGAAGCAGAACGCAAAGGCCCGGCAGAAGAAATCCTTCAAAAATATGCTTCATATATGAAGCAACTTCTTGATCGTGCCGGTTATACCAAGTAAGGATGGTGGTGATGGGATGACATGAGAATATATCATACCGGATGCCACCCTCCGGATCAAAGATGGCACAAGCTCTCCTTACCGTGTGGGAGAGCCGATAAACCGACCACACGGAATAAATCGGCTGATGCCGAAAAATCAAGGAGGAATGCAATATGAGAAAGAGAATCCTTAGTCTGCTTCTCTGCATCGTGCTGTGTCTGTCGGTGCTTCCGATGAGCGCGTTTGCGGCAGCAAAACTGGAGACACCGAGTAATCTTCACTGGGACGGTTCGAAGGCACTTTGGGACAAAGTTGAAAATGCAAGTAACGATTATCGAGTGACCTTATATAAGAATGGAACTGAACTTTTCCACGGTTTGGCCGGTCATAACTACGGAAGACAGTTTGATACGT
>Ga0129308_1001378_pt1 | contig 25747 bp, 24 predicted proteins | sample L827metagenome_FD_94440 | JGI IMG/M metagenome (GOLD analysis project Ga0129308, IMG submission 94440) | Ring-tailed lemur group fecal microbial communities from Wisconsin, USA - L827 metagenome | ecosystem: Host-associated > Mammals > Digestive system > Large intestine > Fecal | place: USA...
ACTGCAACTAATTTAGTCTGCTTTCTCATAATTAATGCACTCTCCTTTTTTCTTTTTGAAATACTGTCTTTTTTCGAAATTCCTAACTGCATTACGAGGTCATTATACTTCGGATAAGGAAAACTATGGAATGCTTCGGATAGACCGATAGATGTGGTTTGGAATTTACATTTGAAATATACATGAAGGTGAATAAAAATCCCCTGTTCTGGATTCTGACTATTAAAAATATGTTCATCCAAAACAGGGGTAAGATTCAAAAATAAAATGATAAAAGAAAACAAAATATAAATAAGAGTAAAAAGGAGAAGCAGGGATGTTTTCTCCCAACAGGAAACTGTCCATTGCTGTGCATCACTGCGGATCTGTATTGAATTTTCCCATTAATTCTGTCAGGCGGCAGATACAGGTGTCCATGTCAGATAATTCCTCCTGTGTATAGGAACGAAGGCCGTGAAGCGTGGCTTCCAGCATTTCACATTTTAAGCAATCCATCATTTCGCGCCCTGCATCACAGATTCGGATATAGACACGCCGGCGGTTGGTTTTGTCGTGGATTCGTTCAACCAGTCCCTTTTCCTCTAATACATTAATCATCTTGGAAAGCTGCTGTTTCGTAATCTGGAGCTTTTCGGCCAGTTCAGACATGGTATAATCTTCCTCTGCCCAGCTATCCAGTGCAACTAATGCAAAAAAAGGAAGGGAACTGACCTTTAGGTTACTGCTGTTCTGGTACTGACATTTGGATAAGGTCAGGAAGGCAACCGCAAACTCTAAAAAATGAATGCCGACCGTTTGAAGGTCTGTCTTATCTTTGTGGGCAGGTGACATCTCCCTGTCGACAGATTTTACTGTATAGGAGTCTGACGCTGTCTGTTCTGACATTGTCTGTTCTGGGGGTGTCTGTACTGCAGCCGGAACAGATGAGTTCTGTTCTGGCGTATCTGGCTCCTCAGATACATTGACAGTATGTAACGTATCAGAGGCAGCGTGGAATGCATCGGAAGAGGCGATGTCCGACACGATGTCCTCATCGATTTTACTGGTGATGGCAGGAGCAGAATCTTCTGCCGGCTCAGAGGTTTCTGTCTGCCCGGAGTCCTTTACCTGAACAGTCGATACATTGGCGGCAGGTGTTTCAGGTTTGATATCTGATTCGAGGGATTGGATGTCTGATATCTCTATTTCTGATTCTGAAGCCTCGGGTAACTGGTCTTCTGGCATCGCAGGTAAAAAACGGGCAGAGGTATTCTCGGAAGAGATGCTTTGCAGCCTGGTGCTCTCAAATGAGCCATTTTTGGCAGAAGTCTTTTCTTTTTGCATAGCCATTGCTTTGGCCGCGTTTATAATAGATTCTAATGTGCTCATTTCACCGCGTTTCATGACAGCACCTCCATTGTTTATGATAAATCAGATAAAGATTGCGGATACTATTCTTATTCCCGATGATTCGGTAAAAGGTTTTTTGCTTTTTACGCAGTTTCAGGAATAAAAACTTCGTTATTTCCTTTTTCATCCTAGCATAATCTGTTTGATAAGTCAATAATTATAAAAAGTAAATAAATATTTACTATAAAATATTGACAAAAATAAATATTGGGCGTATATATGAAGAGAACAGGAAATAAGAAAAAAATGACGGAGAATAATACAAAACCCGCTCATTTTTTCTTTTCCGACGGAGACTTATGAAAGGAAAGGTAAATAGAAACATATGAAAGAGAAAGATTACGGCAATAAGCCGCCAAGAAAATCGTTTCTTTATTATTATGGCTTGGTGATGCTGATTATCATGCTGATGAATATTTTTGTTTTTCCATCGGTCATGGATCGGACACAGGAGGTTCGTTATGATCAGTTTGAGGAAGAACTGCAGAAGAAAAATGTAGATGAGGTCTATGTGACCACAAATAATGAGATTATTTATACGCTGAAGGACAGTAAGTGGAATATCAATTACAAGACAGGCGAACTGCCCGGGGCAAATCTGTATGAGATGCTGACGGAAGCAGGAGTGGAGCGCTACAGTGCAGAGATTCCGACGCAGGCCTCCCCTCTTTTAAATTTTCTTTTGACCTGGATTCTTCCGTTGGTTCTGTTTGTGGGAATCGGGCAGGCATTCAGCCGCTCCATGATGAAGCGGATGGGCGGTGGGAATGCGATGACCTTCGGAAAATCCAATGCCAAGATTTATGCAGAGTCTGAAACGGGGAAAACCTTTGCCGATGTGGCAGGTCAGGAGGAAGCCAAGGAAGCGCTTCAGGAAATTGTGGATTTTCTTCATAATCCGCAGAAATATGCAGAGATCGGAGCGACTCTTCCGAAGGGCGCTTTGCTTGTAGGACCTCCCGGTACAGGTAAAACATTATTGGCGAAAGCAGTAGCCGGAGAGGCACATGTTCCGTTTTTTTCTATTTCGGGTTCTGAATTCGTTGAGATGTTTGTAGGCATGGGTGCAGCTAAGGTACGGGATCTGTTTAAGCAGGCGAATGAAAAGGCGCCGTGTATTGTTTTTATTGATGAAATTGATACCATCGGCAAGAAGCGTGACGGCGGCGGTGTGGGCGGAAATGATGAGAGAGAGCAGACGCTGAACCAGCTGCTGACAGAGATGGACGGCTTTGACGGACGAAAGGGCGTTGTAATTCTGGCGGCCACGAACCGTCCGGAGTCTCTGGATAAAGCGCTGCTGCGTCCGGGCCGGTTTGACAGACGAATCCCGGTGGAGCTTCCGGATCTGAAGGGAAGAGAAGCGATTTTAAAAGTACATGCACGCCAGGTAAAGATGGACGAGACCGTAAACTATCATGAGATAGCCAGAGCTACCAGCGGTGCCAGCGGTGCGGAGCTTGCAAATATTGTGAATGAGGCGGCGCTCCGTGCGGTTCGTATGGGACGGAAAACGGTATCGCAGCAGGATCTGGAGGAGAGTGTGGAGACGGTGATTGCCGGTTACCAGAGAAAGGATGCCGGGGTATCGGCTGATGAAAAACGGATTGTATCCTACCATGAAATCGGACATGCTCTGGTGGCTGCTCTTCAGAGCCATTCGGCACCGGTTCATAAGATTACCATTATTCCGCGAACCTCGGGCGCTCTCGGTTATACCATGCAGGTGGAAGCAGACGAGCGGTTTCTGATGAGCCGCGAGGAGGCATTTAACAAGATTGTAACCCTGACCGGAGGAAGGGCGGCAGAAGAATTGATTTTCCATTCCATTACCACAGGCGCTTCGAATGATATTGAGCAGGCGACAAAACTTGCGAGAGCGATGGTAACGCGGTACGGAATGAGCGAGCAGTTCGGAATGGTAGCGCTGGAGACTGTGAATAATGCCTATCTGGGCGGAGACGCTTCTCTGGCCTGCTCTGCGGAAACGGCGGCCAAAATAGATGATGAAGTCATCGCATTAGTCAAAGAGGCGTATGCCAAAGCGAAAGAGATTTTAAGCGGCCATGAGGAAAAGCTGCATCAATTGGCAGAGCATCTTTTGGAAAAGGAGACCATTACAGGAGAGGAATTTATGGAAATATTGAAAAACGCATAAATTTCCGGGAAACGTCTTGCAAAATCAGGCAGAAAATGTAATAATTGTTTCGTTATCGACATATAAGGATCGAAATGAGGAGGAAACGAAATGAAAAAAGCATTGAGCATTGTTCTGAGTGCAGCGATGGCCCTTTCCCTGTGTGCGGGTTGTTCTTCATCTGCACCGGAGACCACAGCCGCTGCGAACGAGACCGCAGCAGAGGCAGCCGGAAATGAAGCTGGTGAGGCAGCAGAGGGCGAGGCAGCAGAGGGTGTGATGCCTGCAGTAGCAAAGGAAGACTTAAAGGTAGGCGTCATCCATATCGGAAACCCGGCAGACGGTTCCGGTTACAGCTATGCACATGATCTGGGAATCGTGGCAATGCAGGAGGCAGTAGGCCTGGATGACAGCCAGATTATCAGAAAGAATAATGTTGCCGATGACGATCAGACAGCAATTGAGACTGCTATGAGAGAATGCGTAGAGGAAGGCTGCCAGATTATTTTTGCCACCAGCTGGGGATATATGGATGCGTGTGAGGCGCTGGCCGATGAGTTCCCGGAGGTCATTTTCTCCCACGGTACAGGCTACAAGAGCAACGGTAAGAACTTTAACAATTATTTCGGAAGAATTTATCAGTCCAGATATTTATCCGGTATCGCAGCAGGCCTTAAGACAGAGACCAATAAGATTGGTTATGTCGGCGCATGGGGCAAGGATAACGCAGAGGTTACCGGAGGCTGCAACGCATTTGCCATGGGTGTATACGCAGTAAACCCGGATGCAACGGTTTATATCAAGACAACCAACAGCTGGTATGATCCGGAAGGCGAGAAGCAGGCAGCAGTTGCTTTAATCAATGAGGGCTGTGATGTAATCGGACAGCACTGTGATACCCCGAACCCGCAGCTGGCAGCTGAGGAAGCCGGTGTATTCGGCGTTGGCTACAATTCTGACATGAGCAAGGATGCACCGAAGGCAGTGCTTACCTCTACTGTATGGAACTGGGGCGCTTACTACACCACTGCAGTACAGAGCCTGATAGACGGAACCTGGACCGGAGAGAATTACTTCGGCGGACTGAAAGAGGGCCTTGTGGATCTTGCTCCGATTTCTGATCTTTGTGCAGAAGGAACTGTAGAGAAGATCGAAGAAGAGAGAGCTAAGATTGTTTCCGGTGAATGGGATGTATTTGACGGTGTGATCGAGTGCAATGACGGAACCACTGTCGGCACAGAGGGCGAGCCGATGTCTGATGCAGACATTACAGGAAACATTCATTGGTATTTCAAGAATGTAGTTGAAAAATAATTAAACCGATACCGCCAGAGAAGGCTGAGAGGCAAGAGATGCCGTTTAGATGGTGAATGACAGAAATTATTCCCCTTTACACGGCATCTCTTTTTCTTACACAGGAAATTTTTGAGGTGACGATATGACAGAGCAGTATGCCATTGAGTGCAGACAGATTACGAAGGTATTCGGCAGCGTAATCGCCAACGATAAGATTAATTTAACCGTAAAGTATGGAGAAATTATGGCGCTTCTGGGTGAAAACGGATCCGGAAAAACCACGCTGATGAACATGCTTTCCGGCATTTACCATCCCGATTCCGGTTCCATTCTGGTGGGAGGAAAGGAAGTGTCCATCAACTCTCCGGTCGATTCCAGAAATCTGGGAATCGGTATGATTCATCAGCATTTTAAACTGGTGGATGTGTTCAGCGCCATGGAGAACATTGTCCTGGGAACCGGCGGCAAACGCCTGGGGAAAAAGGCATTGAAGGAAAAAATAGAGCAGCTGAGCCATTCCTTTGGGCTTGAAATTGAACCTGAAAAGAAAATTTATGATATGTCCGTCAGTGAAAAGCAGACGGTTGAGATTCTGAAGGTATTATATAGAGGGGCTCAGATTCTGATTTTGGACGAGCCGACAGCGGTTCTGACACCGCAGGAGACGGACAAGCTGTTTGCCATTCTCCGGAAAATGAGGGAACAGGGCTGCGCCATTATTATCATTACCCATAAGCTTCATGAGGTGCTGTCCATCAGTGATCGGGTGACGATCCTGAGAAAGGGTCAGAGTATTGATACAGTCATGACGAAGGACTGCAATGAGAAGCAGCTGACAGAGCTGATGGTGGGGCGTCCGGTGAGCTTAAATATCGAGCGTCCGGAGATAGCGGAAAAGAATACGATCTTAAAGGTTGTGGATCTGACGGTAGAAAAGAGCGACGGGACGGTGGCTCTGGATGATATTTCCTTTGAGATCAAGACAGGGGAAATCCTGGGTGTAGCCGGTGTGGCAGGCAGCGGCCAGAAGGAGCTCTGCGAGACTCTGACAGGGCTGATGCCGGCGAAAAAGGGCGCGATTCTCTACCATAAAGAGAATGTGCTGGGGAAAACACCGTCGGAGATCATCAGGCTGGGCATCAGCATGAGCTTTGTTCCGGAGGATCGTCTCGGTATGGGGCTGGTAGCTTCCATGGGCATGGTGGACAATATGCTGTTAAAATCCTATACAGAGGCCAAGGGACCTTTTGTAGAGAGGGAGCCGGCCAGAGAACTGGCTGAAAAGCTGATTGACAAGCTGGGAATCGTAACACCGGGTGTGGATACGCCGGTCCGTCTGATGTCAGGCGGAAATGTGCAGAAGGTACTTCTGGGCAGAGAGATTGAGTCGAATCCCCAGGTTTTGATTACCGCTTATCCGGTCCGCGGACTTGACATCAATTCCTCCTATATGATTTATGATCTGCTGAATGAACAGAAGAAAAAGGGAGTCGCTGTGGTGTATATCGGTGAGGATCTGGATGTGCTTTTAGAGCTTTCGGACCGAATCATGGTGCTCTGCCATGGAAAGGTAACCGGTGTAGTGGACGCTAAAACCGTGACGAAGGAACAGATCGGTCTTATGATGACCGGTGCCGGGAAGGAGGAGAGAGTATGAAAGAGCCGCTGATCCGAGTAGTAAAAAAGGCGGAGCTGGGCAGCAGAGAGATTTTTATTCTGCGGCTGGAAGCAATTTTTCTGGCTTTAGTTGCCGGAGGACTTTTTATTCTCCTGATTGGCCAGAATCCGTTTGTGATTTATAAGACGATTATTACAGGCGCCCTGCGCAGTGAAATGGCGATTCAGGCAACCGTAAAGATTGCGATTCCTCTTCTGATTGCCTCCCTGGGCGTGACATTGGCTTTTAAAATGCGCTTCTGGAATATCGGAGCCGAGGGACAGATTATTATGGGCGGCATTTTTGCTTCCTATTTTGCCCTGTTTCATGCTGGATGGAACCACTGGCTACTGGTTATTGTCATGTTTTTGGCCGGGGCATTGGGCGGAGGCCTGTGGGGCCTGATTCCTGCCTGGTTTAAAACGAAGTACGATACCAACGAGACTTTGTTTACGCTGATGTTAAATTATATTGCTTTGAATGTGATTGTATTTCTGCGGGAGGGGCCGTGGCGTGATCCGGGTTCTCAGGGATATGCAAAGATTGCCCGGTTCGATAAAAATGCTGCGCTGGATAAGGTACTTGGCATTCAGTTTGGCTGGGTGATTGCACTGGCTCTGCTGGTGCTGGTCTGGATTTATTTAAACCGATCCAAACAGGGATATGAGATCGGCGTAGTCGGAGAAAGCCAGGAGACGGCCCGTTATGCGGGAATGAATGTAAAGAAGGTTGTGCTTCGGACCATGTTTTTATCGGGCGCGGTCTGCGGAATCGGCGGTATGGTACAGGCGTGCGGGTCGGATGTGACCCTGACTACCGCGGTTGCGGGAGGCGTCGGCTTTACAGCCATCATTGTGGCGTGGCTGGCACAGTTAAATCCGCCTGCTATTTTTATTGTGACGATTCTTTTCAGCATTCTGGAAAAGGGAAGCAGTGTGGTACAGTCTTCCTTCGGACTTTCTTCGGATTGTGCGGATGTGCTGCAGGGAATTATCCTTTTCTTTATTTTGGGATGTGAACTGTTTATCCGTTATAAGTTTGTGTTCAGAGGCAAAGGAGGTGCCGGTGTATGAGCAGTGAAATCATAGTAAAATTTCTGGTGGCCGCTGTGCTGGCCGGTACGCCGTTTCTGTTCGGTACGGTCGGGGAAATTTTGAGTGAAAAGGTGGGTCACCTGAACCTGGGTGTGGAAGGTATGATGTCCATCGGTGCCTGTGCCGGATTTATGGCTGGCTATATAAGCGACAGCTTTGTGATTGCGATTCTGGCAGCAGCGGCGGCGGGAATGGCGGTAGCGCTGATTTACGGCGTTTTGACGGTTACCTTTATGGCCAATCAGAATGTAACGGGACTTACCATGACGATCTTTGGCGTGGGTCTTTCTAATTTTATCGGTGTATTTATGCTGGAACGTTCCGAAAGCGGAACCCTTAAGCTTCCGGAGCATATTACGGCGCAGATGCGGAATGTAAATATTCCGGGTCTTAGTGACATTCCGGTGGTGGGAGAGCTTTTATTTTCCTATAATCCTTTTGTGTATATGGGATTGGTGATTGCGGTTTTAGCCAGCATCTATCTCTATAAGACACAGATTGGCTTGAATGTACAGGCCATCGGTGAAAATCCGGCTGCGGCCGATGCGGCGGGTATCGAAGTAACCAAATGGCGCTACATCAATATTTTACTGTCCGGCGCCATTTGCGGAATCGGCGGTGCTTACTGTTCCATGATTATTAACAGCGGTGTATGGCTGCGTGACAGCGTGGGCGGTTTGGGCTGGATTTCTGTGGCATTGGTTATCTTCGCTTCCTGGAAGCCGATCAATGTCATTTACGGATCCTTTATTTTCGGGGCCCTTCGGGTGCTGAAATATTATGTGCCGAAAAATACGTATGCAATTCCGACCGCGTTTTTTGATGCGCTGCCGTTCCTGATTACGGCGCTGGTGCTGGTGGCTGCATCTATGCGGAAGAATAAGGGCGGCCATATTCCGGCGCATCTGGGTGTGAATTATTTCCGAGAGGAGCGATAGGAAAGACGGCGTTTCCGGCCTGTTGCGAATTGGGGTACTGCAGAAAAATGGTGAAAACCGGTTCTGCGGTACCCTTTTATATTGTTTTTATTGTATTCATTTCTTGTGTGCGATCGGGAAGAATGTGAAGAATGTGATGCCATATAGTATGCCATATGGATGGGCGGATGGGAAAAAGAAAAAAACGAACAAATGTTTGCAAAAGCGGAGTAAGTGTGGTATACTAAGTAGACTTTAAGAAAGCTTTAAAAGGACTCTAAGAAGATAGACTTAGGTAACTGGAAAAATACTTAAAGAGAAAAATAAATTCCGCTTTTTAAGCGGCAGAAGGTACGGTAAAAGAACACAGAAATTTAATTATAGATGATTTAGGAGTGAATAAAATGCCAAAGCAGTATATCAAGATACGCGGTGCCAATGAGCACAATCTGAAAAATGTTTCTCTCGATATTCCGAGAAATGAGCTGGTGGTACTGACCGGTCTGTCCGGCTCCGGTAAGTCTTCGCTGGCATTTGATACGATTTATGCAGAGGGACAGAGGCGCTATATGGAGTCCCTTTCTTCCTATGCGAGGCAGTTCCTGGGACAGATGGAAAAACCGGAGGTGGAGAGTATTGAAGGATTGTCCCCGGCCATTTCCATTGATCAGAAATCTACCAACCGGAATCCGAGATCCACGGTGGGAACTGTGACGGAAATCTATGACTACATGCGCCTTCTTTATGCCAGAATCGGTATTCCTCACTGTCCGAAATGCGGACGGGAGATTCGGAAGCAGACGGTGGATCAGATGGTGGATCAGATCATGGCCCTGCCGGAACGGAGCAGGATCCAGCTTTTGGCTCCTATGGTGCGGGGAAGAAAGGGCCGTCATGAGAAGGTGCTGGAGCAGGCGAAAAAGAGCGGTTATGTCCGGGTGCGGATTGACGGAAATCTTTATGAATTGAATGAGTCCATTTCTCTGGATAAGAATATTAAGCATAATATTGAGATCGTGGTGGATCGAATCGTGGTAAAAGAAGGAATTGAGAAGCGTCTTTCCGATTCTATTGAGACGGTGATGGGATTGACCAATGGCTTGATGATGGTAGATGTTTTCGGAAAAGAGAATCTTACCTTCAGCCAGAATTTTTCCTGTCCGGACTGCGGAGTCAGTGTGGACGAGGTGGAGCCGAGAAGCTTTTCCTTTAACAACCCCTTTGGTGCCTGCCCGGACTGCTTCGGACTGGGATATAAGATGGAATTTGATGAGGATCTGATGATACCGGATAAGAGCTTAAGTATCAGCCAGGGCGCGATTACGGCTATGGGCTGGCAGTCCTGTACGGATAAGGGGAGCTTTACCGGAGCGATTCTTGCTGCTCTGGCTGAGGAGTATCATTTTGATTTGGATACTCCGTTCCGGGACTATCCAAAGGAAATTCATGATATCCTGATTTATGGAACGAACGGAAAGATTGTGAAGGTGCGTTACAAAGGCCAGAGAGGCGAGGGGATTTATGACATTGCCTTTGAGGGCCTGATTCAGAGCATGAACCGCAAGTACCGGGAGACCTTTTCCGATACCATGAAGGCGGAGTATGAGACCTTTATGCGGATTACCCCCTGCGGAACGTGTAAAGGGCAGAGACTGAAAAAGGAGTCTCTGGCTGTTACAGTGGGCGGTAAAAATATTTTCGAAGCGACGGATATGTCTATTGTGAAATTCCGCGACTTTATGGATGGGCTGACGCTGTCGCCCATGCAGGAGGCTATCGGGGCTCCTATTTTGAAAGAAGTCCGCGCGCGTGTGTCTTTCTTGATTAATGTCGGTTTGGAGTACCTGTCACTTTCCCGGGGGACAGGTACCCTGTCGGGCGGTGAGGCTCAGAGAATCCGTTTGGCGACCCAGATTGGTTCCGGACTGGTGGGTGTGGCCTATATTTTGGATGAACCGAGCATCGGACTGCACCAGCGGGATAATGATAAGCTTTTGCAGACCCTGATGCATCTTAGAGATTTGGGGAATTCCGTGTTGGTGGTGGAGCATGATGAGGATACTATGCGGGCAGCGGACTGCATTGTGGATATCGGCCCCGGAGCCGGAGAACATGGCGGCCAGGTGGTGGCTGTGGGAACGGCAGAGGAGATCATGAACTGCGAGGAGTCCATCACAGGTGCATATTTGAGCGGACGGGTGAAGATTCCGGTACCGGGAGAACGCAGAGTTTCCACCGGCTGGATTAGAGTGCTGGGTGCCGCAGAAAACAACCTGAAGAATATCAATGTGGATTTCCCGCTTGGTGTTATGACCTGCGTAACCGGCGTGTCCGGTTCCGGAAAGAGCTCTCTTGTGAATGAGATTTTGTATAAATCTCTGGCAAAGAAGCTGAACCGCGCTCATACGATTCCGGGAAAACATAAGGGGATCGAGGGAGTAGAGCAGCTGGACAAGGTGATTGCCATTGATCAGTCTCCGATTGGCCGGACTCCGCGCTCTAATCCTGCGACGTATACCGGTGCGTTTGATCTGATTCGGGATCTTTTTGCCTCCTCTACAGATGCTAAGGCAAAGGGATATAATAAAGGGCGTTTCAGCTTTAACAAAAAAGGCGGACGGTGTGAAGCATGTGCCGGAGACGGTATTATCAAGATAGAGATGCATTTCCTGCCGGATATTTATGTGCCTTGTGAGGTCTGCGGCGGAAAGAGGTACAACCGGGATACTCTGGAGGTTAAATACAAAGGAAAGAGTATTTATGATGTGCTCAATATGACGGTGGAAGAGGCGCTGAAGTTTTTTGAGAATATCCCATCAATTTATCGGAAGATTGAGACACTGTATGATGTGGGACTTTCCTATATCCGTCTTGGTCAGCCGTCTACGGAGCTGTCCGGCGGCGAGGCTCAGCGTATTAAGCTGGCGACAGAGCTGAGTAAGCGGGGAACCGGAAAGACGATCTACATTTTGGATGAACCGACGACAGGCCTTCATTTTGCGGATGTGCATAAACTGATTGAAATTCTGCGCAGATTGTCTGACGGCGGAAATACGGTAGTAGTGATTGAACACAACCTGGATGTAATCAAAACGGCGGACTATATCATTGATATCGGACCGGAGGGCGGAGACCGCGGCGGCACGGTAATTGCCAAGGGAACACCGGAAGAGGTAGCGGCAAATCCGGAATCTTATACAGGACAGTACGTGAAGCGGTATTTGGAAAATCAGGACCTTACAGAATAATAAAATGCCTGTGACTGGCTGATGGGTTAGCATGGGGAGATGTCTATAATTAGAAATGGCCTATAATTGGGAAATGGCTGTAATGAGCTAATTATCCGTAATCGGGTAATTCCCCTAATGAGCAATCAATTATTAATGGATAATATCTGCGATGGATGAATTTTCTGCAGGAAGCTTATGAACTGTTACAAGAAATATTTATGGTGCAGATGGGCGGGGAGAAGTGATATGAAAAGAGGAATGATGGGTCTGCTGGCAGCAGCCGGCATGTTGGGGATTCTGGTGTCAGGCTGTGGACAAAAGGCGGCAGAAAACAAGAAAATTGTGGATACAGAGCTTGCGGAAGCTGTGGAAACGGCCGGTGAACTGCAGGCTAGGGCGGGGACTCCGGAAAACAATGAAGAAGATAAAAACGGACCGAATGGGGACAATGGCAGGGAATCCTCGGAGCAATCCATTGGTGATTTTACGGAACAATCCAACGGTACTGCTGCGGAGCAATCCGAGCGCAGTTTAACGGAAAATTCCATCAGCACCTTAGACAATACGGTTTTATCGATAGAGGATGACAAAGCCGGCCGAACTGATTCGATTGGTTTACGGGACTGGTCCGGGACAGAGGCAAATCCGGAGATTGTTTTGATGGAAAATCCGTCTTGGGAATATTATTTCTGTAAGGGGGAAGAGAACTCTGTGGCTTCGCCAGAACCGGTGAAACTGGTAAAGCTTACAGAATATGCCAATCAGATTACAGATACGGAAAAGTGGTTTACAGATCATGGACTTACGCTGGAACCGGAAGAATCAGGGGAAGAAAAAGGAGAAGAACAGGAACGCTTCAGGAGCCGGGTTTTGCCGGGAACGGACGGAAACGAGGCCTATTGCATTCAGGTGACGGATACGAAGAGCGGAGCGGTCTGCATATTTAATTTCGAACAATATCAGTACGCCGATGATTTTAAGCCGCAGGATCGTGATTTTGTCAAACAGCGTATCCGGTATGTTCAGATAAAAGACGGAATCATGTATGTTTCCATAGGACATCTCACCTATGCGGAGTCTTCGCCTCATAATGCATATATGCTGGCAGTGAATCTGCCGGAGAAAAAGCTTCTGTGGAAAAGTCAGCCTCTGGTCAGCAATGCCAGAAATTTTGTGATTTTGGAAGATGTAATTCTCTGTGGATATGGTTTTACAGCAGAGCCGGATTATATCTATCAGCTGGATCTGGCCTCTGGGAAGGTAATCGACAGGATGCCGCTTCAGTCAATGGCGGATTACCTGATTCTGAAGGACTCGGTGCTTTATGTGCGTACTTATAATACGGACTATACATTTGAGGTGAAGTAGGGGAAGAGCAGAATTTCAGAAACAGATAAGACATGTGGAAAAGGCCGATTTTGCGGCGCACGGATGAAAAAAATTCGGATATATGAAAAATATCCGGAAAAGGTTGTTTTTCTGAAGAAATTAGAAGAAAAAACGACTTGTTATTATTTCGTTATTATTTTATAATAAGTAATACGCTGGCGGATATGGCAGCTTCTTTGTTTTTGATAAAACAAAGAAAGGGCGGAAAGCGATGCTTAAGAGAGATGGAAAAACGAAGGCAGAAGCGAAGCACCGAAACCTGCATGAGAAGCTCAGCGACAGATTTTATTTTAATTCAACAAGAAACCATATTACTAACGGAAACACGCAGGAGGAATACTTGTGGAAAAGGAAATGATTATCGTATTGGACTTTGGCGGCCAGTATAATCAGCTGATTGCCAGAAGAGTAAGAGAATGTAATGTGTATTGTGAAGTGCATCCCTACAGTATGCCGCTGGAAAAAATTAAGGAAATGAATCCCAAGGGAATCATTTTTACAGGCGGTCCCAACAGCGTTTATAAAGAAGAGTCTCCAAGATGCTCAAAGGAAATTTTCGATCTGGGTATTCCTGTTTTAGGTATCTGCTACGGCGCACAGCTGATGGCATATCTGCTGGATGGCAAGGTTGAGACAGCTCCGGTCAGTGAATACGGCAAGACTGAGGTGGAAGTAGATCCGACTTCTAAACTTTATGAGGGAGTATCTCCCAAAACAATCTGCTGGATGAGCCACACAGACTATATTTCCGAGATGCCGGAAGGCTTCCGCGTGACCAGCCATACTCCGGTCTGCCCGATTGCCGGTATGGAGAATGAGGAGAAAGGCTGGTATGGAATCCAGGCCCATCCTGAAGTTCTGCATACCGTAGAAGGCACCAAGATGCTTTCCAATTTCGTATATAATATCTGCCACTGCTCCGGTGATTGGAAGATGGATGCTTTCGTAGAGAATTCTATTCAGTCCATCCGTGATAAAGTTGGCAATGGACGCGCTTTACTGGCATTGTCCGGCGGCGTAGATTCTTCTGTGGCCGGCGTTCTGATGGCAAAAGCCATTGGCGATCAGTTGACCTGCGTGTTTGTAGATCATGGTCTGCTTCGTAAAAACGAGGGTGATGAGGTGGAGGCTGTATTTGGTCCCGATGGCCCATATAAGCTGAATTTCATCCGCGTTAATGCACAGGAGCGTTTCTATAAAAAACTGGCCGGTGTAACCGAACCGGAACAGAAGAGAAAGATTATCGGTGAAGAATTTATCCGTGTATTCGAGGAAGAGGCAAAGAAAATCGGCGCTGTAGATTTCTTCGTACAGGGAACCATTTATCCGGACGTTATTGAATCCGGTTTAGGAAAATCCGCAGTTATCAAGTCCCATCACAATGTAGGCGGTCTGCCCGAGCATGTGGACTTTAAGGAGATCATCGAACCGCTTCGGATGCTCTTTAAGGATGAGGTAAGAAAAGCCGGTCTGGAGCTTGGTATTCCGGAGAAGCTGGTTTACCGTCAGCCGTTCCCGGGCCCGGGACTTGGCGTTCGTATCATTGGTGAGGTAACACCGGAAAAGGTACGGATTGTACAGGATGCTGATGCAATCTACCGCGAGGAGATCGATAAGGCCGGCATCGCAAAGGATTTAGGCCAGTATTTTGCAGCAATCACCAATATGAGATCCGTTGGATGCATGGGCGATGTGAGAACGTATGATTATGCGATTGCATTGAGAGCCGTGCTGACATCCGATTTCATGACAGCAGAGGCTGCACAGTTGCCGTGGGAAGTGTTGGGGAAAGTGACCAGCAGGATTGTGAATGAAGTGAAGGGCGTGAACCGCGTACTGTATGACTGCACGGGGAAACCGCCGGCTACGATTGAGTTTGAGTAACGGACGAAACGCCGGAGATGCTGATAAAATGGGCATTTCCGGCGTTGCTTTATGGCGTTTGGCTCTAAAATGGCTCTATTTTATTGTGGGAATACTTTAACAGATATTCCAGTGCTTCCTTTTTTCACAATCATATTATCATCAAGCAGATGATTTTTAATTTCTTCCATATCGCTCTCGAATGACTGGTAGGCTTCGTCCTGTTGGTCTTCTGTAAAATTGTATTTGTTATTCTCTATATTTTCCTGTAATTGCTTTGCTTTCAAATAAGTGCATAATTTTTTGTTGAGTGCCGGGTGGGAAAAGGAAATCTTTAAAGTGGCAGGAATATAGTTGCCATTTTCGTCTTTTTCTGCTTCAAAGTTCATACCTACCTGCTCGTCCATTTTGAATAGCAGGGACAGCACATCTGATACTGTTTCTATATCAAAATCCATGAAAATATTGATGCTGATGCCTAACGCATTTGCAATCTTTAGTAACTGGTCGGGTTTGGGATTGCGTATGCCATATTCATATTTCTTTATGGTGGCAGGGTTAATGCCGGATAACTGTCCCAACATTTCTTGTGATATACCACGCATATTTCTAAAGTATTTTATTTTCTCTCCGGTTGTCATGCCGATACCTCCATAATCTCTTGATAGTTCAATTCTATCACAATGGAACACATTTGTGTATAAAAATTTAAAATAAATGCTTGACGTTCACAAAAGTGTACTATATAATATGATTATAAGGACACAAAAGTGTACCAAAAAAACAATAAGAGAAAGGATAGGACAATATGGAGAAAACGAAAAAAATGTATGTAACAGCAGAGGAAGCGGCAGAAATGCTTGGTGTGTCAACGGGCTATGCCTACAAGATTATTCGGGGACTGAATGAAGAATTGAAAGCAAAAGGTTATCGGACGATCTGCGGCAAGGTTCCGACAAAATACTTTGAGGAAAAATTCTACGGTCTGACCGTAGCTATGTAGGAGAGGAGGGCTTTTATGTCGGCAACGAGAGACGGAAAAATGTGGCGTTGCCAGTTTTACTATAAGGATTGGCAGGGCGTGAGCCACAAGAAAAACAAGAGAGGTTTCAAAACAAAGGCGGAAGCGGAGCAATGGGAGCGGGATTTCCTGCAACAACAGCAGAAAGATTTGAATATCAATTTTGAGAATTTCGTTCAAATTTACTATGAGGATATGGAACACCGTCTGCGTGAAAATACCATGCGGACAAAGAAATTCATTATTGATTTGAAAATCATTCCGTATTTCAAGAAAAAGAGCATAAGCGAGATTAAGGCTTCCGACATTCGGGCATGGCAAAATGCTCTGATGAAAAAAGGTTATTCTCAAACGTATTTGAAAACAGTCAATAATCAGTTATCAGCGATTTTCAACTATGCGGTTCGGTACTATGACTTGAAAGACAATCCTTGCCGGAAAGCCGGGAGCATTGGAAAAAGTCATGCCGGAGAAAAGGAATTTTGGACAAAACAGGAGTTCAAACAGTTTCTCGTGACCGTAGAGGATAAGCCGGAGACAAAAATGGCGTTCCTGCTCCTCTACTGGACGGGCATGAGAATAGGGGAATTGCTGGCGTTGACTTACAATGATATTGATTTGGAAAAGCGAACAATTTCAATCAATAAATCCTATCAGCGTTTGGACGGGAGAGATATTATCACGCCGCCGAAAACGCCTAAGAGTAAACGGACTGTGACGATACCGCCATTTCTTGCAGAAGAATTGCGGGAGTATATCTCCCACTTGTACGGGATTATGGCAGATGAAAGAATGTTCCGGTTTACAAAATCCTATATGGAGCATGAAATCATCAGAGGAATCAAGGCTTCCGGGGTAAAAAGGATACGTCTGCATGATTTGAGGCACTCTCACGCTTCTCTGCTCGTGGAAATGGGTTTCACGCCGCTTGCGATTGCGGAGCGTCTGGGACATGAAAAAATCGAAACGACACTGAACACTTATTCGCATTTATACCCGAACAAACAGGGAGAGCTTGCGGACAGGTTGGAAATGGAGAATAACAGGGAGGACGAAGAATGAGCGGCACACACAAATATCCCACAATCAGTTTCCGAATTTCGCCTAGAGAGAGGGAAGAAATCGAAGCAAAGATTTTAGCAAGCGGAATGTCAAAGAAGGACTACTTTGTGCGCTCCTGTATTTATAACCGGGTATGCGTGGTCGGCAGGAAAGAACTGATTTATCAGTTGGTGGAGGAATTGAAAATCATGCAGACAAATATCCGGGAAGTGACAGAACAGTTTGAACAGGCAGAAGTCACATTATCTGCGGAGGGATTGCAGGATATGAGGAATGACTGTCTGGATATGCTGAAAGCAATTCTCTGGATGCTGGACGGTGCAAAGTATCTGTGGCAAGGCGAAGAAAAAAGCCCCGACAGCGGCAACTGTTAGGGCTGTGATAACTGGAAAACCTCTGTTATCAACAATTACAATTCAAGTATAGCAGAGGTTTCTTCCAGTGACAATGAAATTTTTTAGAAATGGAGGACTTTATGGAGGGAACCAGAACAGAATTACAGATGATTAAAATGTCGGAGATACAGTCGCAGGAGGTGTCGTGGCTGTGGTATCCGTTTATCCCCTATGGAAAACTGACGATTGTGCAGGGCGATCCGGGAGACGGTAAGACAACGCTGGTGCTGAATATAGCGGCGAAGCTGTCAAAAGGCGAGGGCATAGACAGCGAGATGAAACTAACGGAGCCGCTGACTGTGATTTATCAGAGCGCGGAGGACGGGCTTGCCGATACGGTGAAGCCCCGGCTGGAAGCGGCAGGAGCGAACTGTGAAAATATTTCCGTCATTGACGAGAGCATAAAATCACTTTCCATGATAGATGAACGTCTGGAAGAAGCGGTCATAAGGACAAAGGCGAGGCTGCTGATTTTAGACCCGATACAGGCGTATCTCGGCGGCGGTATGGATATGAACCGGGCAAATGAAGCAAGGGATATGACAAAAAAGCTGGCGGCTCTGGCGGAGAAATATCAATGTGCCATTGTACTTGTAGGGCACATGAACAAAGCGGCTGGAAATAAGGCGGCATATCGGGGCATGGGTTCCATTGATTTCTTTGCGGTGGCAAGGAGCGTCCTGCTGGTCGGCAGAGTGGAGGGAGAAGCGAATATAAGGGCGGTAGTCCAGATAAAAAACAATCTGGCGGCGTTTGGACACCCGAAAGCCTTTGAGTTGTCGGAGGACGGTTTTCACTGGCTCGGAGATTATGAGATTACCGCCGATGAAGTGTTGGGCGGTATCGCTCCGAAAGCGAATAAGCTGGAACAGGCGAAGCGTCTGCTTCGGGAAGTGGCGGAAACAAACAATGCCATGCAGAGCAATGAGATTTTCAATCTTGCGGAGGAACAGGGCATATCCAGACGGACGCTTGAAAATGCAAAAAAGGAGTTGGGTATCAGAGCAAAGCGGATAAACAATTCATGGTATTGGGAACTGGATAAAATCAAGCCGGAATAAGGTAACAACGCAACAATGCAGAGTATGTAGAATTTGCGGGCTTGGTATCTGCAAGGTTGCAAAAGATATAGACCTTGCGTTGTTGCGGTCTTGAAAAGGAGGGCGAATATGATACGACAGCCGGAATGGGGAACCCGGAATGTGAACAAATATTTTTACGAGAGCGAAGCTAGGAGGATTGACGCACTCAATGAGATATTCGGAGATGTGGAATTGACTGCGGCAGAAATGCGGACGCTGGTATGGCTATGTGGGTGGGAGGAATGTACGGTAAAAAACGTACTTTCGGCTATCCGAAAAGCTATGGCGGCGGAAGCAAAGCGGCGGGAACAGCCGCTCCGTCTGTAGGACGGAAAAGCCCTCGGCAGAGCGCAAAGGCAGCTTTTGATAGAGCGGAGCCTGTCAAAAGTGCTTTTGCGTTACTTTCGGCGAAAGTAACAAAGCCTATGCGTTACTTTCGGCGAAAGTAACAAAGCCTATGCGCCGTATCCGGCGCTGATTACCCGAACAGGGAGAAAGGAATATTGATTGAAGCGAACAATCAGCTTTATGACAGGGAAAGGCTCTGTCAACCATAACAGCAGAAAATTCCATGCAAAGAATACAGACCCGGAGAGAAGCTATCTTAACGTGGAATATTGCAACGAAAATGTTAAGGACGTATATCACGAATTATTTGATGAAGCACTCGCCCGGTACAATGAGAAACAGACCAGAAGTGACCGCCGGATTGACGATTATTATGAGAAAATCCGTTCCGGCAAGCAGGAAAAACCGTTCCATGAGATCATCCTGCAAATCGGGGATAAGGATAACATGGGCGCGAAAACGGAGAACGGACAGCTTGCGGCAAAGGTGCTTGATAAATATATGCAGGACTTCCAGCGGCGAAATCCTACGTTAAGAGTGTTCAGTGCCTATCTTCACATGGACGAAGCAACGCCCCACTTGCATATAGATTTTGTACCATATACGACAGGAAGCAAGCGAGGACTTGCTACAAGAGTATCTTTGAAACAGGCGTTAGCAGCTCTTGGCTTTAAAGGCGGTACAAGACGGGGAACAGAATTAAATCAGTGGGTGGCTTATGAGAAAGAACAGCTTGCCGCTGTCATGCTGGAACATGGGATTGAGTGGGAGAAAAAAGGCACACATGAAAAGCATTTGTCTGTTCTGGATTTTGAGAAAAAGGAACGGGCAAAGGAAGTTGCGGAACTGGAGCAATCTATCTCTGACGGGAAAGAACGATTATCAGATATTCAAATTCAGCAGAGGAAAGCAGAGCAGGAAACAGAGCAGATACGACAGGAGGGCGAAGCAATCCGGCAGGAAGTATCGGAACTTTCGGAAACAAGCAATTTGCTGAAGGAGCAGGCGACAACGCTGGCAGAGGACAAGGAAAAGCTGCTGTCTGATAATGAGAAATTGGGGAAGCAACAGAAAAAATTACAACAGGAGATTGAGAAAATGGTTCAGTCTAAGGCGGTCATGGAACGGAATATACACGCCTATGACGAGGACAAGAAGTGGCAGTTGCCGGAGCCAGTGACCTTGATGTCTGCAAAGGCTTATAAGGATAAAAAAGCTTCGCCGCTTGTGGAAAAATTGAAAGAAACGATAAAAGCACTAACGATTAAATGCGTCCAGCTTGCGGAACAGGGAAAGAAACTGAAAGATAAAGTTACCCGGCAGGAGCAGCAGATCAGCCGGCTGACAAATAAGGTTATGGAGCAGAGTGACATTATTGACCAATTACAGGAGAAAGCGGTGGATTTGGGACGTTTAGAGCGTTATTTCGGCAGAGAACAGGTACAGTCGATAGTAGAGCAGTCTAAGGCTCTGGAACGGGCAGAAAAGGTAAATAAGCACCCAAAACGTGCATTTGAAATGAGCAGATAGGGGGATTGATAGAATGACAGATATGGAGAAGAAAGTCATGGTTCGGCTGTGTGCGAAAATCCTTTCAGAAACAGATTTGTATGATACGGATATGGAGGTACGCAACCTGATTGACTGGATATGTGTATCGGAGCAGATAAAATCAAATAATAATGAGATACGCAGTCTGACAGGGGAATATAAACGTATAGAACCGGATTGCCGGGAGGGAGTGCGGACGCAGTTGGAGCGCATGAAATCACTCTGTAAAGAACGTGACAGCTTGTATGAGAAGCAGAATGATTTGAAAGGGCAGAAACAAAAAATCGAGAGAGCGTTGGAACGGTAAGAATTTGGGGCATGGCGGTGGCTGTGTCCTTTATTTCTTGAAGCCGCACTTGGAGCAATGTAGAATGAAATTATTGTTGTTCTTGTTAATACAAAGCCCTTGACAATGTACGCCAACGTACATATAATGTACTTGGGCGTACATAAATAAAGAGTTAAATTCAATTAAAGGAGCGAACATGAAAGAACTTAGGATAGCTGATGGAGTAATTAACGGTTGCTATCATGAAGCGGCATTAAAGCTGGGAATATCGGATGCGGAAATGAACGTGCTTTATGTACTCAGTTATGAGGGAAGCGGCTGTTATCAGAGTTTACTATACAAAAACACAGGAATGACACGTTCTACAGTGAACACGATTATTCGGCGGTTTGAAAAAGAAGAATTATTGTATTTGAAAAGCGGAAAAGGACGGAATACCCGTGTTTTTCTGACAGAAAAGGGACAAAAACATTTGGAAGATACGGTTCAAAAAATCGTAGACATAGAGAATAGAATATTTATGGGCTGGTCTGATAAGGACAGAACACTATTTTTGAATCTTAATCAAAAATATGCGGCTGAACTTAAAAGCGAAATTGAAAAAATGGAGGGAGTTGGAAAAAATGGATAAGAAAATAAAATATATATGTCCGATTTGTCGCTGGACTCCTGCGGAATACGAACCGATACATGATTGGGAACATTGTCCGAACTGTCTTTCCAGTATTCACGAACAGGATGAGGATGGAAATGAGTGCGGAGGAATTTATGAGCCTGTTGGGATATGGGTCATAGATGATAGCCGGTGGGAAATTATACAACGTTGTGCATGGTGCGGCGCTATGAAATCTACACCTTTGCATGGAGATGATAACCCTTTAGTTGTTTTGTCTGTTGCCTCAAAGCCCTTGGCTAATCCGCCATTTCCTGTTGAAAAAACGGAAGAACTGACACGGATAATGGGCGGCAAAGGAGATATTGGAGGATATTATACATGAACAGAGAGAATAAAAAAAGAAAATACGATAAAAAATATTTTATGAAACACCCGTGTACGGATTCTTTTACCTGTAAAGTATGTGGATGGCCGGTGGTTTCAAATGGAGCTGGAAGCAATCATAGAAATCATTGTCCGAACTGTTTATCAAGTATTCATTTGGATAATAAACCTGGAGATCGTTCTTCTGAATGTCATGGTGTCATGGAACCTATTGGCGTTTGGGTTAGAACGGGCGGTGAGTGGGCTGTGATTCATAGGTGCAGAATTTGTGGAAAAATTGTTTCAAATAGAGTTGCGGCAGATGATAATCCGATGAAACTAATGGCTTTAGCGATGAAGCCATTTGGAAGTGAAAGAATTTCACAAAAAAGTATCAATAAACTTACAATATCTATGGAGGGTTAGATTTGAAGATATGGTTGTGAAGCAATGTTACGCTTTAGAACATCTGAAACACTTATTTTACAAAGGTTTGAAATGCCCCAAAAGATGTTTGAGATAGTGTATACCTTTATCGTCTAAATGGGAGTTTTGTTGCGTAACGGGAGGGACTGCATATTTTCTTGTTGGATATAATTACATGGTGCTAGCACCATGTAGAATAGGGCAGACAAGGAGAAAATGGCGGTTCCGGCTGGCTCTATTTTGGCTCTAAAAATTTGGACTGGCACAAGTACGAGAGCATTTTTTGAAGAATACGGATAATAAATCCGCTAAAAATCAGAGGAAAACAGCCAGTTCAAGTTATCCGCCGAGGAGTTTGAGTAATAGGAGGATAAAAGCAAGATACTAATTATTCTTCTTGTCGTGGTGGTGATTGTTTTTTCTATTTTCGAGGAAAGAACGAGAGCTCTGATTTGTCCGGTGAAAATGGAACAAGCAGTGCTTTTTCTGCTAAAACAAAGGAAAAACCACTTGATGACAAGCAGTTGGAAAAAGATTAAAAGGAATCTATAAAACGTTTCAGATCGCCATATTGGATATTTTCCGGGATATGTGAAGAATTTACAGGAGCTGGCCAGACTTACCGCACAGGGACAGGGCGTGACGCAGGATATAGAGCTTGTATGCCGTCTGTGGGAAGAATCGGTGGACGTTGCCCTTTTTTTAAGATTGGCTCCTGGAGCAGTGACGATGAGAAATACCATTCCTTTGACGTGGATGAGATGGTGGATTTTTTCTTAGATGGAAAGTATGTGCCCAAGGATTTAGAGAAAACCATGGGTGTGGTGAACAAATTAATCAACGCGGGAGAACCCAAAGCTGTTTATCTCCGTCAAGATATAATTCATCAGTAGCTTCCCGATGGTGCGCCTGGCAAGAACGCGTTTCTTCGCTCAGATTATGCAGATAACTACCAGAAATACGTGGAGGCTCTGAACCTTTTGCAGACTGAAAGACTTGTGGATTTGTATACTTTTCAGAGTACGCGTCAGGCAGAGTTGGAAAAACTGGAGCCGGAATTTTTTGCGGCAGGATTCGATGAAAAATCCACAAAAGGACTTCCATGGCTACTTGACAAGATGGGATGGTCTACGTTGGGACCGGAGCCAGTCATTTCCCGTTCCAAGGCGCTGGAGGAACTTATAGAGAAAGAGAAAACGACCGGGATAATGTATTACGACCCGAGTTATGAGGAACTCGCTAGAGAAGGGGATGTGGAGGCCATGTGCCGTGCTGGGCCCCTTCTGCGGGATGGGCGTTCCGCCTACCCGGGCAGTGATGAGGATATCCGCGGGATTGAGTGGCTTCAGAAAGCAGCGGACGAGGGAGACGTTCTTGCCCAGTATCTGCTGGACCCGAAGAAAACAGATGCGTCCGCCATGGCCGCACTGGCCTGGATCGGAGACATAGAAGCGCTGTACGACCTGGGGCATATGGTGGAGAAAGGCTATGGCAGCCCTGCTTCCCCCGCCGCCGCTTTTATAATCTGGAATATGGCCTGGAATCTGATGGAGACTGCCGGGAGCGAAAGGATTATCATGGTATGGTCTGGAAATACAAGCTGGCAAGAGCCCAGGGAGATATCCGGGAAGAGACGCTTATTTTCTGGTGCGCAGGAGAAGGGGATAAATCTGGCGAATGGTCCATTGCGGAAAAATACGGTCCGGCTAGCTATGAGCTTCAGCGCAGTCATTTTGCAGAAAGAACAGAGAATGGATACTATTGGATGGGAAAACAGGCGGGATTTTATTCCGGCTACGCCAAGGCAAAACTTCTGTGCAATCTTCAGGAAGAAAGAGACGCACGCTGGAAAGGCTATGTGGACCGTTTCTATACATATGCCGACAGAAATACCCAGGCAAAAGAAAACGCTGCACGGGCAAAGGTCGAAAAAGAACTTCAGGTGGGAAATATTGCCCTTTCCATGCCTGGCCTTCCGGATCTGGAGCTGATACGGAAAGAGATTATTCCGGAAAATCTGCAGTCACTGGCGGCCCGGACTGCAGAGATTACTCCGAATCAGGCTGTTACTCCGCAGGGAAACGACTGCCGTGTGCAGGATATGCCGCACTTTATTTTTGATGAAATGAACCGATGATGGACTTATACCGGGTTTGTGGGGGATGCTGCGAAATATTGTCTGGAAGTGTCCTCTCAGGCTATCGTGGGGATAGATTCTCTTGATGTTCTGGAGAACCGTGTCGAAGTCTGGATAAGCCAGAGGCATATTTACGGAAATACAGCAGAGACCTTCACACATTCCTTCCACTGGTAAACGCATATCTCTTGCGAAACCATAAATCAAATATCGAAAAGGAGAATTACAAAATGAAAAAAAGGTTAGTATTTCTGATTCTCACAGTATTGCTCCTGGGGATGACGACAGCTTGTACAAAAAAGAGCAGCACAGACAAACCTACCAATGAAAGCAATAATGTTCAGGTGGAGGACAGTTTTTCGGAAAGTAGCGAGGTTGCAGTCGATGAGGGGGAGAAAGTTCTGACTCTGGAAGATTCGGAACTTAGATTCATTTATGCCAAAGACAACTTTGTTGTAGTGGCTTTTCATGGTCCGGATGGCGATATTGGTATGAATTTTTGCAATCCAGACGGAAGTAATTTGGAACAGGAGGCTTTGTTGGGCTATGGTGATTTGGGCAATGGGTGGACATTGGGAATTACCTACGAATTGTCCGAGAACTATACGGCTGACGATTTAGGAGTCGGCGTCACGGATTATGATGGGGAAAAAATGCCTGATGGCACATATGTCACCAAGGTGTTCTCTGACTTGGGAGAGCCAATGACAGAGGATGAGATGAAAGATATCGGTTTATCATTCCTTGACGGGGCATGTGGTGTGGTCAGCGGTGGACGTGCCACTTATGGCAGTGATAATTTTGGACTGTTTTTCTCCATTTCCTGGCTTGATGATAATTATGATAAAGGTCTGGATGAGGTTGAAGGCTTCAGCGTAGACCGTTTTTCTTTCTTTGCCGGGGACGGAACGCCTCTGGGAGAGTATTTTGATGGTTACACCTTGCAGGTGGATCCACTTGCTTCGTCAATTTATGTGCTTCTGTATCAGGAGGACGCTCCAGAGGATGAGGCGAAAAATGAAAGCATGTGCGATGAACTAAAGAATTGCCAGCCCTATGCAGTTTACACGGGAGCGGATGGCTCAACCCAGCAATTTCCGCTTTTGCAGAACTGAAACTCATCCTTTGCCAGAAAACGTTCCCTGATTGTTCAAACCCCAGAGCAGTGTGATATTTTGTGGATAAGAACAAAATCATTAGTAGTATATTGATGCTTTGCAGTTAAAAACGATTAATAAAATTTAAGTCTATCGACGAACCGAATGGGTTGAGTTCAAAAGCTCAGACCATTCGGTTTTTATTGTGTCACAGTAAAAATAACCCCCCTGCTATGCAGGGGGAGGACAGTTCTTTAGATTAAAGGTATACGGTAAATCATGAGTACCGTAGATTTTAAAAGCCGCCAGCGATGACGGCCAAGTAAACATATTTATTTTACCCGGCATTTATCCGGTAGTTTTGGAGACCATGGAAGCAGATCATCGA
>Ga0129308_1001379_pt1 | contig 25743 bp, 44 predicted proteins | sample L827metagenome_FD_94440 | JGI IMG/M metagenome (GOLD analysis project Ga0129308, IMG submission 94440) | Ring-tailed lemur group fecal microbial communities from Wisconsin, USA - L827 metagenome | ecosystem: Host-associated > Mammals > Digestive system > Large intestine > Fecal | place: USA...
GATCTGGTGGTGAAGGCATGATGGACACACCTGTACCCATCCCGAACACAGAAGTTAAGCATCATAACGGCGACGATAGTGCGCAAGTGCGACAATAGCAAGCTGCCAGGTTAATGGCTTCCCGATGGGAAGCTTTTTTTATTATAAAAAAGTGAATCATATAGTAAAGGGAAGATAAGATTTACTGATTGAATCAATCGCAGATTATCTTCCCTTTTAGCTATTAAATCTTATATGATAATTGAATTTAATAAATATGTCCTTGTTTAATTTCATTTTCAGTGTACCACTAATTAATGATAGATTTTGCAAAACCAATACCATCTTTATTACAGCAAATTAATACTTTATTTATGTTGAGTCTTTTGTACTCGTTTAAGGTTAGAGCAATCATTACTGTTGCATACCCTTTTCTTCTTTCAGCAGACCTAACGCCATCACCAATATGACCACCGGATTTTAATAACTTATCATTTAAACAGTATGATAGACAAACAACTCTGTTTCTATCTTTATCATGGCAAAATAAAGTTGTATCTGGAACTCATCCATTTTTTGTCTCTTTTACTGCATCATGATTAATGCAATCATTAAAATCATTATTTCTCCCTTTTTAAAATTATTATACCGTGATCAAAAAAAGTTAATTTGATCAGATTATAAATTAGAAAATTTTCTTCTAAGTCTTTTCAATTTTTATGTTATACATATTTAATGTAACTCTGTCTATTTTTAATCTATTCCCTGAAAATCAGAGAAGTAAGTTTGTTATAGAAAATTCAATAGTGAGATCATGACAGGTTTTCTTTTACTGTCTTGAGAAGCAGACATTGTATCTTTTGGAGTCTACATAATGTCAAAGCATTGTTATTATAGCGATTATTGATTTTATTAGTGATAATTAGGCGTTTAGCTATATTGATATTTTTATGCTTTAATTAAGTTGCTTTCAATCCCTTAAAAGAATTGTTATATAAATATCTGTAAGATGAAGCCTAACATTGAATGATTTATCTTTCGGTAACTATAGTATGGTTACGATTAGATACATCATAATTAATCTGTTACAAGATATATTTGACTGACAAGAGGATTTTTATATACCTTTTGGTTGGAAAAATCTTTATTTTTGGATTTGATTGCCAGGATTTTGCAGGATGTCTGAATCACTTTGTGAAACCGCTTAATAAAAAAGGAAATAATGCTGAAAAAATGGACAATTATTGCTTTGAAAAAAAATAAAAAATTATAAAAAAAGTATTGATTTTTAAGTACTCTTTCTGTATAATACTTGATGTTGACTGCAAAGACGTGCGAGGTTGCTGAAACGCCGATACCCGTTGTCATGACGACGATTCAGGGAATTCGCATCGAGCAAGTCTATTGAAAAGATAGGCGAAAGGAGGACAAATCATGGCAAGCAATAAAATCAGAATTAGATTAAAAGCGTTTGATCACAAAATCTTAGACGCATCTGCAGAAAAAATCGTAGGTGCAGCTAAAAAGACAGGTGCACAGGTTGTTGGACCAGTACCACTTCCTACAGACAAAGAAGTATATACAGTACTTCGTGCGGTGCATAAATATAAAGACTCTCGTGAACAATTTGAGATCAGAACGCATAAACGTTTAATCGATATTGTGAACCCAACCCCTGAGACAATCGACGTATTAACTCGTCTTGAACTCGCAAGTGGTGTGGATATTGAAATTAAATTATAAGAAAGGTAAAGGTGTAACTCATGAAAGGAATCTTAGGTCGTAAACTTGGAATGACTCAGGTATTCGCTACAGATGGTACTTTAATTCCTGTTACTGTTGTAGAGGCTACTCCAAACGTAGTATTACAAAAGAAAACAGTTGAAACAGACGGCTACTGTGCAATCCAGGTCGGTTTCGAAGACAAAAGAGAAAAATTAGCTAACAAAGCCGAAAAAGGAATTGTAGCAAAGGCTAACACAGCCCCTAAGCGCTTCATTAGAGAATTTCGCTATGACGAAATGATGAGTTATGAAGTTGGAGATTTGGTAAAAGTTGATAGCTTTGTAGCTGGTGAAGTAGTAGACGTACAGGGAACTAGCAAAGGTAAAGGTTATCAAGGTGTTATTAAGAGACACAATCAGCACATTGGTCCAAAAGGACATGGTTCAGGTGCTCATCGTATTGTAGGTTCAATGGGACCTATCGCTCCAAACCGTATTGCTCCAGGTAAAAAATTACCAGGCCATATGGGTAATGTGACTCGTACAGTACAGAATCTTGAAGTTGTATCAGTTGATACTGAAAACAACCTGTTATTAATTAAAGGATCAATCCCTGGTCCTAAAAAAGGCTTAGTTGTTGTTAAGTCAGCAGTTAAAGCTAACGGCAAAGTGAACCCAGCAGCTGAACTCGTTATCAACACAGTTAACGAATCAACTGAAGGTGCTGAATAGTTTATTGAAAGGAGGATTTACAGATGCTTAAAGTTGCAGTATATAACCAAGACGGTGCAAATGTAAATGAAATCGAATTAAACGAAACTGTATTTGGCATTGAACCAAACAATCAGACAATGTTCGATATGGTTTTATTACAGAGAGCTTCCATTCGTCAGGGAACTCACGATACAAAAGGCCGTTCAGAAGTTCGCGGCGGCGGTAAAAAACCTTGGAGACAAAAGGGAACTGGTCGTGCAAGACAGGGTTCAATCCGTGCTCCACAGTGGCGCGGTGGTGGAACAGTATTTGGTCCTACACCAAGAAAATATGGTTTCAAATTAAATAAGAAAGTAGCTCGTTTAGCATTGAAATCTGCTTTATCTTGCAAAGTACAGGATGAAGAATTCAAAGTATTAGATACAATTGCTTTCGATGCTCCAAAAACAAAAGACATGGTTAAAGTGTTAGCAAACTTAAACGCAGAAGGCAAAACACTCTTAGTTATGGATGAAATTACTGAAAACGTTGCATTATCTGCAAGAAACATTCCTAATGTAATGGTTCTTGATGCAGCTGGAATCAACGTATATGATATCTTAAACAGCAACAACCTGATCGTTACAGAAGCTGCTGTTAGAAAAATTGAGGAGGGGCTGGCATAATGGCACATATTACTGACGTCTTAAAGAAACCTGTTCTCACAGAAAAATCATTAACATTAATGGAAAACGAAAACAAATACACTTTTGATGTAGATGTACATGCAAACAAATTTGAAATTAAAAATGCAGTTGAAAAATTGTTTAATGTTAAAGTTTTAAGTGTTAATGTTATGAATGTTCGTCCTAAGACAAAACGCTTAGGCAAATATGTTGGTAAAACAAACAGAAGAAGAAAAGCAATTGTTAAATTAGCCGAAGGAAACAAAATCGATTTATTCGGTGAAGAATAGTTCGATAAATATTGGAAAACCTGATTCCAGAAAAGTAAAACAAGGAGGAAAACAAGATGGCAATTAAAGCTTATAAGCCAGTCACAAACGGTCGCCGTAATATGACAACTCTTGTTAACACTGAATTATCTAAAAAGAGACCTGAAAAATCTTTAACTGTAAAATTACAGAAACATTCAGGACGTAATAATCAGGGTGTTATCACTACACGTCATCAAGGCGGCGGACATAAACGTTTATATCGTATTATCGATTTTAAACGTAATAAATTAGATGTTGAAGGTAAAGTAATCGCTCTTGAATACGATCCAAACCGCTCAGCAAACATTGCGTTAATCCGCTACACAGATGGAGAAAAACGCTATATCTTAGCGCCAAAAGGATTAACAGTTGGTCAGACAATTATTTCAAGTGAACATGCAGATATTATTGTTGGTAACTGCCTGCCAATGGGAAATATGCCTGAAGGTACTTTTATCCACAATATTGAAATGAATCCTGGTAAAGGCGGACAGTTAGCAAGAGCTGCTGGTGTATCTGCTCAGATCTTAGGTAAAGAAGATAAATACGTGATTGTTCGTTTAGCTTCTGGTGAAGTAAGAAAATTCTTAGCAGTATGTAAAGCTACTGTTGGTGTTGTCGGCAACGAAGATCATTCACTGGTTAATATCGGTAAAGCTGGACGCAATAGATGGAAAGGTATTCGCCCTACAGTTCGTGGTTCTGTTATGAACCCTAATGATCACCCTCATGGTGGTGGTGAAGGCAGAACACCAATCGGACGTAAAGCTCCTATGACACCTTGGGGCAAGAAAGCTTTAGGTGTTAAGACTCGTCGTAACAAGAAAGCTTCAACGAAATTAATCGTTCGTCGTCGCAATGATAAATAAGGAGGATGACTAAATGGCACGTAGTTTGAAAAAGGGTCCATTCTGTGATGACCACTTAATGAAAAAAGTAGTTGCACTGAATGAATCCGGAAAAAAAGAAGTTATTAAAACATGGTCAAGACGTTCTACAATCTTCCCAAGCTTTGTTGAACATACATTTGCCGTTTATAACGGAAAAGAACATATCCCAGTTTATGTTACTGAAGATATGGTTGGTCATAAGTTAGGTGAATTTGCCCCAACTAGAACATACAGAGGGCATGATGCCGATGATAAGAAAGCCAAGAAATAAGAGAGGAGGAAAAGTACATGGAAGCTAGAGCAACAGCTAAAATGATTCGTATTGCCCCTCGTAAAGTAAGATTAGTCGTTGACTTAGTCAGAGGCAAGGAAGTCAAAGAAGCATTAGCCATTTTAAAATTTACAAACAAACATGCAAGCCCAGCAGTGATCAAAGTTGTTAAATCTGCTGCTGCCAATGCTGTAAATAACCAGATGATGGATGAAGAAAAACTTTACATCAAAGAAATTTATGTAGATGAAGGTCCAACTTTAAAAAGATTCAATCCAGTATCAAAGGGTAGAGGTTATCAGATTTTAAAAAGAACCAGCCACATTACATGTGTGGTAGCAGAAAGATAGTCAGAAGGAGGTTGCATTATGGGTCAGAAAGTTAGTCCAGTCGGATTGCGAGTTGGCGTTAACCGTGATTGGAGTTCAAGATGGTACGCTAATAAAAAAGACTTTGCAGGATTATTACACGAAGACATCAGAGTCCGCAAATTCATTACTAACAAATTAAAGGGCGCTTCAGTTTCTAAAGTAGAAATTGAAAGAACAAAGAATCGTGTAAACATCTTTGTCCATACAGCAAGACCAGGTATCGTTATCGGTAAAGATGGCGAATCTGTAGATGCATTACGTAAAGAAGTTGCCAAAATGGTAGATGGCAAACAAGTATTTATCAACATTGTTGAAGTTAAAAATCCAGACACAGTAGCACAATTAGTTGCCTACTCAATCGCTGAACAGTTAGAAAACCGTGCTTCATTCAGAACAGTTCAAAAAAGAGCTATTCAGAGAGCAATGAGAGCTGGTGCAAAAGGAATCAAAACAAGTGTATCAGGTCGTTTAGGCGGTGCTGATATTGCCAGAGCTGAAGGTTATTCAGAAGGTGTTGTACCTCTTCATACTTTAAGAGCTGATATTGATTATGCAACAGCAGAAGCTAACACGACTTATGGTAAATTAGGGGTTAAAGTTTGGATTTGTAAGGGAGAAATTTTACCAGAAAAGAAGAAAGGGGATAAATAGCCATGTTGATGCCTAAAAGAACGAAATACAGAAGACCTCATAGAGTTAAATATGAAGGACATACAAAAGGCGGAGACAAAGTTTCATTTGGTGAATATGGTTTAGTTGCACTTGAGGGTGCTTGGATTACTAGCCGCCAGATTGAAGCTGGACGTATCGCCATCAACCGTCATATGAAACGTGGCGGTAAATTATGGATTAGAATTTTCCCACATTTAGCAAAGACTAAAAAACCTTTAGAAGTACGTATGGGTTCAGGTAAAGGTTCTCCAGAAGAATGGGTAGCAGTTGTTAAAGAAGGACGCGTTATGTTCGAAGTTGCAGAAGTATCTGAAGATGTAGCACGTGAAGCTTTAAGACTTGCTGCTAACAAATTACCTGTTCGTTGCAAGATCATCAAGAAAGGAGAGTAATTCATGAAAGTTCAAGAAATTAGAGAATTAGAAACTAAAGAATTACTTCAGAAAGTAGAAGAGTTCAAAAAAGAATTATTTGAATTAAGATTCCAAGCAGCTACTGGACAACTTGAAAATACAGCACGTGTTAAAGAAGTTCGTAAATCTATTGCAAAAATCAAAACTGTTATCAGAGAAAGAGAATTAAACAAGTAGGAGGTTAGGTCATGGAAAGAAATAGTCGTAAAGTTTACCAGGGAACTGTGGTTTCTGATAAAATGGATAAAACAGTCACTGTTCTTGTTGAAACTCACGTTAAACATGCTTTATACGGAAAACGTGTGAAATCTTCTAAGAAGTTTAAGGCTCATGATGAAGAAGGAATCGCTAAAAACGGTGATGTTGTAAAGATTATGGAAACTCGTCCATTATCAGCAACAAAACGTTTCCGTGTTGTCGAAGTCGTTAAGAAAGCAGACATTATTTAATTTATAAACTCTGAAAGGAGGTCAATTTAAATGATCCAGAACGAAACTAGATTGAAGGTTGCTGATAATACAGGAGCTAAAGAAGTATTAGTTATCAGAAATCTTGGCGGTTCAAACAGAAAAACAAGCAATATCGGTGATATTGTTGTATGTACCGTAAAACAAGCAGCTCCTGGCGGAACAGTTAAAAAAGGCGAAGTAGTGAAAGCTGTTATCGTTAGAACTAAATTCGGTGTACGCCGTTCAAACGGTTCACTCATCAAATTTGATGATAATGCCGTTGTAATCATTAAAGAAGATAAGTCACCTAGAGGGACTCGTATCTTCGGACCAGTTGCCAGAGAGTTAAGAGATGCTGACTTTATGAAAATCGTATCTTTAGCTCCTGAGGTATTATAGGAGGTACTGTAATGAAAATCCGTGTTGGTGATAAAGTACAAGTTATCGCAGGTAAAGATAAAGGTAAACAGGGTGAAGTTTTACAGATTTTAAGAAAAGAAAATCGTGTCATCGTTGAAGGTGTCAACGTTGTTACAAAACATGTAAAACCTTCCCAGGCAGATCCTGAAGGTGGAATTGTTACCAGAGAAGCTCCAATCCACGTATCAAACGTTGCAATCTATGATTCAAAGGCTAAAACTATTACAAAAGTTAAGTATGAATTCGTAGATGGCAAAAAAGTTCGTATTGCTAAAAAATCAGGAACGAACTTAGATAAGAAAAAGAAATAGTTGGAAGGAGGCAAGCAAATGAACCGTTTAAAGGAACGTTACCAGAACGAAATCGTTAAATCCTTAATGGAAAAATATAGTTATCAGTCAGTCATGCAGGTACCTAAGATCGAAAAAATCGTTTTAAATATCGGTGTTGGTGATGCAACAACTAACGCAAAAGCTTTAGATGATGCAGTTGCTGAATTGACAATGATTGCTGGTCAAAAACCAGTTGTAACAAAAGCTAAGAAATCAATTGCCGGATTCAAATTACGTGAAGGTATGCCAATTGGCTGCAAAGTAACTTTACGTGGTGAAAAGATGTATGAATTCTTAGATAAATTAATGAATATCAGTTTACCTCGTGTACGTGACTTCAGAGGTGTTTCCAAGAACTCTTTTGATGGCAGAGGTAACTACACTTTAGGTGTTAAAGAACAGTTGATTTTCCCAGAAATCAATTTTGATAAAGTAAACAAATTAAGAGGTATGGATATCGTAATTGTTACAACAGCTGCGACAGATGATGAAGGCCGCGAACTGTTAACACAGTTAGGTATGCCATTCCAGAAATAAGGAGGACTAATCAATGGCAAAAACATCAATGAAGGTGAAACAACAGCGTCCTCAGAAGTATCAGGTTCGCGAATATACGCGTTGTGAACGTTGCGGAAGACCACATTCAGTCATTCGTAAATTCAAACTTTGCCGTATTTGTTTCCGTGAATTAGCTTATAAAGGCGAAATTCCAGGTGTTAAGAAAGCAAGCTGGTAAGCCACATATTAACCGTAATGGAAGGAGGACTCTCGCATGGTGATGACAGATCCAATTGCAGATATGTTAACAAGAATCCGTAACGCTAACCAAGAGCGTCATGAAACAGTTTCAGTACCTGGTTCCAAAATGAAAATCAGAATTGCTGAAATCTTAAAAAATGAAGGATTCATTAAAGATTTTACAGTTGAAGAAGATGGCGTTAAAAAGACAATCGTCATTACTTTGAAATATAATGGTAACGAACGTGTGATTACAGGTTTAAAGAGAATTTCAAAACCAGGTCTTCGTATCTACGCTAAAGTAGATGATGTACCTAAGGTATTGAATGGTTTAGGTATCGCTATTATTTCTACTTCTCAGGGTGTTATGACTGATAAAGAAGCAAGAGCTAAAAAAGTTGGCGGCGAAGTATTAGCATACGTTTGGTAATTAAAAATTTAGCAGGAGGTGCAGACAATGTCTCGTGTTGGTAATAAGATTATTAACGTTCCTGAAGGAGTTACAGTAGAAATCGCTAGTGATAATACTGTTACTGTTAAAGGTGCAAAAGGGACTTTAGTTAGACAATTTTCACCTGTTATTACGATCGAACAAAACGAAAATGTAATCACAGTGAAAAGAAGCAGTGAATTGAAACAGCATAAACAGCTTCATGGTACAACAAGAGCTGTCCTTGCGAACATGATCGAAGGTGTTCACAATGGATATAAGAAAGAACTTGAAGTCGTTGGTATCGGATACCGTGCAGCTATGCAGGGTAACAAACTGGTATTAAACGTTGGATATTCTCATCCAGTTGAAATTGTACCTGAAGAAGGTGTAAAAATCGAAACACCATCAGCAACATCAATTGTTGTTACTGGTATTGATAAAGAGCGCGTAGGCGAATACGCAGCAAGAATCCGCGCTGTCAGAAAACCTGAACCTTACAAAGGAAAAGGTATTAAATATGTTGGCGAGCATATCATCAGAAAAGAAGGTAAAACAGCTGGTAAGAAATAGTAAGCTGAAGAAAGGAGTTGCAATCTCATGGTTAAAAAGATTTCACGTAGCGAAGTACGTAGAAAACGTCATGCAAGAGTTCGTTTCAAAGTTAGTGGAACTCCAGAATGCCCACGTTTAAATGTGTTCCGTTCTAATTCTCATATCCACGCTCAGATTATTGATGACGTCAATGGAAATACATTAGTTGCTTCATCAAGTGTTGCACTTAAATTAGCAAATGGTTCAAATATCGAAGCTGCTAAGGCAGTAGGTAAAGACATTGCTGAAAAAGCAGTTGCTAAAAACATCGAGAAAGTAGTTTTCGATCGTGGCGGATACGTTTATCACGGACGTGTGAAAGCATTAGCTGAAGCTGCTAGAGAAGCTGGATTAAAATTCTAGTAAGGAGGAGGTAAAGCATGGAACAACGTAGACCAAGAAGACAGGAAGTCAAAGAATTTGAAGAACGTGTTGTTACAATCAACCGTGTAACTAAAGTTGTTAAAGGCGGACGTAAAATGCGTTTTGCAGCATTAGTTGTTGTTGGAGATAAAAAAGGCCGTGTTGGTTTCGGAACTGGTAAAGCAAACGAAGTACCTGATGCAATCAGAAAAGCTTCTGAAGCTGCTAAAAAGAATCTGATTACTGTACCTATGGTACATGGTACAATTACTCATGAAATTACTGGTAATTTCGGTTCAGGAAGTGTATTCTTAAAACCAGCAGCTGAAGGTACTGGAATCATTGCAGGTGGTCCAGTTCGTGCCGTTGTTGAATTAGCTGGATACACAAATATCTTATCTAAATGTTTAGGTTCCAGAACGCCAATTAACATGGTGCGTGCTACAATTGATGGTTTATCATCATTAAAGACTGTTCAGCACGTAGCTGAAATCAGAGAAAAATCTGTTGAAGAAATTTACGGATAGGAGGGCTAGAATATGGCAAACGAAATTAAAATTAAGCTTGTTAAGAGCCCTATCGGTTCTAAGAAAGGCCAAAAGGATACATTAAAAGCTTTAGGTTTAACTAAACTCAACAAGACCGTTACAAAAGAAAACAACGTTTTTATCCAGGGTATGGTTAAAAAAGTTGAACACCTTGTACAAGTTGAAGAAATCTAATAGGAGGTGTGAACATGAAATTACATGAATTATCATATACAGAAGGTGCACGTCATAAGAGAAATCGTGTTGGACGCGGAACTAGCTCAGGAAATGGTAAGACATCTGGACGTGGTCAGAAAGGTGCCGGTGCAAGATCTGGCGGCGGTAAAAGACCTGGATTTGAAGGTGGACAGACTCCATTATTCATGAGACTTCCAAAACGCGGATTTACAAACTATACACGTACTGAATACTCAATTGTTAACTTAGATCAGTTAAATCGTTTTGAAGATGGTACAGAAGTTACACCTGAATTATTGATCGAAACAGGTTTAGTTCGTAAAGAATTAGACGGAATCAAAATTTTAGGTAAAGGCAGCTTAGAAAAGAAATTAACTGTAAAAGCTAATAAATTTTCTGAATCTGCTGTTAAAGCTATTGAAGCCGCAGGTGGAAAAACAGAGGTGATCTAATATGTTTACCTACATCGCTAATATTTTCAAAAAACCAGAATTAAGAAGTCGAATTATTTTTACACTGGGAATGTTGTTTGTATACCGTATTGGTGTTGCAATCACCATTCCTGGAGTTAATGGTGATGTTCTGACACGCGGATTTGCTTCAACTGGTATATTTGGAATTATGAACCTTCTTGGTGGCGGATCTTTAGAAAGATTTTCCTTATTTTCACTAGGTGTTTCTCCATATATCACTGCTTCAATTATTATTGAACTGTTGTCTATGGATGTTATTCCAACATTGACGGAATGGTCTAAAGAAGGAGAAAACGGGCGAAAGAAAAAGGATAAGGTAACACGTTATATTACTGTTGTTTTAGCAGCTGTGCAGGGATTGAGTTTAACATATGCATTTGATCATGCATATGGATTATTGATTCATTCCAACTTAGCTACATATGCTTATGTAGGTGTTGTTATGGTAGCAGGCGCAATGCTTTCTATGTGGATGGGTGATCAAATAACATCAAAAGGTGTTGGAAATGGTATATCTTTACTCATCTTTACAGGAATCGTTGCAAATTTACCAGCTAGTTTTATCGCCACTGCTCGCGAAATGATTCAGGTAACTGGAGCTGATTTCGCTACAACAGCTGGTGGTGTATTTAATTATCTCTTATTTGTCATTATTTATCTGTTAATTATTGTCTTTGTAGTGTATAATGAAGGGGCAGTACGCAAGATTCCGATTAACTATGCAAGCAGCAGTAATCCGATGATGCGTACGAAAGATAAGACACATATGCCTATTAAAATTAATAGTGCAGGTGTTATCCCTGTCATCTTTGCATCATCTGTGATGTCAACACCATTGACAATTATGAGCTTTATGAGTGAAACATCAGTAACATCAACTTTAAAGAAGATTTTCGATTTTAGTTCTCAGCCAGGAGCTTTCGTTATCTATTTAATTTTGATTGTGCTGTTTACATTCTTCTATGCAAATCTGCAGATAGATGCAGAAAAGATTGCAGGAGATTTAAAGAAATCTTCAGGATCTATCCCTGGTGTACGTCAGGGTAAAGAAACTGAAAATTACATTAAAAAGGTATTAAATCGTATTACTGTTTTAGGTGCGATTTTCTTAGTGATTATTGCAGCTATCCCTATTGCACTTCCTGTAATCTGGCCGGTTGCTGAAAGTGTATCAAATCAGATCCGTTTAGGCGGTACTGGATTGATCATCGTTGCAGGTGTTGCTTTAGAAACAGTAAAACAGATTAATACTTATATGACACGGCGCGAATATAAAGGCTATATTCGTAAGTGATAGTAAAGAAAAGAGGGAAGATTATGAACATTATTCTTATGGGCCCTCCAGGTGCCGGTAAGGGAACACAAGCAGAAAAGCTGGTTTCTAAATATGGATTAGTGCAGATTTCAACGGGAGATATGTTCCGTAAAGAAATTAAAGAAGATTCTAAATTAGGTGTCATTGCGAAATTCTTTATTCAGTACGGCCATCTGGTACCTGATGATATTACTATCGACATTGTACGTGAACGTCTTTCCAAAAATGATTTTCCAAATGGATTTATTTTGGATGGATTTCCACGTACAGTTGTCCAGGCAAGATCATTAGAGAGTTTGGCAAAAGAACTTGGATTCACAATTGACGCGATTATTAATTTAGATGTTAATTTTGATAAATTAATAAAAAGACTTTCAGGACGTCGTGTGTGTCGTGAATGCGGTGCAACTTATAACCTTGAATTTAAACCAAGTAAGGTAGCCGGTATTTGCGATATTTGTGGCGGAGAGTTATATCAGCGTATTGATGAAAGTGAAGAAGCTGTAAAAATCAGACTTCAAACATATCTTCGCCAAACAAAACCACTCATTGACTATTACACAATGAAGGGGCAGTTATTAAATGTAAATGGTGATCAGGCTATGGACGACGTTTTCAAAGACATCGAAAAGAGCCTGGGGGTTGAAGGATGAGACCTAAAACCTCGAAAGAATTAGAGATGATGAAGGAAGCTGGAAGAATTGTTGCTTTGGTACATAAAAAAATGTCTGAGATGATCAGACCGGGTGTTACCACTAAGGAACTTGACGTGGCAGCTTACAACATTATTAAAGATGCAGGCGCAACGCCTTCATTTCTAAACTATCAAGGTTTTCCGGCAAGCATATGTGCTTCAATCAATGATGTCGTTATTCATGGAATTCCCGATCAAAGTGTTTTACATGAAGGGGACATTATTTCTATCGACGTAGGAGCAAATTATCAGGGCTATCATGGTGATAGTGCCTGGACATATGCAGTAGGAAAAGTTAGTCCGGAAAGAGAAAGGCTAATGAGTGTTTCTGAGCAAGCCTTATTTGACGGTTTAAAATACGCTAGACATGGTGCACGCTTAACAGATATTTCTCATGGTATTCAAGTCTGTCTTCTTGAACATGGATATTCTACGCCAATTGAATATTCAGGTCATGGGATTGGAAAAATGCTTCATGAGAAGCCAGCTGTATTAAATTATGGTTTGGCTGGACGAGGTCCAATTCTTAAAGCAGGTATGACGCTGGCTGTCGAACCTATGATTATTGCTGGTAAAAGGCATGTAAAAACACTGCCTGACGGTTGGACAGTAGTGACACAGGATCATAGTGATGCTTGTCATTATGAACATACAATCGTTATTACCAATGACGGATATGAAATTCTCACTAAGCTATAGATGATTGAAGGAGAGAAAAAACTCGATGGCAAAAAAGAAATCAGATGTAATTGAAGTAGAAGCAACTGTTTTAGAAACATTGCCAAATGCGATGTTTAAGGTTGCAATTAGTGGAGCAGACGGTAACGATGTTGTTATCTTGGCTCACGTTTCTGGTAAAATTCGTATGAATTACATTCGCATTTTACCGGGGGATAAGGTAACAGTAGAAATTTCTCCATATGACTTAACACGTGGGCGAATCACTTTTAGACATAAGTAAAAAAATTCTTCCAGGCAAGGAGGCTAAATAAATGAAAGTTAGAGCATCAGTAAAACCAATTTGTGATAAATGTCGCGTCATTAAACGTAAAGGTCGTGTAATGATTATTTGCGAAAATCCAAAACACAAACAAAGACAAGGTTAATATTTAGGAGGGAACAAAATGGCTCGTATTGCAGGTGTAGATATCCCACGCGATAAACACGTGGTTATCTCTTTAACATATATTTATGGGATTGGTAAACCTAGAGCACAGAAAATCTTAGCAGCTTGTGGTATCGCTGAAGATACAAAAGTTAAAGATTTAACTGAAGAGCAGGAAAATGCGATCAGAAAAGAAATTGAAAAATATAAGGTTGAAGGTGATCTTCGTCGTGAAGTCGCTTTAAACATTAAACGTCTGATGGAAATTGGCAGCTACAGAGGTATGCGTCATCGTCGCGGACTTCCTGTACGTGGTCAGAGAACTAAGACAAATGCTCGTACTCGTAAGGGTAAATCAAGACCAATCGCTGGTAAGAAGAAATAGGATAGGAGGTTGAAGTAAATGGCAAAAGTTAAACAAGTACGCGGTAAAAGACGTGTAAAGAAAAATATTGCAAAAGGTGTTGCACATGTTCATTCAACTTTCAATAACACAATCGTAACAATTACAGATGAATTTGGAAATGTGTTAACATGGTCTAGTGCAGGTGCACTTGGATTCAAAGGTTCAAGAAAATCAACGCCATATGCTGCTCAGATGGCTGCAGAAGCTGCTGCTAAAGCATCTATGGATCAAGGTATGAAAACAGTAGAAGTTAACGTTAAAGGTCCAGGACCAGGACGTGAAGCTGCTGTACGCGCATTGCAGGCTGCTGGCTTAGAAGTAGCTGCAATCAATGATGTTACACCAATTCCACACAATGGATGTCGTCCACCAAAACGTCCTCGTGGATAATCGATTCCTGTGAGGAGGGATATGCATGCAGAAATTCGAAAAAGCAAATTTTAACATCCAAGATTATGTTGAAGCTGACAACTTTGGTCGCTTCGTTATCGAACCTTTAGAAAGAGGGTTTGGTACAACGATTGGTAATGCACTTCGTCGTGTTTTATTATCATCATTACCTGGTGCTGCTATTAACGCTGTAAAGATTAATGGTGCTATCCATGAATTCAGCGCTGTTGACGGCGTTGTTGAAGATGTAACACAAATCATCTTACAATTAAAGAAATTGGTATTTAAGATTGATAACGATGAACCAGTGACAATGGTAATTGATGTTGTTGGTCCAGCAACTGTAACAGGTGCTGATGTTCAATGTCCAAGTGATGTGACAATGATCAGCAATGACTTAGTGATTTGCCATGTTGCTGCAGGACAACATTTCTATATGGAAATGTACGCAAAGACAGATCGTGGATACGTGAGTGCAGATCAGAATAAGAAAATGATCAACACTATTGGAATTATCCCAACTGATTCACTCTATTCTCCAATTGAGAAAGTATCTTACACTGTGGAGCCTACACGTGTAGGTCAGAGTGCAAAGTATGATCAATTGACAATGGAAATCCAGACAGATGGATCGATTCAGCCACATGAGGCCTTGGCATTAGCTGCTAAGATTCTTGTGGAGCACCTGAATTTATTTGTTGAATTAAATGATATTGCAATCAATATGGATGTCATGTCAGAGGCAACAAAGGAATCAGGCAACAAAGTATTAGATATGACAATTGAAGAATTAGATCTCTCAGTTCGTTCATATAACTGCTTAAAGAGAGCCGGTATTCAGACTGTTCAGGAGTTAGCTCTGAAGACAGAAGATGAAATGATTAAGGTTCGTAACTTAGGTAAGAAATCTCTGAAGGAAGTCAAAGAAAAATTACAGGATCTGGGACTTTCATTCAGAACTGTTGAATAAGAGGCATTTAGGAAGGAGGACTAGCTCATGGCTAACAATAGAAAATTAGGGCGTACATCAGCACAGAGAAAAGCGATGCTGCGTAACCTGGCTACTGAAATCATTATGTATGGTAAAGTAGAAACGACTGAAACACGAGCTAAAGAAGTTCGTTCTGTAGTTGAAGAATTAATCACTTTAGGAAAACGTGGAGATTTACATGCAAGACGTCAGGCTGCTGCAGTTTGCCAGCATGTCATTGATGAAGCAACTGGAAAGGACGCTGTTCAGAAGCTGTTTGATGAAGTTGCTCCTAAATATAAAGATGTAAACGGTGGATATACTCGTATGTATAAAACTGGTAATCGCCGCGGCGATAATGCTCCTATGGTTATTATCAGCTTAGTTTAATCAATATATCGAACTGCCATGGATTGAGTCTAATGCTCATTCATGGCGGTTTTTTTGTGTTTTTATCAAGAACAATCTGACTTGACAAATAAGATATAAATGCTATGATATTAATGCTTTAAAATATTATGTATGAAGGGATGATCAAATGAAAAGTATAGAGGTCAAAAACCTTTGTTTTGAATATGAAGAAAATATACCTGTTATTAAAAATATCAGTTTTGATATTGAACAGGGAGAATATGTAGTTATACTAGGACATAATGGCAGTGGCAAAAGTACAATTGCTAAGTTATTAATTGGCCTTTTGGAAAAAAAATCCGGAGAAATTATGGTTCATCAGATTCCTTTAACGCAGGAGACACTTTATGATGTCAGAAGTCATATAGGCATTGTTTTTCAAAATCCAGATAATCAATTTATTGGGTCAACGGTTAGAGATGACATAGCATTTGGTTTAGAGAATAAGTGCGTTCCAACAGAACAAATGGATACTATTATTGATAAATATGCTAAAGAGGTAGATATGTATGCTTTTTTAGATCATGAACCTTCCAAATTATCTGGTGGACAAAAACAGAGAGTTGCAATTGCGGGCATTTTAGCTATGCAGCCAGATATACTTATTTTAGATGAGTCAACAAGTATGCTTGATCCTAAAGGCAGAAATGAAATAAATCATCTTGTATATAAAATAAGAAAAGAGAAACAAATGACAGTTATTTCGATTACACATGATATTGAGGAAGCAGTGAAGGCAGATCGTATAATTTTATTAAATCAAGGAGAGATTGTTCAGGATGGAAAACCAGAAGTAGTTCTATCCGATATTATGATGCTGGAAAAACTGGGGCTAAATGCACCTTTTGCATATCTGGTATCAAACGGGCTAAAAAAATCCGGAATTCCAGTAAATGCGCAAATCGATGAAGAAAAGTTGGTGAAAGAATTATGTCAATTACATTTGAAAAAGTAGAACATGTATATAGTGAAGGAACACCTTTCTCCTATTTAGCTCTGAAAGGAGTTGACCTTTCTATTATTAAAGGTTCTATGACAGCAATTATAGGTCATACCGGAAGTGGCAAATCAACTTTAATTCAGCATCTGAACGCATTGTTATTACCAACCTCAGGTAAAGTGACAATAGATGAATATGTCATTACAAAAGATGAAAAACCGCAGACTTTAAAACCATTAAGAAAGAAAACAGGGCTTGTTTTTCAGTTTCCTGAATATCAATTATTTGAGGAATCCATAGAAAAAGACATTATCTTTGGACCTATCAATTTTGGTATACCTGAAGAAGTTGCTAAACAAAAAGCAGCTGAGGCTTTAGAAGCTGTTGGTCTGGATAAAAAATATTTAGAAAAGTCACCCTTCGATTTATCAGGGGGACAGAAGCGCCGCGTGGCGATTGCAGGTATTCTTGTTATGGAACCAGAAATACTTGTATTAGATGAACCAACAGCTGGTCTTGATCCGCAAGGAGCTAAAGAGATGATGGAACTCTTTAAGAAACTTCATGAAAAAGGAACGACTATCTTATTAGTTACTCATGACATGAATCAAGTACTTACCTATTGCGATCATGCCATCGTAATGAGTGATGGCCAGGTTGTGAAAAATGGAACAGTCCAGGAGATTTTTGCAGATCCTGAGTATTTATCCAAATTAAGTATTGAATTGCCAATGATTACTTCTTTTATCTACCGTTTAAATCAGAATGGTTTTCATTTAGATCCATCCATGACAACTATTGATCAGTTAATAGAAGCCATTGGGGGTGAATTAAAATGAAAAACATGACATTAGGACGTTATTTGCCATATGATTCTGTCATGCATCGTATGGACCCGCGAGCAAAAATCATGGGATTATTGCTTGTACTGATCTCAGTTTTTTTTGATGCTGGATTTAGTGGCTATTTTTTAATTGCTCTCTTTTGTTACATCGCATTAAAGTTATCCAAGATTTCTTTGTCATATTTAATCAAATCTATTAAGCCAATGTTATTTATGATGTGCTTTTTGGCAATCATTAATATATTTGTTATGCGAACTGGAGAAGTTCTGTTCATGATAGGCAGCTTTGCGATTTATACAAAAGCTATCACACAGACTGCATACATTGTTATTCGTTTGATTTTGATTGTGGCAATGACAACCGTGGTAACTGCTACAACCAAACCACTTGATTTAACATTGGGAATAGAGCATTTGCTTTCGCCTTTTAAACGAATTGGTTTTCCTGCTCATGAAGTAGCCATGATGATTTCTATTGCATTAAGATTTATTCCAACATTGCTTGAGGAAACGGAAAGAATTATGAAAGCACAGGCAAGCAGGGGTGTTGATTTTAAAGAGGGAAAATTGATGGAAAAAATCAGTGCAATTATCTCTTTGATTGTTCCTCTTTTCATCTCTGCATTTTCCAGAGCTGAAGAATTAGCCAACGCTATGGAAGCGAGATGTTATCATCCAGATGCGAAAAGGACAAGATATAAACAATTACATTGGAAAATACACGATACATTATTGATTGGAAGCTGTCTTGTTCTGATGGTAAGCCTGATTGCTATGAGTGTGATTGGCACATGGTAAGAGTTAAATGTTTAGTCAGTTATGATGGCAGTCGTTTTTTTGGCTTTCAGATCCAACCTAATTACAGAACCGTTCAGGGAGAAATACAAGAAGCATTAAAGAAAATTACACAAGAGGAAATCACAATTCATGCTTCGGGAAGAACAGATGCAGGTGTACATGCAGTTGGTCAGGTGTTTCATTTTGATACAAAAAAGGAACTTCCGGAAAAACAATGGAAGAGGGCAATAAACCATTTTATGCCAACAGATATTCACATTAAAGACTGCTGGTATGTTAATGAAGATTTTCATTCACGCTATAGTGCAAGTTGGAAGGAATATCGATACTATCTAAATATGGCTGAGTATGACCCTATACAGGCAAATTATATTGCCCAAGTTGGACGACAGCTGGATGTTGAGGCAATGAAAAGAGGCACAGAAATAATGATAGGCTGTCATAATTTTGCATCGTTTTGTGCTCAGGATCCTTATGGAAATACATTTAGAACTATTTATGCAATTGATATTGAACAGCAGGACCAAATTGTTTCTTTCCGTTTTTTAGGTGATGGGTTCCGTAGGTATATGGTTAGATATCTGGTTGGGGCATTGATTCGAATTGGCCTTCATAAATGGAGCATAGCGGAAGTTAAAGCAATGGTGGATAGTGCCGGAGAAATTAAGTGTCTGCATAAAGCAAAAGCAGAAGGCTTGTATCTATATCAAGTTGGTTATGGTGAATTTAATGAATAATTATCATACACATACATTTCGCTGCGGTCATGCAGTTGGCTCTGAAAGAGCGTATGTTGAGCAGGCCATCAAAGAAGGCTATGAAGCAATTGGTTTTAGCGAACATGTTCCTTTGCCATATTTTCGCTGGCATTTAATTAAAGCCATACCCTTTGCTTTTAAATCGACGAGAAGTATTCTTAGCTTAGGAAAAGCATTCCTTCTAAATGGTCCAGGGATGCGTATGACATATTCACAAAAAGAACTTTATTTGAATGAAATAGAAAAACTGCAAAGAGAGTATGGAAATAGAATCAAAATATATAAAGGCTTTGAATGTGAGTATCTGGAAAAATACTTACCTTATTATCGAAAAATGTTAGAGAATAAAGAAGTTGATTACCTTATTTTGGGCCATCATTATCATCGATATGCCATATCTGCTCAGTATTATGGAAGAAAACACCTCGAAAAGTCAGATGTTACAAATTATGTAAATGAAGGGATATTGGCAATGAAAACAGGGCTTTTTAAATATTTTGCCCATCCCGATTTGTTTTTTGCTGGTTATCATCATTGGGATAAATTTGTAGAAAGCGAAGTCAGCAGATTATTGACAGTCGCAAAACAATGCCAGGTTGTTTTAGAAGTTAATGCAGGCGGGCTTAGACGAAAAAAGATCAATTTTGATGGCGCTATGGAATATCCTTATCCGCGATTGCAGTTTTGGAACATAGTAAGAGAAATGGAATGTGAAGTCATTATTGGGTTGGATGCGCATAATCCAAAACAATTAAGTCATGATGAATTTTATAAGTTAGAAGGCTTTTGTCAGAAGATGAATCTTAAGATGACTGATAAGAGTCCCAATAAAAATTTCAGAGGAATTTAAAATTCTTCTGATTTTTTCTTATTTATTTGATTTATTTATTGACAAAGAAAAGACAATCCCCTATAATAAGTCTTGGCCTCAAATGGCACAAGGTAGCCCCGGAAAACTACTTTGATCAGGAGGAAAAGAATTATGCGTCAAACAACAATGGCAAAAGAAGCAACAATTGAACGTAAATGGTATGTCATCGATGCTACTGGTTTAACATTAGGACGTTTAGCTAGTGAAGTAGCGACAGTTTTAAGAGGTAAACATAAACCTACTTATACGCCTCATGTGGACACTGGTGATTATGTAATTGTCATCAATGCAGAAAAAGTTGTTATGACTGGTAAAAAATTAGATAAAGTAATGTATTACCGTCATACAGGATATCTTGGACATCTGAAACAGAGAACTGCTCGTCAGTTCCAGGAACAGGATCCAACTGGTTTTGTGGAAGCAGCTATTAAAGGTATGTTACCACATAACACTTTAGGCAGACAGCAGGGAATGAAGTTATTCGTTTATGCTGGAAGCGAACATCCACATGCAGCACAGAAACCTGAAACTTTAACGTTTAAAGGTTAATAAGGAGGAAGAACTATGGTACAATATAGAGGAACTGGACGTAGAAAATCTTCTGTAGCTCGTGTTATTTTAACACCAGGTACAGGTAATTTTGAAATCAATGGCAAAGATGCAAAAGAATACTTCCCTTCAGAAGTATTATTAATGATCATTCATCAGCCTTTAGAATTAACAGGCACTACAGCAAAATTTGATGTTAAAGTAAATGTTAATGGTGGAGGATTCTCAGGCCAGGCTGGTGCTATCCGTCATGGTGTTGCTAGAGCATTGTTAGAAGCAGGCGATGATTACAGACCTACATTAAAAGCTGCAGGTTACTTAACTCGTGATGCTAGAGCTAAAGAACGTAAGAAATACGGTCTTAAAAAAGCACGTCGTGCTCCACAGTTCAGTAAACGATAATTCAAAGGTTCAGAGAACAAAACACAAAAGCCTTGGAAATACAATGTTTCCAAGGCTTTTTCTTATTTCATGGACTGCTGAACAACTTCTGCAAACACCTAAAAATATGTCTATTAGTAACACGATAGAAACAAATTAGTAACACAGAATTATTGGTCTTGTGCAAGATTTTTTGAATCTTGTGCAAGATATGAAATGACCGCTTTCCTGACTTCCAATTTGGTTCTACAATGAACTTTGTGACCATCTTTGAATGTGATGTCATATCCATCATGTGTGTTTCCTGTCAATAATCTGATTTGTTCCTTGTTCTTTTCTGCAATCTGCAAAGAATCAAACATTCCCATTTGGTCTTGATGCATCAGGTCAATAATATATGCATTCAATGACATTCCCTTTTCAGAAGCAAGTGTCTTGAAGACTTCCTTCATTCCCTTTGGAACTGCAAGATATATTCTGTCATAATGTTCTTCATTGAATTTATTTTTATATTCTGTTTTCTTCATCATGATACCTTCTTTCAGATTTTGTTGATTGCTTCAAGTTTGATTGGAAGTTCCAAATGTGTGTAAACAGTTTCTGTGACACCTTGACCTTTATGACCAACAATCTTTTTTATTATTCTTTCATCAACACCTGCTTCTGTTAGCAAGGACACACAGGTGTGTCTTGTGTCATGTGGTCTGTGTTTCAAGTTCATTTGTTCCATCAGCGGTGTCCAATATGAATCATAATAATTTCTATATGTGAAAGGCTGATTGTCAGGTGTGCAAATCAGGTGGTCACAATCTTTCTGCATCCAATGTTCAAAAAATGGAACAACCTTTTCTGCAATTGGAACTTCCCTGATTCCTGATTCTGTTTTGGATTCTTTTACAAAGAACCATCTTTCATCAAGATGAATGTCCTTCTTTTCAAGGTCAAGCAGTTCACCAATTCTTACACCTGTATATATCAGAATCAGAATAACAGAAACATATTCATTTCCTTCCTGATGCTTCCACACAGTTTGAATCTGATTCTTTGAAAAAGGTTTTCTGTCATATGCGTTTGGATTTCCTGCTTTTTTAATATCAATATATCTTATCATATCCCTTTTGTCCTTGGACACAATTTCATGTTTGACAGCATAATCATACATCAGACCAAGTGTGACCTTCAATTTCTTCAAGGTTGGTGAATTCTTTCCTGATTCATCACAGACCTTTTGAAAATGGTCAAGTTTGATGTCAACCAATCGCATGTCTTTTATTTTTTCACACAGCTTCCATGAAGCCTTTACACCATTTATGTTTGATTTGGAAACTGTTTCAAAGTGTGGTTCTGACCACTTGTCATATAATTCTTCAAGTGTCATCTGTTCAATGTGCAGGTCAAAGGGGTCTGCATTATAATCTGCAAGTGCTTGAAGTGCTTCCTGTCTTGTGGGATAAAAACCAACAAATTTGTATATTGGAAAAGACCTTTGCTTCACAGGGTCATCTTTCCATCCAATAGTTTTTCTTGCACACCAAGGGTTTCTTCTGTGTCCTGAAAGTTTGTAAACACTTCCAAATCCATTTGGTAATTTCATAAAAAAAATCACATCCTTCCTGAATTTTGGTGCAAAAATACAAGGGATGTGATATAATAGAATTTAGTGGATTCTTGGTTTCACATCCAAGGATTTTTGCAAAGACCATTCTGAATTGCAGTTCAGGGTGGTCTTTTTTTGTTTGCGGTTCTTGGTCATCCTGTTTACCTTGAACCGCTGAAACATCAGTAAAATCAAGGCTTTTCAGGATTTTTGATTCAAGCGGTTCTTGGTGTCTTATATACTTCTATATTCTTTTATTTTTATAAAAAATTTTATTATATCTTATTTTTTTTATAAAAATATTTGAAAATAAGAATATCACCTTGAACTGCAAGAACTTTTTCAAATTTTCCTTATAAATAAAGGCTTTTCAGCGGTTCAAGGTTGGTTCTTGCAGTTCCTGCTTGACCGCTTGTTTTTCTTCATCAGAATTTTCCCCTTAATTCAACCACTTTTCCAATAATTTGAACAGGCTTGTCCAATATGTCCTGATTGCTGAAATACATTGGTGCGTATGTAGGATTGAATGAAACAAGGCTGATTCCTTCTTCATGCTTTATTAGTTTTTTGCAACAAGCATCATCACCATTGACTTTTGCAATCACAATGTCACCTGTGTCTGCATCTGACTGTTGTCTGACAATTACAACATCACCTTCAATCATTCTTGGTGACATTGAATCCCCTTTGATTTGCAATCCAAAGAATTCACCTGTTCTTGCTAATTTCACAGATATTTCTTCCCAATCAAGAATTTCTTCAACTGCTTCAAGCGGAATTCCTGCAACCACTGTTCCAAGAACAGGAATCAACTGACCTTTTTCATATTTCTTTGTTTCATCTGCAAGTGCATCTGTGTCAATTGTCCTGTTCCATCCCTGAATGATTGCTTCCTGTTCAGTTCTAAAATCTGATTCACCCAAAAGATAAGCAACTGAAACACCAAAATATGATGACAGTTTTCCCAAAGATTCTTGATTTGGATTCTTTGTTTTCCATTTGGATGTTGAAGCAGTTCCAAGTCCTGCTTCCTTTTCTAACTTCCTTTTTGAAATACCTTTTTCAGCACAAAGTGCTTCCAATCTTTCCATGAATGTCATAGCGTTCACACCTTTCTAAACATATTCACAAAAAATTTGCAGAAAAATTTCAGCGAAAACACTTGACAACGCAGAACAAGGTCTGTATAATAAAGGCATAGTGCAGAACAAGTTCAGCGGAATCAAAGAGAATCCGCAAAATTAAATCTGAAATTGTTGGTGGTACTTCATATTTTAGCATTTAGTTCAGCAGTTGTCAATAATTTTCGCTGAATTTATTCTGTATATTTTATTAAGAAAGGAGTTAGACAGATGTCAGAATTTGAAAAGCAGGTAAAAAAAGCACTGATTGACCGCAACATGACAATGGGTGACCTTGCAGAAGCACTTGGAATTTCTCTTTCATATGTTTCAGACCTTATCAAAGAAAAGCGGAACAATGAAGAACAGATTGCAAGAATCAAGGATTTCCTGAACCTGTCTGATGCAGGTGGAAGTGCATGAAGAACAGATTGACAGTCAAGAAGGTTGCTGAATTGATGGGTGCTTCTGAATGGTTCATCAGAAGGGGTTTGCAACAGGGTTTATTTCCTTGGGGATATGCAGTGAAGACTTCTTCAAAATATACCTATTGGATTTCACCCATCAAATTCACAGAATGCACAGGTATCAAAATATAGAAAGAAGGTGATTTTTGTGGAATTAAAACATCAGTCATATGATTTGAAACAAATGCAATCACTTCCACTTGAAGCAAAAATCAGAATGTCAATGGTCAGAATTAAAAGTTGGTACGAATATTGGAATGGTGAAGTTTATGTTTCATTTAGTGGTGGAAAAGATTCAACTGTGTTGCTTCATCTTGTTAGGTCAATGTTTCCTGATGTTGAAGCAGTTTTCTGTGACACAGGTCTTGAATATCCTGAAATCAGAGAATTTGTAAAGAAACAAGAAAATGTGACAATTATCAGACCTGCAATGAATTTCAAACAGGTAATTTTGAAATATGGGTATCCTCTTCCTACAAAAGAACTTGCAAGAAAAATTCAATATGCAAAAGCAGGTTCTGAATGGGCAAAAAAATATGTTGATGGTTCAGCGGTTGATTCAGAAGGAAGACCTTCAAGATATAGAGTTCCTGACAAATGGTTGAAATTATTAAATGCTCCATTTGATGTTTCCGCATATTGTTGTGATGTTATGAAAAAACAACCAATGAAAAAATTTGAAAAAATATCAGGGAAGAAACCATTCATTGGAACACTTGCTTGTGAATCAAAGGTCAGGGAACAAGCATGGATGCGAACAGGATGCAATGCATTTGAAGGAAAGAAACCAAAATCAGCACCAATGTCATTTTGGACAGAAAATGACATATTGCAATATATCAAACAAAACAACATTGAAATTGCTTCTGTCTATGGTGACATAGTTGAAACAGGAAAAAGCATTGAACAATTAAGTTCTGTTGTTCCTGAATACAAAACAACAAAGTGTGATAGAACAGGATGCATGTTTTGCATGTTCGGTTGCCATCTTGAAGCATCACCAAATAGATTTGAAAGAATGAAAGAAAGTCATCCAAAGCAATATGAATATTGCATGAAGCCTGTTGAACAAGGTGGTCTTGGACTTGATAAAGTTCTTACATATGCAGAAATAAAACATTAGAAAGGATTGTGAAAAATGCAGGGATATAAAGTTTTTGAACCTGATTGGACATGCAGGGGATTTCAATATGCAGTTGGTGAAACATTTGAAGAAGATGTGACACCTTCATGTTGCAACAGAGGATTTCATTTTTGCACAGAGTTAAAGGACTGCTTCAATTATTATTCCTTTGACCCAAATAACAAAGTTGCAGAAATTGAAGCACTTGGTGAAATTGATGCAGAAGCAGATGGAAGCAAGCACTGCACCAACAAAATCAAAATTGTTCGTGAAATTTCATGGGAAGAAGTTCTGAAAATGGTCAATATGGGAAAAGCCAACGCAGGACTTCGCAACAGCGGTGATTGCAACAGCGGTAATCGCAACAGCGGTGATTGGAACAGCGGTGATTGCAACAGCGGTAATCGCAACAGCGGTAATTGGAACAGCGGTGATTGCAACAGCGGTAATCGCAACAGCGGTAATTGGA
>Ga0129308_1001380_pt1 | contig 25714 bp, 21 predicted proteins | sample L827metagenome_FD_94440 | JGI IMG/M metagenome (GOLD analysis project Ga0129308, IMG submission 94440) | Ring-tailed lemur group fecal microbial communities from Wisconsin, USA - L827 metagenome | ecosystem: Host-associated > Mammals > Digestive system > Large intestine > Fecal | place: USA...
CGCAGGCGCCTTCAAAGGCCGTCAGACGGCAGCTGACCATCGAGGGCGGAGGCGCAGGCTCCACAGTCTCAGGCAGAATGTACGACAGGGATTCTCTGGTCCGCATCGACGCCGGGACGATGAACGGTCATACCTTCAGCGGCTGGACCGTCTCGCAGGGCGGAATCACTCTGGCCGATGGGACCAGGAGCGTGACCTACTTTACGATGCCGGATGAAGCGGTGACGCTGGTAGCCGGATGGACAGCCAACAAACCCGGCGGAAACGGCGGGTCAGGCGGATCCGGAGGCGGAGGCGATTCCGCTGCAGAGTCCTCAGACGACGGCAGAGTGAAGGTGGAGACCGGAAACGGCGGCAAGACAGAGATCAGGAAGAACGCCGACGGCAGCAGTACGTTGACTGTCACGCCCGACGCGGGATTCCGTGTAAAGGACGTTCTGGTAGATGGAAAGAGCGTGGGATCGGTGACCAGCTATACCTTCCCGGCAGGGGAAAAGAAATATACGGTCCAGGTGGTATTTGAGAAAGTGGCCATCGGAACATTTGTTGATGTGTCGGGCCACTGGGCGGAGGACTATATCCGCTCCATCTGCAGCCAGGGCCTGATGGCTGGAACCGGCGCCGATACCTTTGGTCCGGAGATCCCCATGAGCAGAGGCATGGTAGTGACGGTTCTGTACAAGCTGGCCGGAAAACCGGAGACGGCGATCGCGGGAAGCGCGTTTAGAGACGTGGCAGAGGATGCGTATTATGCGGATGCTGTGGCGTGGGCTCAGGCGTCCGGTATCGTCGCGGGCTATGGAAACGGACTTTTCAAGCCGGAGCAGAGCGTGACGAGGCAGGAATTCGCGCAGATCCTGTTCAGCTATGCCAAGGCGTCGAATATGGATCTGACAGCAGGCGAAGGAGCCGCCGCAGGGGCAGCAGGAGAGCAGTCTCTGGCAGGCTTTGCAGATGCAGACAGTGTGGCTGGCTGGGCCAGAGAGGCCATGGAGAGTATGGTGGCGCAGGGTGTCATGAGCGGTACTCCGCAGAAAGAACTGCAGCCCGAGAGAAGCATTGTCCGGGCAGAAGCGGCCAGCATGCTGTACCACTTTGTGGATCTGAAAAAGTAAAAAAGCGATGCAGAAGCAAAGCGTACATAATACAGCGGCGCAGAAGCAAAGCAGCGACATCTAAATAACGGCAGCAAAACAGCGCGGCGATCTTCATCGCCGCGCTGTTTGCATGGCCGGGAGATTCGGTCATTCGCTGTCACGGTCTCATCAGCTGTAATTGACTGTCATCGGCTATTATCGACGGTCATCGGCTGTCATCGGCCGACCGGGCGGAAAATTCAGCTGCGGCGGTTCTGATTTCCTGCATACACTGCATAGGCCACATACTAATGCATAGTCTACATACCTCCGCGTACCCGCACATCCCCCATCGACATCTGCAGAAAGTCCTGCACTGCCGCCGAAGCAAATCTGCCTTAGAACGCGTGAGACAGAGACGGACGGACCAAGGACGGGTTTCGGGACGGGGAACATGAATTGCAGGCTGAGAGAGGCGTTTTAGGGGGTCAGAACGGCATGCCAGTTCAAAAGGTCAGCTTACAATACCTATGAAATGTGAGTTGATCCCTGGGCGGGGAACGAAATAGAGCATTAGGCAGGGAGGGGGACATATATGTAAGAAATGATGGGCGCGTATGAGCCGGAGTCGGTAGGGCAGGGAAGGAGCAAGCAGGGAAGGAGCAAGCAGGGAAGAGATGGGAGCGGCAGGAGCATGTTGGGCGGGGCAGGAGCGGGTCGGATGGGGTAGGTGGCAGGAGGTCCGAGCAGAGCGGGCAGCGACCAGTGGACCTGAGTAGAGTGGGCAGGCCGGTAGGAGCAGATAGAACCGATTGGGACCGGGAGTGACAGGAACATGACTGGAAAATATTTTATGTTAGGTGGGGGGGAAGGATCAATACGGGCAAATAGGTGAAACGGTAAGAAATTTTTTGATTTCCCTCAAAAAGGACGTTAAAATAGGCGAAAGTTTATAAAAAAATCATTTATCGCCTATTTTAACGCTGAAATGGCGTGAATTACTGCCGATCTGCACGCTAAATAGGCGAAAATTGTTTTTTTTCATTGATTTCACCTACGCCCACACAGGGGCATGCTGATAATCTCCCGGCGCTATCCAGAGCTCTCTTAAAACCCGTGTGGACAGGAACCTTGTAAACCTTGTACTATTGCTTCTGTTTACTTCTGCTGCGATGGCGCGGCAGAAGTCTCAGAGTGCCGGCGTGCAACCGCCCCAGAAATGATGCACAGCTGACAACGCAGCGGCGCGGCACCAACACACTACCGGCCCCATCACCACACCCGTACACCACCGCTCCGGCATCGCGCGCCATGGCCCCAGAACAGCCCCGGCGCCCACGCGCAACAGCCCGGCATCGCGCGCCATGGCCGGCCCTAGAACCGTCCAGCTGCCAACGCGCCACCGGTGCGCGCTAACACACCACCGGCGCGCAGGCCAAGTGCTGGAATAAAAAGGCTCCTACGGAGCCTGATCGGCCTGCCGGGCTTGCCCTTGACACGCCCGATGTGTATTTCAATCCACAGGCTCCCACAGATCCTGATCGGTCTGCCGGGCTTGCCTTGGCGCGCCCGATCTGTATTTCAGTCCACAGCCTCCCACGGAGCCTGACCTGGCCGGGAAAGGTTCGTCAAGCATGACCGGGTTTTATTTCAATCCACAGCCTCCCACGGAGCCTGACCAACAACGTTGAAGAAGGGACGCCTTTCAATCAGATTTTGATCTGACCTGAGGTGGACGAAAAAAGGGACGCCGCATCTGCGGCGTCCCTTTTCAATTTCGATCAGCTCTGGAGAGGAGCTTATTCTGCCTTTGCAGCTTCCGGAGCGGCGGCTTCCGCCGTCTTTGTCTCCGCTTTGGGGGCTTCGGCCGTAGGAGCTTCCGCCTTTGCGGCCTGAGCCTTTTCTTCCGCCTTTGCAGCGGGAGCGTTGGCCGGAGCCTCTGCTTTTGCCTCGGCCTTCGCAGCAGGGGTAGCTTCGGCCTTCGGAGCCGGAGCAGCCTCAGCCTTCGCAGCCGGAGCAGCCGGTTTGGCAGGAGCCGGCTTTGCGCCGGGCTTGGGAATTACGTGAATGATATTTCTCGGACACTTCTTCGCGCACATTCCGCAGTTTTTACATTTTTCCGGATCGATGACCGCGTGGTTGTTTTCCACGTGGATCGCGTCGAATTTACATTCCTTTTCGCAGATCTTGCAGGCGATACAGCCCACTTCGCAGACGCTTCTGGTCACCTTTCCGGTGTCGCAGGAGCTGCAGCCCACGAATACTCTGGCGGTCTGAGGAACGATCTCGATGAGCTGGTTGGGGCACGCTTTGGCGCAGGCGCCGCAGCCGACGCAGGCGTCTCTGTCCACCACGGCAACGCCGTTGCAGACGTGGATCGCGTCGAACTTACAGGCGGCTACGCAGTCGCCGTAACCCATACAGCCGAATTTACATGCACCGTGACCGTTGAAGAACAGCTTGCTGGCTTCACAGGTCTTGAAGCCCTGATACTCCATGTCTTCTTTGGTCTTCTCAGAGATACCGGAGCAGCGGACACGGGCCACCACAGGAACGGCGGAACCGGCATCTACGCCCAGGATCTTGGAGATGGCGCTGGATGAGGTGGAGCCGCCGGGAATACACAGAGTCGGGGCAACACCCTTCGGATCGGCAGCCAGAGCGGCGGCGTAATCGTCGCAGCCGGCGTATCCGCAGGCGCCGCAGTTGGCGCCGGGAAGTACTACACGGACGGCAACTGCAGTCTCATCTACAGGAACTGCCATGAACTTAGCGGCCAGGGTCAGGATAACAGCCGCGATGGCGCCGATTACCACAACCAGTATCACAGGTGTAATAATTGCTGACATTGTTGGCACCTCCTTAACCGAATATGCCGTCGATCATACCCGAGAATCCCATGAAGGCCAGGGACAGGATCGATGCGGCGATCAATGTGGAAGGAACGCCCTTGAAGCATTCCGGATAGTCGTTGTACTCGATTCTTCCGCGAACGCCCGCGAACAGTACCATCGCGAGGAGGAAACCGATGCCGGCGCCGAAGGAATTGACGAGAGACGGTATGAATTTGTAGCTCTCCGTGATGTTCAGCACGCACACGCCCAGAACGGCGCAATTGGTGGTGATCAGCGGGAGGTAGACGCCCAGGGATTTGTGCAGGGCAGGCACGTATTTCTTCAGGATGATCTCGACCAGCTGTACCAGGGCCGCGATGACCAGAATAAATACGATGGTCTGCAGATAACCGATCCCGTTGGCGTCCAGCAGGTAGGTCTGGATCGGCCAGGTAGCCGCCGTGGCCATTACCATAACGAAGGTTACGGCGCAGGACATACCGAAGGCGGAATCCAGCTTTTTGGATACGCCCAGGAAGGGGCAGATACCCAGGAACTTAACCAGTACAAAGTTGTTTGCAAGGACAGCTCCCATAATGATGATCAACATTTCTTTCATTACTGAGCACCCCCTTCATTGCCCTGTGCCTGACCGCAGGCAGCGGCGGACGGGCAGCCGGCGCAGCCGTTTTCCTTGTTCTTGCTGGGCTTGCCGTTGGTCAGCTTGTTCACCAGAGCGATGAGACAGCCGAAGGTGAAGAAACCGCCGGGAGCCAGCATGAAGATCGCCATGGGGTCGATGTGGCCTGCCGTGACGGCAAGACCAAAGATGGTGCCGTTTCCGATCAGCTCACGGATGCAGCCCATAGCGGTGAGCGCAAGCGTAAAACCGATGCCCATTCCAACGCCGTCCAGCGCGGAATCTATGACAGAATTTTTATTGGCGAACATCTCGGCGCGGCCTAAGATGATACAGTTTACTACGATCAGCGGTATAAAGAGTCCCAGCGCTTTGTCCAGATCCGGAAGGTAAGCCTTCAAAAGGAACTGAACGACGGTAACGAAGGCGGCGATCACTACGATGTAGCAGGGAATACGCACCTTGTCGGGAATGACATTCTTCAAGAGTGAGATGAAGACGTTGGAGCAGATCAGTACGACCATAGCGGCAACGCCCATGCCCACGCCGTTGACAGCCTGCGTCGTGACGGCCAGGGTAGGACAGGTTCCCAGAACCAGTACCAGCACAGGGTTTTCTTTGATGATGCCGTTAGTGAGAATACTCAGCCTGTTCTTCTTTTCTTCCATTACATAGCACCTCCTAACTCAGCGAATTGTTGCAGGGCAAGGGTAACGCCGTTGCCGACAGCTTTCGACGTATAGGTCGCGCCGGAGATACCGTCAACGCCGGATACATCATCCAGTCCTACAAATTTGTTGGTATGATCGGGAACAGTGGCCTTGGAGCCCAGTCCCGGCGTCTCGTTGGACGCGTCGGTGACCTTTACGCCCACGATTTTTCCGTCCATATCGACGCCTACCATGGTGATAACGGCGCCGCCAAAGCCCTTGGCGGACACAGTGATGACGTAACCCGCGTCGTTGGTAGCCTTGTAGACTTCCGTGACCTCTGTGTTGGTCTTCACGAGAGCGGCGTCGGTGGGAACCAGGAAGTCGATCTCCATTGGTTCGAAGCCGTCGGCCTCAGCCAGGACCTCCGCCCGGGCCGCGTCGGCGTTCTTTTTTGTAATATCGTCGATGATCGGCTTTGTCACCTGATAAGCACCGGCTACGAGGAAGGTAGCCACGAGACAGATGAGCACCAGAACAACGGTAGGAGCAAAATTCTCTTTAAAACTATTGTTTTTTTCCATTACTGTTCACCGCCTTTCGGCACACCGTTCAGCTTCATTCTCGTCAGCTCGTCGATGTGCGGAGTCAGGATGTTCATCAGCAGAATAGCGAAGGAAACGCCTTCCGGATAAGAAGAGAACATTCTGATCAGCATGGTCAGAATACCACAGCCGATACCGAATACGATCTTGCCCTTCGTGGTGATGGGGGAGGTCACGTAGTCGGTAGCCATGAAGATGGCGCCCAGCATCACGCCGCCGGCGCAGATGTGGAAGATCGGATCCTGTCCCATGAGCAGAGCCATCACAGCCACCGTGGCGATGAAGCATACGGGGATGGTGGGCTCGATGACCTTTCTGATCACCAGGTAAACGCCGCCGATGAGCAGGGCCAGGGCGCTGATCTCACCCATGGAACCGCCGATGAAGCCCATGAACATGTCCGCGTTGGAGGGCAGATCCTCCATGGCGCCTTTCTGCAGGAGTCCCAGAGGAGTGGGGCCGGTAACGGCGTCAGCTCCGCCGGCCAGCTGCATTCTGGTCAGAGGCCAGGTGGTCATGGGTGTGGCGAAGGAGACGAACAGAACGATACGTCCTACGATAGCGGGATTGGCAAAGTTCTGACCCAGTCCTCCAAAGAGCTGTTTTACGACGACGATTGCCACAAAACAGCCGATGACGGCCATCCAGATGGGAAGATTGGCCGGCAGGTTAAAACTCAGAAGCACGCCGGTGACTACTGCGCTCAGATCGGAGATCGTCTGAGTGCGTCCGGTGATCTTGCGGAACGCCCATTCAAATACTACGCTTGCGATCACGCAGGACACGGTGAGCAGCAGAGCTCTCGGCCCAAATACGTAAACGGCCATGAGAAGGGCCGGCATTAATGCGATGATAACATCCAGCATGATGCGGGATGTGTTGACCGGTGATACTACGTGAGGCGCGGAAGAAACAATTAAGTTTCCGTGTTTGATCTCGCTCATTATTTCTTACCTCCTTCCGCCTTTTCGGCCTCAGCTTTGGCCGCCTCAGCCTTGGCAGCCTCCGCTCTCGCGGCCGCGGCCAGCTTATTCTTTGCCAGTTTATTGATGAAACTCAGCTGTTTTCTGGCAGGACATACATAAGTACAGCAGCCGCATTCCATACAGGCTGATGCATGATATTTCTTCAGGGCGTCCAGATCGTCGCGCTCGTAAGCCTTGTGGATCGCGGTGGGCATCAGATTCATGGGACACGCTCTCACGCAGCGTCCGCAGTTGATGCAGGCGGTCTCCTCGTTGATCTGAGCGAAGGAGTCGTCGAAGGCCAGAATGGCGTTGTTGCCCTTGAGAATGGACATGTCGTCGTTGGGGATCGCTTTACCCATCATCGGTCCGCCCATGATGATCTTCTTGGGTTCGCCGGTGAAGCCGCCGCAGAAGTCGATCACGTCCTGAATGGGAGTACCGATGAGAACTTCCACATTTTTCGGTTCCTTGACCACATTTCCGTCAACGGTCAGACTCTTGGATATCAGGGGCATACCGGTCTCCAGGTATTCTTCGATCTTCAGAACGGAGTTGACGTTGGAGACGATAACGCCCACCTCGGCGGGCAGCTTGCCGGCCAGCAGGTGTTTTCCGGTGGTCTCGTAGATGATCACACGCTCCGCGCCCTGCGGGTACTGCTGGGACAGCTCGTGCACTTCGATCTCCGGGGAATCTTTCAGCAGTTCCTTAAACTTGGCAATGGCGTCGGGCTTGTTGCCCTCGATGCCGATGATGCCCTTTTTCAGGTTCAGGAAATGCATGATATGTTTCACACCGTTGATGATCTGTTCGGCTGATTCGAGCATGGTGCGGTGGTCGACCGTTATGTACGGTTCGCATTCCGCTCCGTTCAGGATGAGGGTATCTACCTCTTCCGGATTTCTGGGGTTGTACTTAATGTGCGTAGGGAAGCCGGCTCCGCCCAGGCCGACGACGCCGCTGGCGCGAACAGCCTTGAGGAATTCGTCCTTGTTGGTCACAACAGGGGCCGCTACGGTCTCCGCGGCTTCCTGCTTACCGTCAAGCGTAATAACGATATTGGTGTCCACACGGCCCATGAGCGTCATCCGCTTTTCGATAGCGGTTACTTCTCCGGATACACTGGAGTGTATCGGAGCGCAGACCGGAGCAGCGTTGTCTCCGATCACCTGTCCAACCTTAACGTGATCGCCGACGGCGACGGTAGGCTGGCAGGGAGCTCCAATGTGCTGAACCATCGGAATATATACCTTTTCAGGCAGCGGCATCTTTACGATGGGCAGGCTGGAGGTATTTTTGCAATGGTCGACATGGATTCCCTTAAGATGTTTTTGAACTGAACTCATAAACTCTCTCTCCTTATCTAGCCTTGTCAAAAATTGTAGCTTTTTTCTACACTCTGAAAGGGTGGCAGGGCCCTACCTCTATATATATTCACATGCAGAAGAGTATAAGCACCTACAGTATTAAAGGATACACCTTTTTGCAAAATAAGTAAAGAGAAAAAAGTCGAATTTGCAAGGCTGGCGGGGTGAAAACACCCGGAATTGTTAAAATTATGTCGATTATGAATGATAAAAAAACGCAGCCGCATCCCAGGTCGGGAAAGAAAAGGAAAATGTAATTTTTACCGGTCCCATAGCCCCCTTATATAAATAGGAAGTAAAGCGTCACAGTTATGTCGGCTCGGATCTTTCGTCGGAGAGAAGAAGATTCAGTTTTTTTAAGATCTCACTGAGACGATTTTTGTTCAGACTGTAAAAGATACTGTTTTTTTTGCGGCGGGACAGAAGCAGATCGTGTTCCTTCAGGATCTTTAAATGCTGCGATATGGATGCAGGCGATACGTTCAGGAGAATGGACAGCGATTTGTTGGTGGATTCGTTTTGGGACAAAATTTTTATGATCGCCAGCCGCGTAGCATCTCCCAGTATCTTGATCGGGACTGCAATATCGTCATAGGCGAGAGACAGATTCGGCATGACCAGATTTTCATACACACTCATCCGATTGCCGAAGATATTGATCATCAGATGGGGATAGGTGTAAAAGGAAAATATGATGCAAAGGTTGTTGATCGTCTCCGCTTTTACCATGAATTGTGTGTTTTTTTTCATGATGAGAGTGCCGTTTTTATAGAGAAGATCATCGTGGAGCGACAATATATAATTCAGAGAAATGGAATGCTTTTCTTCCTTGAGCAGAGCGCTCTTATAGAAAGCATAAGTGGAATCCCAATGGGCCTTGAAAAAAGCGTGATAATAATCCCAAAGAATTTCCATAAGCTCGCGGCGGACAGCCGGTATCGAACGCAGGAATTCTTCGGCGTCTTCCAATGCAATGTATTTGGGCAGCTCTCGGAAATCGTTCAAGTTCAGCTGGTCCGTAACATCGAGGAGATGCAGGATCTCCTGCTTTTCACCCAAAACAGCACCTCCCAGAAAGATGTAGATAAATTCGTTGGTGTTGAAGTTTTCCAGATCCTGCATGACCTGCGCAAAATCATCTGAAGCTGCTTCTGAGCCGGTTATGGGGGGAGTAAGGTTGTCGATCAGATCCATGACGAAGGTGAATTCAGCATATCGGGATCCAAAATTGAGAATGCGCAGCATGAGATCGCGGTCGATTGAGCTGACCGCGTTTTCATACCAATACATACAGTTGCTGTGATGACCGGGGTTGGAGATCACGTGGAGACTGCAGACCAGTTCAAGGGTACAGCTGTATTTAAAAGAGATATTCGTATTTTTAGGCAGATTGTTTTGTATAATGGGCATCATGTTTCTCCTCGAAATAATATCCTGATCTTATCTATTATCACATAGGGCGGAACGGATAGCAAGTTCAATATAGATCAAACAAAATCAATTCACAATATTTAGAAAAAACTATTTTAGAGATTGCTTAATTAATTAAAAAGAATTGACGAAAAAAACTGACAAATGTATGATGTGAAATATAGAAAGTGAACATAAAGCGGCACAGGAGGTAAAACATGGGCAAAGTGTTTAAAAAGATCACGGCAAGCGTGAAAGAATTCGACGGCGAGGAGGTGACAGAGCTCGTACAGGAAGCGTTGGATGAGGGGATCGCGCCGGGAGAGATATTAAAAGAGGGTTTAATGTCCGCCATGGAGGACATCGGAGAACAATTTAAAAACGGAGAAATATTTGTGCCGGAGGTCATTATGGCGTCTCACGCCATGATGTGCGGAGTGAATATTCTCCGGCCTTTGCTGGCGGGCAGCGACGAAAAGAAGGGAGTGGCGGTGATCGGCACTGTCGCAGGCGATCTGCATGATATAGGGAAAAAAATCGTGGCGATGATGCTGGAAGGTGCGGGCTTTTCTGTTGTGGATCTGGGAGTGGATGTTACCGCTGAGACCTTCGTTGCAAAGGTAAAGGAGCTGGATGCAAGGCTGGTCTGTATGTCTGCCATGCTGACTACCACTATGGCGTATATGGGGACGGTGGTCCAGAGTTTGAAAGATGAAGGGCTGTATGACAAGGTCAGAGTCATGGTGGGAGGCGCGCCGCTGACCCCCGCGTTTGCGGAGAGCATCGGAGCGCATTATTCCTATGACGCCGCTTCTGCGGTAGACCTGGCGAAGATACTGATGGAAAAGGAATGAGAGCGGAAGCGTTGCTGAAAGGAGAAAAACAGTGCTGGTAAATCAAAGAAAGAATGGGACAGGTATTTTTCAGATGTGGTCGGAAGATCAGCTGAAGCAGCTGCACGCCGCGTCGCTGGAGATATTGGAACGTACGGGCGTGATCGTAAAAGACAAAAAGGCCAGAGAAATGTTGGCTGACGCCGGTGCGCTGGTCAAGGGCGAGGCGGCGAGGATCCCGGCGTGGATGGTGGAGGAAGCCATCCGTTCGGCCCCGTCAAAGATCAATCTGGTCAGCAAGGATGGAATGCAGCGGCTGAATCTTTATGAAAACAATATTTATTTTGGTCTCGGAACTGATCTGCCTAATTTCAAAGATCTCTACACAGATGAAATCAGACCCACTCTTTTGTCTGATATTGAAAATGTGAGCAAGATCACACAGGTGAGCGCAAATATCGACTTTATCGCTTCGCTGGGGCTGGCTTCCGATGTGGATCAGAGAGCGGTCGACCTCTATCATTTCAAAGCCATGAGGAAATACTGCAATAAGCCTATTTGGACCACTGCGGTGGGGCCTGACAATCTGAAGTCTCTCATCGACATGGCGGCTGTTTCCGCAGGTGGATATGATGAGCTGAGACTCAAGCCGTCCTTCGGCGTGTACAATGAACCGGTATCGCCGCTGGTGTTCAGCGAGGAAGCGGTGCGGAAGCTGATGCTCTGCGCAGAGTATGGCATTCCAAGCACCTGGGCGCCGGGGATCACCGCCGGAGGCACGGGACCTATGACTTTTGCCGCATGTCTGGCGGTAGGGAACGCGGAGGGGCTCGGAGGCCTTGTCATCCATCAGCTGACGAAAAAAGGAGCGCCTTTTATTTATGGAATTATTTTTTCGGCCATGGATATGAAGGCCGCCACATCTCCCTACGGAACGCCGGAAGCGAATCTGGGACAGGTGGTTGCCGTGGAACTGGGGAAATATTATGGCCTTCCCACATATGGAACGGGGGGAGTGACCGAGGCTGTTACCATTGACGCTCAGGCAGGTCTTGAAGCCATGTTTACCAACATCACCAACGCCATGAGCGGAGCAAATCTGATTCACGATAACGGCTATACGGGCTGCGGACTGATCGGCTCTCTGGAGATGATACTTCTGGATGATGAGATCGCCGGATATGTGAAGCATTTTCTGAAAGGCTTTGAGATCAGCGAAGAGACGCTGGCGCTGGACGTAATCCATAAAGTCGGTCACGGCGGAGAATATATTTCTCATCCCCATACATTTAAAACGTTTAAAAATATTCTGTATGATCCGAGGTACCTCAATCGAAAACAATATCCCGCCTGGATACAGAACGGATCCAGGAAGATCGACGAGGTCCTGAACGAACGCGTGAGGGAGTTTCTGCAAAAAGAGATGCCGGTACTGCTCAGCGATGAGGAAGAAAAGGCCTATGACCAGCTGATCGAAAAGAGGATAAAGGAATTGGGTTAGAGCCAATGAAAAATAGCTTCAGGTCAAAGTAAAGGAGGACACGCATGAATCGCATCAGAAAAACCTTATTGTGCACGGTGTTGGTACTGTCGGTGGCGACGGCATTTGCCGGATGCAGCGGCGGAGGAGAGGAGGCGGATTCCGATAAGACCTATACACTGCGATATTCCGTCATGGAGGCCCCTGGAACTCCCATGGGAGAAATGGCGGGCCGGATCGTAGAGAGACTGAAGGAAGAGAGCGGAGGAAAGCTGATCCTGGAGCCCTATTATGCAGGAAGTCTGGGCGATTATTCGCAGATCTACGAAGAAGTTCAGATGGGCTCCGTGGATGTTACATCCCAGAGTATTCCCACACAGTTTGACGGCAGATTGAATATCACCAATATCCCTTACTCAGTGACCTCCTATGAGCAGGCTAAGAGCATCTGGCTTGACAAGGGCTTTGGTTTCAACGTGCTGGACGGTATTTTGGACGATCAGGGCATTAAGCTGCTGAGCCCTGTGATCTCTGGATTTATGGGGATCGGTGGGACCAATATGGGTGATCCGAAAGATATTCTCGATCCGACGAAAAAGAAGAACTGCCTGATCCGTGTACCTGTCATGGACACATATATCGCAATGGGGGAGGCCATGGGTTTCCGCACCACCACGCTGCCCTACGGCGATCTGTACACGGCGCTGCAGTCTGGTGTGGCCGACGGGTGGATGGGAGGTTCTGCGTATCTGAGCTGGACTTCATTTAAGGATGTGATCACTGAATATATCGACGCCAGATATGTAAATGAGATCATGGGTTCCTATATGAATAAGGCGACCTTTGAAAATTTACCGGAGGAATATCAGGAGCTGATCACAACAGTGTTTTTGGAAGAGGGAGCCAAATGCTCCGACGAGCTCAATGAGATCATGGATACCACCATGGACCAGATGGAGCAGTATGGAATAAAGGTGACCCGGCCTACCGCAGCAGAGCTTGAGCCGATGGCGCAGCATTTCAGAGAGACTGTCTGGCCGCTCTATGAGGAGATGCTGGGCAAAGAGCTGATGGATCAGTACGCGGAAGCATTGAACGAAAACAAATAGAAGAAATAGTAAGAATACGGTTGGCTCTGCTGTGAGAAGCAGAGCCGGCCGCCTTTCTGCTTTGGAACGCAGACGATGGGTCGTTAGGAGGACGTTATGAAAAAGCCGATCGGAGAATGGAAAGTATGCAAACTGTTTCTGGCTGTTGACCGATTTGTTCTGAAGCTGCTGCCTATGATCGTTATGCTTTTGCTGGCGGGCAGCGTCATTATGCGCTATATATTGAAGATGGATCTGTACGGCATTGAAGAGATCATGGCCATTGTGGCCATGTGGATGTATATGTTGGGCGCTGCGTATGGAAGTTATGAAAAGAGCCATATCAGAGCAGATATTATTGATACCTTTGTGAAAAGTGAAAAAATCGCGAAGGGAATGAAGGCCCTGGAATACGTTATTGTGATCACAGTTCTCGTAGTGTTCTCCAAATGGGGGATCGAGTATGCACAGTGGAATATCCACGCGGGAAACCGTACGGCATATTGGAAATTTCCCACTCTGCTCTCGCAGATCCCCATTACGATAGGGATGCTGCTCATGCTGCTTCACTCCAGTTATCACGGCGTGATCGCGATCAGAAGTTTTATAGATGTAATGAGATGTGGAAAGGAGGAAGCGTAATGGAACTGTTGATTGCCGTTTTTATGCTGATCGTATTGCTCATCATAGGGATCCCGGTACCTTTTTGCTTCGGATCGGCGGTCGTTTTTCTGACCGTTACACTGGGGTATGATACCGCATGGATGCTTCCTACCGCTTTTGGAAAAACCAACAGCATTCTGTTAATGACCATTCCCATGTTTATTTTGGCAGGAGCGATCATGAACGGTGGAAAAATCGGCGGGGCGTTAGTGGGCTGGCTGGAGAGCATGCTGGGAAAGATAAAGGGAAATCTGGTCATCGTCAGCGTCGTTGCATGCGGTGTGTTTGGCGCTGTGTGCGGAAGCGGCACCGCCACTCTGTCCTGCATCGGCTCCATCGTCACTCCCCGCATGAAGGAACAAAAATATCCGCTGGGCATCATTGGCGCAGTGCTGTGCTGCTCGGCGCCGCTGGGACTTCTGATCCCGCCCAGCGGCATTCAGATCCTGGTAGCCTGGTCGGGACAGCTTTCCGTACTGGCCTGTTTTCTTGCGACTGTGATTCCGGGAATTATTTTGATGGTACTGCTGAGTGTGATCAGCTGGATCATGGTAAAAAAGGCCCCGGAGCTGGCAGAACCGGAGCATCTGGGGGCGGGAGAGTGGATGCTGGGCATGAGGAAAAAAACAGTTTCAGCAGTTCCGGCCCTGCTGATGCCGGTGATTATTCTGGGGGGCATCTACGGCGGATTTATGACGCCCACCGAATCCGCAGCTATAGCCGTTCTGTATGCTCTTCCGGTCAGTATGCTGATCTATAAGGGCTACAGCTTTAAACAGTTAGGTGAATCACTGCTGGAAACATCGGTCACTACAGGCGTCATGATGATCATGATCATTTTTATCTCTATCCTGAGCAGAATGTTTCTGATGGAACAGCTGCCGGACAAGATGATGAAGGTTATGTTTGTGGTCTCGGAAAATCCGATGATCATTCTGCTGATGGTCAACATCATGATGGTAGTGATGGGAATGATCATGGATGACGTATGCGGCACACTGCTGCTGACGCCGATTTTGCTGCCTGTCATGCATGAGATCGGGATCAGTCCGTATCACTTTGCGGCTATATTGGGAGTCAACCTTGGAATGGGAAACATCACGCCGCCCTGTGCTCCTTTCATATTTATGTCCAGCCGGGTGTGCAAGGTAGAGACAATTCCCATGCTGAAGCCCATTTTGATCTTGATCGTGTTTGCTTATATACCCACGCTGATACTTACGACCTACGTTCCTCAGCTGTCGCTGTGGCTGCCAAGTCTGATCCTGGGCGATAAGTTTGTGCCGTTTTAGCGAAGGCGGTGGAGCCCCTGCCCTGGACCTGAATCGCCCCCTGATCCGGCATCAGGGAGCGGCGAATCTGGACCGGTATTGCTTGGGCGTCATGCCGGTGGACCGGCGGAAGACCCTGGTGAAGTAGCTTTGTTCTTCAAAGCCGCACTGCATGGATATTTCGATGAGGCGCAGGTTTGTGGTAGTCAGCAGCGTCTGCGCCTTTCGTATCTTCCTGTCGGTCACAAAGCTGGTGAAGCTGAGGCCGGTCTCCTTTTTAAAATGTGTGGAGAGCCAGGACGGGTTCACGTAAAGCCGTTCCGCGGCTTCGGCCAGCGACAGGGAGCAGTATTCATCGGACAATATGAGACTGATGAGCTGGGAGACGATCTGAGAGTCGCCCGAATAGATCTGAGAAAGCTTCTCTGTGGTAAAATGCCGAATAAACGGGGAGGTCCAGCTTTTCAGCTCGGATATGGTGCTCACTCGATCCAGAGAATGGATGAATTCAAAGGAGTCCAGCATGGCTGTCTCTGATCCGCCGTTTCGCGATACCAGAACGCAGAGCCCGGCAAGATGATTTTTGCAGGCGTCGACGCGGCCGTTTTCCAGAATGAGCAGCTGGTTCAGGTAGGCGGTCATGGACACCTGAGCCTTTTCTATATTGCCGGAAGCGATGTGGCGGAGAAGCTCCTTTTCGTCGGCGGCCAGATCGGCGCGCGCTTCCGGCGCGCCGCCGCCGGAGCAGAAGGACGAAAGGGCCTCGGGGGAAGGGGCGGGAAAACGCCGGATCTCCGGAAGGGGAAAAGCGCACTGATAGAGCAGAGTCGCCAGGGATGCGACTTCCTTTGCGGAAAAGGAGGGGATCTTTTTCACAGCGGCAAAAACAGCGGCGTGCCACTCCGCGCTCCTTCCGCTGTCCGGAGCCTGGTTGAGAGACAGGATCTGCGTCAGGATGGCAGCTTCGTCCCGCTCCATGATCACGGGGCCGGCGATCAGGCAGCCGGCGCAGGCGTTGTTTTTGACATAGGGGACAGCGATCTGAATGAAGCCCGCGGGGCACGCGAAATAGTAAGGCTCGCCCAGTGTGGAGACGATGTTGACGGCCAGCCTGATATTTTTTCTGCACGGCGTATCTTCACGGTTGTACAGAGGGAGCAGAGAACAGACTTTCGATCCTGCATTCAGCTCAAAGCCCACCTGACAGTCCGGCGCATACAAGGTGACGCACAGTCCGGTGATCTTGCTGAACGCATCCACTGCAGCGGAAAGGTCTTGGGGCAGGGGCATGGGCGAAGGGGGAACGTCGGGTCTCTCGGCAGTTTTTTCATCAGGTTTTTCCTCGGGGCCCCCGGGGAATCTCCCGGAGGGGATCGTCACAGGTTTCATAGCGGGCTCCTTGCTGTTTTCTGGTAAAGGGTAAAGATCCCGTCGGTTTTGAAAGGACGGCTGATGGGATTTTGATTATTTATAATAATATTTTTATTATAAATTAGAATGAAATTTATATCAATATCCGTTTACGTGAGATAAATAATAAAATAATTACTAAATACGCTGGATATTGAACAATAAAAATTGCATGGGAAAGAGTTATAATGCTGTTATCGGAATAGTTTGACAACACAGGTTGGAGGCAGGAAAGCGAGGAGAAAAATATGGGAAAAGAACTGATCTTAAAAACACTGCGGCATGAGAAAACGGACGCGGTGCCCTGGGTACCCTTTGCCGGCGTTCACGCGGGAAAACTGAAGGGCTATATGGCCGACGAGGTGCTGACAGACAGCGACAAGCTGTATGAATCCCTGATGGAGGCATATAAGCTTTATGTACCGGACGGTCTGCCCACACTGTTCGATCTTCAGCTGGAGGCGGAGGCTCTGGGATGCGATCTTCTCTGGGCCAAAAATAATCCGCCTTCCGTTCAGACTCATCCGCTCAGCGGAGAAAAAAGCATACCGTGCCGCTGTAAGATACCCACGGAAGAATCGGGCAGGATCCCTGCAGTGCTGGACGCCATGCGCAGAGTGAAGGCGGATATCGGAGACGGCGCCGCGCTGTACGGGTTGATCTGCGGGCCCTTTACGCTGGCCTCACATCTGAGGGGGACGGATATTTTCATGGATATGATCACGGATCCGGGTTATGTGACGGAGCTGCTGGAGTTCTGCGGCGAGGTGGCGATCAAGATGTCCTCCATGTATCTGGACGCGGGTATGGACGTGATCGCGGTGGTGGATCCTCTGGTGAGCCAGATCTCTCCGAAGCACTTCAATCAGATCCTGGCGCCTACTTTTACGGCGGTGTTCGACTACGTCAGGAGCAGAGGCGCGTATTCCTGCTTCTTTGTCTGCGGCAACGCCACCCGTCAGATCGAACCCATGTGCAAGACCAATCCGGACGGCATCTCCGTGGATGAGAACGTGGATATGGTAAAGGCCAAGGAGATCACCGACCGGTACAATATCGCCATCGGCGGCAACATCCCTCTGACCACGACCATGCTCTTCGGAACGCAGCAGGACAATATGAAATGCGTGATCGACCTGCTGGACAGCATGGATCACCACAACCTGATCATCAGCCCGGGCTGCGATATGCCCTATGACACACCCATCGAAAATACCATCGCGGCGGCCCAGGCAGTGAAGACGCCGGATGCGGTCCGCGAGATGATCGCAAATTATGAAGGCGGCGGGTTTGAAGACATCGAGATCGAGATCCCGGATTACGGGCATCTGGACAAAGTCCTCATCGAGCTGTTTACGCTGGATCCGGAGCAGTGCGCGGCCTGCACCTACATGGTCAACGTGGTGAAAGATAATTACGAAGATATGAAGGACATCGCGGACTATGTGGTCTACAAATACAATGTGAAGGAAGACATCGCCCGCACCATGAAGATGGGGCTGAAAAATCTTCCCACCATGTGCATCAACGGGGAACCCAAGTGGGTGTCCATCATTCCCAGCAGGGAGGAATTGCTGGAGGAAGTGCGCAGGTGCGCGGCGCGCTAGCCGCCGGGCTCAAAGGAGAAAGGAGCTGAAATATGATCGAACTCACGCTGCTGACCGGCTTTCTGGGGGCGGGGAAGACCACGCTTCTGCGCTCTCTGCTGAAAGGTTTTGAAAATGAAAAGATCGGCGTCATCATCAACGAATTCGGGGAGATCAATATCGACGGAGTACTCCTGCAAAAGGACGGCGTGGAGATGAGGCAGCTTTCCAACGGATCGATTTTCTGCGCCTGTATCAAAGACAAATTTGTGACGGGCCTGATCGAAATGTCCGGCAGCGGCGTATCCAGACTGTTTATCGAGGCTTCGGGACTGGCCGACCCTGCCAGCATGGAACGCATTCTGGAAGGCATCCGGGAACAGCTGCACACGCCGTATGATTACAGGGGCGCCATCTGCGTGGTGGATGCGGAGACCTATCTCGACCTTCAGGATGTGCTGCCGGCGCTGCGCAGTCAGGTAGAGTACAGCGGCGCGGTGGTCATCAACAAGGCAGATCTGGCGGGGAACGGCCAGGTGGAAGCCGTGAGCGCAGCCATTACGGAGCTGAACGCCGGGGCCGGGCAGTATGTGACCTCCTTTTGCAGGCTGGATTTCAGGGAGATCCTGCGCCGTCTCTCGCCGGTGGACAGGGAGAGCAGAGAAAGCACCAACACGGTGGAAAGCAGGCCGAAGACGTTTGTGCTGCGCAGCGCGGAGCCGGTGGAGAGGGACAGCCTGCTGCGCTTTCTCAGGGCGGCGGCGCCGTCGGCTTACCGGATAAAAGGCTTTTGCAGAACGGTGGAGGATGGGATGACGGAAGTCAGCGCGGTGGGAACGCGCATCGAGCTGCGGCCATGGGAAGGGGACGGGGCGGAACCGGACCTGGTGGTGATCTCTTCGGTGGGCATCCGAATGATGAGTCTGATCGCCGGCGCCCTGGAGGACTGCGGCCTGCGTGGAAAGCTGACGCTGTGAGCGGCCGGGGGCGCGGCCTGATCCGGACCGGATGAGCCGGCCCTGTATGACGGGCCGCTGGAAGGATCTGTGCGATCGGGGAGAAGGAGTGGGGCAGATGGCTGTGACAATGGGACCGCAGGGAGATCATTTCCAAAAGATAGAGGACAGGTGTGTGGAATTCTTTCAGGAGAAGGCGGCGTTCTCACCGGTAAAAATGGCGGCGGGGATCATGGCGGCGGACGACTTTCCCATGCACAGCCCCCATCACCATTTTCTGGTGCCTGCGGTGCTTTTGACCGCGGCCGCCGTCAGAAGCGGCATGGACGAGAGGACCTTCCGGCAGAAACTGCAGCTTGCGCGGTCCAGAGCGGTGAAAGTCCCCGGCGGCTATTGCGGGGAATATGGAAGCTGCGGCGCGGCGGTGGGCTGCGGTATCTTTGCCTGTGTATGGCTGGGGACCACGCCCCATTCAGAACAGGATCTGGGCGCTGTGAACCGGATAACGGGGGAGGCTCTCTGCAGCATCGGCCGTTATTCGGGTCCGCGCTGCTGCAAGCGATGTACTTTTCTGGCGCTGTTGGCGGCGGAAGATTTTCTGACGGAGCATGGGGGGCCCGCGCCGGAGCCGGAGAAGCAGATCTTTTGTGGATTTTATAAGGAAAATCCCGACTGCATCGGTGAAAAGTGCGTATTTCGGTATAGAGCGAAAACGGAGTGATCACATAGATGGGCCATGGGTCAGGAGCGGCGCTGTGACAGGAGGAGTGTGCAAAATGAACATAAAAGTTGGATCCGGCGGGCGGAAAAGCCGGAGGAGGGGGCCGGTCCTTCTGCTGTTGGCGGTCCTGATGGCCGCGCTGCCGATGCTGGCGGGCTGTGCTGCCGGACAGGGCGGGACAGACGGTCCGGGTCAGACCGGCGGCGCGGCAGAAACAGCGGGAGGATCCGGTGAAGTCAGGACGCTGCGGGTAGCCATGCTGGGCAAGGATATCAAGACCGCCTGCGTGATCCTGGCGGATGAGCTGGGCTACTTTGAAGAAGAAGGCGTGAACGTGGAGTTCGAGAAGGTCTCCTCGCTGGCGGACGCGCTGACGGCTGTGAGCACGGGCAAGCTGGATGTTCTGCCATACGGCGTCATCCCCAGCTGCAGTTTTATCTCACAGGGGACGGATGTGGTGATCTTCGGCGGCACGATATCCGAGGGCAGCGAGGCCATCGTGAAGCCGGAAAACAAGGATGCTTTCCGAAGTCCGGAGGACTTCCGGGGAAAACGGATCGGCTGCTTTCGGATGGAGACGGGCCACATGGTCATGAAGGGAGTTCTGCGTGAAGCGGGACTGGATGTGGACAGGGATGTGAGCTTTATCTATCTGGATTCCTCGGCGTCGATCATGGAAGCGGTGATGAAAGGCGAAGTGGACGTGGGATTCGTAAACAGCGGTTACGGTTATATAGCCGAACAGTCCGGCGCGGCCGTGGCCTTTGCGGTGGGGGACCTTGTGCCGGACTTCCCCTGCTGCCGCCAGACTGCGTCTGCGGAAGCGCTGGCTGATAAACGGGACGCTCTGGTCAAATTCGAGACGGCCCTGCTGCGCGCCCTGGACGTCTACCGAAATGACAGGACCACCACCGTGGAAAAATTGACTGCTTATTCCGGACAGGACGCCGCTTATGTGGAGGCCATCATGTACGGGAGCGGCGGCTATGACAACGCAATGATCGTGTCGCTGGATCCCAACAAAAACAAAGTTGAGGATTTTTATGAAGTAATGAAGGCGAACGGGGATATCGACGCCGGCACGCCTTACGATATCGCGGACTATATCGACACCTCTGTTTACGCAGACGCACTGGACATTCTGATCGACAGGGGGGAAGGCGGCGGGCTCTACGAAGAGCTGAAGGATGAATACGGAAGGAACAATTCCTGAGAGGTTCAGGGAGTTGATCAAGGGGAGTCCCGGCGGAAACGCCGGGACTTCGCCGAAGAATGGACGTGAAATGATGGAGAAGATCGCAGTCGAACATCTGGATTTTACTTATAAAGACAGCCGCCAGCGGGTGCTGAAGGACTTCAGTCTCCGCGTGGAGGAGGGGGAATTTCTCTGCGTCATCGGCCGGTCCGGGTGCGGGAAAAGCACGCTGCTGCGGCTGCTTGCGGGTCTGGAACGGCCGCAGCGGGGACGGATCCTGCTTGACGGCAGGGAACTGCGGGGACCGGATACGGACCGGGCGGTGGTATTTCAGCAGGCCCCCCTGTTTCCCTGGATGACCGTGCGGAAGAACGTCGTCTTTGCGGCGGCGAAAAGCGGACGTTTTACAAAACAGGAAGCGGCAGAGCGGGCGGAGTATTTTTTAGAGAAAACAGGAATGATCGCAGAGGAAAAAAAGTATCCCTGCCAGCTTTCCGGGGGCATGAGGCAGAGAACGGCTCTGGCCCGGGCGCTGGCCATGGATTCGGAGGTTCTTCTTCTGGACGAGCCTTTCGGAGCGCTGGACAACAGGATCAGAGCGGAGCTGCAGCAGCTGATCCGGGACTTGTGGGCGGACAGCTGCCGCGGCGCCGGGGACGGGACAGCCGGGAAGGCCGGGAAGCGAAAGACCGCCATATTTGTGACCCACGATCTGGAGGAAGCCCTGATCCTGGCCACGCGGATCGTATTCATCAGGGACGGAGCGGTGGACAGAGAGCTGAGCGTGTCGGAACGGATCAACCGCTGCTGCGCGCAGTCGCTGAATCTGGCGGACTGTCTGGAGCTGAAAGCTTCGCTGGCGGAGTGGTTTCAGTGAGTGAAACGGGAGGAGCGCTGTGAGAAAAAAGGTCTCTGTATCCATGATCGTCAGCCACATCCTTTTGGCCGCGCTGCTGACGGCCGTATTTCTGCCCGGCGAAAAAACGGTGAAGGCTCCCTGGCCGTTGCTGTGCGGCGTGGCTCTGATCGAGGGATATTATCTGGTAAAGATCATACACAGGCCGCGTTCCAGGACGCCGGCTTCCGATCTGCTGGCTATCGTGTGGGCCTTTCTGCTGATCTGGGAGACCGCGGTGACGAAGCTGGACCTGATGCATCCGGTCCTGGTACCAGCGCCGGAGAATGTCTTTGCTGTGTTCGCGGAGCAATGGCCCGTACTGCTGTCAGGGGTGTGTTCCTCAATGGAACTGCTGTTTTTCGGCGTGCTGACAGGGCTGGCGCTGGGTACGGTATCGGGACTGGTCTGCGGCTGGATCTCCCGGCTCAGAGAAGTGTTTTATCCCATCGCCAATGTCCTTGCGCCCATTCCCTCCGTCGTATTCGCGCCGTATATTATCGCTCTGATGCCCAGCTTTCGCAGCGCCTCGGCCATGGTCATCGTTCTGGGGATCTTCTGGCCTGCTTTTCTGAATACGATCCTCAGAGTGGAGGGCATGGAAAGACGGATCATAGAGTCCGCCATGGTCCTGAAGCTGGGCAACGTGTCCATGATCTTTGAGATCCTGCTGCCCTACGCCATGCCGGGCGTCGTGGGCGGGCTGAAGGTGACCATGACCACCGCCGTCATGCTGCTGACCTTTGCGGAGATGATGGGAGCCACCAGCGGCATGGGATATTATATTGTGAATTACAATACCTACGGCAATTACACAAACGTGGTGGCCGGCATCATAGTGGTGGGGCTGGTGGTCACCGCCCTGAACCGGCTCACATCCTGGATCCGGGAGAAGACCATACGATGGCGGACGGAATGACGGGCATGGTCAGGCGCGGTCCGGGCAAGAGAAAATTGGTATGATTTGATTGACTTTGGACGGGGAATGCGGTATTATGAATGATGAAATTCTATAATTGACGAATCAAAAATGATTGAATGAAAGAGTGCGATTATGTTACTGGTGAATGCTGAAAATATATCGAGAAAAAGAGAGCAGGAAATCTGTTTTCACTGCAATCCGCTGGTGGAGCTGGTGGCCAGCCTGCATGTCCTGTCCAATCCCGACCATCACGAGGCCTGCCAGAGCTGGATCATGAAGATGAACAGCATCCTGGACAAAGGACTCCGGGCTGAGATCAATTACTTTGCGACCAACTATGCCCAGTGGCTGTTTATCATGGATATCGTGACCCGGGTGGCCTGTGAGAAGGAGCGTTCCTGCGTGGAGGAAAGCCGGGATTTTGAATATTATCTCAGAAAGTTTGAAGAGCTTTGCGACGAGGATTTCGCCTATGCGTTTCTGAGCATAGGAGCTTTCCGGCTGTCACGGGAGACGCTGCGGGAGTGGATGAAGGATCCGGACGCCATATCGAAAGAAAAACTGCAGAAGATAGAGCGCTACATCAGTCCCAATAATGTGATCATGTTTCTGCGCAATATCGACAGCTACCGAAAGCGCCTGCTCCACATCTTCCGCGCATACTGGGACAGAGCCTTCGGCGCCTTCTGGGAGGAAAGCCTGCGGGACTTTATCTCAGACGCGGTGGTGAAGCAGAAGGTCACGGCGGGGAAGGGATCTGTGGTCGATTATATTTTGAGCGTGCACGAACTGATCCACGTGGAGGATGGGAAGCTCCTGATCAAAAAAGAAGTGGACTATGAGATGGAGCTCAGCGAGATCGAGTATGTTCACGTCTTTCCCTCACTGTTTACCGGCCCCCACCTGATGCTGGATATATGGGGAAATGAACTGATCCTGTACTACAATCTTGACTTTTATGAGCTGGATATATGCGCGCCGGTGCCGGCGGATATGCTGGAGTGTCTCAAGGTGCTGGGCGATGAGAGCCGGCTGAAGGTGCTGAAGCTGATCTGGGAGGAAGGACTGACCACGCAGCGGCTGGCGCAGATCCTGAATCTGGCGCCCAGCACGGTGTCGGTCCACCTGAAGCTCCTGAAAAAAGCCGATCTGGTGAGATGTAAGCAGGTCAAAAAATTCGTGTATTACGCAGCCAATCAGGAGCGGATCGAGGAGATCTGCCAGCAGCTTGGGGAGTATCTGAGTTAGAGAAGCGCGGCGGGAACGGCGGAGAGCCGGAAACGTGACGGTGAAAAACAGGCGACAGGCCATTGGAAAATGGCGGTCGCCTGTTTTTTTATGCGGTTTAGAAAGGCGTACACAAATTTTCAGAAAAAACGCACATTAAATTCGATAAGTAGTTGACTGACGAATGTAAAACTGCTACAATGTAATCAATTCGTCGAATGTACAATCAGCGACTTGAAAACCCGCCCGGTTCCGCTGTGGTTTGACGCCGATGTACGGCTGAGGACGAAATGAAGGAAAAGGATGAGGAGGAAAATGACATGTTAGTGAATCAAAACTACAATCAGACCTTTCAATTCAGAATGTGTACGGAGGAACAGCTCTGCCGTCTGCATTTTGCCACATTGGAGGTGTTGGAGCGAACAGGCGTCAAGATCTACGAAAAAGAGGCGCTGAAGCTTCTGAAAGACGGAGGCGCTTATGTAGATGACGAACAGATGGTGGCGAAGATACCGGCCTGGATGGTAGAAGAAGCGATCCGCACAGCGCCCAGCCGTATCCCCGTGGCCGATCTGACGGGAAAACGGACGATGTTTCTGGAGCGGAACAACGTTTATTACGGCAGCGGTACCGACCTGCCCAGCTTCACCGATATCTACACCGACGAGGTGCGTCCCACCACGTTGAAGGATATCGAGAACGTGGCCAGGGTGATCGAAAGCTGCGATAATTTTTCTTTTGTATCGAACAACGGACTGGCCAACGACGTGCCGCAGGAACTTCACGATCTGGTCAGCCTGAAAGTGATGCGTTCTCACTGTAAGAAACCCAATCTTGTGACCGCCACGGACAAGGGCAATCTGCAGGCGTTGATCGACATGGCGGCTGAAATGGCCGGCGGCTACGACGAACTGCGCAGAAATCCAACTCTGCTGCTCTACAATGAACCGGTATCGCCGCTGATGAATAGTATGGAGGCCGTTCAGAAGCTGCTGCTCTGCGCCGAGTACGGGATCCCGACCACCTATGCGGCCGGGGGCGTATCCGGAGGGACCTCGCCGGTGACGCTGTCGGGCAGTATCGTCCAGAGCAACGCGGAAGGGCTGGCGGGTCTGGTCATGCACCAGCTGAAGCGCAAGGGTTCGCCCTTCATTTACGGCTATGTATACGGAGCAATGGACATGAAGACCACAGTCAATATTTACGGCGGACCGGAACTGGGCATGGTACATGCCATTATGGCGGAGCTGGGGAAATTCTACGGACTTCCGGTCTACGGCACATCGGGCTGCACGGACGCCATCCGGGTGGATGCTCAGGCAGGCATGGAAGCCATGTACAGCATCATGTGCGCGGCGCTGTCGGGGGCCAATCTGGTACACGACAACGGCTATACGGGCATCGGCCTGATCGGCAGCCTTGAGATGCTGCTGCTCTGCGACGAGACCATTTCTTTCGTGAAGAGATTGACCCAGGGGATCAAATATGACGATGAGTCCATCGCCCTTGATATTATCCACAAGGTAGGCCATGGAGGCGACTACGTTTCTCAGAAGCACACGGTGAAGCATTTTAAAGAAGAAGTTTTTTATCCGGACTTCCTGAACCGGAAGCAGTACCCCTCCTGGAAGGAAGACGGGCAGAGGACCATCAACGAAAAGCTGAAGGAGCGGGCCGTTGAGGTCATTGAAAAGGATGCGCCGGTGCTGCTGGACGATCATACATTGAAGGTCTTCGACGAGATCTACGCCGACAGAAAACGGCAGATGGAGACGGAAAAAAGGCAGTAGAGTTTTGAAGGAGCAGGGAGAAAGCGAGGGAAAAGACATGAGTAAACTGTATAAGAAAATGCAGGAAGCTGTACTGGAAGGCGATGAAGACGTCGTTGTGGAGTTGGTCCAGGAGGCTATCGACGAA
>Ga0129308_1001381_pt1 | contig 25703 bp, 13 predicted proteins | sample L827metagenome_FD_94440 | JGI IMG/M metagenome (GOLD analysis project Ga0129308, IMG submission 94440) | Ring-tailed lemur group fecal microbial communities from Wisconsin, USA - L827 metagenome | ecosystem: Host-associated > Mammals > Digestive system > Large intestine > Fecal | place: USA...
TATTTGAGAGACCGACGCATTCGGCACAAAATCCAATACGTATGCCGAAGCCTCCACCTCGCTCATCAATTCGGCGATCTCCTTATCTAAAAAAGCATTTGCACTAAACCCTAAATTTACGACTTCTCTGTCAAAACGGCGACCGATAATATTAGTAGCTGCCATTCCCGGACGTGATGCACTGGCTCCTTGAAGAATGCTCGTCCCATACATCACAATGGGCTTCTCTCGATCGGGACTGTTCAACTCCGACGCAACAATCTCCGCCCCCGGGTCGATACCTATTTCTAACTTATCGATACCGTCATAAAGCGGCAAATAGAGCATAAATTCTCTTTCTTGGGGTAACATGTTCTTAACGATCGTCACATGGTTTTCTTTCCCGGTAGGAATAGCACTATTCACGAACTGCCACTTCCCGTCTTGCAGACAATACAAGTCCAACCCTTTGACTGCCGTCGCTGTAATGTGATTGAACTGATTATTATATTTAACTGTCCATCTAGCTCCCACACTCGTAGAATTAGTTCTAAAACGAACATACAATCCGGCCGTATTCTGGCTCAAATTCCACAAAGCTTTACGCACTGTCGGCTGCATATCGGAAGAGAGCCGAGAGTACAATGGATTCTTACAATCTCTTAATTTTCCATATACAGGAAGAAAGCCTGCTACATCATGAAACGACCGCTGTGAACGAAGTAATTCTTGCAACCGTTCAGGCTCGTCGGTCGTAATATAATCGACACCCCTATCGATACACCACTGCATATCTTCCAAAGAATTGACCGTCCATACATTTACCTTCAATCCTAAATCATGACATTCCTTTATCCACCCGATGTGCTTTCTAAACACATTGATATGATAGTCCTGTCCCGCCGCATCGATAAACTTTAAATCTTTCGGTAGCCGAGAACCGTTCAAATAATACACCGGTGTACCTTTGGGGGCTTGCTCGATAAGTTCCAACAAACCCTCGGCCGAAAATGTAATATATTCTACCCGTTTTTCGAGACCTTTTTTTCTGACCATCTCCACAATTCGTTTCACGGCTTCGGCCTCTCTCTGTTTATCTTTATGAGGCTTCAATTCACAAATCAAACGCACACTCAACTTTTTAGCCCTATTCAAAAACGCATCAAGCGTAGGAACAGTCTCTCCATTCTTCAATTTTTGCTTCAACAACATTTTCGACGAAGACGACTCTATATCCATACCGTTTATAACAGCATCATGATTTACAATCAATACGTCATCTTTCGTCAGCCAAACATCGAATTCCGATCCGTACACACCTATCGAATCGGCCAGTTCAAGTGCCCGTAAAGAATTTTGAGCCGAAGAAGGTGTCTTCCAATATCCCCGATGGGCTATCACCTTAGGAAGCTCGGCCATACTGTTCGAGCAAAATACCCCGAACAACAATATCCACAAAAAAGACTTTATCTTCATCTCCCATTATTAATTATCTAATCTATCGTCATCGTCTGGACAGGGACAACAGGATTAAGTACACGATTAACACCCCATCTTTGTTGTTTTTTCACTTTTATATCCCGAACCGACCTTATATCTTCACATGAAGCCCCGAAACTTACTTTGTACAGACCCTTCTCCAATACCCACGACGAAGAGGGTTCATCGAAATGAGCCAAATCATAATCTGTAAAATTCATTGTAAGTATCTCACTTTCTCCCGGTTTCAGCAATTTTGTTTTCCCAAAAGCTTTCAACTCACGAAGAGGATTTTCCGAAGCTCTATTTTCTGCCCCCACATAAACCTGAACAGACTCATGACCTTCTGCCGCTCCTACATTCGTAACCTTTATTTTAGCCACCCACCTGCCCTTCTCTTTTTTTACAGAGGGTTCGCTATACAAAAATTCGGTATAAGATAAACCATACCCGAAAGGATAAGAAACCGCTTTATCCGCAGTTGTAAAATATCGGTAGCCTACCCATACCCCCTCTTCGTAAGAGGTATAATCAAAATTTTCCCCGCTTAGAGTTTCTCCCACAGTCGGATAGTTTTTAGAAGAAGGAATATCCGAATATCTTACAGGGAATGTCATCGGAAGTTTCCCCGACGGATTCACAGTTCCTGTCAATACATCTGCCACAGCATGCCCACACTCCTGTCCCGGAAACCAAACAGAAAGAATCGCATCGGGTTTATTCTTCCACGAAGCTGTTTCCACCACACCTCCGATATTAAGTAATACAACGACCTTTTTATTTCGAGCATGAAACTCCTCGCAGACCTTGTCAATCATATAAATTTCCGAATCGGAAAGATTAAAATCATCATGCACTTTTCTATCCGACTCCTCGGTCGAACCTCTTCCTATCACGACAACAGCCATATCATTCGATTTAGCTTGCTCCCCAACCAGTGTCTTATTGGGCATCAAATCCATTTCTGGATAAACATACCGACGATACGAAAGACGTTCCCAATCGGTTGCCTTCGGGTCGACCAACAATGCCTCTTGGTAAGCATTATACTTGGTATAGAGGTCTTTCAAAGAACGATCCAAGACAAAACCTACCTGTTCGAGGCCTGTCGAAATATCGACAATATGAGATTTATTTACATTAGAAGAGCCCCCTCCACCGGCAATCGAGTGATAAGCGGTTGCACCGAAAAGAGAAATATTTTTTATCCCTTTCAACGGCAATACACAACTGTCGTTTTTCAAAAGTACCATACCCTGTCCGGCAACCGAACGGGATAATGCAGCATGCTGTTCCAAATCGGGTAATGCGGCATGAATGTCCCTTCGAAAAGCTTTGGTCTTTACCACATAGTCGAGGATATGCTTCACGGCATCATCGATAACCTCCATCGAAAGAGCACCGCTCTTTATTCCGGCCTCTATTTCTTCAAGTTGAGCTTTTTCTCCGGGCATCAACAAATTAGTACCACCCTCTAATTGCTCTGAACTATTCCTTTTCCCGTACCAATCCGATACGACCAAACCATCATACCCCCACTCTTCCCGAAGAACAGTTCGTAATAATTCGGCATTCGATTGAGTCAATATTCCACCGATCTTATTATAGGACGACATCACCGTCCACGGGTTCGAGTGCTGCAAACAGATTTCAAACCCTTTCAGGTAAATTTCACGCAAAGCCTTAACCGGGATACGAGAATCGTTATTCAGTTTATTCACCTGCTGATTGTTGGCGACAAAATGCTTTAAACTTGTACCGATACCCCGGCTCTGTACTCCATTCACCATAGCGGCTCCCATTAGCCCAGATAAAACAGGATCTTCTGAAAAATACTCGAAATTACGCCCACACAACGGATTTCTCATAATATTGATTCCGGGTGTCAATATGACATCGACATCATAAACAGCAGCCTCTTCGCCCATTGCTCCGGCTTGTGTCTCCACAAGCTGAGTATCCCATGTAGAAGCCAGCAAAGTCGAAGACGGGAAACAAGTACAATAATGACGTTTTCCATCGACCTTAATAGGAAAAATACGTACTCCCACCGGACCGTCGGCCATGACAGTCGAAGGTATGCCGTATTGCGGAAAGGCCTTTGTATACCCAGCCGCACCCGGCACATAAACTGTTAATGAATCTTTTGAAACCAACGACTCGCATCCGACCAATAACATTGCTTTTTCACGAGGCGACATTTGTCTGACAATCTCATCTATATTATCCTCTGCCAAACGCAAACTTCCTCCCGCACTTCCTAAGGAGCAAAACAAAAAGCCTAAAACAATCCAAACTCTATCTACACACTTCATACACAAAAACTATTCGTTATTTTACTATCAATTTCAGAGACTTCACATTTTTATTTTGGACAATATTCAAGATATACATACCTCTATCCCATTTGGAAGTATCAAAGCTCACACTTTTTTCTCCTGCATTTACCGCAATACGACTTACCAATACGCCATCACTCCGACACACAGACAACAAAGCGTCGGAAACCTCCTGCAAATCTACCGAAACCGCCGTACCCTGCTCCACCGGATTGGGATAAATCATCAATACTTGCGAGTTATCGACCGAAGAAATTCCGCTTTCCCCAATCACCGTCACAGACAATGAGGTAGTCAAATTTCCATAACCAGCAGTCAACATGTGAGTACCGCTACCCAAAGCATTCAATGTCGTTCCATCATTCGTTATTGTACCCAAACTCGAACCACACGACAAAGTAACACCCTCTACATTTCTATCGACCAATACTCCATACTGATTATAACCATAAATAACCGGAGTATATGCATCTCCCTGATTCAAAGTCTTGGCGTAATCCATAAAGCGGATAGTCGTTATCGTCACATCATTCTGAGGAGCATCGGTAGACAAATACAATCCATCGGCCACCGAACGTTCCGAACCGTCACTAGGTTGGTTAATGACCCCCTCGCCTTTTACATAGAATGTCGACGAACCACCCCCATCGAAATTCATAGCCTCGGAACAGCCCGCATAAATCATAATATCGGCTAAAACTTTTGAAATAGGTCCCACCGATATAGAGCTTCGGCCATCGGCTACGAGCATCACCAGCTTATTCTTTTCAGCATTATACCCTACGGCAGTACGAGGTTGAGCCGAAGTCAAATGATCGAGTGCATTTTCCGTATCGAGAACCTCACCTCCCGAAACAAGCATAGGGCAACCACCTAATGCCTGTTGTATTTTACCTCCGGTAAATCCGTTAAAACGAATCGCACAACGAACTTCGACCACATCGCCCTCACTTAAATTACTTACAAAAGATTCTTTCGTACCACTACCCGAAAGAATATAACCATTATCGGGAATAGGCATAGAACCCGCATGGTTCGGGTTCCCCTGAACTCTCATTCTCACAGTTGCACCCGGTGTCAAAAAATTTCCTTCACCATCGGGAATCAAAACGACCTCCGAACCATTACTATCGGTTCCTGTATTCGCTCCTTTTCTCGAAGAATACAAAACCAAACCATTCGTCTCTCGTTCCAAATTCATAGCACTAAGCTCCGCCGTACTATAATCGGGAGCTGTAAGTTTCACATAAAAATCGCCTCCTCCCGAGTAAGGAATTTTGTTGGCATCTATTCCAAACAAAGACCAACCACTGGCCTGATCACTACAATATACTTCACCGTCGACTATGGTGATTCCGCACGGCATAGAACTCGAAAAAAAGTCGGCGTTGATACCGGCAAAATAAGAACGGCTGCTCGTACTGTGCGATTCCGCTGCATTTGATACCGTACCAAGCCCCGTGAGCGTGTCCTTATGTTTGATAGCCCGCACATCGACATTTTCATTTTTCAAATCGGTCGTTGTATAAAATACACGCAGATTGACAGGACCAGCCAATTTTATAGAAGTCTGAGTCGTGCCCGGACCGATATAGGCATGATACAATGTATCTACTCGATACTCTTTTCCATGTAATATCCACGTGCCGGATGCAAAACCAGCCATGACATATAATAGTGCAAGGACACAGGAAATCAGCCTTTTCATCGTTTTTTATTTATTGGTTTATGAAACGGAATTAAAAAGGAGACGCTTCATGAAGTGTCTCCTTTTTGACTTATCGATTGTTAAATTAACGAACAATCACTTTGGAGACTTTTCCATCTACCTTTACAAGATAGATACCCGCATTACATTTGACATTCATTTCATCTTTGCTAATCAATATACCACCCACGTTGTAAACTTCCACGCTATTGGCATTACCGATTACATTGATCTCTCCGTGGTTGGCAACGACCTTAGCCGTGGTAGTCTCTACACCTTCTACTGACGAAGAAGCTAAATCGAATATATATTTCGAAATAAACGCATTATTGGCTCCTGCTGCCGGGAAATAATGATAAATCTCGGCTTGTGTATCGGAAACAGGTACTGCGGCAAACCACTGTCCGAACGCCGGATTGGCCAAAATATTCGTTCCTTGACTTTTCATTTCGGCCACTTTCTCTTCGTCGCTCAAACGTAAAACAGCAAAGCCCGACTCATAAGCAACCTCTGTCGAATAATAACGCTGGCTATATACCAGATAATCTTCATCTCCTATCGTAAAGAAACAGCTTCCAACCATATCGGTAGGAAAACATGTCATACTTTCCGTTTCTTCTTTCAAAGGAACAATCGTATAATCTTTCACTTTGGTAGCATTTCCGTCTTCTCCGATATGCATTCTTTTCACACCACACTTACGTTCATGAATAATGATATCACCATCATATTCATAAGCAATAGTCTGAGTAGAGGCTGTACCCTTTAACGTTCCGTCATTGCTATTCTCAAAAGCGACCGACACATCGACTGCATTCATATTGTCCACATCTTGTGCACCATTCTTGATCGGCAGAATATAAACATACGGACTATTCGCACACAACAGATAGAATGTACCTCCTTCTTCGCTCAATACGTTACCCGAAGCTTTTCCGAAAAAATCGCTACGTCCGCAGGTTACACCCATAGAAGGCAATATCAAGGTTATATCGACAGCCTCTCCTCCTGCCGCAGGATAAATACGGATAGGACGAGAATCTCCCGTCTGAGTCCCGAAAGTTCCACTCTCATTCTGCACGATGATATTACCGGCATCATCGACACAAATACCCATACTACCTTGCGTGGAAGTCAATGTAGATTCTTTTCCGTCTTTAGTCCATACATCGACAGTACCATCATTTTTATTCTGAATATAAAACTTACCGTTCGCATACGTTCCTTGACGCATGTTTGTAGCATCACCCACTGGCGTTTTCCATTCTTGTGTAATTGTTGCTAACTGTGCAGAGACTCCCACAACAGAGAATAATGCAACTGCACTTAAAAGTAATTGTTTCTTCATTTCTAGATCAATTTAAGTTAATAATATGTTTTTCACTTATTTAATTTATTTGATATATATCACTTATTTAATAAATAAATTTATTAACAGTTCAAATATATAGACTAATATTTATATAACCAAATTTTTTGTGTAAAAAATTTAGTTATATAGTATTTTTTATCAGAGATTTATCCTTTTCCCCGATAAAGGTTTCATTTTCAAGGATTTTCCAGATGGTAAAATAACTTCATGAACCTGTGTATCCATATTTACGACATACCAGACACGTTGTCCGTCCTTCGACTGCCACTCAGAACCCATCACTACATGGTTCTTTCCGAAAGTGGGAACATCGATCTGCGGATTGTCACCACCGGGAACAAACTCTCTGATATATCGTCCCTCGATAAAGATATCGTGCTGTTTCTTTCGTAATTCCATCAAAGTGCGCAGGAAGGTAGCCTCTGTCTTCGCCTCGTCACGCATCAATAGAGTCGGGTCTACCCAACCGAGTTGAGAACCGTACAGGAAACATTGCATGTTCTGATAACGGAACTCGCCTTTTGTCACGTCGGCAGTAGGAGTATAAGTGTAGGCGCAAGTTATCACCCGATCGGAATAGACCGTAGGAAACAACGGCACGATACGACAATTGGCATGGGGAGTATTCACTGTCAACAACATATCGAACAAAGGAATATAGCATTCCGAATTTTCTTCGGAGAACACAATATTATCCTTTCTCAAATGATTGCCCCGAATCGAATCGATTAAAGCTTTATACGATTTATACCAAAAATCTCCGCCTCCTGCGGCATGCCCGTGATTCTTCGCAAAGCAAGGCTGAGGAGCCGCAGCCGCAATCTGATCGATATACACCCCATTCGTATGCAATTCGTTTTGAATTTTATCGGCCAACCCGATAATAATCTTGTGCCACAGACTTGAAGCCGGACAAGTGACCGTATTCAAAACTTTCGACGTAGGATAAATTTCGGTATAAAGCGTACCGTCGGCCTTACGGCAAGATGCAGAAGCTCCATTCAAAGCTGTATAACTATCGGCTGCGGGATCCCACAATCGACCGTTTATATAAGGGACGGCATGACATTTCCGCTTTTGAATGGTAGAAATCATTCCTTCAAACTCCGGTTTAGCCGGGAAATAATCGGGATAATGAGTATCATAAGGATAGTTATGCCAATAGTAAGTATGTACACCGATACCTTCACCGAAAAAGTCGATCGTCTTATTGATGGCCGCCATAACGGTATCGGTAACACCTTTCGAACGTATCCACAAATCTTTATCCAACAACCACTGCGGTATATTGCGAGACTGCAATGATTTATTTCCCCACTCACATGTAAATGTAAACGGCCTGTACCATTGCAGTGCAGCAGCTTGCCAGCCGTCTGGATTATAGCCGACAACAGTAGTCCACGGCAAATCGAAACGCCCGGTCGTGGCATCGGTCCACCCCTCGGAAGTTACCACCTCCGTCACAAAAGTAACACTCTTGCTTCCACACACGGCCCGCAATTCCTTTCCGCAAGCATTACGATCTTCGGTCGCATAATAGAAAGAACCCTCCCCGTTATGCATCAACAACAGTTGCATGGAGCCGGTACATGATGGATAAGTTACTTTATAGGCGCCTCCTGTCGCCATATCAAATTCATTTCCCCAGCCGGCAGAAGTAATCATCTTCCCGTCTTTTGGGCGAACTACTGCTATACGCGGGAATTGAACTTTGGAAATAACCCAACCCTTAGGAAGATCGGCGGTCAAATCCCAATACAACAGTTCGGAATGATCGGTAGCCGTCACTTTCATACGAATAGGATACATACGTTTCTCATACGATAAACGCATATCCCATACGAACACGACAGAAGCAGAGGTATCGTTTTGTATCACCTCATAACCTTTATAGACTCCATGTTCGGGAAACAACATGGGATTTTCTCCTTGAATACCTTTATAAGTGAGTACCCACGGTATGGCATTCGTCGACGGAACGACCATTTCCTCTCCGTCGTTCAATTTCATCGATTGAATATTGAAAGCCTTTCCTTTCGGGACTATCAACTCCACGCTGCCATTACCAACTTTCACTGCATCAGCAGTCTCCTCTACCAAAGCTCTATGCGTTGCAAAAGCCGGCAAAGTTACCCAACAAGCGAAAAGGGCAAAAAATACCCTTCTCGCTCCTAAGAACCATTTATCATTCATTATAACCTGGATTTTGTGTTAAATTCGGGTCTTTATTTCTCTCTGATTGCGGGATTGGCCACAAATAGAATTTATCGTCCCAATAACGACTTTGATCTCTCACGTGTAATTTATCCGAATAGGTATCATACGAAGCGATATCGTTCAAGTCGTGACGGTCGCTAGTTTTGAAATTGGGAATATCGGTTGCCTCCATACCTACATAGGTCACAGTCGACAAAGGTGCACCATAACTCGGTTTGGAATTTTCCAAATCACCAATTTGCCAGCGTCTCATATCAGCAAAATGTAATCCTTCCATCGCCAATTCTACCTTTCTTTCCCGACGTACCAACTGACGCATTTTATCTATATTACCTTTACGATCGGACGAAACCTCTGGCATGCCGGCACGAAGACGCACTTTATTAATCGCATCGTAAACCGTATCGTCGAGTTCTCCCAATTCTATTTTTGCTTCGGCATAAGTGAGTAGAACTTCGGCATATCGCATAATAGCAATGTTACAAGTAACCGTCGAATAATCTTCGGTAAGTCCACCTACATATTTGTACCACAAATAACCGCAACCATTGGACACGAAACTCGTCCATGCTGCCGTTCCATTTACATCGGGATTATTCGTTTTCATCCATCTTTTTAAAGCCGCGTTGTACATTTGAGTCTGATTGGCAAAAGCTTCCACTATAAATTTATTCGTGCCCGAAGCCGTATAATAGTCGATCGTATCGCCATGCATTTTCAAAGTAGCACCGAAACGAGGGTCTCGGTTCTTATTCGGAGCTTTCGGGTCATACAATGGAGACTCGTCGATACGGAGCCCGTCGATGCACTCATACGTATCGGCCAATAGACTACCCGGATGTTGTCCGGTCTGAGCGAACATACGAGGACCATTGCCCAATGCAACCCAATGATATTTATTCGTATTATTTACCATTTGGTCGGAATACATCAACTCCCATAACATTTCATTACGCACATCGGATTTTGTCTGTCCTTCTTTGGTAAACAAATCGGCAAAGTTCTTAGCCAAATCACGTTGTCCGATCACTTGATTAGCGGCATTAGCAGCCGTACGAAAATAATCCATCGCTTTACCACCGAAATTAAGGCTGCCGGCAAACAGAGCTGCTCTCGCTTGCAATCCATAAGCTACAGCTCTATCCACGCGGCCGCGTTCTGTTGCCGTCCAGGGCATTTCTTCGGCAATCAACCCAAGTTCTTCGATAACAAAATCCATAACTGTTTGTCTCGAAGTGCGAGATGCATTATAATCCTCAGTGGTAGCAGGTTTCGTAAAAAACGGAACATCACCGAAAGCAACGACCAAATTATAGTAAGCATAAGCCCTCAATACACGCGCCTCGGCATAGTAACGTTTAGCCTCATCGCTCATATTTTCAATATTTCCCGAGGCTCCATAAATTACAGCATTAGCTCGTGCAACCAATTTATACAAACCAGACCAATACGCCAATATACTACTATTGTCGGGAGTACACCCCGAACCTGCGCCAATGGTCGTATTTTGGGCTCTCTCCATACTCAATCCCGTAAAATTATCGATAGTGACGACAGCAGGACGATGCAACGAGTTCGTAAACGTCCCCTCCATATACAATAGATTGTAAATACCTACGACCCCTTCCTTCAATCCGGCTTCGCTCTCGTAAATTCCACCGCTGTCGTAAGAGGGAGATTGAGTATCCAGAAAATCGGAACATGCCACGAAGGCAATCCCCGCCAGAGCGATTATTATCTTATTTATCGTCTTCATAATCATATTTTTTAGAAATCAAGATTTATACCGAAATTAAATGTTTTCATCACCGGATACATAGCTCCGCTGGTTACACCGGTTTCGGGATCATAACCTTTATAACCACTATTGATCGTAAACAAATTAGAAGCCGTGAAATAGAGCCGCAAATTATCAATGGACACTCTGTTCGTCCACTTCTTGGGCAAGGTATAACCCACAGTCAAATTTTTCAATCGCAAATAGGCTCCGCTCTTGATCCAAAATGAAGATACAATATTGTTCATATTTGTAGAACCTGCATCGACTAACAAAAGAGGATATTCCGCATCCGGGTTTTCGGGGCTCCACGTATCGAGCTGGCTCTTGAAAATCGTACTGTTTTGAACCAAAGGTCTTGCCCCAGCTCCGGAATAATACAAATCACGCTTACCGACTCCCTGAAAAAACAGAGACAAATCGATTCCCTTCCATTGGCCGCCGAGCGTAAAGCTATACTCATAACGAGGCGTGGAATTACCCAAGATAACTCGGTCTTTGGAGTTAATCTCACCATCGTGATTTACATCGACATAACGTATATAACCCGGTTTGATATTCGCTTTGTTCCCTCCATACACGCAATCGGCCATATCGATTTCTTCCTGACTTTGGAAATAACCGTCGGCGACATAACCGTAGTACGATCCAAGTGCTTCTCCCTCTCGCGTAATCGTCGGCGACGAATCATATTCTTTCCCGTAAAGATTGGTAACCGTATTCTTTACATCAGACAGATTCGCTTTCACATAATACGATAAATCGCCTATCTTGTCTTGCCAACCGATCGAAACTTCCCAACCGTTATTGCGCATAGAACCGGCATTCTGCCACGGAGCGCTCATACCTACGAAATCAGGCAGATCGAATTGCTGAAGCATTCCGCTAATGTTACGAATATAATAATCGGCGGTCAAAGACAAACGAGATTTGAATAAAGTAAGGTCCAAGCCCACGTCAAACTGTTTAGACTTTTCCCACGTAATCAATTCGTTAGCCAATTGAGCCTGAGCGATTCCGGTCGTCAGTTTTTTATCGAACCAATAATTGACCGTACCCGACAAACTATTTACGGCTGCCACATAGGGATAATAGCTACCGATAGACTGGTTACCCATTGTACCATACGAAACCCTCAGTTTCATATCGTCCACCACAGTCTTTGCAGGCTCGAAAAATGACTCTTCCGAAATTCTCCAACCGGCCGAAGCCGAAGGAAAGAATCCCCACCTACTCTCCGGGCGGAAACGGGAAGTTCCATCATAACGTCCGTTTAATTCTATCAAATACCGGTTATCGTAAGAATAATTTACCCGATAAACGTAAGACAACTGCGCCAGCTCATATCGGTTACTGGAATTACCGGCAGTAGTTGCATCGCCATGCATTAAATCTTCATAGCCATCGTATTGGAAATTTTGACGACTGGCTAATAGATAATTATAATCAAGTTTCTCTGCTTGGAAAACGCCCATTACCTTAAAATAATTACGTTCTATCGTTTTCTCATACGAAGCCTGAGCAATGAACTGCTGATTCACTGTTTTCGTACGTTCTTCTTGTCGAGTACCATTATTGCTCGTCGAAGGATAGGTCATCATGAAACGGCCTCCCTCATAAGTATCGTAAGGACGTATAAATACAGCACCCTCGGAATTCACCTGACGGCGAGTATAGTCGGCTTTCAAATAAAGGCCTTCCAACGGAGTAAGCTCGGCAAAAGCCCTGAAAGTCACTTCGGGAGCCACATCTTTACGAGTACCTCCGTCGTTCACTATGGCCAAAGGATTATATCCGGTTCTTCCGTAACCATAAGTACCATCGTCGTTCAATGCCGATGTAATCGGAGTCATGGTAAGAATGCTCCCGATAATACCTGCGGCAGAATCCTGAGAAGGACGTATAGCAGTAGCTTGCCGTATATGGGCATCGACTCCGACCTTCAACCATTTCCGAACCTGCATATCGGTATTCAAACGTAATGTAGCACGCGAAAAACTATTATTAGGAATTATACCGTTTTGATAATAATACCCCGCATTGGCAAATACATTCAACAGCTTCGTTCCACCGCTCACACTCACCGAATGACTTTGCTGGAATCCCGAATCTTTCAACACCAAATCTTTCCAATCGGTATCGTAATAGTTATAATTATCGGCTCCCTGAGTTTTATATATCTCAATAATATCTTTATACACAGGATCCTGACCATTATTGACATAAGCCTTGTCCATTTGAGTCATATATTCGATTGCACTTACAGGTTCGGGCAAGTAGGTCGGTGTCGAAAACCCGGCATAACCATTGTAATTTACTTTTACTTTACCCTCGGCTCCACGTTTGGTCGTAATCAAAATGACACCATTCGACGCCCGTGAACCATAAATCGAAGCCGATGCCGCATCTTTCAAAATCGAAATAGACTCTACCGTATTCATATCGATACGATTCATATCGCCTTCTGCTCCATCGATTAGCACCAACGGAGAAGTCGATGAATTGAGCGAACCGATACCTCTAATCTCGATAGAAGCGTTATCGGCTCCCGGCTGACCCGACGATTGTACAGCCGACAATCCCGGCACAATTCCCTGCAAAGCTGTCGATAAATTTGAGGTACTCTTTCGAATCAAGTCCTGCCCCGATACGCTTTGCACCGCACCGGTCAAATTCACTTTCTTCTGTGTACCATACCCCACTACGACAACTTCATCAAGCTCTGTCAGAGAAGAAGATAACTTTACATTAAGTTCATTTTCTTTACCGACCTTTACAGTCTTCGATTCCATTCCCACATACGAGAATTTCAGCACATCACCCTCGCTCGCTTTAATGGCAAAACGGCCATCGATATCGGTACTAACAGCAAGCGATGTCCCGTCCTTTACAACTGCTACACCCGGCAACGGTTCTCCGTTATCATCGGTAACAATTCCTCTCACCGTCGATTGCGCTATCGCCATCGATGGCAGCATGAAGAAGAGTAGCAAGAAAAACAATAAATTTCTCGCAACTCCTTTTTTACTCGAATAAGACGCTTTCATAAAAAATGTGTTAATTATTATATACTCTCTAATATCTGCCAACACTGATAAAGCCCCCTCGGTACATGGAAGCAACCTTTCCACTTTCCCCCTTTCAACGGGAGCAACACTTCTCCCCGGCGATTCAAATAACCGAACCATTCGGGATATTCCTTGTCCTTAAAATGAGACCATGTATAATCATGGATTTTTTCGAACCATTCCCAACAGCCCCTATCGCCGGTCATTTGATATCCCTTCAACATAGCGATGAGCGTTTCGATATGGACCCACCACAGTTTTTGGTCCCATTCGAGCTCCTGCGGAGGATATCCTTTCATATCCATAAAATAGAACAAGCCTCCATACTCTTTATCCCAGCCGTAGTTTACCATCTTCAACGCCGTATCTTTCGCTTTCATAATAAGCTCCGGCCTATCCAGCCTTTTTCCTAAATCCATAATAAACCACATCGCTTCGAGCGAATGGCCGGGATTCATATGACGCCCTTCGAAACAATCGGAAAGCTCACCGTTTTCAAGAACATTTTCCACGACCAAACCTCCCAATTCTGGACGGAGGAAAACCTCCATAACCTCATGAATACAATTTTCAAACGTTCTGCTCAGACACTCCGTACTAAGCAAGGGTTCTATTTCAAGAGCCAGATTACATAAAATCATCGGGAGTGCGAAGTTCTTCAAATCACGAGTCCCTTTATGAATCTTGTTCCATTTACCTTTGGGGTTATCTGCTTTCGACAAGATAATATCGAATGTCTTCTTGGCTATTTCGGCATACTCCTCGTTACCTGTCGCGATATACAGCTGTCCGAACGCCATGACCGCAAAGGTATACGAGAAAATATTATACGGTTCTACAAGAGGATTTCCCTGACGATCGAGAGAAAAATACCAATTGTAATTCCCGTCATGCCCATACTTTTTCAAGAATTCTGCACCTTGAATCGCACAATCGAGCCACTCGCGACGCTTCTCTACTTTATTGTAAAGCATAGAAAACAGCCATATTTCCCTCCCTTGTAGCCAAACGAACTTATCTGTATCGTAAACGCTACCATCTCTATCGAGGCAGGAAAAATAACCTCCATACTCCTTATCTTGAGAGTTCTTTAACCAAAATGGTAATACAGAATCGAAAAGCTCCGATCTATATTGCTCTGCCAACACTTTAAAGTCCATAATATCTAAATTTTAACTATTTCCTCGACAACCAATACTTTTCTATCTCTTCGAGAGATTTCCCCGCCGTTTCGGGTATATAGCGCCACATAATCAGCATATAAGGCACACACATGACTGCAAACAACAAGAATGTCCCGGCCGGAGTTATCGTACCCAATAACCACGGAGTAAGCTGGCTAACCAAATACGTTCCTACCCATAATGCAAATCCGGCAATGGACATAGCTATACCACGCACTTTCGTCGGATACATTTCGGACAACAATACCCACACAACAGCACTGATCGAAACCGCCGTACAAAATACATACAACAAGAAAAAAATCAGCATCAATATGCTCGAAAGGCCTAACGATTCCCCGAACGAGAAATAGAAAGCGATAAGTAACAACGAAACGATCATTCCACTGACGCCATAGTACACCAATTTCTTACGCCCTATTTTATCAATGATGAGTAATGCCAATACTGTCGTCCCCATATTCACGACACCGATCAAAACCTGATAGAAAAGGGAATCGCCTCCCGACAGTCCGGCATTTTCAAATATCGTAGGCCCGTAATACAAAACAGCATTTACACCCATAAACTGACCCAAAATCGCAATACATAATCCGGCAACGACGGCTGTAAGAATTCCGGGTTGAAACAAATACTTGAATTCCGATTTCGTCTCGTTGGCTATATGAGCCTGCAACTCCTCGACCTGCTTCTTCGCCCGTTCTTTCCGAGAATAAATCTTCCCGAAAATAGACTCCGATCGGGCGACCTTCCCTCGCAACAACAACCAACGCGGACTCTCCGGTATAATAAACAAAATGATGAAAAACAAGAGTGCAGGCAAAGTTTCCATACCCAGCATCCCTCTCCAAACTTCATCGACAAATATCCAATTCATTAACTCGCTATCGAATCTCATGCTCTCCGAGACACTCAACAGCCAATAATTAATAAGGTATGCTCCCAAAAAACCTACGGTAATAGCCAGCTGATACAGCGAAACCAACCGGCCCCGATACTCGGTTACCGCAATTTCAGAGATATACATCGGCGAAACAATCGAAACGATACCGATTCCTATTCCACCGACAATACGATAAAAAACAAGCCATTGATAACTTCCACACAATGCACAGCCAATGGCCGAAACCGAAAACATAATCGACGCGAAAATCATCGTCAGCCGACGACCTATCCAATCGCTCATCGTCCCAGCCACGGCAACCCCGGCAATAGAACCTACAAGAGCACACCCCACATACCAACCCTGTTCTAGATCATTTAGCCCGAACAAGGTCGTAACCTGTTTAATCGTACCGGAAATTACCGCCGTATCATACCCGAACAGGAAACCTCCACATGCAGCCACAACAGCCAGAAACAAGATATAACCGATATTATACGATGATTTTTTCATGGTCACTTTATTTCGAAATATTCCCGGTAACGATCATAAAGATGCCCTGCCTGTAAATAGGCCGACTGAGGGCTCATAAAATGAGAAAACTCAAACGTAATAGCTTTGTCGTAGCCGGCACGTTTCGCAGCTTCCAGTTTCAAACGTAATTTATCGAACTTAATCGGGAAAAACTTAATAGGCATATCCCGATCGAACGACTCCGCATTCGTCCAACATTGCATGCCGTATTTATCGGCGAGTTTCTTATTGACCGAAAAAAACGCATCGAGTTCGTCATAATCGATATGCCCGTCTTGAAATGCACAAGCATCGACCACATCGTGTATTCCATCGAAGATCTCGTTCCATTCCCGTTCATGCGTTTCTACCGAAATAGATTCGGCCTTTGTCAATCGCCCGCTCGAAGCCTGAACCGCCTTTTTACCGTCTATCCACGGCGATATGAACGTAGGCAACCCTCCCGAAACGTCTTTGCATTGTTTCCCCATAGCACGGAAAGCATCGATTGCCCCTTTGGTCTGGCGGCTGATTTCCCCGCTTATATACCAGCCTCCGAAACTTTTGTACTTCCCGTAATTCTTCCAAACCTCATCAATCACATATTTATTATGTTCGATCTCGTAAGTCATATCCCGGGTTTCCCAAAACTTACCGGAATCGTACAAACCGAACCAAAATTTCATACCATATTTCTCGGCCAGCCGAAGAAACATATCGACCAAATCGACCGACGGCATATAACAGCCTTTGCTCAACAAATACTTAGACGGATAAGTAATAAATTTTTTATATCCCGAACGAATAAGTATGACCGTATCGATTCCGATGGCTTTCATATACCGGAAGTCCCGATCCCATTCTTTCTCACCCCAATTCTGATGTGGAATATCGTGAGATATTTCGTCGAGAAACGTCCCTGTGATTTTCAACCCATTAGATTTAGGGACAATAAGTCCACCGCCCTCCGAGGTTCCAGAAAACGACGAAGACACACCATTACTACCCAATGCTTCTATTTGAGAACCTATTACCGCCGAGGTTCCAGCAAGTGCGACTTTTTTAAGAAAATCTCTCCTGTTATTCATGATATATCTAAAAATATACTGTGTTTTTATGCAATAGTTAAGCTAAAATGTTAATTACTTAACTATCACACCTACAAATATAGTATATTTTTATTTATATACCACAGAATAAATAAAAAATTTTATTATATATGCTTATTCTTCGAACATTCGACTTCTCGATATTAGACAAGAACCTATCAAACCGGCATTATCGCCAAGTTTAGAAATCACAATCGTCGTATCCCGATTGACCAAATTGAGGGAATATTTTCGCACCGCCGTCTTAATCGGTTGCAAAATATAATCCCCGGTAAGAGACAAAGCCCCTCCTATAATTACTAACTCCGGGTTAAGGATATTAATCAAACCGGCAATATGTTTTCCCAAATTATTACCTATGTCTTCAATCAAATCGATGCACATCACATCGTCTTTTTCCGTTGCGGCAATCACATCTTTTAATGTAAGGGCATCCTTCTCTCTTATTCGGGAAGACAACAAAGATATTTCTCCGTTCGCCTCCCGCTCCATCAATTTCCTAATTAAAGCCGAACCGGAAGCCTCGGTTTCGAGACAGCCCTTTTTTCCACAATGGCACAATACTTCATTATCGTAACTAACGACATGACCGAACTCACCGGCGAAACCCGATTTCCCCGTATATATTCTACCATCGACAATAATGCCTATCCCCAGTCCCCAGCTCACATTCACGAATATAATGTTTTTCTCGCCATGCACATTTCCTTGCAAGTACTCTCCATAGGTCATGGCACGAGTATCGTTCTCGATAGTCACATTATACCCCAGCTTTTCCCGAAGGACCTCCGCCAAAGGCCTCTCTTCGAAATTAAAAATACTATAACTGTATCCCGATATAGGATTTACCCGCCCCGATATATTGATATTTATATTCAAAATTTTCTCGCTATTAATCGAGAGAGTTTTAATAAACTTCTGTATGATACCGGCCAATGCATCCAAGCTCTCTTTGGTATTGGCATTCTTAAACGGCACATCTAATTTCTTATCGATCAAGTCGCCTCTGAAATTCACAACGCCGATATGCAAGCTGGAATGTTTAATATCTACACCGATAAAATACCCCGACTCTGGATTCAACCCATATAAATTGGGATGCCTTCCCCCATTCGTTTCCAACTTCCCATAGACATTCAAGTAGCCATTACCGCACATCTCATCGATAAATTTCGTAACAGTAGGCACACTCAAATCCAATTCTTTGGACAGCTCTGTAATCGTAGAACAACCATTCTGAATATAATGAGTAATAATCCTCTTCTTTATAAGAGAATTTTTCGACCCTTTCTCAAACTCTTTCAACAATAAATGAGGCATAACGAGATTACTTTTTTCGACTTGCATTGCTAAAATAGGAATAAAAAACAAACCCGATCGAAATACTCCCGTCAAACTTATCTTTATTCCTGCTTGCGCTATCTTTCCGTAAAAATAATAAATTTGTTCAAAACAGAGAAATTAAATAAATATATTTATTAATATTTTTATCGACAAATTCATTACCGCCCACCTTTACGATTACAAACAGACAGAAACCAACCGTAATTCTACACATCTACTCGCTATATCATCGCACAAAACAAAAAGTTATTTTTTAGATATACCCTATCATCTCGTAAATAAAAGAACGGAGAGTCGAATTCGGCTCTCCGTTCCACCACGAATCTAAATTCTTACTTATTTATTCCTCAACTTTGAAAGCATCGATCTCACGGATACCAGGAAGACCATAGTTAGCTTTTTTAAGACCGTTAACATAAACAGTCATACCAATTCTCTCCGGATGGCCTTCAAGTTTAGCAGCATCTCTCAAACTCTTAGCGGCATCAGTATCATTTAATTTTACCAAAAGACATTTCGAACCATCTGTCTCTTCTGCATTATCTGCAATAAATACTTGGCTATAACCAGTAAATTCAGCAGCACCAGCCCATTCTATATCTCCGGCTTGTTTAGCTTCATCGAACGATTTATAAGAAGTCTTTGAAGGTCCATTTTTAATACAACCAACAACATATCCTTTAACCGCAAAAGTTTCGCCATTTGCAATTTCCAAAGCCTCGGCAACAGTTTTAGCTTTTGTCCAATCCACTTCGGGAGTAGGATCAGGCTCCTCGCCGGCTTCAACGAAATGTCCTACTTGATTACGTCCGAAAGCGAAATCATCTATGCAATAAGTAGTAGATTTCGATTTACCCCCTTCGGCCACATAATGGAACCCGATATAAACGATATCGCCTTTGCCCTCCAAGCTGATATCGCCCGAAGCCACCCATTTGAAATTACCATCGGCAGAAGTAGCAATCTTCACATCAAGTTTTTCCTTACTCGAAGCGGTAGATTTAGGCTCGTTCAACACATAAACTTCAAGTTTGGTAGATGCTTGCCAGTAGGAACCTTCACTATAAAAAGAGAAGATTTTTTTAGCCGCATCCTTTACATTCAAAGCCGGAGAAATCATCCACCAGTCATAAGCCCAACCGGCATTTTTATCGGTGCTATCGTGAGCGGTAGCCTGAATATATTTATCTACCGAGTTATCGGTCTTATTTGTAAAAATCTTACTTTGCCATGTGCGATCGTCGTCGGCCGGAGAAACAATCTCGTGGGTCCAGCCCGGGCACAATTCATTGATAGGCGTATAATCCGCCTCGATATTGTTGAACTGATAGATCGTATCTTTCACAACAACCGACGGAGTACTAGGGTTTCCTCCCTCACCTCCATCGCCACCCGTAGGCAAATCCTCGTCTTCACTGTTCGAACAAGCGGAGAATCCTGCAACTGTCATAGCTGCCATAAAAATCCATGCAAATTTTCTCATCTTTTTCATATTAAAATTTATTTGGGGTTAAAAATATTATTACGATTCATGCAAAAATAGATCGCTCCTCAGCATAACCAATTTCATTTGATTTTGCGCCCGACTCACCCTATTGAGGGAAATCGAATCCTTTGAGATCGGCAAACGGCTTATCCAGCGACCGTACAGTCAACTGCCAAGTTCCGTCATAGGCCTCGTTATCTTGGAACCACCCTACAATCGCAGTAATTTCTCCTTTGTTGCCGCTACCGGGGGTAGGAATGCGACGATCGGCAAACCGGGCATACTCACTGGTTGAGATATACACATCTACCGTATTGCCACTATCATCGGCAATCTCACGGGAGCGAGGGAACCCGATATTATATTTTTTATTGTTATCGTAAGTCGCAGGAGCAAACGTAGGGTTCAAAGCGTACTTCGCCAAAGCGGCCGTCACATTCTTTCCGTCCGACGGGAACGGGAAAATCTCATCGTTCAATTTCTTTCCATCGGAATCATATCCTGTAAAATAGACATCTTTAATCTTCACGATTTTGAAATAACCATACTTGTCCATTTCGGTGATCTCTTTCAAAGTCTTTTCTTCCACAACTATTTTAGAAGGATCGGGAGTTCCTATCTTCTGGATATGTTTCATCGCCAGCGTATAAGGGATACGACCGGGCTCTTCACGAATCTTGTTGTCATTGCGATATCCGCGTACTCCCAACTGGGGTGCTGCCGCATAACGGCCCAAAACCAGTCCGTTACAGCGAATAGCTACCACTTGTCCCAACGGCAACATACCCGAAAGACTACCGGCATCGACCGAAACTTTCAAACAAGTATGGTCATCGTCCAAACTTTGTATAACGAAATATTTATATACGTTGCCCGCACGGTCATCGGTAATAATCCGACCTCTAACGATGATATCGTTGGGAGAATCGATCGTATCGATTGTAAACAGGCCCTCTTTCGTATCGAAATTTTCGATAAGGTCTTTAATAGTTACCGTCTGGGGCCAAGCCTCATCGCTGCCTTCGGGAACCGTAGCAAAATCTTCGGGAATGGCATCAAATTCTTTTTCACACGCCGTAAACAGCATAAGAGCTGCAAATACGACACCGATATATTTTAATTGTCTCATACTCTAAACGATTTATTAAAATTTGAAACCGACATTGATAAACATATTGAAGCCCCAAGCATAATAATATTTATTGGGGAATTTGTCCACCGATTGTATATCCTTGGTTACACTCTTGTTATCCCGGCTGACACGACCTTGTTGATAACCGCCGGTAATCATGCTGGTATTATTGAGAATATTATTGAAGCTAAGGTTGATATTCAACTGTTGCTTACGATTGTTGAGATAAATCAATTTACCTACCGAAGCATCGAGTAAGAACCCGCCTTTAAGTTTCTCCTGCGAACCGATCATCTCCTTCTGATTGTAGTACTTAACGATATCGGAACCTTTATTCCCGGTATAGTCTCTAACAAGAACCGGTTTACCGGTCTTTTCATCAAAGCTCCAAACCATAGAAGTTTGGCCATTCTTATCGATACCGATAATGCGATAGCCGTTATAGTTCTGCTCCAATCCTACTTCATTGGGATATTTTCCGCCATACATGTTCATGTGCGTGAAACGCGACGGTGAGAAATCGAGGTAATTGTTATCGAAGTAAGAAAGCGTTATGTCGGCAAACCACATCTTCGGGTGAAAATAATCCAGCGTAATGCTTGCGGCCAACTGAGGACCGTTGCTCACATGAAGACCTTCGGTGTAAACTTTTTCGGTATAATCGGTCGAAGCGGCCCGCCCGTCAACTATAACCGGCAATTGTTCGGTAAAGAGATTCATACCGTTTTCGGCGCTCATCGTTCCCATACAATCGTTGGTATATTTGTAGCTGCCATACGTTCCTGCCGCCGATATGGTGAAGCTGCTGTTCAACTTCACGCTCACACCGGCCTCGACACCAAAGTGACGTTTATTCACGCCCGACAATGTATGATTTACATACGTGCGGAACTCATCGTGATAATATCCCGTACTTTCTACGCCATCGCGGAATTCCGTGAAGAACCCTGTTACCCGACCTTTTACAATCGATGTATTCAATTGATAGGTCAAATCGGCCGAGAATACTTTCTCCGATTTCAAACCTCTGATACGAGTGTCTTTAATACGAGGCGCTACATAGGCATAACCGGCCAACGGAGCCCGAGATTCCGCCAAAGCATTTAACGACAAACGATTATGTCCGTCTATCTTATATACGATACCAGCCTTGATACTGGGATCTATAAAATACATCTGTTTACCGAAGCCCTTAGACCGAGCTCCAATAACCTCGGCACGACCGTTTCTCATCAAACCTTCACGTTGGAAAGAGGTATAGGACAAACGTGCGGCATAATAGATATCGAACAAGGGTAATTTCCAATCGTTCTGTATAAATGCCGAAGCATTGATAACATGCATATTGTAATTATATCCGAACTTATCACCTTTATAAACAGCTCGGTTCGGGTCGTCCAAATCATTCTGGATAATATCCTGATTGTCGGTAAAGTCACGCTCGGCAAACTGATCTATATCGATCCACTGATTAGCCCCTAACAAGTCATCGACGGTTTTGTAGTGCATTCCTTTCGCATACTTGGCTTCGATACCGGCCGTCAATTTGAGTTCGCTATTCAACTGATTGGTGTACAAAAAGTTCAAAGGTATTTCCATCAAGTTGTTGTGACGACGCTCCAAAATATACTTGGCACTTCCGTTGGGATTAATAGCATTGTTGGTATAGTTCGCACTATACATCGCATTCCAATTAATCTGGGTAACGTTAGGATCGCCGGCTCTCCATAAATCGGCAATCTGATTGGCCAATCCCTTATTCACCTCTTTGTAATAGGCATTATAAATATCGTCGGGACCATCTACCGCCAACTGATAATATTGCCAGCTGGGCAAATTACGGTAATAATCGGGACGGGGATCGGGAGCGTTATAAAAAGCTATCGCCGAATTACTGTATTGGCTGTAATGGAATCCTACACCGGCAGACAATTTGCTCTCATCGTCGATTTTCCAGTCCCAATTAAAAATTGCCGTAGGGTCATAACTGTGAACGATACGGGAATTACGCTTTTCTCCGTCTTGGTATCCCCAATAAGGATTGTAATAAATTCCCCGATAATCGTAAACCTCCTGTGAAACGGCAGCCGACTGTGCCCGTTTGGTCGGTGCACCGAACGTCGTCAAGGCAAATCGATGGTCGCCCAATACTTTCTCGGCAGCAAGGAAATAGCCGAAAGAGTTGTAAAAGGTTCCTTCCGTGCGTCCCTCATCGGCCCAACGATAAACGACCGACCCGGTAAAAGCCCAACCGTTGTCCATAATGCCGGTCGAGTAGATAGCCTGTCCGCGCAATTTATAAGCACGATTCGTATAAGCGGCATTTACATTCGTACCTGCTGCATAGTTGGTTGCCCGCGTGTTGATGTTCGTCGTTCCTCCCAAAGAACCGTAAGCATATCCCGGCATTTCAAGACCATTCACGGCATCTTTATTTCTCATGGCATTGTTCAATCCACCGAGACTCGAATAGTTGAAACGACCGCGTTCCAAATCATTAAAGTTAAGTCCGTTTATATAGGTAGAAGATTCCCGTTGTTCATATCCCCGCACATTAAAACGCATAGGGCTATACGAATAACTGGCTGCTTGCAAATAAACATCGTCGGCAGCGCCAGACAGATAGGATGCCGATTGAGATGCGGCACTGCCCTCGTCGTCTATCGCCGACTCGTCGAGCTCGAAAATATTATCTTCGAGAGCCTGTTGATTGAGTGTATTGTCTACTTTCTTAGGTTGCAAAGAAGCATTCAAGGTATTCACGCCGTCATTTACCACAAAGTCGACAGAATAAGCCTTATAATCAGCCGCCGTAAATACAACAACCACAGACCCTGCCCTAACTTTCTTCAACTCAAAATTTCCGTCAAAATCCGTAACAGCCGACACGTTCCGTATCGCAACTTTTACATTCGCAATAGGTTTGTTTGTTTCATAGTCAACGACAACGCCTCTTACTGATGCGGCCTGAACAAAAGCCGGTACGACAAGAAGCCATGTCATTAATAACCATAGTTTACGATTCATTACATCAAAAGGTTTAATTATAACTGTGTTTATGTTTACAACCCTATTCCCCCTTTTATCAAGGGGCAGAAAAGGAATTTGCAAATTAAAAGATTATTTTCCATTATACAAACTTCTACGTTGGGAATATTTATTACAATCGTGTTAAATTGTAACCCTATATAAAATGTTAATTATCGGACAAAATGCAAGAAATTTGGGGAAATAAGCTAACTTTCAAGTTATTAAACCTATCACTATGTTAAAAATACCTTTCTAAACGACAACTGCTAAATCATATCTCACCCATCGTCCTAATACATTATCGCCATCATAAACATTAAAGCTAATGATATAATATGATTCTTACGAACGTCGCACACGGAAAGATGTCTTTAAATGCATTTCTTCCTACCGATAGAGATTTATTCCTAAAAAAATTTCGCTTATTTGTCAAATTAGAGTTATCTTGCGCCACATTTTAATTTAAGTCGAAAATTTCAAAAACAAAATTCCACACGAACTATGAAAAAAATAGGATTCTTGCTATTAGCCGTATTCTTGACAGGAGTGACTGTTACACAAGCACAAAAGAAACAATACGCTATATATGCGGTAGCATTCTACAATCTTGAAAACCTGTTCGACACGATTAATCAGCCGAATACGAACGACGAAGAATTTACGCCTTCGGGGTCGTACCGTTGGGGCGGATTAAAATATCGGAATAAACTCAACAACCTAGCTTATGCAATTAGCAATTTTGCCACAGACAACAGCAGCCCGTTCAAATTAAAAAACGGACCTGCCGTTATCGGCGTATCGGAAATAGAAAACGAACAAGTATTGGAAGATTTGATTCATACCGGCGAATTATCCAAACGAAACTATGGAATCGTACATTACGACTCTCCCGATTTTAGAGGAATCGATGTGGGTCTTATATATGACAAAGACCAATTTACACTCGAATCGAGCCGTAGCGCACGACTTCATACCCCTCAATTCCCCGACCTACGTACTCGCGACCAATTAGTCGTTTCGGGAATATTGGCTGGCGAACGGGTACACTTTATTGTCAACCACTGGCCTTCAAGACTCGGCGGA